>Ga0081455_10000114_pt1 | contig 91800 bp, 93 predicted proteins | sample TabmetS3T2R1_FD_70207 | JGI IMG/M metagenome (GOLD analysis project Ga0081455, IMG submission 70207) | Tabebuia heterophylla rhizosphere microbial communities from the University of Puerto Rico - S3T2R1 | ecosystem: Host-associated > Plants > Roots > Rhizosphere ... | reverse complement strand
AGGGCCGCTGCCGCGGCTCGCGCGCCGCGATCTCACCGCGGTCATCGTGCTGGCCATCACCGGCTTCGTCGGCAACTCCATGCTGTGGTACGTCGGCATGCGCTTCACCACGCCGGCCAACGCGGGGATCCTCGGCGCCGCGTCGCCGGTGGTGGTGGCGCTGGCCGCGGCGGCGTGGCTTCGCGAGCGGCTCTCCACGACCAATCTGGTCGGCATCGCCCTGACCGCGCTCGCGGTGATGCTGACGGTCGCCCGCGGCTCGATCGAGATCCTGCTCACCCTGTCGGTCAACGGGGGCGATCTGATCATCCTCGCCTCCCAGCTGCTCTGGGTGGCCTACACGCTCTACAGCCGCGCCAACCTCTCCACGTTCTCGCCCCTCCAGATGCTGGCGGGCGCCCACGTGGTGGCGGCCGGTCTGCTCTTCCCGCTGGCGCTGCTCGAGCGGCCGTGGCAGAGCTTCGCCTCCGCCTCGTGGGTCGTCTTCGTGGTGATCCTCTACAGCGCGCTGCTGGGCACGCCGGCCCACCTCGCGTTCTACCAGGCGGTGCGCACGGTGGGGCCGGGACGGGCCGCCGTCTTCACGAACCTGATGCCGTTCCTGGTGCTGGGGCTCTCGTGGCTGCTGCTGGGCGAGGCCATCCACTGGTACCACCTGGTGGGCGCCTGCGGGGTGATCGCCGGCGTCGTCCTGACCACGAGAAGATGATCCGGGCTGCCGCTGACCCGCATCTCCCTCTCCCCTCGGGGGAGAGGGCCGGGGTGAGCGGCCTACCGCTTCGCCGCGGCCTTGGGCTTCGTCGACGGAGGCTTCGCCGGCTTGTTGTCGTCCTTGATGAGGTGCTTCACCTCGTCCATGAACTGGGAGATGTCCTTGAACTGCCGGTACACGGACGCGAAGCGCACGTAGGCGACCTGGTCCAGCTTCTGCAAGTGCTCCATCACGATCTCGCCCAGTTCGAGGCTCGTGATCTCCTTCTCGGCCCGGTCGTGCAGCTTGGCCTCGATGTCGGCCACCACGTCGTCCACCGCCTGCACGCCCACCGAGCGCTTCTCGCAGGACTTCAGGATCGAGCCGCGCAGCTTCTGGCGGTCGAAGGGCTCGCGCCGGCCGTCCCGCTTGACCACGTGGGGAAGGACGTCCTCGATGTATTCGTAGGTCGTGTAGCGGCGATGGCACTTGAGGCAGGCGCGCCGACGGCGGATGAACTCGCCGTCGCGGCCGACCCGGGAATCGACCACGCGATCCTCGGTATGGCCGCAGAACGGGCACTTCACTTCAGGCGCTCCGAGTAGAGGGGGAACTGGGTCGTCAGCTCCTGCACCTGACCCCGTACCGCCGCCTCCACCGCCCCGTCCGCCGGGTGGCTCAGCACCCGGTCGATGAACTGAGCGATACGCGCCATCTCGGGCTCCTTCATACCGCGAGTGGTGACGGCGGGGGTCCCGATGCGGATGCCGCTGGTGACCATGGGCCCCCGGGTATCGAACGGGATGCCGTTCTTGTTGACGGTGATCCAGGCGCGGTCGAGCGCCTCCTGTGCGTCCTTGCCGGTGACGTTGCGGGCGGTGAGATCGACCAGGATCAGGTGCGTGTCGGTGCCGCCGGACACCAGGCGGAACCCGCGGGCGACGAGCGCATCGGCCAGGGCCTTGGCGTTCTTCACGATCTGCCCCTGGTAGGCACGCCACTCGGGCGTCTGGGCCTCGCGGAACGCCACCGCCTTGGCCGCGATCACGTGCATCAGCGGCCCGCCCTGGATCCCGGGCAGCACGGTGCGATCCAGGTCCTTCGCGTACTGCGCGCGGCACATGACCATGCCGCCGCGCGGCCCGCGCAGCGTCTTGTGGGTGGTGGTGGTGACGAAGTCGGCGTGCGGAATCGGCGAGGGATGCAGCCCCGCCGCCACCAGGCCGGCTGGATGCGCGATGTCGGCCATGAAGGCCGCGTCCACCTCGTCGGCGATCTCGCGGAACGGCTCGAACTCGATCGCGCGCGGGAAGGCGGAGCCGCCCGCGATGATCAGCCGGGGCCGGTGCCGGCGCGCGAGGTCGCGCACCTGGTCCAGGTCGATCCGCTCGGTGTCCCGGGTGACGCCGTAAGGGACGATGGTGTAGAAGCGGCCCGAGAAGTTCATCGGGCTGCCCGCGGTCAGATGGCCGCCGTGGGCCAGGTTCGGGCCCAGCACGGTGTCGCCCGGCTTGAGCAGCGTGAAGTACACCGCCATGTTGGCCTGCGAGCCCGAGTGCGGCTGCACGTTGACGTGCTCGGCGGAGAACAGCTCCTTGGCGCGGCTGATCGCCAGGTCCTCGGCGATGTCGACGATCTCGCAGCCGCCGTAGTAGCGCTTGCCCGGGTAGCCTTCCGCGTACTTGTTGGTCATCACCGAGCCCACCGCCTCCAGCACCGCCTCGGAGACGAAGTTCTCGGACGCGATCAGCTCCAGGTTGCGCGCCTGCCGCAGCGTCTCATCGCGGATGGCCTTGGCGATGTCGGGATCGACCTGCTCGAGCCGGGTCATCGGGGCCCGTCCGCGCGATCACCGGCGTGGCGCACTTCGATGTCGGCGATCTTCTCGACGCGGCGGGCGTGGCGCCCCGCCGCGAACTCGGTCAGAAGCCACGCCTGGAGGATGTCGGCGCCCATGTCGGCGCCCATCAGCCGGCCGCCCAGCACCAGCACGTTGGCGTCGTTGTGCTCGCGGCTCATGCGCGCGGTGTAGAGATCGGCGCACAGCGCGGCGCGCACGCCCGGCACCTTGTTGGCCGCCATCGACATGCCGATGCCGGTGCCGCAGATGAGCAGGCCGCGCTCGACCTTGTGATCGGCCACCGACTCGGCCACCAGCGCGGCGTAGTCGGGATAGTCGACGGATTCGGTCGAGTGCGTGCCGAGGTCGAGCACCTGGTAGCCGTGATTTATGAGCCACGCCTTCAGGGCTTCCTTGAGCCCGTATCCGGCGTGGTCGGCGCCGAGCGCAATGGTGGAAACCACAGGGCAACCTTACGCTCCGTCGGGGTTGCGTGTCAAGGTACCGCTATATATGGGGCTCTTCGCTCTCGTGCCCGTCGCGCGGCCCGCCCTGCCTCACGCGCCCGAGGAGCAGCAGGCCGATCACGAAGAACGAGCCGACGGCCAGGATGCCGGCCCGCTGGTTGCCGCCCGCCGCGTGGGAGACGGTGCCGAAGACGAGCGGGCCCATCACCGCGGCGCTCTTGCCGCAGAGCGAGTAGAAGCCGAAGAGCTCGGCCTCCATCCCGCGCGGGGCCAGGCGCGCCAGGAAGGCCCGGCTCGCGGCCTGCACCGCCCCGAGCCCGGTCCCCGCCACCACCGCGAGCGTCCAGAACTGCCCCTGCGTCTCGACGAAGTAGGCGGCCACCACCACCGCCGCCCACTGGCAGAGCGTGATCATCACCACGCGGCGCGGGCCGAGCCGGTCGGTGGGCCACGCCCAGGCGAGCGCGCCCAGCAGGGCCGACACCTGCACGACGATGTAGAGGCCGATCAGCCGCTCCATCGAAAAACCCAGGGTCTGCGCCGCGAAGATGCCCGCGAACGCGATGACGGTGTTGACCCCGTCCTCGTAGACGAAGTAGGCGCCGAGGAAGCGGCGCAGATCGGGCAAGCTCAGGATGCGTCGCGCGGTGGCCAGCACCTCCGCTCCCCCCTCGCGCGCGGCCTGCGCGATCGGGACGCGGGCGCGAGCCGGCTCGGGCAGCACGACGAACGCGGGCAGGGAGAACACCGCGAAGAGCCCCGCGGTGGCGAGGAACGCGCCGGCGTAGGCCTCCTGCTGCACGAAGGGCAGCGCGGCGAGCAGGGCCACGATGGAGCCCGCGTAACCGACCGCGAAGCCCCAGCCCGAGACGCGACCCTGGTGGCTGGGCGGCGCCAGGTCCGGAAGATACGCGTTGTAGTAGACGAGCGCGCTCTCGTAGGCAAAGTTGCCGAGCACGCCCAGGACGAATCCCCACGCCACCATCCCCGGCTCGACGGTGGCCATCAACGCGGTGGCGACGACCGCCAGCGCGGTGAAGCCGATGAAGAGCGGCCGGCGGACGCCCGCCCGGTCCGCGATGCCGCCCAGGAACGGCGAGGTCACCGCCACCAGGCCCATCGACAGCGACACGACGCGCCCCCACCAGAGGTCGCCCGCCCCGTCCGTGTTGCCGACCACCGCGAGGGCGTAGTAGGCCGCGTAGATCGTCGCGAAGATCACCGCGGCGAAGGCCGAGTTGGCGAAGTCGTAGAGCGTCCACGCCACGATCGCGCGCACGTCGAGCTTCATTCCGTGGAGGCGTCGCGACCGGCGAGGGCGCGCTCCGGCACCAGGGCCACCGCCGCGTCCATCTCGGCGAGGATGCCGCGGCGTCGCTCGCCGAGATGCCGCGCCAGATCGCGGTCCACGAGCAGCCGCAGCAGGGCGCGACCCTCGCGGTAGAGACGCCGGAGGCGCTCGGACCAGGCGAGCGCGAAGAAACCGCCCGGGGCGAGCAGGACCACGAACAGGCCGAGCAGCCAGCCGTTGCCGAGACGCCAGAGCAGCCAGCCCTCGATGATCCAGGCGAGCGGGTAGAGCACGACACCGGCCACCAGCTTGTAGGTCGCCTCCACGTCGGCCTCCGGCCGCAGGAGTCGCATCGCGGCCCAGGTGAGCCCGTACGGCGGCAGATGGGTGGCGAGCCCCCAGAGCGCCAGCGGCAGCCCCGCGACCAGCACCGCCAGCTGGCGGGCCGCGTAGCCCAGCGCCACGCGCGCCCGCGGCGGGCTCAGTCCTACCGCGGTGCCGAGGCCGGCCGCCTCCACGTCCTTCACGTAGCGCTCCATCAGGCCTCGCAGCACCTCGATGCGCGCGGGCTCGCGGTGCAGCAGGTAGCGGTAGGCGCGGGTCGCGCGGCGGCGCCAGTCGGCGCGCGCGCCCGCGTCCCAGCCCGACCCCGCGCGCTCCTGCCGCCACAGCCGCTCGGCGTGCTCCACCAGCCGCAGCGTCTGCCGGTCGTCGACGTCGGCGATGAGGCCACGCAGCGCCTCGCCGAGCCGGGCGGTGAGTCTCCGCGCCGCCTCCTCGGGCTCCGCGCGCGCGAGGGCCACCGCCTCGGCGGTGGCCACCGGCTCGCCCACCGACACCACCGCCCAGCCGGTGCGAAACGTGCCCGGCTCGTGGAACATGAGACCGACCGGCAGTAGCGTGACCGACGACACGCCGGCCGCCTCGGCGGCCAGCAGCATGCGAGCCGCCCCGGTGCGCAGCGGCATCAGCGTCGGCTCGGGCTGGCTCACGCCCTCCGGAAAGATCAGGATCGCCTCCTCTCGCTGCAGAGTCCGGGTGGAGGCGGCGAAGAGCGCCGCGTTCCGCGCCGGGTCGGTCCCGCCCTCCTGCCGGCGATGCACCGGGAGCGCGCCGATCAGCCGCAGGAACGGGCCGATGAGCGGATTCGAGAACAGCGGCGCCTTGGCCACCGGAACCAGCCGGCGCGGGATGGTCGACAGCAGCAGCACGCCGTCCACCAGCGCGTTGTGATGATTGGCGGCCACGATCAGCGGCCCGCCGCGCGGGATGCGCTCGGCGCCGACCACGTCCACGCGCCGGTAGAACACGGCGGCCAGCAGCCGGGCGAGCGTCCGGATGGCGCGGTACGGCGCCGGCGGCCGGCGCGCGCTCAGAGGGTCACGCGCTGGCCGTCCTCGGCCACGGCGGCCTTCCAGCCGAGGCGGCTCGTGATCGCGTCGCGCAGGGCGGCCGCGGCCTCCGGCTCGCCGTGGACGACGTAGGTCATGCCGGGCGGCCGCGCGAACCCGCCGAGCCAGCGGAGGATCTCGTCGCGGTCCGCGTGGGCCGAGTAGGCGTCGCTCACCATGATGGTGGCCTGCACCGGCACGGTGACGCCGAGCATCTTCACCTCGGTGGCGCCGTCCTTCAGCCGCCGCCCGCGCGTGCCCGCGGCCTGGTAGCCGACGAACAGCACGGTGGTCCTCGGATCGGGCAGCAGGCGCTTCAGATGGTGCAGGATGCGGCCGCCGGTGGCCATGCCGCTACCCGCCACGATGATGCCCGGCCCCGCGGTGTCGTTGAGCCGCTTGGAGTCCTCCACCGTGCGCGAGAGCGTGAACCGGCGCGGCGCGAACGGCGCGGTGCCGTCGGCCTCCAGGCGGTGCAGCTCGGCGTCGTGCTCCTCGGTGTGGGCCGCGTAGATCGCGGTGGCCTGGATGCCCATGGGGCTGTCGAGGAACACCGGGATGCTCGGGATCGCTCCGCGGTCCTGAAGCGCGCGGAGGTCGTGGAGGATCTCCTGCGAGCGCCCCACCGAGAAGGCGGGGATCAGGAGCCACCCCGTCTGCTCGACCGCGCGCCGCACCGCCGCGGTCAGCCGCTCCTTGGGATCATCGGGAGGATGCACGCGATTGCCGTAGGTCGACTCCACCAGCAGCACGTCGGCCTCCGCCACCGGCGCGGGGTCGACCATGATCGGCACGTCGTAGCGGCCGAGATCGCCGGAGAACACGAGCCGCCGGCCTCCGATCGCGCAGCTCACGAGGCCAGCGCCCAGGATGTGCCCCGACGGGGTGAACCGCGCGTCGACCCCGGGCGCGGGGGTGAAGCGCCGGCCGAAGTCCACCGGCCGCACCTGAGCGAGCGCGCGCTCCGCGTCCTCGGTGGTGTAGAGCGGCAGCGCCGGCTCGTGCTTGCTGGTGCGGTGCCGGTTGGCGAACTCGGCCTCCTCTTCTTGCAGATGCGCGGCGTCCGGCAGCATGACCCGGAGCAGATCCACCGTGCCGCCGGTGGCGTAGATCGGGCCGGTGAAGCCATCGCGGCAGAGCCGGGGCAGATAGCCGGAGTGGTCGATGTGGGCGTGGCTCAGGACGACCGCGTCGAGGGTCTTCGGATCGACCGGCGGCGCGGCCCAGTTGCGGAGCCGGAGCGGCTTCAGCCCCTGGAACAGCCCGCAATCCAGCAAGAGTCGCGCGCGGCCGTCCTCCAGCAGGTGCTTGGACCCGGTCACGGTACCGCCCGCGCCCCCGAGAAACGTGAGGGTCGCGCTCACTCGGGGATCGGCTCGGCCGCCGGCTGACTGCGCGCGCCGCGCGCCGGATAGGGGCCGGCGCCCGGCGGGAAGTCGAACACCTCTTGCTCGGCCGACTCCACGCCCAGGGTGACCAGCCGCTCGATGTGAAGGCGTGCCTCGAGCGCGGCCAGCTGCGCGGACTCCACCCGGGTGTCGGGATGGCGCGGCGTGAACAGGGTGCAGCAGTCGGCGTCGGGCTCGATGGAGATCTCGAAGGTGCCGAGCGCGCGCGCCTGCTCGGTGATCTCGAGCTTGTCCATCCCGATCAGCGGACGCAGGATCGGCATCGACGCGGCCTCGTCGATCCGGGTCAGATTGGCGAGCGTCTGCGAGGCCACCTGCCCCAGGCTCTCGCCGGTCACCAGTGCGAGGGCGCCCGCGTGGCGGGCCAGGCGCTCGGCGATGCGCACCATCAGCCGCCGGTAGACCACCACCCGGGCCGGCGGCGGCACCGCCAGCACGACCTCTCGCTGGATCTCCCCGAACGGCACCAGGAACAGGCGCGAGAAGTACTGCCACTGGGTGAGTCGGGCCGCCAGCTCGCGCGCCTTGGCCCGGGACAGATCGGGCAGGTAGGGCACGCTGTGGAAGTGCACGAGCACCACGCGGCAGCCGCGCTTCATGAGCCGCCACGCCGCGACCGGCGAGTCGATGCCGCCGGAGAGCAGCGCGGCCACCGTGCCGCTGGCGCCCACCGGCAGCCCGCCCGCGCCGGGGTCGCGGTCGGCGTACACGAACGCCTCGCCGGGTAGCACCTCCACGTGCACGGTGCACTCGGGATGCTCGAGGCTCACGCGAGCGCCGGGGCGCAGCGAGAGCACGTGGGCGCCCAGCTCGCGGTTCAGCTCGACCGACGTCATGGGAAACGTCTTGAAGGCCCGCCGCGCGGTGATGCGGAAGGAGCCGAACTCCCGGCCCGCGATCACGTGCCCCACCGCGGCCCGCAGCGCCTCACGCGAGACGCCGGTGCGCAGCGCGAGCGAGAAGTTGGCGAGGCCACACACCCGGGCCAGACGCTCGCGCAGCCGTTCCGGCGCGGGATGGTGCGAGAGATCCAGCACGATGCGGCCGGTCAGCTGCTCGAGGCGCACCGGGCCCAGGTCGGCGACCGCGCGCAGCACGTTCTGCTGCAGGTGGCGCAGGAAGAGCGGCCGGTTCCCGCGCTTCAAGCTGATCTCGTGGTAGTGCAGGATCGCGGCCGGCGTCATCCCGCTCACGGCTCGGCCCCCGGCGAGCGTGGATGCTTGGGCCGGCGCCGGTAGACCGTCTTCGGCACCTCCACCTTCGGCGGCTTGGCCGGCATCGGCTTGCGGACCTTCATATGCGTGGGCGTCTGCACATCGGCGCGGCCCGGCTTCCGTCGCTTCACCCCGCCAGTATAGCTCCCGGGTCCGGGTCAATACGGCGCGCCGGGGAACGTGTCCACGCGCGCGTGACGGCCCGCCGCCCGGTACATCTTCACGCCGCCCACGCTCGCGCCGCCCCAGAGCTCGCGCCCCACTCCGTCGTGGAGCGCCCAGCTCCGTCCGCGCACCGTGCGGGCCGCGTCGGTCGAGCGGAACGCGGAGCCGTCCAGGCGCGTGGCCAGCGCGCCGCCGTCGCGAAAGCCGGCGTCGATCTCCTCCATCACGTCGCGGCCCATCAGGTAGCCGCAGCCGCGCCGTTCGTAGAGGATCGCCGAGTGGTAGAACAGCGGCTCGATCAGGTAGATCTCCTTGCCGAGCAGGGCGCAGAAGCCCTCCATCGCGTCGAGCACGCGCGACAGCAGGCGCAGACCGCGGCGCACCTGCCCCGGCGCGAGCCCGTCGCTCATGGCCCGCCGCTCCTCCTCGATGTTCCGCGACGCGGTGCCGAAGAGGGTGTCGCGTCCGTCCGGGTCCCGGTCGATCGCGAAGCGCGGCCCGCTGGGATCGGTGATCTGCACGAAGGCCAGCTCCGGCACCGACAGCGGGGACATCTCGACGTCGACCAGCAGCGCGGGGTCGCGATCCTCCAGCGAAGCGCGCACCTCCACGCGGGCCCACGGCTTGTCGGCGGGCGCGGTCACCCGCACCAGCCGCCGGCCGCCCCGGTCACAGAGGGTGGTCGGGTCGATCCCGAATCGGTCCAGCAGCTCCTCGGGCACCAGGCGGGCGTAGAGCGCCTCCGCGACCTCGCGCGGCAGCGCGTTGACGTCCTGGATCGATCCGAGTCCGAGCCCTTCGACGCGCGAATCCATGGGCGCTAGCGCACCGGCGTGGGCGCGACGGCGGGCAGCAGCCGCCGCGCGGCCTCCAGCTCGTCCGGCGTGTTGACGTTCATGAACACCACCGCGGGCGCGCGGTGCCGGGCGACCGCTGCCTCGTCGATGGCGAGCACGCGCATCTCGTCGAAGAAGCCGGTGATCTGGAGCCGCCCCGCCCGGAGCCGCGCCTCGATGGGCGACAGGCACGCGCGGCCGTAGCAGGCGTGGAGCGTCTCCCACTGCCCGGCGATCCGCGGGGCCACCACGTCGGCCTCGCCGGCCCGGTCCGTCACCAGGCGGGCCACCTCCGGCATCAGGAACGGCATGTCGCACGCCACCGTGAACGCGGCGTCGCCGCGCGCGGCGCGCAGCCCGGAGTAGATCCCGCCGAGCGCGCCGTGATCGGGGAAGGTGTCGGGCACCATCGGCAGCCCGAGCCAGGCGTACAGCTCGGGGGTGTTGGTGACCAGCAGCACGTCGTCCACGACCGCGCGCACCACGTCGGCCACCCGGTCGATGATGCGCCGGCCGCCGACCTCCATCAGCGCCTTGGGGCGACCGCCCATCCGCGTGCTGCGGCCGCCCGCCTGGATCACGCCGGTGATGCGCATGCGCCCTCGATGACCACCGGCCCCTGCCGAAGGATCCGGGGCGGCCATCGCGTGCAGTCGGCCACCGTGGATCCGGCGCCACCCGCGGTGGGCCCGCCGTCCAGGATCATGTCCACGCGCCCGTCGAAGTAGCCGCGCACCGCCTCCGCGGTCAGCGGCGGCAGGGCGCCGCTCGGGTTCGCGCTCGGCGCGGTGATCGGCCGGCCCGCGGCGTGGACCAGCGCGCGCGCCACCGCGTGACCCGGCAGGCGCACGCCGACGGTGCCGCTCCCGGCGGTCAGCGCCGACGGCACCGACGCGGCGGCTTCCAGCACCAGCGTGAGGGGCCCGGGCCAGTGACGCCGCATCAGGTCCCGCGTGCCCGCGCCGATCCGGTCGGTGAGCCGCTCGACCATGTCGAGCGAGTCCACCAGCACCAGCAGCGGCTTGTTGTCGGGCCGGCCCTTCACCTCGAACACCCGGCCGATCGCGTCGGCGTCCAGGGCGTCGGCGCCGAGCCCGTAGAAGCTCTCGGTGGGAAACGCCACCAGCCCGCCCGCTTCCACCAGCGCGCCGGCGGCGCGCATCACCGAGTCGTCGGGGTGCTCCGGGTCGATCCGGGCCAGCCTGGTCTCGATGGTGCGCGTCCTCACCCGACCCGTCGCAGCGCGCGGTGGCCGATGTCGCAGCGGTACTGCGCGCCCTCGAACCGGATCCGCTCGACCGCCTGGTAGGCGGTGCGGATCGCGCCGGCGACGTCTCCCGCGAGCGCCTGCACGCCCAGGACCCGGCCGCCCGCGGTGACCAGCGCGCCGTCGGCCATCGCGGTTCCGGCGTGGAAGACGTTGACGTCCGGGAGCGCGGCGGCCTCGACCGTCCCGGTGATGGGCTGACCGGTGCGGGGCACGCCGGGATAGCCGGCCGAGGCCATCACCACGCACACCGAGGCCTGCGGGGTCCACGAGACGGCGGCGGGCAGGCCCCGTCCGGTGGCCACCGCCTCGAGCAGCGGCAGCAGATCGTCGTCGAGGCGCGGGATCAGCACCTGGCACTCCGGATCGCCGAAGCGACAGTTGAACTCGATGACCTTCGGACCCTCGCGCGTGATCATCAGCCCCGCGTAGAGCACGCCCGCGAACGGCGCGCCCTCCTTCGCGAGCGCGGCGACCACCGGCCGGACGATGTCGGCCATCACCCGCTCCTGCATCGCCGCGTCGAAGATCGGCGCGGGCGAGTAGGCGCCCATGCCGCCGGTGTTGGGGCCTCGATCGCCGTCGAAGATCGTCTTGTGGTCCTGGGCCGCGGCCAGCGGCAGCACCGCCGCACCGTCGGTGAGCGCGAAGAACGACACCTCCTCACCCTCGAGGAATTCCTCGACCACGACAGTGAGCCCGGACTCGCCGAAGGCCCGCTCCTCGAAGCAGAGCGCGAGGGCCCGCTCCGCCTCGTCCAGCGTGGGGCAGATCACCACGCCCTTGCCGGCGGCGAGGCCGTCGGCCTTCACCACCAGCGGCGCGCCGAGCGCGCGACAGTAGCGGCCGGCCGCCGCCCGATCCCGAAAGGTCCGGAAGCGAGCGGTCGGAACGCCGTGGCGGGCCATCAGGTCCTTGCTGAAGGCCTTCGAGCTCTCGATCCGGGCCGCGGCCGCGCTGGGGCCGAACACCGCGAAGCCGGCCGCGCGCAGCCGGTCCCCGAGGCCCAGGGCCAGCGGCGCCTCGGGACCCACCACCACCAGATCGGGCCGCTCGCTCCGGGCCAGCGCCACCAGGTCGTCGATCGCGGTGTCCCGCACCGGGACGCACTCGGCGTGGGCGGCGATGCCGGGGTTGCCGGGGGCCACGACGAGGCGGCCGAGGCGCGCGCTCCGAGCCAGCTTCCAGGCGAGGGCGTGCTCCCGTCCGCCGCCGCCCACCAGCAGCACGTCGGTCATTCGTCGCCCCCGGAGCCGCCCTCGTCGCCGTCGGCCGGCTCGCCGTCCAGGTGCCCCCGCGCGATCTTGGCCCAGGGGCTGGCCAGGTCCAGCTCGAGGTAGCGCCGCCAGTGGACCGCCGCGTCCTCGCCACGACCCATCTTGGCCAGCACGCCGGCCAGGTTGAAGTGGGCGTCGGCGTAGTCGGCGTCCAGCTCCAGCGCGCGGCGATACCAGCTCACCGCGGACGTGAGGTCGCCGAGGTCTTCGTGCAGCGATCCCAGATTGAACGCGGCCTGGCAGCAGCTGTCGTCGGCCTCCAGTGCGGCGCGGTAGCACTCGCCGGCGCGCTCGTACTGGCCCATGCGGTGATGCAGCAACCCGAGGTTGTTCCAGGCCGCCGCGTAGGCCGGATCCATGTCGAGCACGCGCTCGTAGGCGTCCACCGCAGACTCCCAGCGCTCGGGATCGCCGTCCCACTGAGACGCGCGCTGAAACCACAGCTCGGCGGCGTCGGCGGGTGGGACGAGCGGGCGCACCATGCCGGTGAGCAGGGACTCGCGCGTCTCGCGCTCGAGGTCGCCCGCGTCGAAGTCGAGCAGCGTCTGGCCGGTGCCCGGGTCGAGCCGCAGCCGATCTTGCTCCACCACCACCCGGCGGTCGCGCACCACCAGGCGCAGCTCGGCCAGCGGGGTGCGCACCTCGGGCACCAGGCGGCGCGCCCCGTGCAGCGCGGCGCGCACCTGCCGCACGCTGGCCCCGCTCTCGAGCAGATTCGCCGCCGCCCGCACCGAGACCAGCTCGCGGAAGCGGATGCCGCCCGGGTCGTCGCGCAAGAGCCCCAGGCGACGGAGCTGCGATCTGCGCTTCGGTGACAGCCGAAGAAGCCGGGTCAGCTCCCGGAGGGTGAAGACCCGCTCGAGGGGAGGACTAGTGCTTGAAATGGCGAATCCCGCACACCACCATGGCCATGCCGTGCTCGTCGGCCGCGGCCACGACCTCCTCGTCGCGCAGCGAGCCGCCGGGATGGATCACCGCGGTGGCGCCGGCCCGGGCCACCACGTCGAGCCCGTCGCGGAACGGGAAGAACGCGTCGGAGCCGCACACCGAGCCCTTGGTCTCGAGCCCGAGCTCGCGCGCCCGCATCACCGCGATGCGCGCCGAGTCCACGCGGTTCATCTGCCCCGCGCCCACGCCCACCACCTGCTCGGGGGTGGCCAGCACGATGGCGTTGGACTTGGCGTGCTTGGCCACGCGCCAGGCGAAGCGTAGCCCGCGCAGCTCGGCCTCGGTGGGCGCGCGGCGCGACACCACCTTGAGCGCGCCCGGGTCCAGGTCGGTGAGATCGGCCTGCTGCACGAGCCAGCCACCCGCGACGCTGCGCACCTCCTGCGCCTGCGCCGGATAGTCGGCGCGCGCGCACGGCAGCTGAAACACCCGGCACTTCTTCTTGGTCCGCCGGATCTCTTCGAGCGCGTCCGGCTCGTAGCCGGGGGCGAAGAGGATCTCCAGCAGGACGCCCGACAGCTCCTTGACCACCTCGAGGTCCACCGGCCGGTTCAGGCCCACGATGCCGCCGTAGATCGAGACCGGGTCGCAGGCCTTCGCCCGGCGCATCGCCTCGCCCACGTTGCCGCCGAGCGCCACCCCGCACGGGTTCGTGTGCTTGATCACCACCGCGGCAGGATCGCCGAACTCGAGCAGCAGCCCGAGGGCCGCCGACCAGTCGAGCAGGTTGTTGTAGGACAGCTCGGGCCCGTGCAGCTGGGTGGCCGCGCTCAGGCCGAGCGGGGTCGACGGCCGGTAGAACGCGGCCGACTGATGCGGGTTCTCCCCATAGCGCAGCGGCTGCACCAGCGTGCCCTCGACGCTCAAGCGCTCCGGGAAGCCGCCGGCCGCCGCGGCCGGGCGGCCGGTGGCGCCGGGCTCGCGGAGGTAGGCCGCGATGGCCGCGTCGTACTGCGCGGTGCGCCGGAACGCCTCGAACGCGAGGCGGAAGCGGGTCGCCTCGGAGAGGCGGCCGTCACCTCCGCGCAGCTCGTCGAGCACCGCGCGGTACTGGCCGGGATCGGTCACTACCGCCACGTACGCGTGGTTCTTGGCCGCGCCCCGGATCATGCTGGGTCCACCGATGTCGATGTTCTCGATCGCCTGCTCCAGGGTCACCCCGGCCGTGGCCACCGTCTGCTCGAACGGATAGAGCGTCACCGCCACCAGGTCGATCGGGCGGATCCCGTGCTGCTCGAGCGCGGCCGCGTGCTCGGGCAAGTCCCGGCGGGCCAGGATGCCGCCGTGCACCTTCGGGTGCAGCGTCTTCACGCGCCCGTCGAGCATCTCGGGGAAGCCGGTCACCTCGGCCACGTCCACCACCGGCACCCCGGAGTCGCGCAGCAGCCGGGCGGTGCCGCCGGTGGACAGGATCTCGGCGCCGAGCGCGTGGAGGCCGCGCGCGAAGTCGACGACGCCGGTCTTGTCGTGGACGCTGATGAGGGCGCGACGCACTCGGGTCATGGGCTCTCCCTGATATGGACGCGCCGGCCGCGGATCTCGAGCCGGCCCTCCGCGAAGAGGCGGACCGCTTCCGGATAGAGCCGGTGCTCCTGGACGAGGATCCGATCGGACAGAGTCGCCTCGGTATCGTCCGGGCGCACCGGCACCGCCGCCTGCAGGACGATGGGTCCGGTGTCGGTGCCCTCGTCGACGAAGTGGACGGTGGCCCCCGACACTTTCACCCCATGCTCGAGGGCCTGGCGGTGCGGGTGGAGGCCCGGGAACGCGGGCAGCAGCGACGGATGGATGTTCAGCAGACGCCCGCGGAAGTGGTCGACGAAGGCGCCGGTGAGCAGGCGCATGTAGCCGGCGAGGCACACCAGGCCGACGCGGCGCTCGTCGAGCGCGGCGATGACCGCCTTCTCGTGCGCCTCGCGGGAGGGCTGGTGCTTGGCGTCCACCACCACCGCCTCGATGCGGTGGGCGTGGGCGATGTCGAGCACCGGGGCGCCCGGGCGGTCGCTGACCAGCGTCACGATGGCGGCCGGGATGCGGCCGGCCGCGGCGGCCTCGGCGAGGGCACGGAAGTTGGAGCCGCGCCCGGAGGCCAGCACGCCCACCCGCAGCGGCTCAGGCATACTCCACCCCTGGCTCACCGGCCACCACCCGGCCGATCTCGAAGCACCGCTCGCCCTCGCCCTGGAGCTGCTTCACCACGCGCTCGACGTCACCGGCTGAGACGATCAGCACGAAGCCCACGCCCATATTGAACGTCCGGCGCATCTCGGCGTCGTCCACCGCGGCGACCCGCTGGATGGCGCGGAAGACGGGCGGTACCGCCCACGCGGCCGGGTCGATCCGCACGCGCCGGCCGGGCGGCAGCACGCGAGGCACGTTCTCGGTGATGCCGCCGCCGGTGACGTGGGCCATCGCCTTCACGGTGACCTCCCGCAGCAGGCCCAGCACCGGCTTGACGTAGATGCGGGTGGGCTCGAGCAATTCCTCGACCACGGTACGCCCGGCACCCGGAATGGGATCGTCGAGCTTGAGCCCCATGCGGCCGAAGATGGCCTCGCGCGCCAGGGTGTAGCCGTTCGAGTGCAGGCCCGAGGAGGCCAGGCCGAGCACGCGGTCGCCCACCGCCACGTGCTGGCCGGTGACCAGCGCGTCGCGCTCGACCACGCCCACCGCGAAGCCGGCCAGGTCGTACTCCCCCGCCGCGTAGAAGGAGCCCATCTCGGCGGTCTCGCCGCCCACCAGCGCACAGCCGGCCTGACGGCAGCCCGCCGCGACGCCGGACACGATGGCCTCGATGCGATCCGGCTCGACGCGGTTCACCGCGAGGTAGTCGAGGAAGAAGAGCGGCTCCGCCCCGTGCACGAGCAGATCGTTGACGCCCATCGCGACCAGGTCGATCCCGACCGTGTCGTGGCGGTCGGCCATGATCGCGATGCGGAGCTTGGTGCCGACGCCGTCGGTGGAGGAGACCAGCACCGGGTCTCGGTAGCCCTCGGGGACTCGGCAGAAGGCGGCGAAGGCCCCGATGCCGCCCAGCACCTCCGGCCGGCGCGTGGATGCGGCCAGCGGGGCGATGCGGGACACCGCGAGGTCGCCGGCCTGGATGTCCACGCCGGCCGCCCGATACGTCAGCGGATCCATACTCCCTACGGTTCGAACAGCTTGAGCTGCGCCAACTCCTCGGACTCGAAGCCGACCTGGTACTGGCCGGTGAAGCACGCGTGACAGAAATGATGCGGATCCGAGCCGGTCGCCTTCAGCATCCCGTCGAGCGACAGGTAGCCGAGCGAGTCCGCGCCGAGGTACCGCTGGATCTCCTCGACCCGGTGGCTGGCCCCGATCAGCTCGCGGCGCGTGGGCGTGTCGATGCCGTAGTAGCAGGGCCACTGGATCGGCGGCGACGAGATGCGCACGTGCACCTCGCGCGCGCCCGCGCTCCGGATCATCTTGACGATCTTCCGGCTGGTGGTGCCGCGGACGATCGAGTCGTCGATGACCACCACCCGCTTGCCGTCCAGCACCTCGCGATTCGGGTTGAGCTTGACCTTCACCCCGAAGTGGCGAATGCCCTGCTGCGGCTCGATGAAGGTGCGGCCGACGTAGTGGTTGCGGACGAGGCCCACGTCGTACGGCAGCCCGGATTCCTCCGAGAAGCCCAGCGCCGCCCCCACCCCGGAGTCCGGCACCGCGATCACCAGGTCGGCCGCGACCGGATACTCGCGGGCGAGCTGGTGGCCCAGGGCCTTGCGGACGGCGTGCACGTTGCGGCCCCACAGCACCGAGTCGGGCCGGGCGAAGTAGACGTACTCGAACACGCACTGCAGCCGATCGGCCGGGCGGAACGGCTTCATCGAGCTGACGCCGCGCTCGTCGAGGACCACGATCTCGCCCGGCTCCACGTCGCGCTCGAGCTTCGCCTCCATGAGATCGAGCGCGCAGGTCTCCGAGGCCAGCACCCAGGCCTCGTCCAGGCGACCCAGGGTGAGCGGCCGGAAGCCGGACGGGTCGCGCACCCCGATCACCGAGTCGGGCGTGAGCAGCAGCAGCGTGTAGGCGCCCCGCACCCGGCTCAGCGCGCGGATCAGCTGATCGACCAGAGTGGCACCCTCGGCGCGGGCGAGCAGGTGGAGGATGACCTCGGTGTCGGAGGAGGACTGGAACACCGCGCCGTCCTTCTCGAGCTCTTCCCGCAGCACCTCCGCGTTGACCAGATTGCCGTTGTGGGCGATGGCGACCGGCCCGTGCGCGGTGGTGCCGGTGATGGGCTGAGCGTTGCGGAGATTGGAGCTGCCCGCGGTCGAGTAGCGGACGTGCCCGATGGCGCGGTGACCGGGCAGGCGCTTCAGGCGGTCGCGGCTGAACACGTCGGCGACCCAGCCCATCGCCTTCTCGACCTGGAAGTGCTCGCCGTCGGTCGACGCGATGCCCGCCGATTCCTGGCCCCGATGCTGGAGCGCGTAGAGGCCGAGGTACACGACGTTGGCCGCCTCGGCGTGGTTCCAGATGCCGAAGAGGCCGCACTCGTCGTGGAACTTGTCGTCGTCCAGCTCGATGGGCGTCGACTCAGCCGACATGTCGCTCAAAGCCACCCCTCCACGCGCCGGAGATGCGATCGACATCGAGGTCCACGAGGCTGTCCCCATCCGTGCGGATCCGCAGCCGGTCGCCCCCGACCTGTCCGATGAACCGCCACTGGACCCGGAACTCCTTCATCAGCTGCTCGAAGTGCTGCGCCCGGTCCGGCTTCACCGACACCAGCACCCGGGACGGCCCCTCTCCGAAGAGGGTCAGCGCCGCCGGCCCCCCGACGCGCCCGAGGTCCACCTGAGCACCCAGCCGGCGCGGCCCGGTCACGCACGACTCGGCCAGCGTCACCGCCAGCCCGCCCTCCGCGCAGTCGTGCGCCGAGCCCAGGAGCCGCGCTCCGATCGCGGCCCGGCACGCCTCCTGGACGGCACGCTCGACCGCGAGATCGAGCGGCGCCAGACGCCCGGCCACCCGCCGATGACGCGTCCACAGCCACTCGGAGCCGCCCAGGCTCACCGTGTCCGGGCCCAGCAGTGCGATCCGATCCCCCTCCTCCGCGAACCACTGAGTGCAGCGCGCCTCCACGTCGTCCAGGATGCCCGCCATTCCGATGACCGGCGTGGGCAGCACCGCCTGACCCAGGGTCTCATTGTAGAAGGAGACGTTGCCGCCTACCACGGGGATTTCCAGCGCGCGGCAGGCCAGGCCGATGCCGGCCACCGCCTCCTTGAACTGCCAGAGGATCTCGGGCCGCTCCGGCGAGCCGAAGTTCAGACAATCGGTCAGCCCGAGCGGCCGGGCCCCGCTCACCGAGAGGTTGCGCGCGGCCTCCGCCACCGCCATCGCCGCACCCGCGCGCGGATCCAGGTAGACGAAGCGCGCGTTGCAGTCGGTGGTGACCGCGACGCCCGTGCGGGTGCCCTTGATGCGGAGCACCCCCGCGTCCGAGCCGGGCAGCACCAGCGAGTTGATGCCGACCTGCTGGTCGTACTGGCGGTAGACCCATTCCTTGGAGGCGACCCCGGGCGACTCGAGCAATGCGAGCAGCGTATCGGACGGCGCGGCGCGATCAGAGGACAGGGTCAGGGCGAGCGGATCGAAGCGCTCGAGCGCGTCCTGCCACTCGGGACGGGCCACCGGCTTCTCGTACACCGGCGCCTCGTCGGCGAGCGCCTTCACCGGCACCTCCGCCACCACCGCGCCGTGGAAGCGCACGCGCAGGAGGCCGTCGTCGGTGACGTGGCCGATCTCGACCGCGTCGAGCTCCCACCGGGCGAACGTGCGCCGTACGTCCTCCTCGCGCCCGCGCGCGGCCACCAGCAGCATGCGCTCCTGCGACTCCGAGAGCATGATCTCGTACGGCGTCATCCCCGCCTCGCGCTGGGGCACCCGCGAGGTCTCGACCTCCATGCCCATCCCGGCGCGGGCCGGCATCTCCGAGCAGGCGCACGCGAGCCCGGCCGCCCCCATGTCCTGGATGCCCACGATCGCTCCGGTGGCCATGGCCTCGAGACAGGCCTCGAGCAGGAGTTTTTCGGTGAACGGATCGCCCACCTGCACGGTGGGCCGCCGCTCCTCCGCGGTCTCGTCGAAGGTGGCGGACGCCATGGTCGCGCCGTGGATGCCGTCGCGACCGGTCTTGGCCCCCACGTAGAAGACCGGGTTGCCCACCCCGTCGGCGCGCGCGCGGAAGATGCCGCGCTTGGACACGAGCCCCACCGCCATCGCGTTGACGAGCGGATTGCCCGCGTACTCGGGGGCGAAGCCGACCTCGCCGCCCAGGTTCGGGACGCCGAAGCAGTTGCCGTACCAGCCGATGCCGGAGACCACGCCTTCGATGAGGCGTCGCGTGCGCGGATCGGCCGGATCGCCGAAGCGCAGCGAGTCGAGCACCGCGATCGGCCGCGCCCCCATCGTGAAGATGTCACGCAGGATGCCGCCCACCCCAGTGGCCGCGCCCTGGAAGGGCTCGATGAACGAGGGATGGTTGTGGCTCTCGATCTTGAAGGTCAGCGCCAGATCGCCGCCCAGGTCCACGATGCCCGCATTCTCTCCCGGCCCCTGCAGCACGTGCGCGCCCCGGGTCGGGAGCGAGCGGAGGAACACGCGCGAGTGCTTGTAGGCGCAGTGCTCGGACCACAGCGCGGAGAAGAGGCCGAGCTCGGTGAAGGTGGGCTCCCGGCCGAGGCGCCGGATGATGCGATCGTATTCTTCGGCCGTGAGGCCGTGGCTCTGGGCCAGCTCCAGCGTGACCTTAGGGTCGCCCGCGGTCACCCCGCCCCCACTGGGTTGTCACGTGGCCTACCGCTTCAGGAACGAGCCGTCTTCGACCAGAGTGCCGAGAATCGAGTTGAAGATCAGCGTGCCGTCGGTGCCGCCCACCGCCGCCTCCGCGGCCCGCTCCGGATGGGGCATCAGGCCGAGGACGGTGCCGTCCTCGTTGATGACACCCGCGATGTTGTCCAGGGAGCCGTTGGGGTTGGCCTCCTTGACCACGCGGCCGTGCTCGGTGCAGTAGCGGAACACGATCTGGTTCTTCGCCCGCAGCCGCCGCAGGGTCTCGGCATCGGCGTGGTACTTGCCCTCGCCGTGGGAGATCGGCATCTTCAGCACCTGCCCCGGCCGCATGGCCCGGGTGAACGCGGTGTCGGCGTTCTCGACCAGCAAGTGTGTCGACTGGCAGCGGTACTGCAGGCACTCGTTGCGCATCAGCGCGCCCGGCAGGAGCCCCGCCTCGCAGAGAATCTGAAATCCGTTGCAGGATCCCAGCACGAGACCGCCGCGCGCGGTGAACTCGGGCAGCGCGGCCACCACCGGGGACCGGCCGGCCACCGCGCCCGCGCGCAGGTAGTCGCCGTAGGAGAAGCCGCCGGGCAGGATCAGGCAGTCGAAGTCGGCGAGATTGGCGTCGCGATGCCAGACGTAGCGGACCGGCTGGTGGAGCACTTCGCTGATGACGTAGTGAAAATCGCAGTCACTCCAGGTGCCCGGGAAGATCACCACGCCGAAGTTCATGGGACCGTGTGCTCCTCCTTTTCTCGCTACCCCGCCACTCTAACCTGCCCTCTCGAATCTGACAAGAGCAAGCGGACGGTTGAGACTGGAAAGACTCGTTACGAATCCGCTCGGATGCGCTCGGCTCGCCTACGGCTGCGTCTCGCCAAGCTCGACCGAAAAATCTTCGATGATGGGGTTGCAGAGGAGGCGAGCGCACATCTCGTCGACGCGGCGACGCGCCTCGTCGAGGCCGAGACCGTGGAGCTCCACGTCCACCACCTTGCCGACGCGCACGTCCTGCACCTCCGCGAAGCCCAGACCGGCCAGCGCGCGCTTCACGGTGGCCCCCTGCGCGTCCAGGATCGAGGGCTTGAGGCGCACCAGCACCCGCGCCTTCACGCGAGCCCCACGCGACGGTAGATGGCCGGGACGTTTCGCAGGTACCAGGCCGGATCGAAGCATGAGGCGAGCTCGTCGACGGTCAGGTGCGCCATGATCTCCGGGTCCGCCGCGAGCAGGTCGCGGAACGCGGTGCGCTCCCGCCACGCGGCCATCGCGCTGCGCTGCACCATCTCGTAGGCCTTCTGCCGGGCCAGCCCCTTGTCGGTCAGCTTGAGCAGCACGCGCTGCGAGAACAGCAGGCCGAAGCTCCGGTCCATGTTCTCCCGCATCCGCTCCGGGTACACCTGCAGCCCATCCAGGATCCGCGTCATCTGATGCAGCATATAGTCCACCAGGCAGGTGGAGTCGGGGAGGATGACACGCTCCACCGACGAGTGGCTGATGTCCCGCTCGTGCCAGAGGGCCACGTTCTCCATCGCGGCGAGCGCGTTGGTGCGCACGAGCCGGGCCAGCCCGCACACCTGCTCACACGACACCGGGTTGCGCTTGTGGGGCATCGCGCTCGAGCCCTTCTGGCCCGCGGTGAACGGCTCCTCGGCTTCGAGGACCTCGGTGCGCTGCAGCGCGCGGATCTCGGTGGCGACCTTCTCGAGTGACGCCGCGACGATGGCGAGCGTCGACGAGAGCTCGGCGTGCCGGTCACGCTGGACGATCTGGTTGGAGATGGGATCCGCCTCCAGACCCAGCAGGCGGCAGGCCTCCTCCTCCACGTCGGGATCGACGTGGGCGAAGGTCCCCACCGCTCCCGACAGCTTGCCCACCCGCACCGTCTCGCGCGCCCGGCGCAGGCGCTCGATGTTGCGACCGGCCTCGGCGTACCAGAGCGCGGCCTTGAGCCCGAACACCATGGGCTCGGCGTGGATGCCGTGGGTGCGTCCGACGCAAAGGGTGTCGCGGTGCGCCAACGCGAGGGCGCGCAGCGCGCCGCGGTAGCGCTCGAGCCCGGCCAGCAGCAGCTCGGCGGCTTGCTGCAGCTGCAGGGCGAGCGCGGTGTCGACCACGTCCGACGAGGTCAGCCCCATGTGGACGTAGCGCGAGTCGGCCCCGAGCGCTTCCTCCAGGTTTGTCAGGAACGCGATGACGTCGTGGCGAGTGGTCGCCTCGATCTCGTCGATCCGCGTGGCCTGCACCCGCGCCCGCGCCTTGATCCGCCCCAGCGCATCCACCGGGATGAGGCCGCGGCGGGCGTACACCTCGCACACCGCCAGCTCCACCTGCAGCCAGGCCTCGTACTTCGCGTCCTGCGTCCAGATCCGCGCCATTTCCGGGCGCGCGTAGCGGGGGATCATGGCGTCACCCCTCGGACGCTGATGAAAAACAGGCCGGCTGAGCAAGGGTCCAGATGCGAGGCGGCGCCCGAAGGCCGCACGCGAGGTGTGGCGGTTCCACATTGAGTGTGCGGCCGAGGGCGCCAACGACGCAGATGGGCCTTGTTCATCAGCCGGCTAGGAGCGGAAGAGACCCCGGGGGAAGTGCCGACGATTGATCGCCCCCAGGGTCATGAGCGAGAGCTGCTCCTCGTCGAGCACGCGATGGATCAGCGCGTCGACGTCCTCCATGCGCACGGCGTCGATGGCGCCCAGCATCTGGTCCATGGTCATGAACGAGCCGAAGCGCATCTCGTGGCGGGCCAGCCGGTTCATCCGCGAGGACGTCGACTCGAGCGAGAGCATGAGGCTGCCCTTGAGGTGATCCTTGGCCCGCCGCAGCTCGTCCACGGTGACCCCGTCCTTCTTCAGGGACCGGATCTCCTTCATCAGCGCGTGCATGACCTTGCCGAAGTTGGCGGGGTCCGTGCCCGCGTAGACGTAGAAGAGGCCGGCGTCGCGGTAGGCCTGCTGCCCGGAGTGCACCGAGTAGACCAGGGCCTGGCGCTCGCGCACCTCCTGGAACAGTCGCGAGGACATGCTGCCGCCGACGATGTCGTTCAGCAGGTAGAGGGCGTACCGCTCCGGGGCCAGCTCCGCCACTCCCGGCAGGCCGACCAGGAGGTGGACCTGCTCGAGCGTCTTCCGCACGGTGTGTACGCCCGGGCAGATGACCGGCGGGGCCACCGCGTGCGACTCGGTCGGCTCGCCCCAGCCGTCGAAGCCGGCCGCGAAGAGGTCGGCCACCTGCTCGTGTAGGGCGTTGCCGGCCACCGCGACCACGATCCGCCCCGGGGTGTACTCGCGCTGGAAGTAGCGCAGCACGGTGTCGCGATCGAAGCCCTTGACCTGGTCCCACCGCCCCAGGATCGGCCGCCCCAGCGGGTGGTCGGCCCAGATCTGCTCCGCGAAGAGATCGTGGATCAGATCGTCGGGCGTGTCCTCGACCATCTTGATCTCCTGCAGCACCACCGCCTTTTCCTTCTCGATATCGGCCGGCGCGAACAGGGGGTGACGCAGGATATCGGTGAGCAGCGAGACGGCCAGCGGCAGGTGCTCGTCGAGCACGCTCACGTAGAAGCAGGTGTGCTCTTTCGCGGTGAACGCGTCCATCTGCCCGCCCACCGAGTCGATCGCGCGAGCGATGTCCTCGGCCGAGCGGGTGGCGGTGCCCTTGAAGACCAGGTGCTCGATCAGGTGCGAGATGCCGCCGAGGGGCTCCGGCTCCATGCGGGAGCCGGTCTCCACCCAGATGCCGACCGCCACCGAGCGCACATGCGGCATCGTCTCCGTGACGACGCGGATGCCGTTGGGCAGCGCGCTCTTGCGATGGGGCACTAGGCAGAGCCCCCCGCCGGGGCCGGGGCGATCTTGAGCTTCTCCTGCTCGGTGATGGCGGGTTGATCCCGGTGCGCCGCCTTGCGGGACAGGCGCATCTTGCCGTTGCCGTCGATCTCGATCACCTTGACCGCCACGATGTCGCCCTCGGAGAGCACGTCGGCCACCGAGCGGATCCGATTCTCGGCGATCTGCGAGATGTGCAGCAGGCCCTCGCTGCCCGGGATAATCTCCACGAAGGCTCCGAACTCCTTGATGCTCTTGACCTTGCCCACGTAGATGCGGTCGAGCTCGGCCTCGCGGCAGATGTCCTGGATGATGCCGATCGCCATTTGGGCCGACTCGCTGCTCGGGGAGAACACGGTCACCTTGCCGTCGTCCTCCACGTCGATCTTGGCGCCGGTCTTCTCCTGGATGCCCCGGATGACCTTGCCGCCGGGGCCGATGATCTCGCGGATCTTCTCGGGGCGGATCTTGATGGTGAGAAAGCGCGGCGCATGCGGGGACAGCTCCGCGCGTGGCCCCTTGATGACCTCGGCCATCTTGCCCAGCACGTGCATGCGGGCCTCGCGGGCCTGGGCGAGGGCCTGGCGCAGGACGTCGATCGACACCCCGCCGATCTTGATGTCCATCTGCAGCGCGGTGATGCCCTTCTCGGTGCCGGCGACCTTGAAGTCCATGTCGCCGTAGTGGTCCTCGGTACCCATGATGTCGGTCAGGATGCCGACCTTGTCGCCTTCCTTGACCAGGCCCATGGCGATGCCCGCCACCGGAGCCTTGAGCGGCGCGCCCGCGTCCATGAGGGCCATGGAGGCGCCGCAGACGGTGGCCATCGAGGACGAGCCGTTGGACTCGAGGATCTCCGACACCACCCGGATCGTGTAGGGGAACTCCTCGCGGGTCGGCAGCACCGCCTCCACCGCCCGGTGGGCCAGTGCCCCGTGGCCGACCTCGCGACGGCCGGGCGTGCCGAAGCGCTTCACCTCGCCGGTGGAGAACGACGGGAAGTTGTAGTGCAGCATGAACCGGCGGTACATATTCCCCTCGAAGGATTCGATCTTCTGCTCGTCGTCCTTGGTGCCGAGGGTCGCGATGACCAGGGCCTGCGTCTCGCCCCGGGTGAACAGGGCCGAGCCGTGCGCGCGCGGCAGGTACTCCACCTCGGCCCAGATCGGCCGAACCTCCTTGACGCTCCGCCCGTCGACCCGGATGCCCTTGTCCACGATCAGCCGGCGCACCTCGGTCTTCTCGACCTTCTCGAAGACGTCGCGGGTCTTGGCTCGCTGGGCCTCGTCCCCGCCCCCGACCGCGGCGAATACCTCGTCGAAGATGGCGTCCAGGGCCTGGGCCCGGGCCTGCTTCTCGTGCACCGACAGGGCCTGGGCGACCTTGGCGGAGGCCAGCTCCCGCACCCGTGACTCCAGCGCCGGATCGGCGCCCTGGGGCTCGAACGCCCACCGGGGCTTTGCGGCCTTGGCCATGAGGTCCTTCTGCATCCGCGTGATCGCCCGACACTGCTCGTGGCCGAAGGCGAGTGCTTCGAGCATCCGCTCCTCGCTGATCTCCTTGCCGCCGGACTCGACCATGAGGATCGCGTCCTCGGTGCCGGCGATGACCAGCTCGAGCGGCGAATCCGCGACCTGCTTGTAGGTCGGGTTGGCCACCAGCTTGCCGTCGACCAACCCCACCCGGACCGCCCCCACCGGGCCGTTGAACGGGATCCCGGAGAGCGCGACCGCCGCGGAGGAGCCGATCATGGCGAGGATGTCCGGGTCGTTGTCGCTGTCGGCGGAGATGACCAGGTTGATGATCTGGATCTCGTTGCGGAAGCCCTTGGGGAAGAGCGGACGCAGGGGCCGGTCGATGAGCCGGCAGGTCAGCGTCTCCTTTTCGTCCGGTCGGCCCTCCCGCTTGAAGAAGCCGCCCGGGATGCGGCCGCCCGCGTACGCCTTCTCGCGGTACTCCACGGTGAGCGGCAGGAAGTCGCGGCCCTCGAGCGGGCTCTTGGTGGCGACCACCGTCGAGAGCACCATGGTGCCGCCACAGCGAACGACCACCGCACCGTCCGCCTGCTTCGCGACCTTGCCGGTCTCGATGCTGAGCGGCGTGTTGTTGATCTGGATCTGCACGGAATGAGTCATACGGTCAGCGTCCTCCAGCGATGATGAACAGCTAAGGTGGGTACGTCTCGGAGAGAGTGGCCCGAAGCGTGGCGGTCGATCCGATCGGGATCCGCGGTCACTTACGAATCCCGAGCTTCTCGGTGACCGCTCGGTAGCGCTCGGAGTCCTTCTTGCGCAGGTACTCGAGAAGGCCCCGGCGTTTGCCGATCAGCATCAGCAGCCCGCGACGGGAATGATGGTCCTTCTGGTGGGTCTTGAAGTGGTCGGTGAGCCCGTTGATCCGCTCGGAGAGGAGCGCGATCTGCACCTCGGGTGAGCCGGTGTCACCCTCGTGCACCTTGAACTGCTCGATCAGGCTCTTCTTCCTGTCCTGGGACAGCCGCATACCGGTTTCCTCCCGGGGGTTCCCCCCCCAATCGCCACGTCCCCAGGGCCCCGACCGCGGCTCCGTTGGGACGGGTTCGTTGGACCACTCAAACCCGCGTCAGAACGAGCGGAGTGTAGCACGCCGTCCTGATGGGTTCAACCGATCACCCCGCCGGCGGGGTTCGCGTGCGCGCGGAGCAGCCGCCGGGCTTCGCCCATGTCGGCCTGGACCTGCGCCTTCAAGGCGTCGACGCCGGGAAACTTCATCTCGGGCCGGATCCGCGCGAGGAAGTCGAGCGTCAGGGTCCGGTCGTAGAGGTCACCGGAGAAATCGAACAGGTAGGCCTCGATCCAGTACTGCGATTCCTCGAAGGTCGGCCGGTAGCCGATATTGACCACCGCGTCGGCGCTCACCCCGTCCCACCGAGCCCGCGCCGCGTAGACGCCCCCGGCCAGGATCAGCGGCCGATCGGGCTTGAGGTTGGCGGTGGGAAAGCCCAGGGTACGGCCGCGGCCGGCCCCCCGCTGCACCGTCCCGGTCACCGAGTAGGGCCGGCCGAGCAGTGCTGAGGCCAGGTCGACATCGCCTTCGCGGAGCGCGTCCCGGATGGCGCTGGACGACACGGTGAGCCCGTTGACCTGCAGCGGCGGGAGCACGTGGGTCACGAAGCCGCGTCGCGTCCCCAACTCGCGCAGCAGCGCGGCGGTGCCGCGGGCCCCGCGGCCGAAGGTGTGGTTGAAGCCGACGACGACCTCGCGCACCCCGAGCGTCTCCACCAGCACGTCGTCCACGAAGTCCTCGGCCTCCATGTGCGAGAACTCGAGCGTGAACGGGATCACCAGGGCGGCGTCGAGACCGCGCAGGGCGATGCGGGCGAGATTTTCCTCGAGCGTGCCGATGGGAGCCGGCGCGCGCTCGGGCCTCAGCACCGCGGTGGGGTGCGGATCGAACGTGCACGCCACCCCGGGGAGCGACCGCGTCCGCGCCCGCTCCACCGCGGTGTCGAGGATCTTGGCGTGGGCGAGATGGATGCCGTCGAAGGCGCCGAGCGCGGCCACCGACGGCCGCAGCTCAGGCGGGAAGGACCGAAGATCGCGGAGGATCCGCATGGAGGAGTCGCTCGGGCTTCACCCGGTCGCCCAGCCCCTGCCCGACCCCGAGCAGGCCGTCCGGCCCGTAAACGCGCAGCAGGCCGCTTGCCCGCGTGGGCACCGGCACCGCCTGGCCGTGCACGAACGCCCGGGCCGAGATCGCATCGAACTGCACCGCGGCCAGCGCCCCCAGCGCGCTGTCGGGAGGCAGGACCCGGGACCATAGCCGGTCGCCCGAGCGGGCCTCGCGCACGTCGTCCCACGAGGCGGCATCGGCCAGGGCGTAGGGTCCCACGCGGGTACGCACGAGCCCCGCGAGCGCCGCGCCGCAGCCGAGCGCTACGCCCACATCGGCGGCGAGCGTGCGCACGTAGGTGCCCTTGCCGCAGCGGATGCGGATCACGAAGTCGGGCAGCTCGACGGACTGAAGCCGGATGCTGTCGATCCGAACCTCCCGCGGCTCCCGCTCGACCTCCACGCCCTGCCGAGCCAGCTCGTAGAGCCGCTTGCCGCCCTTGCGCAGCGCCGAGAACATGGGCGGGACCTGGCGGATGACGCCGACGAACGGCCCCAGCGCCTGCTCGATGGCCGCCGCGTCGAGCGCGGGCACCGGCCGCGTTTCGATCACGGCGCCCGAGAGATCCTGGGTCTCGGTCGTGAGACCGAGCCGCACGGTGGCCACGTACTCCTTGTCCAGATCCACGAGATACGGGGTGAGCTTGGTGGCCTCGCCGAGCAGGATCGGCAGCAGGCCAGTCGCGGCGGGATCGAGGGTGCCGCCGTGGCCGATCCGCGGGGCGCGCAAGATGCGGCGCAGGTGCGCCACCACCTGGAACGACGTGACCCCCGGCCCCTTCTCGACCGGCAGGATGCCGGAACGCTGTGGGTCGCGCGGCCGATCGCTCACGATGTCCGGCCGTCGAGCGCCTGCCTCACCGCGGCGAGGAGTGTGGTCTTGGCGTGATCGAGCGGGCCGGGCAGCGTGCACCCGGCCGCGTTCTCGTGGCCGCCGCCGCCGAAGCGGTGCGCGATGCGGTTCACCGCCACGTCGCCCTTGCCGCGGAGGCTCGCCTTCACCTGCCCGCTCGGCTCGGCCCGCAGCAGCACCGCCACCCGGACTGAGGCGATGGAGCGCGGATAGGTCACCAGGTCCTCCGCGGCCATGAACTCCTCGGAGACCGCGCCATCCGGCACGGTCAGCGTGGCGATCTGCCCATCGTCGCTGACCTCGACCCCCGCCAGCAGGCGGCCCAGCGCCGGCAGCGCGTCCTTCGGACGCCGCTGATAGAGGCGATCGGTGACGAGGGCCGGCTCGGCCCCTTCCGCGGTCAGCGCGCTCGCGATGCGGAACGTCCGCGTCGTGGTGTTCGAGTAGCGGAACGAGCCGGTGTCGGTGTGGACCGCAGTGTACAACCCGAGCGCGACGTCGCGCCCGATCGGCCACTCGAGCGCAGTGAGCAGATCGAAGATCATCTCCCCGGTGGCCGCCGCCGACGGGTCGATCCAGTTGACGGTGCCGTAGCGGCGATTGTCGGGATGATGGTCGATGTTGAGGACGTGGCTGTCGGCGCTGCGCACGCCTTCCAGCAGCCCCTCGGTGCGCCCGTCGTTGGGGCAATCGGTGAGGACGATCGTCTCGAAGCGCCGCGGGGCCTTCCGCCAGACCTGCCACCGATCACCGCCCGGGATGAAGTCGAGCACTTCGGGCACCGGGTCGGGGCCCGCGTAGCTGACCGTCCACCCGGCGCGTTCCATCGCCAGGCCGAGGCCGAGCAGGGTGCCGAGCACGTCGCCGTCCGGGTGGACGTGACCCAGCATGAGGGCCTCGCCCCGCGGGCGCCGCAGCAGCTCGAGCAGTCGCGTCGGCGGCTCGGGCGCGACCACCGTCAGGCTGGAGGCGTCGGCGGTCATCTCACTCCGCCTCCGGCTCCCGCTCCGCCTCGCGCGCCTTGAGCGAGGCGAGCAGCGACTGGATGTGGGCCGCGTGCTCCATCGAGCGATCCGGCCGGAAGAGCAGCTCGGGCGTGGCCCGCAGGTCCAGGTGGCGGCGCAGCCAGCTCCAGATGAAGCCGCGCGCGCTCTCCAGGGCCTTGAACGAGGCGGCCCACTGCTCTTCCGGCCCCAGCACCGACACGTAGACCCGCGCGTGCTTGAGGTCGGGGCTCGTCTCCACCCCGGTGACCGTGACGAAGCCGAGCCGCGGGTCCTTCAGCTGACGCTGCACGAGCATGGAGATCTCTTCCTTGATCAGCTGATTCACGCGCTCGAGCCGCTTACCTTGCATGATCCGCTCCGGAAAACCCTGGACCTCTCTTTTGAATGCGTTCGCCTCCCCTACGGCTGCAGCTCACAAAGCTCGCGCCTGCGGCTGCAGCTCACAAAACCTCTACTTGAATATCCGTTACGTAGCCGTCCACGTGGTCCTCGATGTAGTCCATCGCCTTCGAGATCACCTCGTTGGCGTGGCGGGAGTCCCCCGAGACGCAGGCCAGGGCGAGCGTGGCGCGCTGCCAGACGTCGTGATGATCCACCTCGGCGACCGAGATCTCGAAGCGGCGGCGGAGGGTGTCCTTCAACCCCTTGAGGGCGTGGCGCTTGCCCTTGAGCGATCCCACGTCGGGCAGGTGCAGCTCGACGGTGCCGACCGCTACCCGCGCGCCCGACATCGCTACAAGGTCCGAGCGACCTCTTCGGTGGTGAAGACTTCGATGACGTCGTTGGGCTGCACGCCCTTGATGCCTTCGATGCCGATGCCGCACTCGAGCCCCTGGAGCACCTCACGCACGTCGTCCTTGAACCGCTTGAGCGAGGCGACCGTGCTCTCGCCCAGGACGGTCTCGCCGCGCTTGATGCGGGCCTTCGACCCTCGGACGATCTTGCCTTCGGTGACCGCGGAGCCGTAGATCGTGCCCACCTTCGAGATCGGGAACAGCTGCCGCACCTGGGCGCGGCCCAGCACCACTTCGCGGATCTCGGGCGCCAGCATGCCGGAGAGCGCGGCCTTCACGTCGTTGATCGCGTCGTAGATGACGTTGTAGCTGCGCATGTCCACGCCGTTGGCCTGGGCCTGGGTGGCCGCCTTCGGGTCGGCCTTCACGTTGAAGCCGAGCACGATGGCGTTGGAGGCGGAGGCCAGCATCACGTCGGACTCGGTCACCGCGCCGACCGAGCTATGGATCACCTTGAGCTTCACCTCGTCGGTGGAGAGCCGCTCCAGCGACTCGGTGAGGGCCTCGACCGAGCCCTGCACGTCGGCCTTGATGACCAGGCGCAGCTCCTTGACCTCGCCCGCCGCGATCTGCTTGTGCAGGTCCTCGAGGGTGACCCGCGCCGCGCTCTTGCCCTTCAGCCGATCGCGCTCGCTGCGCACGGTCGCGATCTGCCGGGCCTTGCGCTCGTCGGACACCACGAGCAGGGTGTCGCCCGCCTGGGGCACGCCGGAGAGACCCAGGATCTCGACCGGATCCGACGGGCCGGCGTTCGTGACCTTCTTGCCGCGGTCGTTGAACATCGCCCGAACCCGGCCGGAGTGCGAGCCCACTACCACCGCGTCGCCCTCCTTGAGGGTGCCCGACTGGATCAAGGCGGTGGCCACCGGGCCGCGGCCGCGGTCGAGCCGGCCTTCCACGATCACGCCGCGCCCGGCCCGCCCGGGGTTGGCGCGCAGCTCGAGGATCTCGGCCTGCAGCGCGGTCATCTCGAGCAGCTGTGGGATGCCGTCGCCGCGCTTGGCGGACGTGTGGATGAAAATAGTCTGGCCGCCCCAGTCCTCGGGCACCAGGCCCTGGTTCGACAGCTCGCGCTTGACCCGGTCAGGCTCGGAGCCGGGCTTGTCGATCTTGTTCACCGCCACCAGGATCGGCACGTTGGCCGCCTTGGCGTGATTGATGGCCTCCACCGTCTGGGGCATCACCCCGTCGTCGGCGGCCACCACCAGGATCACCATGTCGGTGGCCTGCGCGCCGCGTGCCCGCATCGCGGTGAACGCCTCGTGGCCCGGCGTGTCCAGGAACGTGACCTTGCCGTGGCTGGTGTCGACCTGATAGGCGCCGATGTGCTGGGTGATGCCGCCGAACTCCCGCTCGGCCACCTTGGTGGTCCGGATCGCGTCGAGCAGCGAGGTCTTGCCGTGGTCGACGTGGCCCATCACGGTGACCACCGGCGGACGCGGCCGCAGCTGGGCCGGATCCGACTCCTCCTCCTCCAACACGTCGCCTTCGAGCGAGCGCACCTCCACGTCGAAGTGGAACTTGTCGGCGACGAGCTTGGCCGCGGTCGGGTCGAGCACCTCGTTCACGGTGGCCATCACGCCCAGCTCGAGCAGGGCCTTGATCACCTCGGTGGTCTTCCGGCGCATGGCCGCCGCCAGCTCCCCCACCGTCACCGACTCGGGCAGCTTGATCAGCTCGCGCTTGATCTCCTGTGGCTCGGGCGGCGCGACCGGAGCGGCCACGGGCGCCGGCTTCGGCGGCGCGGCCACCGCGGCGGCCGCGGGGCGCGCCGGGACCGGCGGAGCGGCCGGGCGCGGGGGCGCCGGCGGCGCAGCCGGACGCGCCGCGGCGGGCGGCACCACGGTGCGCGGTGGCGGGGGCGGCGGACCCACCGCGCGTCGCGGCGGAATGGGCGCCGGCTTGACCTCGACCGGCGGCGCGACCGCGGCGGGACGCACCGGCGGCGCCGGAGTCGGCGGAGCCGCGGGCCGGGCCGGCGCGGGGGGCGCCGCCGGCGGACCGGCGGGCGGCGGGGCGACCGGGACGATGGGCGGCGCCGGCGTGATCTCGCCGGGCGTGGGCGCCGGGACGGGGGCGGGCGCCGGCCGGATGATCGTGGCCGCCGGCTTCTGCGCTTCCAGCGGCGGAGCCGGCGTCAGCTCCACCGGCGCATCGGCCTCCTGCGCGACACTCGCGGCGGCGGTCTTCTTCGTGCTCGCCTTCCGCTTCGGCGTGGCGGTCGCCCCATCGCCCGGAGCCGCCTTCGGCTTGGCGGCGCGCTTGGGCTTGGCTTCGGGGGGCAGCTCACGGCCGCGGCCGAGCTTGACGCGCAGCTCGTTGGCAGTCGCGGCGAGTAGCGGACTCATGGCCCGCATACCCTTGTGCCCCATGCCCTCGAGCGCCACGATCAAGTCCTTGCTGGTGACGCCCAACTCCTTCGCCAGGTCGATGACCTTTACCCGTGCCGCCACGCGCGCTTACCTCCTCGTCCGACTCGCCAGAATACTCGCCGCGCTCTCGTGCGGGGGCCGGCTCGGCCGCTTGAACGCGTGACCGAGCCTCCCCGCCTGCAGTGCCTTCTCCAGGCATGCGACGGTGGGGCACGCGTAGGCGCCCCGACCCGCCGCCCTTCCCTCACCGTCGATCTGCACCGTGCCCTGCTCGTCCCGAGCCAATCGGATCAGCTCCGCCTGGGCCCGCACCGTCCGACAGGCGACGCAGGTCCGCTGCGGCGGGCTCGGTCGGAATCCCTTCGGCCGCTGTGCCTTGGGCCGTTGATCTATAGTCGCCCCGTCGCGTCAGCGTTCCAGATGGTTCGGCTCGATCTCCGAGCCACCGTGCTCCGGTTCCTCACCTTCCGCCTCGGCCTCCCCCTCCAGTGCCGGATGCTCGGCCACCCACGCGGTCGCGGCGGCCAGGATCGCGCCCGCTTTCGTCTCGCCCACCCCGGGCAGCGCCTGCAGCGCGGTGATCCCGGCGGCCACGATCCGCCCCGGCGAGTGCAGGCCCGCGTCCACCAGGCGCTCGACCAGCTGCGGCCCGACGCCGGGCAGGCTGGCCAGCTCCTCGCGGCCCTCGACCCGCTCCTGCTCCTCCCGGCGCCGCTCCTCCTCGACCTCGCCCTCGCTCTTGATGTCCACGCGGAAGCCGGTGAGCTTCGCGGCCAGCCGCGCGTTCTGCCCTTTCTTGCCGATGGCGAGCGACAGCTGGTTGTCGGGGACGATGACCAGGACCGACCGGCCCTCCGGACGCCCCTCCTCGTGTGGCTCGCTTTCCTCCGGCTCCGACACCGTCACCGAGGACACCTTGGCCGGCGACAGCGCCCGGGCCACGAAGACGGCCGGGTCCGGCGACCACTCGACGATGTCGATCTTCTCGCCCCGCAGCTCGCGGCTGATGACCTGGATGCGGGTGCCCCGCAGCCCGACGCAGGCTCCGATCGGATCCACGTCGCGCTTCGTGGACGCCACCGCCACCTTGGCGCGCTCGCCGGGCTCGCGCGCGGCCGCCTTCACGAGCACGATCCCCTCGGTGATCTCGGGAATCTCGGTCTCGAACAGCCGCACCAGGAAGCCCGGATGCGTCCGCGACAGGATGATCTGCGGCCCCTTGGCCGTCTTTTTCACCTCGAGCATGTAGGCCCGCAGCCGGTCACCGGGATTGTACCGCTCGCCCGGCAGCTGCTCCCGCTCGGTGATGACCGCCTCCGCCTTGCCCAGCTCCACCACCACGTTGCGCTTCTCGATGCGGTGCACCGTGCCACGCACGATGCGGCCCTCGCGGTCGATGAACTCCGCGTACACCGCGTCGCGCTCCGCGTCACGAACCCGCTGAAGGATCACCTGCTTGGCGGTCTGGGCCGCGATGCGGCCGAACTCCTGGGGTGCCAGCTCGATCTCGATCTCGTCGTCCAGCTGCGCCTCCGCGTTCAGCCGCCGGGCTTCGTCGGGAGTGATCTCCAGCTTCGGATCGGTCACCTCGGGCACCACTTTCTTCCGGGCGAAGACGCGCAGGGCCCCGCTGTGGCGGTCGATCTGCATCCGCACGTTGTCCGCCGCGCCCATCGTCTTCTTGGACGCCGACAAGAGGGCAGACTCCAGCGCCTCGAAGAGGACCTCCTTGCCGATCCCCTTCTCTCGCCCGATCTGCTCGATCACGTAGATGAGATCTTTGTTCATCATCGCTTCGTTCGCCCGAACGCGGTCAGCTCGAGCCGGGCCTTCGTCACCACCCGACGCGGCACGTCACGCCGTGCCCCGCCCGCTTCTTCCAGCGTAAGCACATCCGTCGAGACCCCGGCCAGGCGACCCGCGAGCTCCAGGCGGCCGTCTACCGGCTCGCTCATCCAGCAGCGCACGTCGCGCCCGATGGCCCAGCGGAGCTCCCGGTCCTTCTTCAGGACCCGATCCAGCCCCGGCGAGGACACCTCGAGGTCATAGGAGGGCTCGATCAACCCGGATACGTCCAGCACGTCGCCCGCCTCCCGGCTGAAGGCCTGACAGTCGGCGATCCCGACGCCGCCCGGCTTGTCGACGAAGAGCCGGAGCACCCAGCGGCGTCCCTCGCGCTGCCACTCGCTGTCGACCAGGCTCATCCCACGCGACGCGAGCACAGGCGCCACGACCGCTTCGATCTGGTCGAGCCACTGTGCATCGTCCGCCACGCCGAGTCCCCCACAAAAAAAAGTGGGCACCGGCCCACTTTTTTCAGGACTTTAGCACAGGGCCCGGACCCCCGCAAGGGTGCGGACGCCACCACGATGGCTCAGGCGACTATGAAATCGTTTTCGCCATCTCCCGGACGACCGCCACCACCTCCGCTCGAGGCACCCGGCGGTCCGTCCGGGTGCTCCGCTGGCGAAGCTCGACCACACCCTCCTTCGCCAGGGCATTGCCGATCGTCACTCGGAGGGGAATGCCGAGCAGATCGGCGTCCTTGAACTTCACTCCGGCCCGCTCCTCTCGGTCGTCCATCAGCACGTCGAAGCCGGCCGCGCGCAGATCCCGGTAGATCTCCTCGGCGGCGGCCATCTGGGCCGCATCCTTGACCGCCACCGGGACCAGATGCACGTGGAACGGGGCGATGGCCCAGGGCCACACGATGCCGTCGGCGTCGTGGCGCTGCTCGACGGCGGCCGCCGCGATCCGGGCCGGCCCGATGCCGTAGGAGCCCATCACGATCGGCTGCTGCTTGCCGGCCTCGTCGAGGTACATCGCCCCGAGCGGGACCGAGTATTTCGTGCCGAGCTTGAAGATGTTGCCGATCTCGATGACCCGCTCGATGCGCAACGGCTTCCCGCAGCTCGGGCAGCCCTCACCGGCCAGGGCCACCTGCAGATCCGCCCACTCGCAGGTGAAGTCCTGCCCGGGCGTGACGCCGGCCAGGTGAAAGCCCTCCCGGTTCGCCCCCACCACGTACCGCCCTTCGCGCAGCGATTCGTCGGCGACGATGCGCGCGCCGCGCACGCCGACCGGCCCGATCGAGCCCGGCGAGACGCCGAGATGCTGCTTCACCTCGTCGGGATGGGCGGGCCGGGCCTCCGCCTTGAGCGCGCGCGCCAGCTTGCGCTCGTGCAGGGAGTGGTCCCCTCGCACCAGGGCGAGCACCGGGCCGTCGGGGCCGATGAAGACGAGGGACTTGATGGTCGCGCTCGGATCTATCTTGAGCAGCGCCGACACCTCCGCGATCGTGCGGACGTTCGGCGTGGCGACCTCGCCGTTCGCGAGAGTCGAGGAGGCGGGCGCGCCCGGGACGCCGCGGGCCAGCTCCACGTTGGCCGCGTAGCCGCACGCGTCGCACAGGGCCACGTCGTCCTCGCCGGCCGCGCTGGGGGCCATGAACTCGTGCGAGCCGGAGCCGCCCATCATCCCCGGATCCGACTGCACCACCACGTAGCTGATACCGCAGCGGTCGAAGATGCGACAGTAGGCGTCCTTGTGCGCGTTGTAGGAGATCTCGAGCGCGGCTACGTCGGGATCGAGGGTGTAGGAGTCCTTCATGAGGAACTCGCGCGTCCGCAGCACGCCGGATCGCGGACGCGCCTCGTCCCGCTCCTTGGTCTGGATCTGGTACCAGATCTGCGGCAGATCGCGATAGGAGCGGATCTCCCGGGCCGCGAGCCACGCGATGACCTCCTCGTGGGTCATGCCCAGGCACATGTCGCGCCCGTTGCGGTCCTTGAGCCGGAACATCTCGCCGCCGATGACGTCCCACCGGCCCGACTGCTGCCAGATCTCGGCGGGATGCAGCACCGGCATCTCGATCTCCTGGCCGCCGATCCGGTTCATCTCCTCCCGGACGATCGCGTTGACCTTCTCGATCACCCGCAGGCCGACCGGCAGGTAGACGTAGATGCCGGCCGCGAGCTGGCGAACCAGCCCGGCGCGCACCATGAGCTTGTGGCTGATGGCTTCGGCGTCGGCGGGATCGTCCCGGAGGGTGGGGATCAGCGACCGGGTCCACCGCATGACGGGCTACGTCGTCTCTTTCTCTTTGACCTTGTTGGCGCCCTTCACCCCCGGATCGTAGATCAGGCGCTTGACCGGCACTCCGTTCAGGATGTGGGATTCGAGAATTTCGCGCAGATCACTCTCCTGCACGCCCGCGTACCAGACGTTCTCCGGGTAGACCACGATCATGGGGCCGTGGCCGCACTGCGAGAAGCACCCCGCCTTGTTCACGCGGACCTCGACGTGGCGGCCCGCGGTGGCCACCGCGGTCCGCAAGGTCTTCACGAACTTCTCGACGTCGCCCTGGGCCGGACAGCGGTCACCCTGAGTACACACGAACACGTGGCGCTCGTACTGGCCCATTTAGAAGAGTCCGATCCGTTTGAAGTCGTTGTAGAAGGCGAACACCATGAGCAGCATCAGGAGCGCGAAGCCCACCTGCTGGGCGACCTCGCGCTTGCGGACCGATAGCGGCCGGCCGAGCACGGCCTCGAAGGCGAAGAAGAGCAGGTGCCCGCCGTCCAGCATGGGCACCGGCAGGAGGTTGAGGAGGAAGAGGTTGATGCTGATCACCGCGGTGAAGAGAGCGAGGCTCACGATGCCCTGCCGCGCCTGCTCGCCCGCGGTCTTGGCGATCTGGATGGGGCCACCGATGTTGCTGCGATCGAGCTGGCCGACCACGATCTTGTAGAGTCCGATCGCGGTCTTCATCGTCACGTCCGACGACCAGGCCAGGCCGTCCCAGACCGAGGCGATCGGGTTCGAGCGCACGAAGGTCACCGCGCCCCCCGGCCGGATCCCGATCAGCCCGACCTCGGTCTCCTTGCCATCTGGCCCCGGGATCTTGCCCTTCCTCGGCGTGACGGTGACGGTCAGGGTCTCGCTGCCCCGCTTGATCTGAAGGCGGGTCGGCTGATCCGCGCGGTGATGGATCTTCTCGGCCAGCTCGTCCCAGGACAGCACCGGCTGCCCGTCGATCGCGGTCACCACGTCGTTGGGCTTGAGCCCCGCCGCGTCCGCCGGATCGCCCGACACGGTGTCGCCGATGGCGGCGGGCACGTAGGGCGTGGCGCCGATCTCCCACACCGTCTGTTCGTCGCCGAAGAGGTCCTTGCGCTTCGCCTGCGCGGGGGTGAGGCTCACCGTCCGCTCGCTGTCCGCGCCGCGCACGGTCACCGACAGCGTGCGGCCGTCCGCGGATTGCACCACGCGGGCCAGATCCTCCCAGTACTGCACGGGCCGACCGTCCACCGCCACGATGCGCTCGCCGGTCTTGAGCCCGGCCTGCGCGACGGGCCCACCCTCCGTGATGCGGCCGATGTCGGCCGGGGCCACCGGACGCCCCACCAGCATGAACATGAGCGCGGCGATGACCACGGCCAGGATGAAGTTCATGGCCGGGCCCGCGAACACGATCAGGAAGCGCGAGATCAGCGGCTTGGTGTTGAAGGCCTTGGCGGGATCGATCGCGCCGGTCTTGCCGCCCTCGAGCGGGTTCTCGTCGTCGCCCATCATCTTGACGTAGCCGCCCATCGGGATCGCGGAGACGCAGTATTCTGTCTCCTTGCCCCGCACCCGCCAGAGCACGGGGCCGAATCCGATGGAGAAACGCTCCACTCCCACCCCGGCGAGCCGGGCCATGAAGAAGTGGCCGAGCTCGTGCACCAGGATCAGGATGCCGAGCACCACCACGAACGAGACCAGCATCTGGACCGTCGCCACCGCCGCCCTCCGCTATCGCCCCACCGCGGCCACGCCGCGGGGGAGCCAGTCGCGCACCGTCGCCCGCGTCCGGGAATCGACGTCCACGCAGGTGTCGATGCTATCGAGCGCGCGGGCCGGCACCTTCGCGAGCGCCTCCGCGATCAGCTCGGGAATTTGGGTGAATCGGATCTTGCCATCGAGGAACGCGGCCACCGCCACCTCGTTGGCCGCGTTCAGGATCACGGGGGCGCAGCCGCCTTCGAGCAGCGCCTGCCGGGCCAGGGCCAGACACCGGAACCGCTCGACGTCCGGCTCCTCGAACGACAGCGATCCAATCCGGGTGAGATCCAACCGCTCGGCCGGGCAGTGCAGTCGGCGGGGATAGGTCAGCGCGTAGAGGATCGGGATGCCCATGTCGGGCACGCCGAGCTGGGCGATGACCGAGCCGTCCACGTACTCGACCATCGAGTGGACGACCGACTGCGGATGCACCACCACCTGCACCTGCTCGGGCCGGACGTCGAAGAGCCAGCGCGCCTCGATGACCTCGAGGCCCTTGTTCATGAGGGTCGCCGAGTCCACCGTGATCTTGGCGCCCATCCGCCAGGTCGGATGGTTGAGCGCCTCCGCCACCGTGACCTGGCCCAGGTCCTCCGCCTTCATGGTGCGGAACGGCCCGCCCGACGCGGTGAGCAGGATGCGGCGGACCTCCTCGCGGTTGTGGCCTTCGAGGCACTGGAAGACCGCGCTGTGCTCGGAGTCCACCGGCAAGAGCCCCACGCCTTGCTCGCGGGCGGCCGCGGTCATCAGGCTGCCCGCCATCACCAGCGTCTCCTTGTTGGCGAGTGCGACGCGCTTGCCGCTCCGGATCGCGGCCATGGTGGGCAGCAGGCCGGCTCCGCCGACGATGGCCGAGAGCACCACGTCGGCGTCCACCTGTCCCGCCACGGCGACCAGGCCTTCGGGCCCCGCGAGCAGCTCGGGCCGCGGGGCGGGCAGCGCGCGCGCCACCACATCGAGCGCGCTGCGGTCGGTGAGGGCCAGCGCCCGCGGCCGGTGACGACGGCAGAGATTGGCGATCAGCTCCGGATTCGAGCCGCGCGCGGCCATACCTTCCACGCGGAACGCATCCGGGAAGTGCTCCACCAACTCCAACGTGCGCCGGCCGACGGATCCGGTGACGCCCAGCACCGTCAAGCGCTTCACGAGCCCAGGGTCCTCGCGTAGGTCGCGTAGTAGAAGAGCACCGGGGTGTTGACGAGCAGGCTATCCACCCGGTCCAGCATACCGCCGTGCCCGGGAATCAGCCCGCCGGTGTCCTTGGTGTTGAGACTGCGCTTGATCGCCGACTCCACCAGATCGCCGACCTGCCCGACCACTCCGAGCAGGATCCCGACCACGATCGCACTCTCGAGCGAGAGGACGGGAAAGAACCACGCCCGCGCGCCCAGCGCGCCCAGCACCGAGGCGATCAGCTGGGCCACCGCGCCCTCCACCGTCTTTCGCGGACTGACCACCGGGGCGAGCTTGTGGCGGCCGAGCGTCGAGCCGATCGCGTAGGCCGCGGTCTCCCCCAGCCAGGTCACCGACACCAGCAGCAGCATCCACTGCACGCCGTCGACCAGATCGTAGAGCCAGAAGGCGTAGCCGAGCAGCCAGTTGACGTAGCCGACCCCGAGCAGGGTGATCGCCACCGGCTCCCAGGCCCCGCGACCGGTCTGGCGCCGGAGCAGTCCGGCCGCGAGCAGGGCGAGGACGACCGCGGTGAGCATGGACTGCTGAGACAGCGGCAGGGCGAAGCTCGCGGTCACCAGCGATCCCCCGACGAGGCCGAGCCACCGGAAGGTGGAGAATCCCGCCCGCTCGAACATCCCGGTGAACTCCCACTGTCCGATCGCGGCGGCCAACACCATGACCGCGCCGAACAGCCACGCCGGGCCCGCGACCACCATCCACACGAAGAGCGGCAGCAGGATCGCGGTGCTGAGCAGCCGCCGCCCGAGCGAGGCGCGGCGCGACGGCCGGGCGCTCTCGGCCGGCCGCGCGAAGGGCACGTCCTGCGCCCGCGACAATCACACTCTCCCGAACCGGCGATTGCGCTGCTGGAACTCGGCCACCGCCAGGCAGAACTCGCGCGCGCCGAAGTCCGGCCACAGGGTGGGTGTCATCAAGAACTCGGTGTACGCGATCTGCCACAGCAGGAAGTTGGACAGGCGCTGCTCGCCGCTGGTGCGGATGAGCAGGTCGGGATCGGGCACCCCGTCGGTGTAGAGCGCTCGTGCGACGCGCCCCTCGTCGATGTCCTCCGGCCGCAGGTCGCCACGCGCGACTTCGCGCGCGAGGGCGCGCACCGCGTCCACCATCTCGTCGCGCCCGCCGTAGTTGAACGCCATGAGCAGGGTGAGGCCGGTGTTCCCCGCCGTGGTCTCCATGAGCCGCCGGATACCCGCGGCGACCCGCGGGGGGACGCCGTCGGGCCGCCCGATAGCCCGGAAGCGCACGTTCCGCTCCATGAGCTCGGGCAGCTCGCGCTCGATCGACCGCTCCAGCAGGGTCATGAGCGTGGACACCTCGGTCGCCGGCCGCTGCCAGTTCTCCGAGGAGAACGCATAGATGGTGAGGAACTGCACGCCCAGCTCGCCGGCCGCGCGCACCACGCTGCGGAGCGACTTGACGCCTTCCCCGTGCCCGGCGACCCGCGGGAGCCCGCGGCGGGTGGCCCAGCGGCCGTTGCCGTCCATGATGATGGCGACGTGGCGTGGGACCGGGCGGGCCAGGATGCGCTGTCGGAGCGCATCCTCGTGCAGCGTGGACAGATCCGCCACCGAGGCACCCACTCCTACCTTCGCAGCCATATCAGGACATGTTACGTGAGGGCCTCATGAATTGCCAGGAAAAGCGGCGATTTGGCAGCATTGCTGCCACGCACGCAACCGGTGACCCGCGCGCCGGGGAGTCGTAGCGGGCGGTCCGCCGCTGGGGGAGTGCGGGGGCCATTTCTGGGCCCCCGCAGATGAAGAGCCTTGAAGAAGTAGACGGAAGTGAGCCGGCGGTTTGCCCGTGGTCGGGTCGCCCCGCAGGCTAAACCGTCATGACTTCTTGTTCCTTCTTTTTCGCGAGCTCTTCGACTTTGGCGGTGAAGCGGTCGGTGGCTTTCTGGATCTGGTCGTGGCCGCGACGCTCCTCGTCTTCGGAGGCCTTCTTGTCCTTGGCGAGGGCCTTCAGCTTGTCGTTGGCTTCGCGCCGCACGTTGCGGATGGCGACCCGGGCGTCCTCCGCGAACTTGCCCACCGTCTTCACCAGCTGCTTGCGCCGCTCCTCGGTGAGCGTCGGCATCGTGAGCCGGATCACCTTGCCGTCGTTGCTCGGCGTGATGCCGAGGTCCGACTTGGCGATGCCCTTCTCGATCTCCTTGAGCTGCGTGGCGTCCCACGGCTGGATCAGGATGGTGCGCGGGTCGGGCACCGACACCGAGGCGAGCTGGTTGATCGGCGTGAGATTGCCGTACGCCTCCACCCGGACCGTGTCGAGGAGCGAGGCGTTGGCGCGACCGGTGCGCACCGCGCCGAACTCCCGAGCCAGCGCGTCGATGGCCTGCTGCATCCGCGTCTCGAGCTCTTTGAGCACCGCTTGCTGGGTCGTGGCCATGGCCTCACCCCTTCGGCGCGCCCACGTCGGCGGAGACCACCGAGCCGACCGGCTCGCCCGTGACGATTCGTCGGATGTTGCCCCTGCGCGTCAGGTCGAACACCACGATCGGCAGCTTGTTGTCCATGCAGAGGGAGATCGCGGTGGTGTCCATCACCTGCAGCCCCCGGTTCAGCACCTCGATGTAGCCGATCCGGGGCAGGCGCACCGCGGCCGAGTCCTTGGCCGGATCGGCGGTGTAGATGCCGTCGACCTTGGTGGCCTTCAGAATCACCTCCGCCCCGATCTCGACGGCGCGCAGGGCCCCCGCGGTGTCGGTGGTGAAGAACGGATTGCCGGTGCCCGCCGCGAAGACCACCACCCGACCCTTCTCGAGGTGGCGGATGGCCCGGCGGCGGATGTAGGGCTCGGCGACCGCGCGCATCTCGATGGCGGAGAGCACGCGGGTGGGCACACCCGCCTTCTCGATCGAATCCTGCAGGGCCAGCGCGTTGATCACGGTGGCGAGCATGCCCATGTAGTCGCCGGTGGCGCGGTCCATGCCGCCGGCGCTGGCCGCGATGCCGCGGAAGATGTTGCCGCCCCCGATGACCACCGCCAGCTCGACGCCGAGGCGGGCCACCTCCGCGACTTCCTCGGCGATGCGGCCGATGACGTCGGGGTCGATCCCGTAGCCCTGCCCGCCCGCCAGCGCCTCGCCCGAGATCTTGAGCAGGACGCGCCGGTAGGCGGGAGCCGCGCCGGGAGCGGCCATGGAGTCTAGCTCTCGCCCACCTGGAAGCGGGCAAAGCGCTTCACCATGATGCGCTCACCCATCTTGGCGGTCGCCTGATCGACCATGTCGCGCAGCCGCGTCTTGCCGGAGGCGTCCCGGATAAACGGCTGCTCCATGAGGCAGGACTCCGCGTAGAACTTCTCGAGCTTGCCCTCGATGATCTTGTCGATCACCTGGGGCGGCTTCTTCTGATCGGCCATCTGGGTGCGGTAGATCTCGCGCTCCTTCTCCACCACCGCGCCCGGCACGTCCTCCCGGGACACGTAGGAGGGGTTGGCCGCGGCCACCTGCATCGCGATGTCCTTCACCAGCTGCTGGAAGTCCTCGGTGCGCGCCACGAAGTCGGTCTCGCAGTTGACCTCGACCAGCACCCCGATCTTGGCCCCGGGATGGATGTAGGAAGTCACCACCCCGTCCTTGGCCTCGCGGTGGGCCTTCTTGGCCGCGTCGGCGAGCCCCTTCTTCCTGAGGTGCTCGATCGCTCCCGGCATGTCGCCCTTGGAGGCGTCGAGCGCCGCCTTGCAGTCCATCACTCCCGCGCCGGTGCGCGCCCGGAGCTCCTTCACCTGTTCGGCGGACGCGGCCATGTCGTCTCCTCGCCTCGCCGCTCAGGCGCCCGCTTCGGCCGGCGCCGACATCTCGGCTTCGGTCACCACCGGCAGGTCGGGCGAGGCAGGGATCTCGGCCTCGGCCTCCTGCTTGGCCAGGCTGCCGCTGCCCTCGATGATCGCGTCCGCGATGCGCGAGGTGATCAGGCGAACCGAGCGGATGGCGTCGTCGTTGCCGGGCACCGGATAGTCGATCCCGGTCGGATCGCAGTTGGTGTCCACGATGGCCACGATCGGGATCGCGAGCCGGCGCGCCTCCTCCACTGCGATCGACTCCTTCTTGGGATCGATGATGAAGATCGCCGAGGGCAGCCGGTCCATGTTCTTGATGCCGACGAGCGCGCTCTGCAGCTTGGCCCGCTCGCGCTCGAGGCCGATGACCTCTTTCTTGGGCAGCCGCTCGTACTCGCCGGTCTCGCTCATCTCGTCGAGCTTCTTGAGCCGCGCGATCGACTTCCGGATCGTCGCGAAGTTGGTGAGGGTCCCGCCCAGCCACCGGTGGTTGACGTAGAACATCCCGCAGCGGTTGGTCTCCTCGAAGACCGTCTCCTGGGCCTGCTTCTTGGTGCCGACGAAGAGCACGACGCCGCCGTCGGCGGCGAGGTCCCGCACGAACGCGTAGGCCTCGCGGAACTTCTTGAGAGTCTTCTGCAAGTCGATGATGTAGATGCCGTTGCGCTCGCCGAAGATGTACTTCTGCATCTTCGGGTTCCAGCGCTTGGTCTGGTGGCCGAAGTGCACCCCGGCCTCCAGCAATTCCTTCATGGTGAGGGTCGCCATGGTCCTGCCGTCCTTTCCGTCGTCGTTCGGTTGGCCTCCGGTCCCGAGCGGCCGGCCCCCGGAAAGGGAGGCGGCGCTTCCCCGACCAGCCGACGCGGCCGACGGGGACCGAAGCTCGGAGCCGTGCGTGTTAGGTCGTGTACTTCGCGTTGATTCGAACGTACTCCTCGCTGAGGTCCGATGTCCACACGGAGTCCTCGCCGCGCCCGAGCCCCAGGTCGATCGCGATGGTGTAGGTCGGACCGCCCATCACCTCGTGGATGCGGTCGATGCGCGCGCCCGGGCGCAGCATGCCCTTCTCCACCAGGGGCTCGTCACCGATGGCGATGGCCACCCGGTCCGCGGCCACCCGCGCCGGACTCTTGCCCAGCGCCATCATGATTCGCCCCCAGTTGGGGTCGGCGCCGTTGATGGCGGTCTTGACCAGCGGCGAGTTGGCGACCGAGCGGGCCGCCACCACCGCCTCCCGCCGCGTGCGCGCCCCGCGCACCGCGACCTGGACCAGCTTGGAGGCGCCCTCGCCGTCCTCGACCAGCATGCGGGCCAGCCGCTCGGTGATCGCCTCGAGGGCACGCGCGAATTGCCGAAGCGCCTTGCCCCCGCGCTCGAGCGACGCGTTCTCGGCGAGGCCGTTGGCGAGCACCGCCACCGTGTCGCTGGTGGACTGGTCGCTGTCCACCGTGATGCGGTTGAACGAGCGGTCCACTGCCCGCCGCAGCACCCGCGGCAGCGAGTCCTTCGCCACCATCGCGTCGGTGGCCAGGAAGCAGAACATCGTCGCCAGGTGCGGCTCGATCATGCCCACGCCCTTGGCGATGCCGCCGATGGTGACCGGCCGGCCCGCCACCTCGACGCGCAGCGCCGCCTCCTTGGGCTTGGTGTCGGTGGTCATGATCGCCTCGGCCGCCAGGCGCCCGCCCTGCGGGGAGAGCCCCTTGACCAGCTTCGGCAGCCCGGCCCGGATCTTGTCCATCGGGAGCGGCTGGCCGATCACCCCGGTGGAGGCGATGAGCACCTGGCGCGGCGCGATCCGGAGCAGCTCGCCGGTGATGCGCGTCATCTCGCGCGCGTCCTTGATCCCCTGCTCGCCGGTGCAGACGTTGGAGCAGCCCGCCGAGGCCAGGATGGCCTGGGCCCGGCCGTCGCGAACATGCTCCTGGGAGACGAGCACCGGGGCGCCCTTGATCTGGTTGGTGGTGAACACCGCGGCGGCGCGGGCGGGCGAGGACGAGTAGATGAGGGCCAGGTCCTTCTTGCCGCTGGGCTTGATGCCGCACGCGATGCCGGAGGCGAGGATGCCGGGGACGGCGGTGATGCCTCCCTCCAGCCACTGGACGTCGGGCATGCCGCTACGGATACACCGGAGGCGCGTCGAGGCCGGTCCGCTCGTCCCACCCCATCATGATGTTCAGGCACTGGATGCCGTTGGCGGACCCGCCCTTGCCGAGGTTGTCGAGCGCGGACACGCAGACCGCGCGCTGGGTGCGCGGGTCGGCCACCACCGTGACGTCGCAGTAGTTCGAGCCCACCACCGATCGAGTCGTGGGGCGCTGCCCCTCGTCGAGCACGCGGACGAAGGGCTCGCCCGCGTAGAATTCTCGATAGAGCCCCACCAGCTCCGCGGTGCTCGCCACCTTCGTGAGTGGCACCGACGCGGTAGTGAAGAGACCCCGGTTGAGCGGGACCAGGTGCGGCGTGAAGCTCACCACCACCGGGCGGCCCGCGAGCGCCGACAGCTCCTGCTCGATCTCCGGCGTGTGGCGGTGGGTCGCCATGCCGTAGGCCTGCACGTTCTCGTTGGCCTCGGTGAAGAGATACATCGGCTCGGCCTTTCGGCCCTGCGCGCCCGCCCCGGTCACGCCCGACTTGCCGTCGATCACGATGCCGTCGGGGCCGCCCCGGCCGCTCGCGAGGAGCGGCGCGGTCGCGAGCACCGCGCCCATCGGATAGCAGCCCGGTGACGCCAGCAGCGCGGCGCCCGCGATCTGCTTGCGATGCAGCTCCGGCATCCCGTACACCGCCTCCGCGAGGCCGACCGCGTCCTCGTGGGGCGCCTTGTACCAGGTGGTGTAGAGCGAGGCGTCTCTCAGGCGGTAGTCCGCCGACAGATCGACCGCCTTGCGCCCGTGCCGACGCAGGGCCGGCATCAGTCGCTGCGACTCCATGTGGGGCAGCGCCAGGAAGACGACGTCCGCCTGCTCGGCGAGCCGGTCGGCGTGGATTTCCTGGAAGACCAGATCGCTGAGGCCGCGCAGGTGCGGGTAGCTCTGGTCCAGGCGCTCGCCGGCGAGCCGCTCGGACGTGACCGCGGTGACGCGCACCTTGGGGTGGACGGAGAGCAGCCGGAGCAGCTCCGCGCCCATGTACCCGCTGGCCCCGGTGACCGCGACCTTCAGCACCGGAGGATCACCGCTTGGAGTACTGGAACTTGGAGCGGGCGCCGGGCTGGCCGTACTTCTTGCGCTCCTTCATCCGCGGATCGCGGGTGAGCAGGCCGGCGCGCTTGAGCGTCTGGCGCAGCTTGTCGTCGAACTGGAGCAGCGCACGAGCGATGCCGTGCCGCACTGCTCCCGCCTGGCCGGTTGGCCCGCCGCCGCCCACGTTCACCACCGCGTCGAACTGACCCATGGTGTTGGTGAGCTGGAGCGGCTGCGAGATCACCATCCGCAGCGTCTCGCGCGGGAAGTATTCTTCGAAGGGGCGCCGGTTGATGAGGATGCGGCCGTTTCCGGCACTGAGCCAGACGCGGGCGACCGACGTCTTGCGGCGTCCGGTTCCGTAGAAGCGAGTGACGACGGCCATGGGGCTCCTCAGCGGGAGCGCTCGCGCATCGCGAGCGGCTCGGGCTTCTGGGCGGCGTGCGGATGCTCCGCGCCCTTGTAGACCTTCAGCTTCCTGGCCATCGCGCGGCCGAGGCGGCCCTTGGGCAGCATGCCCTGCACCGCCCACTCGATCATGCGCTCGGGATGCGTCTTGAGCATCCGCTCCGCGCTGACCTCACGCAGCCCCCCGATGTATCCGCTGTGCCAGCGATAGATCTTGTCGGTCATCTTCCGGCCGGTGAGGTGCACCTTCTCCGCGTTGATGACTACCACGTGGTCTCCCACGTCGAGGTGCGGCGAGAACTGGGGCTTGTGCTTGCCCCGCAGCACCGTCGCGACCTGGGTGGCCAGTCGCCCCAGGACCTTGTCCTGGGCGTCGACCAGGAACCACTTGCGCTCCACTTCGCTTTCCTTCGGCATCACCGTCGTCATGATCTCCGTCCGCCCGCTCCACGAGGTCAAGCTGAGGGCTCAGCGGCCACGTCGTGCGTCCCCTGAATTGGCAACGGGTAATCATAGAAGAAAGCCCCCGACCGGTCAACTCCTCCGCCCGGTCGACGCGCGGCGCGGCGTCGGCACGGGGGTGGCGGTCGTCTTGTCGGGCCAGGGACAGAGTGCCAGGACCGGACATGTCGGGCACGCCGGCTTGCGCGCGAAGCAGACGCGTCGTCCGTGCAGGATCAGCAGGTGGCTGGCCTGGGTCCACCGTGGCTTCGGCATCACCACGCAGAGCTGGTCGTGAATCTCCTCCGGGTCGTCCGCCCGGGCCAGGCCCAGTCGCTGGGACACCCGGAACACGTGGGTGTCGACGGCCAGCGCCGGAATCCCGAACGCGTTGCCCAGCACCACGTTTGCGGTCTTCCGGCCGACCCCGGGCAGGGCGACCAGACCGTCGAGGGTCTTGGGCACTTCGCCGCGGTGATGCTCCACCAGCGCGCGCGCCATGCCGTTGATCGAGCGCGCCTTGGCCCGGAAGAAGCCGGTGGAGTGGATCACGCGCTCGAGCGTCGGCACCGGAATGCCGGCCCAGTCCGCCGCGGTCCGGTAGCGGGGGAACAGCTCCGCGGTCACCGCGTTCACCCGCTGGTCCGTGCACTGCGCGGACAGAATGGTCGCGATCAGCAGATCCAGCGGCGTGCGGAACTGGAGCTCGGTGCGCGCGTCGGGATAGGCTCGGGCGAGGCGCGCCAGGATCTTGCGAGCCCGAGCTTTCTTGGCGGCCAGGCTCTCCGGCATCGGCGTCAGCGGCGCGCCGGACCCTCCGCCGTCGATGGCGCGAGGGCACGGCGGATGGCGCCGATCCGCTCGCGGGCGGCCGCGGCCGTGAGCGGCGCCGGCTCGTGGGCGACCCGCCAGATCGGCGCGTGCGGCTCGGGGTCGGTGGACAGCCGCGGCACCAGGTGCCAGTGGATGTGCGGAACCTGGTTGCCGAGCAGCTCGTAGTTCATCTTCACCGGACGGAACACTCGGGCGAGCGCCCCCGCCACCTGGCTCACCTCCTCGATCAGGGTGCGGCGCTCCGAAGCCGACAGCTCGTACAGCTCGGTGGCGTGGCGGCGCAGCACCAGCAGGACGTAGCCGGGAAAGAACTGGTCCTCGTGCAGGAAAATCCGCGAGGCTTCGAGATCGGCGATGTGCAGGTCGCCGCCGCTTCGCCCGTACTTGCCGCACATCACGCAGGCGGGAGCGGTCACCGGCGGGCGGCCAGGAAGGGCTCGATCCGGCGCATCGCCTCCTCGATCCGCTCGAGCGACTGCGCGTAGGAGAAGCGCAGGTAGCCCTCCGCGTTGCGTCCGAAGTCCACCCCGGGTGTCACCCCCACGTGGGTGTGCTCGAGGATCTCGAACGCGAAGGCGAGCGAGTCGGCGGTGTAGCGGCGGGCGTTGGCGAGCACGTAGAAGGCGCCGGTGGGGAGCGCGCCCACTCCGAGTCCGATGGCCCGTAGCCCGGCCACCATGGCGCGCCGACGCTCGTCGAAGATGCGGCGGAAGCGCGCGCTGTCCTCCGCCGCCTCGCGCAGGGCGGCCAGGGCGGCCCACTGCACGAACTCGTTGCTCGAGATGAAGAAGTTGCCGTGCATGGCGGTGAGCGCGGGCATGAACTCGCGGGGCGCGATCACGTAGCCGACGCGCCAGCCGGTCATCGCGAACGCCTTGGAGAAACCGTTCAGTACGAAGGCACGGTCGGTGAACTCCAGCACGGTGTGCTCGGGCCCCTCGTAGGTCAAGCCGTGATAGATCTCGTCCGACACCACGAACGGGCCCAGGCGGCACAACGCGGCGAGCCGATCCGCGCTCAGCACGGTGCCGGTCGGATTGGCCGGGGAGTTGACGAGCACCGCCTTCGTCGCGGGCCCCACGCGGGCGGCCGCCGCTTCCGGCCGATACTGGAAGGCATCCGCTTCGTCGACCGGCACGTACACCGGCCGGCCCTCTGCGAACTTCACGAACTTCGGATAGCAGGCGTAGTACGGATCGGAGAGGATCACCTCGTCCCCGGGATCCAGCAGTGCGCTGAAGAGCATGAGCAGCGCGGGCGAGCTGCCCGCCGTCACCAGGATCTGATCCGGCGAGACGAGGACCCCGTACCGCGCGCGGTAGTGCTCGGCGATGGCCTCGCGCAGCGGCAGGATGCCGAGCGGGTGCGCGTAGCGGGTCCGGCCGTCCTTCAGCGCCTTCTCCGCCGCTTCCCGGATGACCGGCGGCGTGTCGAAGTCCGGTTCCCCGAACTCCAGATGGATCACGTCGGCGCCTTCGCGCTCGAGGGCCTGGGCCCGCTGGAAGACCTCGACGGCCAGGAACGGCTCGATCTCCTGCGTGCGGCGCGCGATCATCGCCCGGCGCCTCCGCCCCCGAGCCGCCGGCGCGCCGACAGCACCTCGCGCAGCATGCGGGGCCCGTGGCGCAACACGCCCACCTTGGAGCCGGGCTGGTCGGCCCAGTTCACCGGAACCTCCGCGATGCGATAGCCGCGCCGGATCGCGAGCATCAGCAGCTCGACGTCGAAGCCGAAGCCGTCGGTGCCGACCAGCGGAAAGAGCGCGGCCGCCACCGGCCCCCGAAAGAGCTTGAAGCCGCACTGCGTGTCGACCACGCCGGGAACGCCGAGCCGCTGCACCAGGAAGTTGAACAGGTGCCCCGAGAGCTTGCGGTGGGTGCGCACCTGCCGGATCACCGCGGGGTCGTGCAGCGCACGCGAGCCGATCGCGATGTCGGCACCCGCGGCCACCGCGGCCTCGAGGCGGGCCGCCTCGGCGATCGGGGGCGCGCCGTCGGCATCGGCCATCAGGCGCAGCGTGCCGCTCGCCTCCGCCATGCCCACCCGCACCGCGTAGCCCTTGCCCCGGTTGGCCCCGAGCGCGCGCACCGTGACCGCGGGGCGCCCCGCCGCCACTTCGCGGACCCGCTCGGCGGTGCCGTCGCGGCTGCCGTCGTCGACCACGATGACTTCGTAGAGCTCGTCGCGGCCCTCGAAGTACGCCTGGATGTCCCTGAGATAGCCGGGAAGGCGAGCCGCCTCGTCGTAGGCCGGGACGATCACGGACCAGCGGGGCGGCGTGCCGCTCACCGTGGCTAGGTCCACACGGTGGCGTCTGCCCGCCGACGCCGCCGGGCCACTCCAGTCTTCTGCGCCGCCTTGGCCACCTCGCGCGCCACCGCCGCCGCGATGTTCTTGTTGAACACGCTGGGAATGATGTACTCGGGCCCGAGCTCGCCGCGGCCGACGCACGAGGCGATGGCGTGCGCGGCCGCGATCTTCATCTCGTCGTTGACGAGCCGGGCGCGCGAGTCGAGGAGGCCGCGGAAGAAACCGGGGAAGCAGAGCACGTTGTTGATCTGGTTCGGGTAGTCGGACCGGCCGGTGGCCATCACCCGCACGTGCCGCTCCGCCTCCTCCGGCTGGATCTCGGGCACCGGGTTGGCCATGGCGAACACGATGCGGTCCCGCGCCATGCTCTTGACGTCCCGGAGGGTGAGCACCCGCGGCACCGACAGGCCGATGAACACGTCGGCGCCCCGGACCGCGTCGGATAGCCGGCCGATGACGTGGCGGGGATTGGTGGCGGACGCGACCCACATCTTCATGAAGTCCATGCCGACGGTGCGGCCCCGGTGGATGGTCCCGTGCTCGTCCACTCCGACGATGTCGCGAGTCCCGAGCGCCAGAAGGATCTTGATCGTCGCGGTGCCGGCCGCGCCGACGCCGGACACGACCACCTTGAGGCGGCGGATGTCCTTGCGGACGATCTTGAGGGCGTTCAGCAGGGCGGCCAGCACCACCACCGCGGTGCCGTGCTGATCGTCGTGGAACACCGGGATGTCGAGCTCCTTGCGCAGTCGCTCCTCGACCTCGAAGCAGCGCGGGGCCGAGATGTCCTCCAGATTGATGCCGCCGAAGGCGGGCGCGATGGTCTTCACCACCTCCACGATCTTGCCGGGGTCCTTGGTGTCGAGCGCAATGGGAAAGGCGTCAACCCCGGCCAGCTCCTTGAAGAGCATCGCCTTGCCTTCCATCACCGGCATGGCCGCCTCGGGGCCGATGTCGCCCAGGCCCAGGACGGCGGTGCCGTCGGTGACCACCGCGACCGCGTTCTGCTTGATGGTCAGGGTGAAGGCCCGGCTCGGGTCGTCCTTGATCGCGAGGCATACCCGCGCCACTCCGGGGGTGTAGGCCATGCTGAGATCGTCCCGGGTCCGGATTGGCACCTTGCTGTGGATTTCGATCTTCCCACCCAGGTGCATCAGGAACGTGCGATCGGAGATGTTCGCGACCCGGACCCCGGACGCGCCGCGGAGCCGGTCGATGATGTCGCTGGCGTGTCGGCTGTCGCGGGCCTTGATCGTGATGTCGCGGAGGACCTGCTCCCCGGTCATTTCGACCAGGTCGACCGCCCCGATGTCCCCGCCCGCCTTGCCGATGGCGGAGGTGACGCGGCCCAGCATTCCGGGCTTGTTCCGGATCGCGAGCCGGACCGTGAAGCTATAGGAGGCGCTGGGGGCGATGGCCATCAATCGCTCATCATGGCGGGCGTTTAGACGGTAGAACCGGCTCACGTCCGGAGTCAACACATTTCCCCCGGGGACATTGACCCGCCGTAGGAGGCCATGGTATCCCACCGCGTATGCCCGCGCGATCGGTGGCGCTCTGCCTCGTCTGGACCTTGGCTCTGGCCAGCCCGGCGGCCGCGGAGATGCAGCGGTTCACGGTGCAGTCGGACAAGAGCCGCGCCGGATTCGACGCCTTTCACCCCTTCGAGACGTTCTCCCTTACCAGCGAGTCGCTGACCGGGGAGATCCAGGCCGACATCTCGGACCTGAAGCAGCCCATCAAGGGAGAGGTCAAGATCCCGGCTGCATCACTGCGATCTGCCGACAAGAAGCGGGATCGCGCCATCCACCGCACCCTGGACGTCGAGCACCAGCCGGAGATCCAATACCGGATCGACAAGGTGGAGAGCTCCTTCACCTCGCTGGCCGAGAACAACGACGTCCTGCTCACCATCCGCGGGGTCCTGACCATGCGCGGAGAGGCGAGACCGGTCGATTTTTTCGGCCGGGTTCGGCTGCGCCCGGGAGGGGCCCTGTGGGTTCGGGGCGAAAGCTGGATCAAGCCGAGGGACTGGGGTGTGGCGCCCATCCGTATCTGGCTCCTTCCCGTCCGCGACACCGTGCTCGCCACGTTCGACTTGACCCTGAGCAAAGCGCAGTAGCCCACCGCAGCGTCGCCTTCGCCGAAGCGCACCGGCTCGCTGACCGAAGCACACCGGCTCGTTGAATAGTTGGCCCTCCTGCCACGTCTCTGCTCGAAGGGCCGCCGCGGCTCGTCCGTTCGCGCCCGGGGCGCGCGCGATGGTGCATCGCCGGCGTCGACTCGTGCATCTAAATCGATGAGGCGGAGCCTACGGGAATCGATCGAGCGGCTCCCAGGGAAACAATTACCGGGCGCAGGTGCACCCCTTGACGATACGAGAGGCCGCAATGACTTTCAGGGAAACCGAGGCGGTGGCAGTGGCGGAGCCGGCGGCGTTCAAGTCGAGTCCGGCAGAGACGAAGCGGCGGGGACGGCAGCCGCAGAAGACGGGCACCCGCAATGCGCCACCGGTGGACGACGAGCTGGACCGCGTGGTGGACTCCGCGGTGGAGATGGAGGCGGCGCCGGCCCTTTCCGAGGCGGCGCTGCGTCCCTCGGCGTCGCCCGCCGAGGATCCGGTGCGCCTGTATCTCAAGGAGATCGGCAAGGTGTCCTTGCTGCGGGCCGAGGAGGAAGTGGCACTCGGCCGGCGCATCGAGGTGGGCCAGATCGCACTACGGCGTGCCCTCGGGCGGGTACCCTTCGCCACCGCGAAGCTGCTGGGGCTGGTGGATCGGGTCCGGCGGGACGAGCTGCCGCTCGACGACGTGATCCTGCTCCCCGAAGGCGGTGAGCCGACCCCGAGCGAGGTGCGCTCGAGCCTGGCCGCGTTCGCCCGCATCCGCCGGCTGGAGCGCGAGATCGAGCGCCTGCACCTGGCGCTCCGCGACAAGCGACGCAGCAAGGCCACTCGCGCGAACTACAACAAGTGGATCGCGAAGAACCGCCAGTCGATCCAGAGCGTGCTGGAGAACCTGCCGCTGAAGCCGGCGCTCGTCGATCAGCTGGTGGTGGATATCCGCCACCTCGCCAAGGCCATGAGCGCGGCGGCGACCCGCACCGAGCTGCGGCATCGCGAACAGGGCGCCGGCTTGACCCGCAAGGCGCTGCTGGTGTCACTGGGCGAGATCGAGGAGCACGATCGCGTGGTCCGGCAGGCGAAGAAGGAGCTGATGGAGGCGAACCTTCGCCTGGTGGTCTCGGTGGCCAAGCGCTACCTCGGGAGCGAGCTGTCGCTGCTGGACCTGGTCCAGGAGGGCAACATCGGCCTGATGAAGGCGGTCGATCGCTTCCAGTACCGCCGGGGCTTCAAGTTCTCCACCTACGCGACCTGGTGGATCCGGCAGGCCATCACCCGGGCGATCGCCGACCACTCGCGGACGATCCGCATCCCGGTGCACATGGTGGAGACGCTCAACCGCATCTCGCGGGTGAACCGGTCGCTGGTCAACGAAATGGGTCGCGAGCCCACTCCGGAGGAGCTGGCCCAGCGGACCGGCGTGCCGGCGCGCAAGGTGCGGCTCATCCTCGAATCCTCCCGCAAGCCGCTGTCGCTGGAGACGCCGATCGGCGACGACTCCGAGCTGGGCGACTTCCTGGAGGACAAGGGCGCCGAGTCGCCCAACGACAACCTGATCACCCAGGACCTGACCAATCAGGTGGAGCGGGCGCTCAGCACGCTGTCACCCAAGGAGAAGGAGATTCTGCGCCTCCGCTTCGGCATCGGCGAGGCCGGCGAGCACACCCTGGAAGAGGTCGGGCGGCGCTTCTCGGTGACGCGCGAGCGGATCCGCCAGATCGAGACCAAGGCGCTGCGCAAGCTGCGCCATCCGCTCCGCGGCCGCGCCCTGCGCGCCTTCGTCGAAAATTAGCCCGGAGGGGGGCTCACGCCCCCCTTCCGAACCTCCCCCTCAAGATCGGGTTGCGCGGGCGGAGCCCGCGCTCGAAGCGGACTCCGCCCTGCCGCGAGTCAGCTCAACGGATCAGCTTGGCGTATTGATCCAACAGCGGCAGGACCGCGTCGCGGCCTTCCGAGGGCAGGCGTAGGATCGCCCGCGTGATGCCGGCGCCCCGATAGGTGTCGAGGGTCGCCTCGTCGGGCTTGGCTCCGAAGACGGACACCGAGATGGTCTTCATGTCCCGCCCGACCCGGGCCGCGCGCGCCTGCAGGTCCTTCAACCCGCTCAGGATCACGTCGCCCGCGCGGCCCCGCGGGAACCAGCCCTCGCAGAAGTCCACCACGCGCTGTAGGGTGTGACCACTCTCCCCGCCCAACAGCACGGGCGGATGCGGCTTCTGGGCCGGCTTGGGCCACGACCAAATCGGATCGAAGCTGACGTGCTCACCGTGATACTGCGCCTCGTCCTTCGTCCAGATCTCCTTCATCGCGAGCACCTGCTCGCGCATCCGCCGGTACCGGCTCTTGTATTCCGTGCCGTGGTTCTCCATCTCTTCTGCGTTCCACCCGGCCCCGATCCCGAACAGGAAGCGGCCGCCCGACAGCAGGTCCAGGCTCGCCACCTCCTTGGCGGTCGTGATGGTGTCGCGCTCGATGATCAGGCAGATGCCGGTGCCGACCTTCAGCCGCCGCGTCGCGGCGGCGGCGGCCATCAGCGACACGAAGGGATCGAAGGTGTGCGAGTACTCTTTCGGCAGCGGGTTGCCGCCGGGGAACGGGGTGCGGCGGCTGGTCGGGATGTGGGTGTGTTCCGGCACGAACAGCGACTCGAAGCCGCGCTCCTCGGCGGCGCGAGCCAGGTCGTCGATGCGGATGGCGTAGTCGGTGGCGAACATGCAGAGACCGATATGCATGGTGTGCTCCTCCTTGCTCAGCTCGGATTATCCCTTGACCACCAGCGTCCGGTAGAGGGCGAGGCCGCTGTCCGGCGGCGACCCGCTGATGAGCGTGATCATGGTGGCGGCCTCGCTGCGGTGGTGGGTCGCGTGGTTGACGACGTGCTGCAGCAGCGGGGCGAGGGCCACCCGGAACGGCTGCCCGGCGGTGTTCCGGTACTCCACCGGCCGCGTCAGATCGGCCTCGCTCAGCGCGTCCACGAACGCGCGTTGCTCTCCCTCGAAGACGTCCCATCGTGCTCGCAGATCGGCCATCGCGACGAAGTCGGCATCGGCCAGCAGGCGATCCGGTGACGTGCCCTTCCAGCGCCGCAGCCACACCTCGTCGGCCCCGTAGATGTGGGCGAACATGCCCTTCAGGGTGGGCGCGCTCCACTGCGGGCCCATGTCCCGCGTCGCCGCGTCGCCCAGGGCGGCCGCGACGTCGAAGAGCCGCCGGTTCGCCCAGCGGTGATACTCGTACAGCTCACGGATCAGCGCGACGGCCATGTGCGTCTCCCCGCCCCCCGACGACTAGTCGATCACCGCGACGGTGTCTCCCTCCTGCACCGTCTGCCCCTCGCTCACCGTGATCTGCCGCACCGTGCCCCCGCGCGGGGCTTCCACCGGGATCTCCATCTTCATCGATTCGAGCACGATGACCGGATCTCCGGCGGCCACCGCGTCGCCCGGCTTGGTGGTGATCTGGAAGACCACGCCGGTGATGTGGGCCTTGACGTCCTCGGACATTGAGCGCTCCTTGTGGTTCCGCGGAGGGATTTCGCGCGGCGCCTTTCGAGGCGGCCGCATTCTCTCACATCCGGCGGGGCGGGTGGGCGTCGAGCGGCGCGGTCAGTACGGGAGGCTCTCGCGCCCGAGCAGCTCGCGAGCCACCACCATCTTCATGACCTCGGCGGCGCCGTCGCCGATCTCGAGGCCGATGACGTCGCGCATTCGCTGCTCGAACGGCAGCTCGTCGGTGTAGCCGTAGTGGCCATGCAGCAGCAGGCACTGGTGGATGGTCTCGACCGCGAGCCGGGGCCCCCACCACTTGGTCATCGCCGACTCCCGGGTGTGCGGCTTCCCCTGGTCGGCGAGCCAGAGCGCGCGATAGCAGAGCCAGCGGCAGGCCTCCACCTGAGTGGCCGCCTCCGCGATGGGGAACGACACACCCTGAAAGCGCGCCAGCGGCTGGCCGAACGCCTTCCGCTCGCGCACGTAGGCCATCGTGTCCTCCAGTGACTGCTGGGCCACGCCCAGGCACGCCAGCGCGATGCCGATGCGGTTGTAGTCGAAGCCCTGCATCACCTGCTGGAAGCCGGTACCCTCCTCGCCGAGACGATACGAGGCCGGCACCGGGACGTGGTCGAAGTGGAGCACCGCACGGGCGATCGCGCGGGTGCCCATGTCGCGCAGTGGGCTTCGCGAGATGCCGGGCAGATCGAGCGGCACCAGGAACGCGGTGATCCCGCGCGCCCGTGCCCCCGGATCGGTCCGCGCGAACACGATCGCGGCCTGCGCCACCATGCCCAGGCTGATGCCGGACTTCTCGCCGGTGAGCACATAGCCGTCGCCGGCGCGCTCGGCCCGGCAGGCCAGGTTGGCCGCGTCCGAGCCGACGCCCGGCTCGGTGAGGGCCAGCGCCACGACCGCCTCGCCGGCCGCGGTCGGCGGGAGCCAGCGCGCCTTCAGCTCGTCCGGTGCGCTGCGGCCGAGGATCTCGCCGGCCAGCCCGGCCAGCTGGATGCCGTAGGTGCAGCTGAAGTCGCCGCGCCCGATCTCCTCCATTGCGATGCCGAGGGTCAGGAAGTCGGCCTCCTGGCCACCGTAAGCGGCAGGAATGCGCAAGCCCAGGAGGCCGAGCTCGCCCATGCGCCGCCATGCCTCCGTCGGAAATCGCCCGCTCCGGTCCCACTCCCGCGAGTGGGGAGCCAGCTCCTTGCGGGCGAATTGCCGGAGGGTGCGGCTCAGCGTCTCCTGCTCGGGCGACAGCTGGAGCTCCATGGTGCCCGTCTCCTCACATCATGGTGTAGCCGCCGCTCACCGAGAGCGTCTGCCCGGTGATGAAGCTGGCCGCGTCGGACGCCAGGAACAGCACCGCGGGGGCCACGTCCTCGGGCCGCCCGACGCGCCGGAGGGGGTACGCCTTCGCGATGCGGGCCTGCATGTCGGGCGCGCTCCACGCGCGATTCGCCTCGGCCGCCCACATGCTGCGCTCCCCGAAGTCCTCGTCGGAGGCGGGGATCGTCATGCCCGGGCACACCACGTTGAGGCGGATCCCGTGGCGGCCCACCTCGCGGGCCAGGCTCTTGCTGAGCGCGATGATACCGGCCTTGCAGGCTCCGTACACGCCCTCGCGAAACTCCCCCATGCGCCCGGCGTCCGAGCCCATGCTGACGATCGCACCCGCCTTGCGCGCGATCATGCCGTCCAGCACCGCGCGGGTGCAGTTGATCATGCCCCAGAGGTTCAGCTGGATCTCGCGCTCCCACTCCGTCCGCTCCTTCTCCACGAAGAGCCGATCATAGGTCCAGCCCACGTTGTTGACCAGGACGTCCACCCGGCCCGCGCGGCCCTCCACCTCTCGCACCATCGCGTGCACCGACTCCCAGCGGGTCACGTCGGTCGGCACGAGGGTGGCCGAGGCGGCGCCGAGCGTCCGGGCCTCGGCCACCACTTTCTCCCCCTGCCCCGCGTCGATCTCCGCCACGGTCAGGTGGACACCCTCGCGCGCGAAGGCGAGGCTGATGGCGCGCCCGATGTTCGAGCCACCGCCGGTGACGATCACGCTCTTGTCCGCCAGATTGAGGTTCATGCCGGCCTCTCGGCGCGCCGGGCCCGTTCGGCCACCAGGTCGCGAAGCTTGTACTTCTGGATCTTGCCGCTGGGCGTGGTGGGAAACTCGGACACCAGCTCGAGCCGCTCGGGAAACTTCTGGCGGGCCAGCTGATGGCGCTCCAGGAAGCTGACGATCTCGACCAGGGTGATGGTCTGCCCTTCGCGCGGGATCACCACCGCGCACGCCCGCTCGCCCAGCCGGGGATCGGGCGTGGCCACGATCGCGACGGCCGCCACCTTGGGATGGGTGTAGAGCAGGTTCTCGACCTCCACGACCGGGATGTTCTCGCCGCCCCGGATGATCAGGTCCTTCGAGCGGCCGGTGATCGCCAGGTAGCCGTCGCGGTCGACCACGCCGCGGTCGCCGGTGCGAAACCAGCCGTCGGCGGTGTGGGCGTCGGCGGTGAACTGTGGCCGCTGGAAGTAGCCGACGAACAGGGCCGCCCCGCGGGCGAGCAGGTCGCCCTCCACGCCGGGCCCGACGGGCGCGCCGTCGTCATCGACGATGGAGAGCTCCATGCCCGGCAGCGGCGAGCCGTCGCTACCGACGATCTTCTCCTCTTCATCCCGCAGGCCGTTGCACGTGACCATCCCGTTCTCGGTCATTCCCCACCCCGCCGAGATGGCGCAGCCGAGCCGTCGCTTCGCGTCGCCCACCAGGGCGCGCGGAATCGGCGCGCCCGCCGAGATGAACAAGCGCAGCGAGGAGCGATCCCGCGCGGTCTCGAGATCCGTCAGGTCACGCAGAAACGGCGTCGCGCCCATCGAGAAGGTCACACCCTCCGCTTCGACCAGCCGGGCCGCTTCCTCGACGTTCCAGACGTCCATCCAGACCGTGGTGGCGCCCAGCAGCAGGTTCAGGCAGTGGCCGAAGAGAAAGCCGGTCTGATGCCCGACCGTCGAGGCCATCAGGAGCACCTCGCGCTCGGTCATCTCGAGGCGATCGATCGCCGGGTAGAGGGTCGAGAGCGTGGTGTTCTGGGTGTGCATGACTCCCTTGGGCTCGCCGGTGGTGCCCGAGGTGAACACCACTTCATGGACCGCATCCGCGGCGGTGCCCGGGAGATCACGGCGTCCCGCCCGTCCCTCCCACGGCTCCTCGGCGAGCGCGTCGAGCGGCGTCGTGCCGGGGGGCCCGCCCCCTCGTGCCACGAAGACGTGCTCGAGCCGGGGGAGTCCCGGGCGCAGGCCGGCGAGCATGCCCGCGTGGTCGAACCCGCGGAACGTGGCCGGGACCACCGCGATCTGCGACTCGAGCAGCCCCAGCATGAAGCGGACCTCGCTGGCCCGATAGGTGGGCGGGATCGGATTGATCACCGCGCCCACGCGGAGCGCGGCCAGGAACAACACGATCGCCTCGCTCCAGTTCGGCAGCTGGCAGGAGATCGCGCGGCCGGGCTCAACGCCGTGGGCCCGCAGCCCGTGCGCCACGCGATCCACCGCGCGCGCGAGATCCTTCCAGGAGAGACGCCCGCGGCCGTCGACGAGCGCGGTCTTGCCCGGCCGCTCGCGGGCCCAGCGGTCGAGGTAGGTCAGCAGGCTCTCGTTGCGCCAGAGCCCGGCCCCGATCATCGCGCGCGTCCTCGCCTCGGTGAGGTTGGTCTCCATCGCCCCGGCTGGCCGCGCGAGCGCCTCAGCGGAAGGCGCCCTGCTCCACCATCTGCGTGTGCACGGAGCCCGCGCGAAAGGCGGCGCTCTCCATCACCCGCTGCTGGAAAGGGATCACCGTCTTCACGCCCTCGACCACGAACGCGGTCAGCGCTCCGCGCATCCGCTCGATCGCCTCGTCCCGGGTGGCGCCGGTAGCGATCAGCTTCGCCAGGAGCGGATCGTAGTGCACCGAGACCTCTACGCCCTCTGCGACCCCGCACTCGACGCGCACGCCGGGCCCACCGGGCAGCGCGAGGCGCAAGATGCGCCCCGGCGACGGCATGAAGCCCTTGGCCGAATCCTCCGCGTAGACGCGGCACTCGATGCTGGACCCGCGCTGGGGGATCTGCTCTTGCGCCCACGGCAGCGGCTCGCCCGAGGCGACGCGCAGCTGGGCCTGCACCAGGTCGAGGCCCGTCACCTCCTCGGTCACCGGATGCTCGACCTGCAGGCGCGTGTTCATCTCGAGGAAGTAGAAGTCATCGCGGTGGACGATGAACTCCACGGTCCCCGCGTTCACGTAGCCCACCGCCCGGGCGCCCGCCACCGCCGCGGCGGTGAGGCGCGCCTTGAGATCGGCCGACAGATTGGGCGCCGGGCTCTCCTCCACCAGCTTCTGGTGTCGGCGCTGGATCGAGCACTCCCGCTCGTGCAGGTGGACCACTCGGCCCTCGCCGTCCCCAAAGACCTGGACCTCCACGTGGCGTGGGGCCTCGAGGAAGCGCTCCACGAACAGCGCGGCCGACCCGAAGGCGGATTGGGCGCGCCGCTGCGCGGCGGTGAACGCGGCGGCCAGCCCGGCCTCGTCACCCACCCGCATCATGCCGATGCCGCCACCGCCGGCGGCCGCCTTCACCATCACCGGATAGCCGATGCGAGCGGCCGCTTCGCGCGCCGCCTCCACCGACTCCACCGGCCCTGCGCTGCCCGGCACCACCGGGACGCCGGCCGCCGCCATCGCGCCGCGCGCGGCGACCTTGTCGCCCATCTGCTGGATCACCCGCCAGGGGGGGCCCACGAAGACGAGCCCGGCCGCCTCGCAGGCCTGGGCGAAGCGCCAGTTCTCGGACAGGAACCCGTAGCCGGGATGGATCGCCTCCGCCTTCGTGCGGCGGGCCGCGTCGAGGAGCCGCTCGACGTCGAGATAGCTCTCGCGCGCGGGGGCCGGCCCGATCCCCACCGCCTCGTCGGCGTCGGCCACGTGCGGCCAGCCCGCGTCGGCCTCGGAGTAGACCGCGATCGCGCGAATGCCGAGGGCGCGGCAGCCTCGGATGATGCGGCGGGCGATCTCGCCCCGATTGGCGATCAGGACGCTCTTCAGCACGTCGGCCTCAGGCGAGCTGGGCCGCGGACGCGGAGACGGCCTCGAGCATGGCGATGCGCCAGTCGGCGCCGTCGGAGACGCAGCGGAGCAGCAGCGTGAGCGGCTCGCGGCCGCCCTCCACGCGCAGCTTCACCAGCCGCTGCGCCCCGACGCGGGCGACCGCCACGATGCGGTGCCGGCCACCCCGCGCGTCGCGGAGCCGCCCCTGCATCTCGGGCCCGGGCGCCGCCGCGGCGGTGAGCCACCGGCGCGCCGCGTCCGTATCGCCGGCGACCAGCGCGTCGCCGAACGCGGTCAGCGCCGCCTGAAGCTCGGCCGCGATCGGCCAGCGGCCCGTCGAGCGCTCGAGCCGGATGAATTCGGACGCGTCGTCGCTCAATACCGGCGGCGTGCTGCCGCCTGAAGTGCGCGTGACCGGCCCGGCGCCGGTGACTCCGCCCGCCGCCTGCAGCGATCCCCACAGGCGGGCCTCGCACGCCCGCGCCCGCTCCTCGAGCGCGGCGGAGCGCAGCAGGTGACGCAGGATGGTCTCGCCGGCGGTGACGTGACGCCGCTCGTCCTCGATGCAGCGGGCGAGAATGCGGCAGGTGGGCGGCTCGTACACCGCGTTGGCCCGGGCCAGGTGCGCCTCGTAGGTGGCGAGCAGGTGCGGCTTCAGCACCCGGTAGATGCCCACCACGCGCTCGATGGTCTGGCCGGGGGCCTCGGCCTCCTCCAGCGCGTCCATGAAGCCCACCAGCTGCTCGCTGGCCGGCTCCGAGACCTGAGCGGCGGCGCGCAGCTCGGGCAGGCGCTTGCCCCACGCGTCGGCGTGCTGGGCGTTGTCCCACACGTGCCGCCCCATGAGCAGCTTGGCGGAGAGCTCCGGGGTCAGGGCGATCCAGCCCCCGAGGATCCGCGTCATCCGTTCGACCACGTAGCGATAGTGGCGGACGGTCCTCGCCGAGTCGTCGACCTCGAGATGACCGGCCAGCGGATGCGACACGGCGCCGATCCTAGTAGACGGCCGACCGCTGGGTGGTGCGGAGCAGCCGCGCGATCTCCTCGTCGGTGAAGCCGCCCTCGCGGCGCGCCTCGGTGGCGATCGAGATCGGCACCACGTCGTGCGGCCCCTCGCGGCGGACGCCACCCAGGTTGAAGCGCTCGTCGATGGTCTCCTGGAACTCGATGGCCCGGCGACGGCGCTCGGGATCCCCCTCGGTCAGCCGGGTGAGCCACTTCGACCCCATCCGCACGTGGGTGATCTCGTCGGCAAGCACGTAATCGACCGCGCGCTCCAGGATCGGGTCGCCCATCTTGCGCGCGATGTGCACCAGCTGGTTGAACACGTCGCAGGCCAGGCCCTCGAGCCCGCGATTGACCCCGGCCACCCGCGCCGCCGCGTCCTCCGCGCAGGCGCAGCGCCACAGGATCGTGGTCTCCGGGAACTCCCCGATGTAGCCGTCCAGGTGCTCGAGCAGGCGCACGTAGATCTCGACGTGGCGCGACTCGTCCCAGACCTGGCGTGCCATGTCCATCGTGAACTCCCACGGCGCGTCGGGGAAGTCGTAGACCGTGCGGCCGGCGCCCTCCATGGCCTGCAGCTCACCGACCATGATGCCGTGCACCCGCTCCTTGATCGAGTCGCGCGAGAGCAGGTCGGGGAAGGGCGGCAGCCCCTGATCCACTTTCAGCTGCGCGACCTCTCGGGCCCGCATGCGCACCAGGCGATCTTCGCGAGCCAGCTTGTCGTAGGCGATCGGACGTTCCATGATGTCTCCACGCGACGGAATGAATCGCTATTCAGCGAGTCTAGCCGAACGACCGGGCGAAGGCAACGCGAGCTCGGCGGTCACGCGTTCCGGCCGAAGGGCCGCGGCCCGCGGCGCGGCTTGCCCAGCAGGCTCGCCGGGCGGAGCGAGTCCTCGCCGAAGCGTGCGATCACCCGATCCATCGCACGCGTGAGCCGCTCGCGGCGCGCGGGGTCGGGATCCAGGAGCGAGAGCTGGCCGGCCGCGGCCGGGCCCAACCCGGACACCGACAGCCCGATCAGGCGCACCGCCTGCCGGAGAGGAATGCGCTCGAGCAGCGCGCGGGCCCGCCGATAGATCACGAGCCCGTCCTGTGTCGGATCGCCGGTGTGACGGCGCGTCAGCGTGGAGAAGTCGGCGAAGCGGAGCTTCAGGGTGACGCACCGGCCCGCGTAGCCCTCGTCGCGCAGCTCGTGCCCCACGCGCTCGGCCTGCTCGCGCAGCGTCGCGGCCAGGCGCTCGACGTCGCGGTGGTCCCGGCCGAACGTCTCCTCGGCCCCCATAGATCTCGGCGCCGCGAAGGGCTCCACCGTGCGGTCGTCGCGCCCGAGGGCCAGATCCCGAAGGGAGTGCCCGCCGGAGCCGAAGCGCGCCTCCAGGTACTCGACGGGAAGCGAGGCGAGCTGGCCGATGGTGCTGACGCCCAGCTCCTGCAGCGAGCCGCCGGTCACCCGTCCGACACCCCAGAGACGCGAGACGGGGAGCGGGGCCAGGAAGTCGGCTTCGCCGCCGGCGGGGACCACCACGAGACCGTCCGGCTTGCGCAGATCGGACGCGACCTTGGCCACGAACTTGTTCGACGCGACTCCGACCGACGCGGTGAGCGACAGCGCGCCCACGATGCGCGACTTGATGGCCCGCGCGACCGCCGGCCCGTCCCCGTGCAGCCCGGCGGTGCCGGTCACGTCGAGGAAGGCCTCGTCGATCGAGAGCGGCTCCAGCAGCGGCGTGAACCGCGCGAGGATCTCCATGACCTGACGCGAGACCGCGGCGTACTTGGCCATGTCGACGGGCAGGAACGCGCCGTCCGGACAGAGGCGCGCGGCGCGGCCGATGGGCATCGCGGAGTGCACGCCGAATCGCCGGGCCTCGTAGGAGGCGGCCGACACTACGCCCCGGCCGGACGGATCGGCCCCCACGATGACCGGACGCCCACGCAGCTCGGGCCGGTCGCGCTGCTCCACGGACGCGTAGAACGCGTCCATGTCGACGTGAAGGATGGTCCGCGCCCGATGTTGCTGTGGCACGCGTGCCCCGGCAGCCTTCAGGCCGAATTAGGGGAGGGCGGGGGCCATTTCGGGACCCCCGCATGGAGACAGGCGGTGAAGAGGTACGCGGCGATCGCGCTTCGACCGGAGCCGGTTACCGCCATTCCCCGATCGATTCTGGCGTCAGCGGGAGACGGTGCGGCCGCGCCACTTGTCGATCGACTTCTTGGAGAAGAGCCACTTGCCTTCGTGCTCGACGGCCGGGATGCGACGCTCCACCGCCATCTGGGTGACCACCTTCTCGTCCATCGCGAGGTACCGCGACGCTTCCTTCACGTCCATGGTGTCCTTTGGCAGCACGTGGATCGACCCCCTTGTGGGAAGGACTCAGTGAGTGCGCGCGTCCGCGTCGGCCAGCTTCTTCAGCCGCTCGAGCTCCGCCTCCAGCGCGTGGATCCGGTCGGCCATCTGCTCCAGGGTGCGGGCCAGCGGATCGGGTAGATCGGTCTGATTGAGGTCGATGCCGCCGGTCACCCGCTCCCCATTCCGGAACGTGATGCGGCCGGGCACGCCGACCACCACGCAGTTCTCCGGCACCTCGCGCACCACCACCGAGCCCGCGCCGATACGGCTGCCCGCCCCGATGGTGAAGCCGCCCAGCACCGCGGCCCCCGCCCCGATCATCACGTTGTCGCCGATAGTGGGATGCCGCTTCTCGCGCTTGGCGCTGGTGCCGCCGAGCGTGACCCCCTGCAGGATGCTGACGTTCTCGCCGATCTCGGCGGTCTCCCCGATGACGATCCCCATGCCGTGGTCGATGAACAGTCCCGGCCCGAGCACCGCGGCGGGATGGATCTCGACCCCGGTGAGGAAGCGGCCGACGTGCGAGACCCAGCGGCCGGTGAGCCGCCAGCCCGCGCGCCACAGCCGGTGGGCGATCCGATGGATCCAGATCGCGTGCACCCCCGGCGAGCAGAACACCACCTCCACCGCCGACCGCGCGGCCGGGTCGCGCTCCAGCACGGTCCTCACATCGCGCCGCATCTGCTCGAGCATGTCGATCGCTCCTCGTGTCCCGCCGTTCCCCATCCCGTCCGGATTCTGCATCATGCCCGCATTCCGCGGATTCCGGAAGCGGTCGATGAGGATCGGCCTCTACCGCGCCGGCGGCCGGCCCTGGCCCGCCGCCTCAGGCGCGCGCCGGCATGGCACTCCGCAGCTTCGCCACGAGGGGCGCGGTCGAGTCGAGCACGTAGTCGATGTCCTCGGCGGTGGTGCTCCGGCCCAGCGAATGCCGCACCGCCCCCATGGCCCAGTCGAGCGGCACCCCCATCGCCACCAGCACGTACGAGGGCTCCACGTTGCCGGAGGTACAGGCCGACCCCGCGGACACGCCGATGCCCTTCAGATCCAGCCCGAGCACGATCGATTCGGACTCCACGTGGCGGAAGCACACGTTGCAGGTGCCGGGCACGCGCTGGGTGGGGTGACCGTTCAAGCGCACCTCGGGCACCCGGCTCCGCAGGCCGTCCCAGAGGCGCTCCCGCAGGGCGGTCAAGCGCCGGCCCTCTTCCGCCATGTCGCGGGCCCGGACCTCGATGGCCTTGCCGAAGCCCACAATGCTGGCCACGTTCTCGGTCCCGGCCCGGCGCCGCCGCTCGTGCTCGCCTCCGTGCTGGACCGACACCATCTTGGTGCCCTTTCTGATGTAGAGGCCGGCGACGCCCTTGGGCCCGTAGATCTTGTGGCCGGAGAAGGAGAGCAGGTCGATGTTGAAGGCGTCGAGATCGATCGGCACCTTGCCGAACGTCTGCACCGCGTCCATGTGGAACGGGATGCCGTGCTCCCGCGCGATGGCCCCCAGCTCGCGCGCGGGCTGGACGGTCCCGATCTCGGAATTGGCGTGCATGATCGAGATCAGGATGGTGTCGGGCCGGATCGCCTGGCGGAGCGCGTCGGGATCCACCATGCCGAAGCCGTCGACGTCCAGGTAGGTCGCCGAGAAGCCGACCGTCTCGAGGTACTGCACCGCGCGCAGCACCGCGTGGTGCTCGATCTTGCTGGTGATGATGTGGCCGGAGCGCCGGGCCATCGCCACGCCCTTGACCGCCATGTTGTCGGATTCGGTGCCGCCCGAGGTGAAGACCACCTCTTCCTTGCCGACCCGCAGGAAGTGGGCGATCTGCTCGCGCGCGGTCTCCAGCCCCTCGCGGGCGGCGCGGCCGAAGCCGTGCACGCTCGACGGATTGCCGAAGCGCTCGCTGAAGTACGGCAGCATCGCATCCACGACCTCGGGATGCACCGGCGTGGACGCGTTGTGATCGAGATAGACGTGACGGTTCATTGACGCTCCCCTTTCACGATGTTACGCTTCGCTCGCATGGCGCTCGCCGGTCGAAAGCTGGGCCTGATGCTCTCCACCGCGCCCGACCACCCGAATCTCGATACCGCGCTCGGCCTGTCGCGCGCGGCGCTGGACGGAGGCGGCGACGTGTACCTGTACCTCATCGACGACGCGGTGGCCGCGGTGGAGGACACCCGGCTGCAGGACCTCGCCGACCGCGGGCTCAAGCTGTTCGTGTGCGCGTACGGCTGCCAGAAGCGGCGTCTGCCCCTGTCGGAGCGCGCCACCAACTGCGGCCTGGTCGTGCTCACCGACGTGATCAACGGCACCGACCGCTTCATCGCGCTCAACTAGACCGCGCGCGGCCGTGAGCGGCAACCAGCCCACCCTGGTCGTGATCTCGGAAGACCCGCGCGTCTCCCACCGCGCCAACGAAGCCATGCGCATCGCCCTCGGCATCGCGGCGGGCGACAACGAGGTGCGCGTGGTGCTCACCGGCCCCGCGGTCCATCTGCTGGACGAGGATACCGACGACCTGGTCGACGGCGACGATATCGCCAAATACCGCGCCTCGCTCAGAAAGCTCGGGGTGGCCTTCCACGTGGAGGGCGCGCCGCCCGCCGACCCGGCCTGGAACGCCGACGGCCACCCGGTGATCCCGGTGAGCCGGGAGGAGATCGCGGCCTTCGTGCCGAAGGCGACCCGCTTCCTGGTGTTCTGATGGCCGCGTTCCTGCACCTGCTCAAGTGCGATTCGGCCGACATGGCCGCGCCGGTCATCGAGGCCAACCGGCGTGAGCCGGACGCCCGCGTCACGGTGGTGCTGCTGGACGCGTCCGCCGCCCCGGCCCTGCCCGCGGGGGTGACGGTGCGCCGGCTCGCCGACGGCGATCTCGACTACGCGGGCCTCCTGGACCTGATCTTCGCGCACGATCACGTGGTGACCTGGTAGCTCAGCGGTCCTGGTACTCCTCGTGCCACTTCATCTGGATGGCCTCGAGGAGCCCTTCGTTGGAGTTCTTGGCTTCGTCGCTGAATCCGGGCAGCGCCACCACCCACCGGTGCATGTCGGTGAAGCGCACCGTGAGCGGGTCGACCTCCGGATGCGCCTCCATCAGCGCCAGCGCGATGTCCTCCGCGTCCGTCCACTTCATGTCGGCCCCTTTACTTGGGTATCTCCACCACCACGTCGCCCTTGACCACCGCCTGGCAGCCGAGTCGGGAGTGCAGGGTCAGGCCCTCCGCGGTGTCGAGGCGATCCTCCTCGTCCTGCTCCATGGCCGAGAGGTTGTCCTCGCCTTCCCGCACCACCACGTGACAAGTGGTGCAGGCGCAGCTGCCGCCGCAGTTGTGCTCGAGATGGATGTCGTTGGCGAGGGCGATGTCGAGCAGCGATCCCGGTCGCCCGTGATCGGCGAGCGGATACTTGCTGTCGTCGACCTCGACCGTCTTGTTCAACGGCAGGAAGGTCACCTTGTAAACCGCCATGCTATGAGCTCCCCAGGAACCGGTCCGCCCGCCGGGAAGTGACCGCGTCCTTGATCGCGGCTTCCATCATCCGCTCCGCGAGCGGCGCGGTGGCCTGGTTGAGCGCGATGGTCCGCTCGCGGATCTCGTCGCGATCCGAACCAGCTCGGGCGGTGCGCAGGGCGGCCAGCGCGGCCGCGATGGCGGTCCGCTCCTCCGCGGTGGCGATGCCGCCGGCCTGGTGCAGCGCCCGCTCCACGTGGTTGATCACGGTGTCGGCCTCGGTGCGCGTCTCGATGAGGAGCCGTGCCTCAACGTCCGCCTCCGCGTGGGTGAACGAGTCCTCCACCATCCGCTCCACCTGTGCCTCGGTGAGCCCGTAGGTGGGCTTGACCTCGATGCTGGCCGCCTTCCCCGTCCGCAACTCGCGGGCCTGGACCTGCAGGATGCCGTTGGCGTCGATCAGGAACGTGACCTCGATCTTCGGCATGCCGGCCGGCATCGGGTCCACCCCGGCCAGGTCGAAGCGGGCGAGCGAGCGGTTGTCCTGGGCCAGCTCGCGCTCCCCCTGCAGCACGTGCATGTCGATGGTGGTCTGCCCGTCCACCGAGGTGGTGAAGTACTCCTTGGCGAGGGTGGGGATCGTGGTGTTGCGCGGGATGAGCACGCTCACGATGCCGCCCAGCGTCTCGATCCCGAGCGACAGCGGGGTCACGTCGAGCAGCAGCATGTCGGTGATGCCGCCGGCCAGGATCTGGGCCTGGACCGCGGCGCCGAGCGCCACCACCTCGTCCGGGTTCAAGCGGCTGTGGGGCGTGCGGCCGAACAGCTCCTCGACCCGGCGGCGCACCACCGGCATCCGAGTGGAGCCCCCCACCAGGACCACCTGGTCCACCTGAGCGGCCGCGAGCCCCGCGTCGGCCAGGGCCCGACGGCAGGGGCCGAGGGTCGCGGCCACCAGCGGATCCACCAGCGCCTCGACGTCGGCGCGGCTGATGTCCCGACGATAGGCGAACCGCTCGAACGGGATCGTGAGCACGGTGCGCTCGTCGAAGGACAGGCGGCACTTGGCCGCTTCCGCGCCGAGCCGGATCTCCTGCAGTGCCTCCGCGTCCGCCGAGAGATCGACGCCGTGGCGGGTCCGGATGTCGGCGAGCAACCAGTCGACGATGGCCTGGTCGAAGTCGTCTCCGCCCAGATGGGTGTTGCCGTTGGTGGCGAGCACCTCGAAGACGCCGTCCTTGACCTTCAGAATCGAGATGTCGAAGGTGCCCCCGCCCAGGTCGTACACCGCGATCAGGCCTTCCGCCATGCGCTGGAGCCCGTAGGCCAGCGAGGCCGCGGTCGGCTCGTTGACGATGCGCAGCACGTCCAGGCCCGCGATGCGGCCGGCGTCCTTGGTGGCCTGCCGTTGCGCGTCGTTGAAGTAGGCCGGCACCGTGATCACCGCCTGCTCGACCGGCTCACCGAAGTGGGCCTCCGCCCGCTGCTTCAGCGCGCGCAGCACGTGGGCCGACACCTCGGGCGGCGTCACCTCGCGGTCGCCGATGCGGATCGTCACCACCTCGGCGTGCGGCGTGACCGCGAAGGGCAGCCGAGACAGCTCGTCCTTGACGTCCGCGTACCCGCGGCCCATGAGCCGCTTCACCGAGTACACGGTGTGGGCCGCGTTGCGGGCGAGCTGACGGCGGGCCGCTTCGCCGACCACCACGCCGTTGGGAGTCCAGGCCACCACCGAGGGCAACAGAACGCGGCCCTCCGCGTCGGGGAGCACCCGCGGGATGCCGCCGTCCACGTAGGCCACCAGGCTGTTGGTGGTGCCCAGGTCAATGCCGACGATGCGAGACATGGCTCTCTTCGCGCTCTCCCAGCGCGTCGGTCAGATCGTCGATCACGGTACGCAGGTAGGCGCGGGTGGCGAGTCGCTGCTTGAACCACGTGAGCAGCGGTGTGCGGTCGCCGCCTTCATCCACGAGCCGGTCCCACTCCCCGGCCCGACCGACGATGGCCTCCGCCTCGGCGGTGTAACGCGCCTCCAGGCGCCGCCGCTCCTCGCGAAGCCGCTCCGCGGCCGCGCCCCCCATGCCCTCCGCCTTGGCCTCCTCGAGCGTCTCCTGCACTTCGAGCATCTCCTCGAGTAGCTCGCGCGGCGCCTTGGGCTTGTCGGTCGCCCCTTCGCGCGCCTCGCGGCCTTCCTCGAGCGCGATCAGGTATTCCACGCGCGGCAGCGGATCGCGCAGGGCGCGGTAGGCCCGGTTCACCAGGGCCGACCGGGCCAGCGCCTCCGACTGCTGCTCGGCAGCCGCCCGCTGGTGGAAGTCGGGGTGGTGCTGCCGCGACAGCTCGTAGAAACGCCGCTGCAGCGCCTCGGCGTCCACCACGAGCTTGCGGGGCAGCCCGAACACCGTGAAGTAGTCAGTCACGCGCACTCCTGAAAAGAAGAACGGGCCCGTCGGGGCCCGTTTTCGTCTTTCTCGAACCGGGCCCTAGGCCGAGAACGACGTGCCGCACCCGCAGCTCGATTTGGCCTGGGGGTTGAGGAAGGTGAAGCCGCCGGTCAACCCCTGGGTGACGTAGTCGAGGGTAGTGCCGTTCAGGTAGAGGTAGCTCTTCTTGTCGCAAACCACCTGCACGCCGTCGATGTCGAACTTCTTGTCGTGGGGCCCGATCTCGTTGTCGAACTCCAGCGAGTACGAGAGCCCCGAGCAGCCTCCCCCCTTGACCCCCACCCGGAGATAGACGTTCTCCAGCTTCTGGGCCTCCATGAGCTGCTTCACCTGCTTCACCGCGTTGTCGGTCAGCGCCAGTGCCATGGCGTCGGTGCCCTCCCTCCCTTACGACGCATCCCGCCCGGAAGGAGCTTCGTCCTTGATCCACTTCTCCCGGTAGTCCTGCAGCGCAGCCTTGATCGCGTCCTCGGCCAGCACCGAGCAGTGGATCTTCACCGGCGGCAGCTTCAGCTCGTTCACGATGTCGGTGTTCTTGATCTTGGCCGCGTCGTCCACCGTGCGACCCTTCAGCCACTCGGTGGCCAGGCTGGAGGACGCGATGGCGCTGCCGCAGCCGAAGGTCTTGAACTTGGCGTCCTCGATCACGCCGGTCTCCACGTTGACCTTGATCTGCAGCTTCATGACGTCGCCGCATTCGGGCGCGCCCACCAGGCCCGTCCCGACCCCGGGGGTGTCCTTGGTGAAGGACCCCACGTTGCGCGGATTGTTGTAGTGGTCGACCACCTTATCGCTGTAGGCCATGTCCGTACGTCCTCCTGAGTGATTGCCGGGCGCTCGCGCCCGCTATTCCGCCTTCCAGTGGATCGATTTCAGGTCCACGCCTTCCTTGGCCAGCTCGTACAGCGGCGACATCTCACGGAGCCGCTGGACCACCTCCACCGTCTTGCGTCCCACGAAATCGACCTCCTCCTCGGTGGTGAACCGGTGCAGCCCGAAGCGGATCGACGAGTGAGCCAGCTCCGAGTCCACGCCCAGCGCGGAGATGACATAGGAGGGCTCGAGGGTCGCCGAGGTGCAGGCCGAGCCGGAGGCGAGCGCGGCCTCCCGGTTCAAGCCCATCAGCACCGACTCGCCCTCGACATAGGCGAAGGAGATGTTCAGGTTGTGGGGCAGCCGCTGCGTGGGGTGGCCGTTGACGTACGCCTCGTCGACCTTGGACAGGATCTGCTCCTGCAGCCGGTCGCGGAGCGCGGCCAGCCGCCTCGACTCCCCGGTCATCTCCTCCCGGGCGATCTCCGCCGCCTTCCCGAATCCGACCACCAGCGGCACCGGCACCGTGCCCGAGCGCATGCCGCGCTCGTGCCCGCCGCCGTCGACCATGGGGGCCAGGCGGACCCGCGGATTCTTCCGCCGCACGTAGAGCGCCCCGACGCCCTTCGGCCCGTAGAGCATGTGGGCGGTAGCCGAGAGCAGGTCGATGCCCATCGCTTCCACGTCCACCGCCACCTTGCCGACCGCCTGGGTGGCGTCGGTGTGGAAGATGATCGACTTCTCCTTGGCCAGCTTGCCCAGTTCGGCGATCGGCTGGATCGTCCCGATCTCGTTGTTGGCGAACATGATCGAGATGAGGATCGTCTTCGGGGTCAGCGCGGCGCGGACCACCTCCACGTCCACGAGGCCATCCGGCCCCACCGGCACGTAGGTCACCTCGAAGCCCTGGCGCTCCAGCCGCTTGCACACGTCCAGGGTGGCGCGCTGCTCGATGGTAGTGGTGACGATGTGGTTGCCCTTCTCCCGGTACATCTCGGCCACGCCCTTGAGCGCGAGGTTGATCGCCTCGGTGCCGCCGGACGTGAAAACGATCTCTTTCGGATCCCGTGCGCCGATCAGCCGGGCAATCTGCTCCCGAGCCTTGTCCACGCCCCCTTCCGCCTCCCACCCGAAGGGATGGTTGCGGCTCGCGGGATGGCCGAACTTCTCGGTGAAGTACGGGATCATCGCCTCGAGCACCCGCGGATCCACCGGGGTCGTGGATTGACTGTCCATGAAGATCGGTAGCTTCAACGCCATCTCCCTCTCTCTCCTAGTGGATGCCGACCAGCGGCGTCACTGGGCTAGTCGGCTCCACCGTAAGCTCCGCGAGCGTCATGCTGTCGAGCACGTGCGTGATACCGGCCTGGATCTTCTGGACCGGCCCGCGGAGGTTGCATCGCGCGAACTGCGGACAGTCGTCGTGCTGCGTCATGCAGCTGACCACGCTCAACGGCCCTTCCAGGGCCCGGACCACCTGACCCACCGTGATCTGAGTCGAGGGCCGGGTCAGCACGTAGCCGCCCTTGGGGCCGTTGTGGCTCGCGATCAGCTTCTTCTTGGCCAGTCGCTGGAGGATCTTGGCCAGCCGCTCGGGAGGAATGTGAAACTCCTCGGCGATACGCTTGGCGCTCACCGCGCCGTCGTCACCGTGAGCGGCGATGAAGTGGATCGCCATCAGTCCGTAGTCCGCCCGCTTCGTGAATCTCAGCACGTCGATCCCCTGTCGTCAGGCCGGCCGGTGCGCGCTATATCCGACCCCTCGGATCTCCGACTCCCACGGTCGGAGTTTGCCAGCCCGAGCGGCCCTTGTCAAGCGGGGGCTCGATTTCCGCCTGCTGCGTTGTGGCCTTACAGTGGTCTGACCGGGGCCACCGCGTTGGCTTTACAGCCAGGACTCCCGAAATTCCTTGGCAGCCTCTTCGGGCGGGGTGTCGTTGACGTGGATGCCGCCCACGCCGTTCGAGCGGTCGGGCGTGGTACAGACCTCGATGTGCCAGTGGTAGTCGTCGGCGATGGTGGCCCATTCCCCCGGCAGGATCTTGGCGGCCAGGTTGGGAGCAGTATAGAGCGTCATCTCGAAGGCGGGATCGCCCAGCTTGCCGGCCAGCGTCCGGAAGAGGCCGCCCAGGATGCCACCCAGATCGGACACGACCTCCCCGGAGAGGGAGCCCTCGTAGACACAGCTGTGCTGCCGGGGCAGGATCCACGTCTCAAACGGCGACCGCGCCGCGTAGGGCGACAGCGCGAGGAAGTGATCGGTGAGTCGCACCACGCGGTCGCCGGCGGCAATCTCCTGCCGGATCATGTCGCAGTAGACGCAGCGGCGCTTGTACTCGTAGTGCTCGCGGCACTCCCGTAGCTTGCGGCGCACGTCGTCGAAGATGATGGGGATCGCGGTCAGTCGCGAGTACGGGTGGGTGATCTGCGAGCCGGGGGCGCGGTGGCGCCGGGTCACCAGGATGTCGCGGATGCTCGGGTCCTGCTTCAGATCGCGGATGCGCTCGCCGTACATCCAGAGCACCTGCTCCCACTGCGCGTCCCCGAGCGTGGCCGCGGTATCGTCGTGGCTCGGGCTCTCCACGATCAGCTCGGTGGCCCCGCGCGGAGAGATCCGGTCGTAGAGCCCGACGCCTTCGCGGACGAGTTCCTGCTCGATGCGGAAATACGGATCCGCCTCCGGGATCACCCGCACCGTCCAGCCCGGTCCGTTGGGGCTGGCGCCGGCCCGGCGATAGGCGAAGATCTCGGGCGGGGTGAGGGACTCGTTGCCGGGGCAGAACGGACACACCGACGACGCGGGCCGCTTGCGCCCGGGCCGTACGAGGACCCAGCGGCCGCGCGTCGGATCTTTGCGCAGATCACTCATGCTTCGCCCACCATAGAAAACGCGCGCGGCTTAGTCAAGGAAGAGCCGGACGCGCGGCCGTCGCGGCGGCGCCGAGGAGGAGCGCTACGGAATCCGGACGGTCGTGCCGTCTCCGCTGGTGGTGATCGTGAACGTCCCGGCGGTGGTATTCGGAACGTAGGTGTAGGCGGCCCATCCGCCCGGCGCGGTAGGCACGCTCGCAACGAACGGCCCGGCGCTGAGCCCCTGAACATTCGTCGCCACGCTGGTGAGCTGGTTGAGCCCGGTCGGGATGCGTCCCATGTGGGCGCCGTAGACACCGACCGCGGAGGCCAGCGTGCGCGAATCGGCCTGGGCCTTGGCCAGCCGGCCCCGCGCCTGGATGCTCGTGTAGAGCGGGACCGCGAGCGTGGCCAGCACGCCGATGATCGCGACGACCACCATCAGCTCGACGAGCGTAAATCCGCCCTCGCGCCGCGGACCGCCCTGAATGCCTCCTCGCGCAGGCCGATGCATGGGCTCAGCAAGAGCGGGGCCAGCGACTAAGTGGCCATCAGAGAACTGATTTGCCGGGAGAGCGGCGACGCGGCCTGACGCAGTCAGGCAAATCGCGTGACTGAAAGCGGCGGGACGGCTCGCCCGGAAGGCGAGCCGTCCGCTCTGCGAATGGGCTAGTTGGGGTGCTGCTGCTTCAGCTTCTTGAGATGCAGCTTGGCGACGTCGACCCAGTCCTTTTCGGAGGGCAGGGTGCTGGCCAGGCCGATGTAGCGCTCCCACAGGACGATGGCTTCCTTCGGATCCACCTTCTCGTAGACCAGGGCCAGGTTGTAGAGCGCGCCCGTGTTCTTGGCGTCCGCGTCCACGACCTTGCGATACTCCTCGATGGCCTCCTTGTAGAGGCCCTTGTCCTCGTAGACCTCGGCCAGGCCGGTGCGCGCGTCGAGATAGCTGGGATCCAGCTCGATCGCCTTCTTGTAGGCAGTCACCGACTCGTAGTAGAGGCCCTTCTCGGAGTAGTAGATCTTCCCGAGGCTCACGTGCACCTTCGCGTTCATCGGGTTGTACTCGAGCCCCTTGCGGTACGCGGCCACCGCCGGATCGACGTCTCCCTTCGCGGCGAGCGCGTCGCCCAGCCCTACGTGAGCCTCCGCGAAGAACGGACGCAGATCGATGGCCTTCGTGTAGGCCTTGATCGCCTCGTCGAAGAGCCGGCGCGGAGCGGTGAGGTACAGATCGCCGAGCGCCTTGTAGGGCTCGGGATACGCGGGGTCGAGCTGGGCCGAGGCGCGGAACTGGGCGGCCGCCTTCCACCGATTGCCGAGGTTCTGGTGGACCACGCCCAGCGCGTACTGGGCCGCCACGAACTGGGGATCGGCCTCGATGGCGCGGCTGAGGAACTCGACCGCGCTCTCGTTGCCGTCCTGCGTGCCGCGATACCCGGCCTGCCGGCCGCGCACGTACAACTCGTACGCCTTGATCTGCGTGGTGGGCACGGCCCATTTCTGGGCGCGGGCCAACTCGGCCTCGCTGACCGGCGCGTTGAGCGCCTTCACGTAGGCGGCGGGCAGTGGGCGCAGCCGGTCGAGAAGCTGGCCCTCCGCCACCGTGAAGGTGTCGAGCGCGCCCTTCTCCACCTTGTCTCCGCGCAGCTCGAGCAGCCGCGGCTGCACGACGAGGTCGGCGCCGGTGCGCTTGACTTCTCCGTAGAGCGCCACGTCCACATTCAGCTTGCGGAGGGCGGCGAGGCTGGCCGTCTCGTCCCACGCCTCCGGCTGCGGCAGCTGACGGAGACGGTCACGATCGATCTGCACCAGTCCGGGCACGTTCACGAGGGCCAGCATGAGCGACTGGGCCATCCCCTCGCCGATCCACTGCTCTTCGCGCGTGAGGTCGGTGCCCGCGAACGGCACGATGAGGACGGTGCGCGGCTTGGGCGCCGCGAGGCTCGCCGCCGCGGCGAGCGTGAGCATCAGTGCGGTGGCGACGACGCTCTTAGCTCCGATCAGCGCTCTCATGCCCTGCCCCTCCTTTGCCCCGCCCTCGCTGAACGCGCGACCACAGCCGGCCGAGGCCGACCGGCCCGATGCGCCGGAGCGCGATCTCGGGGATCAGCAGCACGGCCACCGCGCCCACCAGCCACGGCCAGATGTCCACGCTCAGGCGTGACTTGTGGCGGTTCTGGAGGAACGCGTCCTTCGGGTCCGTGAGCATGCCGCCTCCGGTCAGCTCGGTCAGCTCACGCAGGAACGTCTCGTCGACACCCAGATCACGGAACTCCTGCCCGTACGGGACGACCAGCCCCGCCAGCTGGGAGCCCACCATCTGGTCCGCGCGCCGCTGCGCCATCCCTACCAGATACACGCCCTCCTGGGCCGCGGGGAAGCGGCCGCGGTAGCGCCCGGGGCCGATCTGCTCGAGGTCGATGACCGTGCGCGTCTTGTCGGGCGACACGACCCCCACCTGCGAGTCGAGGAAGTTGATGAACTCGCCCTTGGGGTCGATGGCGTCCACCAGGACCTCGCCGTCGTTGTCGGTCCGGGAGACCGTGGCTACGGTATCGCTGCGCGTGCCCGTCCGCAACGCCCACCGCGTCACCTGCGACCAGAACTTGTTGAAGCCGCTCCAGCGCACCCAGAGCACGCCCCACTTGGCCTTGGCGTCCGAGGTGAAGGCCACCGAGCGGCCGAGGCCGTAGCGCCAGGTGGCGAGCAGCGGGTCCTCCTGGTGCGTCATGAGCACCAGCTCCGCGTTCGCCTTCATGCTGGTCGCCACGTAGCCGCCCAGGGGCGGAACGTCCTTCCAGTTGATCTCCTGGATGGCCTCGTGCGCCGGACTCGCCACCGTGGGCTTGAAGGGCTGTTCGACCAGCGAGGCCTTCGAGGCGAGCTGGGTCTCGAGCGTGAAGATGCGCGGGATCGTGGTGTCGTCCTCGGTGTAGTAGAAGCGGCCGCGCCCCCACTTGGCGACGTCCACCATCAGCGGCACGTCCGCATCCTTGCCGATGGCCACGGTGGACACCGTGATCTTGTCCTTGGACATGCGGCGCAGCAGCCCCGCGAAATCGCCGCGCGTCATCTGGCCGTCGGAGAGGAAGATGACGTGCTTGAGCAGCGCGGGCCGGTCGAACAGCACCTGGTACGACTCCTTCAGGGCCGGGTAGCCGTCGGTGCCGCCGCCCGCCTTGATGGTGGCGATCGCGTGGTGGATCGTCTGCTTGTCGCGCGCGGGCCGGAGCGGCGAGTCCCAGATGAACTCGGTGTCCCAGCTCATGACCCCGACCTCGTTGCGCTCGTCCAGCAGGTCCACCACCAGGTGGGCCGCCTCCTTGGCGATGTCGAGCTTGGTCACCTTCTCGTCGGTGGTCATGGCCATCGAGCCCGACCGGTCGATGGAGAGCACCACCGCCAGGCTCGGGATCTCGATCTTCTGCTTCACCTCCATGGTGACCGGCAGCGCCTCCTCGATCGGGGTGCGGTAGTAGCCGCCCAGACCGAAGCTCTCCTCGCCGCCGAGCATGATGAGGCCGCCCCCCTGCTCGCGGACGTAGTCGCGGATGTTCTCCATCTGCTTCTTCGTCATCTTGAGCGAGGAGACGTTGGACAGGATGAGCCCGTCGTACTTCTGCAGCCCGGCCATGTCCTTGGGGATCTTGTCCGCCTCGACCACCGTGACGTCGACGTGCTGCGAGCGCAGCGCGGCCGAGAGGGCCTGAGCCTGACTGCGGTCCTTCTCGGCCAGCAGCACCTGCGGGCGCCCGCGCACGACCAGCGTGCCGATCGCCCGGTTGTTCTCCTCGATGGTGTCGCCGTCCACGTCGAGTGCGGCCTGGTACACGTGAATCCCGCTGTGCTCGAGGGACTGCCGATAGGTGTAGACGTTCTTGCCCGGCGACAGTCGCACCACCTGCGAGCCGAGGAACTCCCCGTTGCGGTAGAGCGAGAGCCGCCCTTGCGTCTCGGCCTGGCTCCAGGCCACCACCTTGGCCTGGAACGGCTCGCCGAACTTCACCTCCTGGGGCAGCACCATCGACTCCACCACCACTTCCTGGGTGAACGTCAGCGGCGCCGGCACGTAATAGATGTCGGCCCCCGCGTCTTTGGCCGCCTGCGCCACCGCCAAGGCGTTGCCCTGGTTCTGGCGCCCGTCGGTGAGCAGGACGAACCGGTTGGCCTGGCCGGACGGTGCCGTGGCCAGCCCGAGCTGCAGGGCCTGAGCCAGGTTGGTTCCGCGTCCAGCCACCTGAGCCTGAGGCCGCTCGATCTTCGCGGCGGGCCGCAGCGGCTGGTCCACCACCGCTTCCTCGCCGAAGACCACGAGCCCCGCCTGGTCACCCGGCTGCATCGCGCCCACCGCCTGGGACGCGAACCGGTAGGCGCTCTCGCGCGCGGCCAGGCTCACGCTGTCCGAGGCGTCCAGGAGGAAGGTGACGTTGAGCCGGTCGGCCCACCGGGGCACCGTGGGCCGCGTGAGCGAGAGCAACAGGACCGCGAGCAGCAGGCAGCGCAACCCGAGCGCCCAGCGATCTCCCCGGCCGCGGGGCAGGCCGAGCCGGCCACCGGTCTGACGCCGCCAGTAGAGAAATCCCTCGAGCGCGAAGAGCAGCAGGGCGAGGGCGACGAAGAACGGCCACAGCTCCCGCTGGATCAGGACCGGGGGCGAGTCGGGCCGCGCGCCCTCGACGAATGCGGGCAGCGGCTGGGGCGTGAGGTCGGACTCGTCCGCGTTCATGAGGTTCACCGCGATCCGGGTCTCCCCGCGGCCGGTGACCACCGCGTAGACGCCGACCTCGTCGGTCTCGGTGAAGCTCGCCATGCCGCGGTTGACCTGCGCGCGGACGCTCCGCCCGGACGGGGTCCGAACGGTGGCGGTGTTCACGCCGTGCTCCACCGGGATCAGGATCGGCTGGCCCGCCTGTAGCTGCAGGCTGGCCTGATCGAGCCCGGCGGGATGCAACCACCGCAGGCCCTTCGAGAGCATCAGCGGGAAGGCCACCCGCAGCGGGAAATCGCTGCGGAACAGGTCGAAGCCGAAGAACAGCGCCTTGCGATCCCGCTCCTCCAGGGCGTAGACGAGCGGCCCGCCCACCGCCTCGACCAGCGTCTTGCCGGCGGCGAGTGGCCGGACGCGCATCGCGTCCTCCATCGTCACCTTCGCGAGGTCGACCTGCCGCATGATCGGATGCGTGCGGTCCCAGTCCATGATGGTGGGCGAATCGAGCCGTCCCAGCACTTCGATCGGCACGTCGGACGGCACCGTATTCACGAGCACGAAGCGGCCGCTGCCGAGCCGCTGCGGGCTCACGCTGTCCACCACCACGACGTCGAAGCCTTCCATGCCGCCCTGGTACGCGTCCGGCTTGCGCACCTCGAGCTTCACCTGGGGGTCGGTCTGGAGCGCCTTCTCGAGGAAGAGGTTCCCGGGGCTCACCAGCAAGACCGAGATGGTGCGCGGCGGGGGGATCACCGCGTAGGCGACGTTGTCCGCGTCGAGGTCGTCGGAGACGTCGAGCCGCAGCTTCAGCACCCCGCCCCGCTGCTCGCTGAACGGCACCACGATGGCCCGCCGCACCTGGGGATCGAGGGTCAGGGTGCGCTCGCTCAGCACCTCGTCGTCCAGCGTCAGGCGCAGCGAGAAGTTCTGTCGCTCGGTCGAGAAGTTGCCGACCGAGAAGAAGGCCTGTGAGTTGTAGGTGCCGAAATAGTTGCGCCGCACCGCGAGGCTCGTGATGCCCACGTTGTGGGAGCGGCGCCCGGTGCCGGTCCAGCGTACCCGCACGTCGTTGCCCTGGGCGCGTGTGGCGTCGGGATGAGCGCCGTCGGTGAAGACGTGGATCTCGGCCCGCGGATCGGTTCCCACCAGGGCGCGGGCGGTGCGCAGGCCCTCCGCGAGCCGGTTGGGCAGGTCGTGCGCCTCCATCGAGCGGATGGCCGAGGCGACCCGGTCGTGCTCGCGGGTGAACGGCACCAGCACCTTCGGCTGCACGCCCGCCTCGATCACCATGACCTCGGCGCCCTCGCCGAGCTGCCCGAGCAGCGAGAGCGCGGCCCGCTGCGCCTGAATGAAGCGGGAGGCCGGCACGTCGGTGGCCTTCATGGAGGCCGAGCTGTCCAGGACGATGGCCACCCGCTTCGCCCCCTGTCCCATCACGCTCACCGCCGGGCGGGCCAGCGCCACCGTGAGCGCGAGGAGGGCGAGGATCTGGAGGATCAGCAGCGGGTCGCGCTGCAGGCGCTGGAAGAAGGTCGAGGCCTCGCGATCGCGCAGCGACGGGTCCCACAGCAGCAGGCTCGAGACGCGCATCTGCCGGCGCCGAACCTTCAAGAAGTAGAGCAGGAGCAGCGGCACCGACAGGGTGGCCATCAGGAGCGCGAGCGGGCTCAGGAAGTTCATGCGAGGAGCAGTCCCTTCAGCTGGCGCAGCATGAACTCCTCCACCGGCGTGTCGGTCACCACCCGGTGGTAGGTGATCTCGTTGCCGCGGCAGAATTGCTCCGCCCGATCGAGGAAGTCGCGCAAGCGCTGCTGGTAGGCGCGGAGGGCCTCCCCGTCGAGGGTGAGGTCCCGTATCTCGCCGGTCTCGGCGTCGAGCAGCCGCAGGTCACCGCCAAAGCCGGGGTTCATCTCGTCCGCCGCCAGCACGTGGATGACGTGCACGTCGAAGCGCCGCTCGAGCAGCGCCTTGAGGCCCCGCTCGTATCCGGTGGGATCCATCAGGTCCGAGATGAGCACCGCGAGCCCCGCCTCCCGCGAGCGCAGCGCGTAGGCCGCGAGCCCGTCGTTGAGCGAGGTGGCTCCGCCCGCCCGCAGCCGACCTACGAAGTCCATGAGCGGCAGCACCTGGCTGCGGCCTCGGGCGGGGCTGAAGCCCTCGGCCATGCGCTCGCGCACCACCCCGACCCCGACGCGCTCGAGCCCCACCAGTCCCACGAAGCCCAGGGCGGCGGCCAGTCGGGCCGCGTGCTCGAGCTTGGACGGCTCGCCGAAGCCCATGGAGGCGGAGGCGTCGAGCAGGAGGTGGAGGCAGAGATCCTCCTCGTCGACGAACAGCTTCAGGTAGAGCCGGTCGAGGCGGGCGTAGACGTTCCAGTCCACGTAGCGGAGGTCGTCGCCCAGGCCGTACTGACGGTAGTCGGAGAACTCGACGCTGATGCCCTTTCGCGGGCTGCGGCGCTCGCCCTTCACCCGTCCGCGGAAGGACCGCCGCGAGAGCAGGCTCAGGCGCTCGAGCTGGACGAGGAAATCCGCGGACAGCAGCTCCTGCCCGGTGCGGACCGTGCTCACGGCGCTATTTCTCGTCCAGAGACTGGAAGTATTCCTTGACTTGCCCCTGGAAGTCGCGCGGCACCTGCTCCCGCGCGATGGATTCTTCCATCATCTTGCGATACTGCCCCAGCACGCCCATGTACTGCATGCGCGACGGCATCTGGGCCCCGCGGCCGAGCAGATTGGTGTCGATGCCTTGCTTGCGGCCTGAGCGTGCCTCGCCTTCCACCCCCACGTCGAAGGGATTGCCGCGCAACCGCGAGGTGGGATCGCCCTTGGGGGAGGTGCTCTTGCCGCGGCCCGGCAGCAGGCCTTCGCCTTCCGGGAAGTCGCCTTCGTCGCCGGGTCCGCCCGCCTGCTGTCCCGAGCCCTTGTCGCCGCGCCGCCCCCCGCGCCGGTCGCTCTCGCGCCCGCCCTTCAGCGACTTGCCGTCCCGGCCGCGCTCCTCCATCGAGCGCATCTTGTTGAGCGCCCGCTCCATCGCTTCCATGGCGCGCTCGTTCTGCCCGCCCTCGAGCGCCTCCATGCCCTCGTAGACGTCGCCCGACCAGTCCCCGGGCTGCCCGGCCCCGCCGTCCTTGCGCCCGAGGCGCTCCATCTCGCTCAGGAGCTCGCGCAGCTTCTCGGGGGAGACCTTCTTGTTCGGATCGAGCCCGCCGCGCAGGGACTTGGCTTTCTGGAACACCATGCGCGTCTGGTTCTGGGTGAAGTCGCTCTGCAGATCCGGGATGCGGTCGAGCTGCTCGAGCATCCGCAGCCGGTCGTCGCCCTTCTTGAGGAACGAGTTGAAGTCGGGGGCGCGGCCGCCGAGCGAGGTGTCCTTGAATACCGCGGCCAGGTCGCCGGGCTGGCTCTGACCTCCGCCGCCGAGCCGCGGGGCCAGGTTGCGCTCCTGCACGTCGGCGCGCTGCACCGGGTCACGGCGCGTGGGCTGCCGTCGATCCGCTTCCTGCATCTCCCCGCTGCGATCGGGCGGCGCCTTGTCGTCGTCGTCCTCGCGGGAGACCGAGAAGCTGGGCAGACGCCCCTCCGGCAGCGGAATGGGCGGGGCAGCCGCGAGGGCCAGGCCGATCACCAGCGGCACCGGGACGAGCCGCGCCTCGCGCGGCATGCGCCGGGCGATGATGCGCCGGGCCCCGAGCTGCTCGACCCGGGTCGACGCGTCGGTCACGAGGGCCTCGACGATCGGGGTGCGGTCGGCGCGACCGGCCCACTCGAGCGCGGTGCTCACTCGCTCCGCGAGCCCGTATCCGCGGTCGGCCAGGCGCGCGGCCTCCGACGGCGGCAGGCGCATCAGGAAGCCGCGCAGCGCCCCCGCGGTCGCGCCCGCGGTCAGCAGCACGGCGGCGGCGACGTAGCTCCAGAGCCCGAACGACTCCTTGAGCACCAGCGGCACCACCGCCGCCACCGCACCCCAGAACAGACCGCGCAGCCCGTAGAACTCCGCCCGGCGAAGTCGGATCTGCCGGCCGACGTCCGCGACGAGGCGCTCGATCACCGGGGGACCGGCCATGGCTGACTCCTCTCGCTACCTCAGAAAGACCTCTTTCCCGGACCCGCTCAGGCTCTCCGCGTTCTCCACGATCTGGCCGATCAGATCGTCCACGTCGATGCCCTCCGCCTCGCCCTCGAAGTTCAGGATCAGGCGATGGCGCAAGGCGGGCAGCGCGGTGGCCCGCAGATCATCGACGCTGACGTTGAAGCGGCCCTCCGAGATCGCGCGCACCTTGCTCCCCAGCACCAGCGCCTGAGCCCCGCGCGGGCTGGCCCCGTAGCGGATGAAGCGCCGGGTGGCCTCGGGCGCCCGCTCCCACTGCGGGTGGGTGCCGAGCACGATGAAGGACGCGAGGTCCCGGACATGGCTCGCGATGGGAATCTCGCGCACCAGCTCCCGCATCGCGAGCACCTGGGCCCCGGTCAGCACGCGGCGCACCTCGACCTGCCGCACGTGAGTCGTGCGGTCGATGATCTCGGTCAGCTCCTCCAGCGCGGGATACCGGACTCGCAACTTGAAGAGGAAGCGGTCCAGCTGCGCCTCCGGCAGCGGATAGGTGCCTTCCATCTCGATCGGATTCTGGGTGGCGAGCACGAAGAAGGGGGACGGCAGCGGGTGGGCCGCGCCGGACACGGTGACCGCGCCCTCCTGCATGCCCTCGAGCAGGGCCGACTGCGTCTTCGGCGTCGCCCGGTTCACCTCGTCGGCCAGCAGGATGTGGCCGAAGATCGGGCCGCGCTGGAACTGGAAGTGCTTCCGGGCCTGCGCGTCCTCCACGATGATGTTCGTCCCGATGATGTCGCCCGGCATGAGATCGGGCGTGAACTGGATACGCGAGAACGTCAGCTCGAGACTCTCGGCGAGCGTCTTGATGAGGAGGGTCTTGCCGAGCCCGGGGACGCCTTCGAGCAGCACGTGACCGCCCGCGAAGAGGCCGACCAGCACCTGGCTGACCACGTCATCGTGGCCGACGATGACCTTTCCCACCTCGGCTCGAAGCGCCTGGTACGAGCTGACGAACTCCGAGACCCGCTGCTCCTGAGGCTGGCTCGACACGGGAGGCTGCGCCATGCACGGCTCCTTTCCCGTCTGCAGAATTGACTCATCATAGGGGGGCGTCCCACCCCCGTCAACTAGTTGCCCCCTCGATCCGCTCGCGCGCGTACGAGCGGCCGCACCGCCTCGGCACCGCCGCGTGTAACGACACGTGAAACACCCGCACCGAGGGGCGCCGGGCACGGAGCGGGCCCGCGCGTTTCCCCCCGCGCTCAGCGAAAGGCGGGCGTCAGCCGGGTGTAGGCCGCGAGATAGCCGTCGATCTCCCGGTCGGGGCCGTAGCGGGCGCTCACGCGCTCGCGTCCCGCCTGGCCGAGACGCGCCCGCAGATCGGGATCCTTCAGCAGCCGGTCGGCCTTGGCGGACAGCTCGTCCGGCGAGTCGAAGAGGAAGCCGGTCACGCCATCCTCCACGAGCGACCGATTGCCCGGGATGTTGCTGGCCAGCACCGCGCGACCGAGCGAGAGGGCCTCGAGCACCGAGTTCGCCATCCCGCCTTCGGACTGCGAGCAGTTCAGGACCACGTCGGCCAGCTCCATCAGGGCGGGCATGCGGTTGTGCGGGACCGCGCCCAGGTGCCGGGCCCACGGATGCGCGGCCAGAGCGCGTCCGAAGGCCTCCCCCTCCGCGGGGTCCAGCAGCGGACCCACGTACAGCAGCTCGAGACCCGGATGCTCCGGCCGCAGGCGAGCGAGCGGCTCGAGCGGCAGGGTCGGCTGCTTCACCTTCCGGAGCCCGGCCGGGAGCAGGACGATGGGACCGGGCGCGCGCTGCAGGGCGGCCGCGACCGGCCAGTGGCCGGTGGCCGGCTCGAAGGCCACGCTCTGCGGCACGACCACGATGCGCGCCGCGATCTCGGGCATCGCGGCCATGATGGCCGCGGCCATCGACTCGTGGAAGACGCTCACCGCGCTCGCGCCCTCGAGCACGCGCCGCACCACCGCCTCGGTGTCCGGCTCGGCGAGATCGCGGTTCACGTCGGTGCCGGTGGTGGTCACCAGCAGGGGAACCGATGCGCGACGCGCCAGCCGCAGGGCCGTCGGGCCGGTACGCAGGGCGTGAAAGGAATGGATCAGGGCCGGCCCGTACTGCACGATCTGATGCTCCACCGCGCCCTCCGGCACGGTGGAGAGATCCCAGACGCGCACCTCGACCTCGCGCTGTCGGAGCCCGCGCGCCACCCGCTCGACCGTGATCGCGTTGCCACGCACCGACGGCGATGCGAACGGGCTGAGGAGGGCCACTCGAGCGGCCATGAGTGCGACGAGCCTACACTGAGCGCGCGCGTCAAGGCAATCGGCGAGCGGCGTGTGCGGGCCAAACAGCGACTTGCCGCGGGCCGCGCGTGTGTTAAGGTTTGGCTACGACGAAGGTTGCCTCATCCGCGAAGGGGGATCGGCATGGGCGGGTCGGCGCGAGAGATCGGGTGCCCGGAATGCGTGGAGCTACTCGCCGACTACATCGACGGCTCCCTCCCGCCGGATCAGACCGAGCTGCTCGAATGGCACCTCGACGGCTGTCCCCCCTGCGTGGCCTTCGTCAACACCTACCGAGGCACCGTCGACGCGGCCCGCCGACTGCGTGAGCATCCCGAGACCAAGCTGCCCGCCGAGCTCCGTCAAAAGCTGATCGCCTTCCTGAAGCGCTCCGACGCCGCCCGCTGAGCCCGCCGCTCGTCGCGATCTATACGATCGCGAGACGCGCTTCCGCCGTGACCGTCCCGACCTCCCAGACCGGCTCGTCCGCCTTCGCAAACGCGGCGGAGACGTCGGCGGCCCGCTCCGCGTCCACCGCGAACAGCAGTCCCCCCGAGGTCTCCGATTCGCAGAGCAGCTTCACGAGCGGCTCGGGCACCGACGGCCCCACGAGGAAGCGCCCGCGGGCTCCGAACGCCTGGTCCAGATAGCGCTGGTTGCGTCCCATCCCGCCGCTGAAGACGCCGGCCTCGGCGAGCGCGAGGGCCCCCGGCAGGAGCGGCAGGTCACGGGCGCGCAGCTCGAATCCGGCGCCGGAGGCCTCCACCATCTCGCCCGCGTGCCCGAGCAGGCCGAACCCGGTGATGTCCGTGGCGCCGCTCGCCGCCGCGTCGCGGGCAACCTCGGCGGCCACCCGGTTCAGCCGCAGCATGCTCGCGACGGCGCCTTCCAGGGTGGGCACGTCGGTCCGGTCGTTCTTGGCCGCGGTGGCGATCACCCCGGTGCCGAGCGGCTTGGTGAGGAACACGCGCTGTCCGACGCGCAGGCCCCCCTTGATCAGAATGTGGCGCGGATCCACCCGCCCGGTCACGCAGAGCCCGTACTTGGGCTCCGCGTCGACCACGGTGTGGCCGCCCGCGATGACGCCGCCCGCCTCGCGCACCTTGTCGGCGCCGCCGCGAAACACCGCGGCGATGACGTCCTTCGGCAGATCGCGCGGGAAGCCGGCCACGTTGAGCGCGAAGAGGACCTGGCCACCCATCGCGTAGACGTCCGACATCGAATTGGCCGCCGCGATGGCGCCGAAGAGGTAGGGATCGTCCACGATGGGCGGGAAGAAGTCGACCGTCTCCACGATCGCGACGTCGTCGCTCACGCGGTACACCGCGGCGTCGTCGCTCTTGCCGAGCCCCACCAGCAGATCGGCGTGCTCCTGGTGCCGCAGGTCGCCGAGCACGTCCTGGAGATCTCCAGGACCCAGCTTCGACGCTCAGCCCGCGCAGGCCGCGTAGGCGGTGAGGCGGATCTGCTTGCCGGTCTTCGGATCGATCAGTCGCGTGTCCATCGCGATGCGGAAAGCGGCCGACCTGGCGAGATCAGACCGCCTCGGCCTCGACGAAGGCGCGGAACGCCTCGGCCAGCGGGGAGCGGCTACGATCCCGGTGGGTCGCCAGGTAGAAGGCCCGATCGATCTTGAGCCCCTTCACGCGGAGGCACGAGAGGCTGCCCATCCGGCACTCCTCCTCGACGGCCCGGCGCGACAGTAGCGACACTCCGACCCCCGCCTTCACCGCCTGCTTGATCGCCTGCGTGGAGCCCATCTCGCCCACCACGCGGCACCCCGCGAGATCGATCCCGGCGGCCTCCAGCGCGCTCTCCACCGCGGCCCGCGTGCCCGAGCCGCGCTCCCGGAGGAGCAGCGGCTCGGCGCGCAGCTCGTCGAGGGACACCTGCTTGCGTCCGTGCCACGCGTGCGCGGAGGCGACGATCAGCACGATGTCGTCGGGGAAGAGCTCGCGGTACTCGATGCTGCGATTGGCCGAGCGCGCGCCCACCACGCCGATCTCGGCGCGGCCCTCCGCCACCCACTCGGTCACCGCCCCGCTGCCGCCGATCAGGAGGGTGATCGCGATGTCGGGATACTTGTCCTTGAAGCGGCCGATCACCGCGGGAAGGATGTATTCCCCGGGAATGGTGCTGGCGCCGACCAGGAGATCGCCGCTCATGCGGCCCTGGAAGCTCTCCATCGCCTGTCGCGTCTCGCGGGCGAGCGCGAGGATGCGCTGCGCGTAGGAGAGGAGCAGGGCGCCGCCCCGCGTCACCGCCGCGCCGCGGCCGAGTCGGTCGAGCAGACGAATTCCCAGTTCGTCCTCCAGGCTCCGGATGTGCTCCGACACGGTCGGCTGGGTCAGGAGGAGCGCCTCGGCGGCGCGGGAGAACGAGCCGAGCTCGGCGACCTTGGCGAAGATCTCGAGCTGGCGCAGATCCACGCCGCCGAGTATAGGAGCGCGGCCGGGTCCTGTCCAGCCGACGACGCGCAGGGGGAAACAAAAAGGGCCCCGAAGGGCCCCGGGACGACTCGCGACGCTCAGGTGATCAGTGACAGCCGCACCCACCTCCGCAGCAGCCGCCTCCCCCACCCATGGGCGCGGCGGTCGAGCCTGGGCGCGCGCCGACCTTCACCCCGACCACCGACAACCGCCGGCTCACGCGATCGCTCTGGCACGACGGGCACGCCACCGCAGTGGGCGTCTGGACAAACTTCTCGAATTCGGCCCCGCAGGCCAGGCATCCGTACTCGTAGATCGGCATCGTCCGGCCCTCTCCCGGTGTCCGGCGGTCGGGCTACTGCCCGCCGCGCTGCACGTAGCTCTTGACGAACTCCTCGGCGTTCTCCTCGAGGATGTCGTCGATCTCGTCCAGGAGGTTGTCCAGCTCCTCCTTGATCTTCTTGCCCTTCTTGCTCAGCTCGGCGCTTCCGGCGCCGCCGTCCTCGCCCCCGCCTTCCGAAGGCTTGGTGGGCCTCGTCTCCTTCTTCTTCTGTTCCGCCATGACCCGTCACCTCCTGGCCCCGGTCTTCGAGGCCGGCGTCAGGACCTAGACCGTCGGGAGCACGATCCCCTGTTGGCCCTGATACTTCCCCTGCCTGTCTGCATATGACGTCTCGCAGGCCTCGTCCGATTCGAAGAACAGGACCTGCGCGATGCCCTCGTTGGCGTAGATCTTCGCGGGCAGCGGCGTGGTGTTGCTGATCTCGAGCGTGACGTAGCCCTCCCACTCCGGCTCGAAGGGCGTCACGTTGGTGATGATGCCGCAGCGCGCGTAGGTGGACTTCCCGACGCAGATGGTCAGCACGTTGCGTGGGATCTTGAAGTACTCCACCGATCGCCCCAGCGCGAAGGAGTTGGGCGGGATCAGCGCCACGTCACCCTGGTAGTCGACGAAGGACCGCGGGTCGAACCCCTTGGGATCGACGATGGTGGTGTTGATGTTGGTGAAGATCTTGAACTCGTCCGCGATGCGGATGTCGTAGCCGTACGAGGAGAGGCCGAACGAGATCGCGCCCTTCCGGACCTGTCGATCCTCGAAGGGCTTGATCATGCCCTTCTCGGCCGCCATCCGCCTGATCCAGCGATCGCTCTTGATCACGGGGACACCTTGGAGCGATCCTACTTCCGGCGTCGAGCAGGAGTCAAGTCTCGGAGACCCGCTCCCACGTCGCACCGACCGGATCGACGTCCAGCGCCAGCGCCCGGCCCCCGATTCCCGCCTCCCGGAGCGCCCGCTCCATCGCGTCCGCCACCGCCCGCGCGTCGCGCTCGCGCGCCGCGGCCAGCATCCCGGGCCCCGCTCCGCTCAGCACGCAACCGAGTGCCCCGGCGCGCCGGCCCGCGGTCGCCACCGACTCCATCCACGGGAACAAGCGCTGGCGATACGGCTGATGCAGCCGGTCCTGCATCGCCGCGTCGAGCAGATCGGCCCGCCCGACGGTCAGCGCGGCCAGCAGCAGGCTCACCCGCTGCACGTTGAACACCGCGTCGGCGCGCGACAGCGTCTCGGGCAGGACCGCGCGGGCCTCGTGGGTCGACGCCTCTCGCTCCGGGAGCAGCACGACCCACTGGATCTGGCGCGGCGCGGGCAGGCTCACCGCGGTGATCCGCGCGCCGTCGGCGCAGGACACGGTGAGCCCGCCCAGCAGCGCGGCGGCCACATTGTCGGGGTGCCCTTCCGCCCGCGCCGCCGCCGTCAGCAGCGCGTCCCGATCGAGGGGCTCGCCCATCAGCGCGTTGGCCGCCAGGAGCCCGCCCACCCACGCCGCCGCGCTCGAGCCGAGGCCGCGGCTGAGCGGGATCCGATTGATGCAGCGGAGGCGAGCCCCGGTGAATGGCCGGCCGGCGACCTCGTGGGCGAGGGCGACGGCGCGCGCGACCAGGTTCTTGGCCGACGTGTCGAGCCGCCCACGCCCCTCGCCGTCGACCGAGACCGACACGTCGGCGGCGGGCTCGACGATCACCTCGTTGTGCAGCGCCAGCGCCAAACCGAGCGCGTCGAAGCCCGGCCCCAGATTGGCGGAGGTGGCCGGCACGCGAACCCGGACACGCATGGCGCCGAGAATACCCGCTTTCCCAGGACGCGCCTAGGTAGATCCAGGGGTAGAATGCAGAGCAACGGGGGCCCACATGCCCAGGACCAACGTCGAGCCGCAGTTCACGGTCGAGCACCTGTCCGTTCTGGACGCCGACGGCAACCTGGACGCCGCCGTCGAGCCCCCGATTCCCCCCGAGGAGCTCACGCGCCTCTATCGCTCGATGGTGCTGGCGCGGCGCTTCGACGAGCGCATGCTGCGGCTGCAGCGGCAGGGGCGCATCGGCACCTTCGCGCCCATCAAGGGCCAGGAAGCCGCACAGCTCGGCAGCGTGGCCGCGCTGCGCCGCACCGACTGGATGGTGCCGTCGTTCCGCGAGACCGCGGCCATGCTGTGGCGCGGCTGGCCGATGGACAAGATCCTGCTGTTCTTCGCGGGCTACCTCGAGGGCGGACAGCCCGCCGCCGACCAGCACGATCTGCCGGTCTGCATCCCGGTCGCCACCCAGCTCCCCCACGCAGTCGGCCTGGCCTACGCGGCCCAGTACCGCGGTGACGACGCGGTGGTGATGGTGTACTGCGGCGACGGGGCCACCTCGGAGGGTGATTTCCACGAGGCCATGAACTTCGCGGGCGTCTGGCACGTGCCGCTGGTGTTCGTGGTGCAGAACAACCAGTGGGCCATCTCGGTGCCGCTCAAGAAGCAGACGAACTCCCGCACGATCGCCCAGAAGGCCCTCGCCTACGGCTTCCCGGGCATCCAGGTGGACGGCAACGACGTGCTGGCGGTGTACGCGGCCAGCCAGGAGGCGGTGAGTCGCGCGCGGCAGGGCGACGGCCCCACCCTGATCGAGTGCGTGACCTACCGCCTGGGCGTCCACACCACGTCCGACGACCCCACCAAGTACCGCTCGGCCGAGGAGGTCGCCTCGTGGGAGCGGAAGGATCCGCTGACCCGCTTCAGCGGCTACCTCGGCAAGCGCGGCCTGCTCGAGCCCGGGCTCGAGGAGCAGGTGGACGCGGAGATCGCGGCCGCGGTGCGGACGTTCGAGGCGGCCGCGGGAGCCGATCCGCTGACGATGTTCGACCACGCCTACGCGCAACCGACCGCCGCGCTCCAGGAGCAGCGCGCCGCGATGCAGAACCGGCTGCCCGGCTCGGCCAACGCGCCGTCGGCCGATCCGGGCTCGGAGGCACCGTCCCGCGCGGCCGGGACCACCGGTGGCGAGGAACCGGCTGCCACCAGCCCACCCATGCGCGGCCAGAGGCGACCATGGCGAAGCTGAACATGGTCAAGGCGCTGAACCTGGCGCTCCTTCAGGAGATGGAGCGCGACCCCGACGTGCTGGTCATCGGCGAGGACGTGGGCGTCGACGGTGGCGTCTTTCGCGTCACCGAGGATCTGCACCGGAAGTTCGGCGGCACCCGGGTGGTGGACAGTCCCCTGGCCGAGGCCGGCATCATCGGCGCCTCGGTCGGCATGGCCCTCTACGGCCTGAAGCCGATCTGCGAGATCCAGTTCTCGGGGTTCGCCTTCCAGTGCTTCCATCAGATAGAGAACCACGCGGCCCGCTACCGCATGCGCACCCAGGGCCGCTTCGGCTGCCAGATGGTGGTGCGGATGCCCTACGGCGGTGGCGTGCGCGCGCTCGAGCACCATTCGGAGAGCGAGGAGCAGTTCTACGCGCACATCCCCGGCCTCAAGATGGTGATCCCGTCGGGCCCTCGCAACGCGCGGGCCCTGCTGGCCGCGGCGATCCGGGATCCCGACCCGGTGATCTTCTTCGAGGCCAAGGCGCTCTACCACGCGGCCAAGGAGGACGTGCCCGACGAGATCGAGACGATGGAGATCGGCCGGGCCCGGATCGACCGCCCGGGCCGCGATCTGACCGTGGTGGCCTACGGGGCGATGGTGCGCGTGGCCCGCGAGACCGCCGAGCGCCTCCGGGAGGAGGACGGGGCCGAGATCGAGATCGTCGACCTACTCACCATCTCGCCCCTCGATCGAGAGACACTCGCCGCCTCGGTCCGCAAGACCGGGCGCGCCGTGATCGTGCACGAGGCCCCGAAGAGCTTCGGCCCGGGCGCCGAGATCGCCGCATCGATCATGGAGGGGTCGTTCCTGTCGCTCGAGGCGCCGATCCTCCGGGTGGCCTCCCACGACGTGCCCTTCGTGGGCTTCGCCCGCGAGCGCGCCAACCTGCCCGACGTGCCCCGGCTGCTGGCCGCCTGCCGCGAGACCCTGAAGTTCTAGCCGTCTTATGTCCCGGCCATTTGCGCTGCCCGACCTCGGAGAGGGCTTGACCGAGGCGGAGATCGTGGCGGTCCTCGTGCACGAGGGCGACGTCATCGCCGAGGACGCCCCGCTGCTCGAGGTGGAGACCGACAAAGCGCAGGTGGAGATCCCCTCGCCGATGGCCGGCCGGGTCGAGAAGATCCACGTCACCCCGGGTCAGACCGTGAAGGTGGGCGCCGTGCTGGTGACCTTCGCCGACGACGGCGCCCCTGCGC
>Ga0081455_10000113_pt1 | contig 92043 bp, 81 predicted proteins | sample TabmetS3T2R1_FD_70207 | JGI IMG/M metagenome (GOLD analysis project Ga0081455, IMG submission 70207) | Tabebuia heterophylla rhizosphere microbial communities from the University of Puerto Rico - S3T2R1 | ecosystem: Host-associated > Plants > Roots > Rhizosphere ... | reverse complement strand
CCCGGCGCGGTGAGCAGGTCGGGAATCGACGGTCCTCGCCCCGCTGAGATGTCGTGACCTCGCACGTCGCGCAGTTCCACGTCTTCCGGCCTGCCGAAGACGTAGAACCTCCGCTCGGCAAGCTGATCGGCGATGGTACCGGCCACGATCGCCGGGTCGGCGCCGACGTGGTCGAGGTACTCCTTCGTTCGGGACGATTCGTCCGCGCCGACCCGGGGCGGGCCGTACCGGGCATCGCGGTACTGGGACGAATCCGCCATTCCACCGCGAATCGCACCGGGGAAGATGACCGAGACGGTGATGTCCGTACCGAGCTGGGTCAACTCGTGCTGAAGCGACTCGCACATGACTAGCACGGCAGCCTTGCTCGAATCGTAGATCGAGTACGAGGGCCGTGGACAGAACACGACGGTGGACGACGTATGGGCGATATGACCAAAACCGCGCTCGATCATATGGGGTATCGCGGCGCGATTGACATTCACCGCCCCCATCACGTTGACCTCGTAGATCCACCGCCAATCGCTCACACTCTGGTTCCATGTCGGACGGGAATGCGCGACGGCGGCGGTGTTGACAACCAGATCGACCTGCCCGAACTCCGCGCGGGCCGCGTGGAAGGCGGCTTCGACGCTGGCCGGTTCGGTGACGTCGATGTGACTCGTGACGATCCGCCCGCCCTCCCGACGCAACCCACTCGCCAGGGTCTCCAGCGAAGCGGCGTTGACGTCCGCCAGCACCAGCGCCGCGCCCAACCGCCGATAGTGCGTGGCCAACCCACGGCCCAGGCCTCCCCCGGATCCCCCGATGATGAGCACCGTCTGGTCACTGTTCATGTCACGATTTCCATCCAGCCGGCGGAGTGGTCAAGCGGAGATCCGACTGCCGCGCGTCAGTCGACGTCGAGGTCGTAGACCCGAACCGGGGTGTCGTGGAGCACCTTCGACATGACTGCGGGCCCGACGATCCCGGTAGCCCGGTCGATGACCTCGGCAGGAGACGGCGGGAAGAACGGGGGCCCGGGGTGCAAGCAGGTGGGATGCGGGAAGTCGGTCTCGAACATCACGTTGTCCTGGTATTTCGGCAGCAGATCGAGGGCTTCGGTCTCGAACCAGAACATCGCGTAGATCTGGCGGCGGAAGTACTCACTCGGCATGAGACGCTCCGGATGAGCGGATCGAGCACCCACGTTGGTCCACTGCCAGTCCAGCGCGTCCAGCAGGAACGGAACATAGCCGAAGCCGCTTTCGACGGAGACGAAATCCAGGGTCGGGAAACGCTCGCAGAGTCCGCTCGTGATGAGCGTCGCGATCGTGCGAGCGTTGTTGACGAACGTCATCGTCGACGTCAACGCCCCCGCCGCGAGGTTGGTGCCCGACTGGTATTCCTCCACCGACTTCTCGAAGGCTTCCCTCGTCGCGCCGACGCCGATGTGAAAGTTCATCGACATGTGAAGCTCCTGGGCCACCGCGTAGAAGGGGTCCCAGTGCGGATCGGTGAATTCGGGCAGGCCGTGAAGCCCGAACGTCGCTCCCCACACGACGCCGCGATGGCCCATGGCGTGGCAGCGCCGTAGCTCTTTGATCGACTCCTCGACATCCCAGAACGGAAGCACCGCGAGCTGCACGAACCGGTTCGGCGCGACGGAAGCGAATTCGGCTTGGTAGTCGTTGTAGGTCCGCACGCACGCCAGCCTGAACTCCTCGTCGCGGAGCCCCAGGAAAGCGAATCCCTCGAAGGTCAGCAGGTTGGGATACAGAATCTGCGCGAAGATCCCGTGCTCGTCCATATGACGCAGCCGGGCGCCGGCGTCGTAAGCGGCCGGATTCGCCTCCTCGAGAGTCGGAGGGAGGGAAGGAGGGGCTTCGGGCCAGCCCGCGACGCTGTACATCCCCACCGAGGTAGCCCAGCGGTCCCCGATCCGCCAGCGCATCGCGTTCGTCTTCTCATCGAGCACGACCCTAGGCGCGTCGGCGCGAAACCGTTGCGGCAGCCGTGCCGACCACAGGTCCGGCGGCTCGGTGAGGTGGGTGTCCGCGTCGATGATGCGGACAGAAGTTTCGGCGGTGGGCATGGGAGCCTTCTTTCGAGTCACGATCCGCGTGCCGACGTCATCGGCAGGAACCGTGGAGCTTGCCAAGGCGGCGCGGTCCCGGAGAACACCCGGTTCTTCTCCGTCGGTGCGAATTCGAAAATATCAGTTCGGAAGCGTTCCACCTGGTGCGGTAGCGACACGTCACCGCGTCCGGAAGGCATTTGCCAGGTCGACGACGTCGCCCCGACCGAGGATGGAACGAACACCGCAGCGGCCTACATACTCGGGACCGCCGGACTCGGTGCTGTGCCGATGCCGTACAACCGGCGCGCGGTCCCGGCGAAGATCTTCTCCTTGTCCGGCTGCGACGACTCGGAGAACACTCGTTTGTAGGTGTTCCAGAGCGTGTGGTAGCTGCACGTCGCGGCGTCGACCGGAAAGTTGCTTTCGAGCAAGCACCGGTCGGCCCCGTAGAGGTCCACTAGCCAAAGGATCTCGGCCTTCCACTGTTCGGCGAGCAACTCCGAGGTCGCGGTCCTGGTGAGGTCCGGCTCGCGAAGCTGGCGGATGATCGAGATTCCGATCCCCCCGATCTTCACGTTGACGCCGGGATGGCGGGCCAGCTGCTCGTGCGCGGCGCGCCACTCGAGAAGTGTCTGCTCCGGCCGGCCCTGGTAGCGGCCCGTCGTCAACGGGAATCCCATGTGGTTAAGCACGATGACGGCGTCGGGGAAGGCGCTCGCGAGATCCGCGACGTCCCCGAGCTGGGGGTGGAATACCAACGCGTCGAACGGGAGCCCCCGGTCCACCACCTCTTTGAAGCCGTCCCGCCACGCCGGATCGGCCATCAGCGACGCCGGAGGGCGCCCGCGCATGACAGGGGTCTGCGGGTCGGGATCCCAGCCGGCGACGTGCCGCAGCCCCACCAGGTAGCCGCCCCCCTCCTCGCTCGCCCGGTCGATGATCTCTCCCGCCCGGCGTCCGTGCCGGAGGTCGACGAAACCCACAATCCCGCTGATCCGCGCGCCGCCTCGGCGTTCGCTCTCACGGGCGATCTCCGCCACCCGCCGGATCTCCGGGAGGCCTCGCGCAGGATCCGGGGAGTCACTGGACCAGCCCCACGACGCCTCGATGAACACCGACTGGACGACCTTGTGCCCCCGGCGGGTGTCGGCCAGGAACTCGTCGAGGAAGTACGGCACGCCCTGCGCGTCGCCCAGGTGGTGATGGGCGTCGACGATCTCGAGGTCCGGCTCGAGCGTGATCTCCGCCTGCAGGCCGGCGGTTTGCGTGGTCACGTCGATCTCCATCCGTTGGTCTGGCTTCGAACGCCCCCGCGCTTCGGGCACCGGTGCTGGATCCGCCTGGCTCAGGTCAGCGTGCTGTCCCACCACCGTAGTAGCGCGCGGCGGATCAAGGTGGCCACTCCGGTGACCGCGATGCCCACGATCGACAAGATGATGACCACGGCGAACGTGAGGGCGGAGTCGCTGAACGCGAGAGCCTGCGTGATGAGCTGGCCCATCCCGGCGGTCCCGGTCAGGATCTCTCCGGTCACGACGGACAGCAGCGCGAACGTGGCGGCCAGGGGAAGGGAAGCCATCATCCAAGCGAAGGCGTACGGAAGGCGCAGATGGCGTGCCATCTGGTACTTCGAGGCGCCGAGCAGGATGCTGTTGCGCATCACGTTGGACGACACCGTCCGGCCGCCCTCGTACGCGCTGTAGAACGCGATGAAGAACACCACCATCACCGCGATCGCCACCGACGCCTGAGACGTAGGCCCCAGGATGATGACGACGACGGGAATCAACGCGATGCGGGGCACCGCGTTGAGGGCCACCACGATCGGCTGAAAGACGTCGCTCAGGAACCGGGAGTTGCTGAGCAATAATCCGACGATCCCGCCGGCCGCCATTCCGATGACCGTGCCGAGCAGAGCGGACGAGATCGTTTCCCAGGCATATCGCCACACGGTGATCGGGCCGTGCCCGACGGATATGTCGTACACCTTGCGAGCGACGTGGTCCGGACTACTGATGAAGAAGGGGTCGAGCCAATGGAATCGCGAACTCAGGAAAGAGATATCCGGGAGGAACTGCCAGGCGACCAGGAAGGCCGCGACCACCGCCACCTGCACGGCAGTGAGGATCAGCCTTCGCCGGACACGACTCACTTCGCCACCTCCGGTGACGGCGCGCGGACGCCGGCCGGTTCGATCTGACGAGCCAGGGAATCCCACAGGTCGGCGTAGACCTCTAGGAAGACCGGGTCCCGTCGCATTTCGAGGACCGGTTCCTCCTTGGAGACGGAGATGACTCTTTCGTCCGCGATCTGCGCCGGTCTCTTGGTCAGGATGACGACACGATCGGCAAGGGTGACCGCCTCCGCGATGTCGTGGGTCACCAGCACCATGGTCATGTTGTACTGGCGCACGATTTTCAGGACGTCCTCGTGGAGGCCGACCCGGGTGGGCTCGTCCAGCGAGGAGAACGGCTCGTCCAGGAGCAAGGTTCGTGGAAGCGGGGCGACGCTGGTGAGGAAGGCGACTCTCTTGCGCATCCCGCCCGACAGCTGGTGCGGGTAGAAACGTTCGAAGCCGCCGAGGCCTGCCAACGCGATGAGGTCGCGAACCCGAGCCTCGATCGTCGACTTCGACTCGGCACCTTTGTTGTACCGGAAGAACAGCTTGATGTTGTCGACGACATTCAGCCAGGGGAGCAGGGTTTCGTTCTGGAACACCATCGTCATCGGGTGCCGGCCGGCCGGTGCAGGGGTATGGACGATCTCGCCCGCGGTAGGGTTGGCGAAGCCTGCCAATAGCGCGAGCAATGTGCTCTTGCCACAACCACTCGGCCCTACGATGGCGACGGATTCACCCCCGACGAAATTGAGCGACAGGTTGTCCACCGCCAGCACTCCGCCGTCGTCGTACGAAAAGGACACGTTGCGGAGTTGATGAATAACCCCTTGATGGGCGCCTGCCGCGCTCGGGTTTGGCGCAGGCGATGCCTGCGCCAAACCCGACTCCCCATTATTCCGATTTCGGTCGTCCGCTACCAAGTCGCTGCCTCGAATCCGCCGTGCACCTGAATGTCCTACGAAGGCCGATCCACTCACTGCTTCGGCAAGAGAGTGCTGTCGACCATCTTGTCGTATGCGAACACCGGATTAGAAGGAGTTATCTGAGGCGAGATGTTCGAAGCGGCCAGGAACTCCAGCAGCTTGTTCCAGTTGTCGCGGGTTATCACCCCGTCGTTCGGTGAGTAGAACACGCGGTCGGTCTTCACCGAGTCGACCAGAGTCGAGACGGGAAGCTTCGACATGTTCGGATCGCCCTTGATGGCCTCGACGATCTGCTCCGGGGTCATCGCTTTCACGTCCTTGGCAGCTTGCGTCATGGCCGCCACGAAACGCGCCATGGCGTCATGCTTCTTGGCGACCTGGTCCGCGTTTCCCCACAGAAGTCCCTCGATCGCGCTGTTCGGGAAGCCCGGGGGCAGTGAGGCCCGGTTCGTCGGGTCGACGATCAGGTGAAGCAGTCCCTGCCCCACCGCCGGCGCGAGGCCACCGTAGTACAGGGTGGTGCAGTCGGCTCTGCCACCGGTGATCGTCGGTACCAGGAGGGCGACGGCATTCACCGTCTCAATTTCGTAAGTCGCGTTATACAGCTTCTTGAGCTGCGTCGCCCAGCCGCTGTAGATGCTGGAAGCGGGCTCGACCATCTTCTTGCAATCCAAGATCGACTTCACCCCGGCCGTACCGGCGACGTAAGCAGCCGCGCCACCGCCACTCGTGGCGTAAATGGACGTGGTCTGCTTCCCTTGCAGGACGGGCAGGAAAGCAGTTGCCGTCCCGGAAAAGGCCAGATCCGCATTCCCTGACGCGAGGACCGCCGATGTGGTCGTCGGGTCGGACACTATGTAGGAGACATCTAGATTATATTTCTTGAACAGGCCGCTTTGGATTCCGTACATCAAGACCGCATTCCCAGTGTTCGCCTGGCCCAGTACGATCTTGATCGACTCAACCGGAGCATTCGATGACGCAGCCGCGCCGGTCGAACCACCGGTGCCCGACGCCCCACTCGAACTCGAGCCACAGCCGGCTGCCGTTACGGCCACCGCGGCCGCGATGACCGTCGCAGTCACGAGGGATCGACGCATGGTTTCCTCCGGGGGAAAGCCCGGCTATGGCCGGGTGTCGGATCTTGCGTGAGAATTGTCGAAAAACGGGGGCACGGATGTCATCGAAAACGGGTCGGGCAGCAGCTCACAATAGCCTCGCCTCCGACGGTCCTCAGGTCAGCTCCGAGCCTGATCTCCCATATCGCTGACGGCCGAATATCACAGAACGGCGCTCGGGTGTCAACGGTTCGGGCGCCGCGGGGATCAGAGTCGGCGCAGCCGCTCGGCCGCGGCCTCCAGCGTCTCGATCCGTTTGGGGAACGCGAACCTGATCGACCGGGCGCCGTCCGACGGCGTCGCGCGAAAACTCGACCCGGGCACCGCGGCGATGCCGATCTCGGAGACGAGCCGCCGGGCGAACGCGACGTCGTCCCCCGCCGGGTCGACCGCGGAGGTGTCGCACAGGACGTAGTAGGCCCCGTCCGGCTTGTGGAACCGGAACCCCGCCTCGGTGAGCGCCTCGCACAAGGTGTCGCGCCGCTCGCGATAGTGCTCGGCAAGTTCCGCGTAGTACGAGCCCGGCAGGTTCATCGCGGTGACGCCGGCGGCCTGCAACGGCGCGGCGGCCCCGACGGTCAGGAAGTCGTGCACCTTGCGGATCGCGCCGGTGAGCGCCGGCGGAGCCACCACCCAGCCGACTCGCCAGCCCGTCACCGCGTAGGTCTTGCTCATCGAGTTGATCGTGATCGTCCGGTCCTCGAGGCCCGGGACGGTCGCCGGCGGGACGTGGCCGCCCGAACCGAGGTAGTGGATGTGCTCGTAGATCTCGTCGGTCAGGCAGAGCACGTCGTGGCGCTGGCACAGCTCGGCGATCAACGCCAGCTCCCGGGCGCTGAAGACCTTGCCGGTCGGATTGTGCGGCGTGTTCACGATGATCGCCCGGGTGCGGTCGTTGAACGCCGCCCGCAGTTCGGCCTCGTCGATGCTCCAGTCCGGCTCGTGCAGCCGCACGTACCGCGGGGTCGCCCCCGACAGGATCGCGTCCGGCCCGTAGTTCTCGTAGTACGGCTCGAAGGCGATCACCTCCTCGCCGGGGTCGACCAGCGCGAGCATCGTCGCGACCATCGCCTCGGTCGCCCCGCAGGTGACCGTCAGCTCCGTCTGCGGATCGGGGGTCCAACCCGGATAGGTACGGGCGACCTTGGAGACGATCGCCTCGCGGAACTGCTGCGCACCCCAGGTGATGGCGTACTGGTTGACGTCCGCGTCGATCGCCGCCTTCGCGGCCGCCTTCAGCTCCGGCGGGCAGGAGAAGTCCGGGAAGCCCTGGGCGAGGTTCACCGCGTCGTGTAGGAGGGCGAGGCGGGTCATCTCGCGGATGACCGACTCGGTGAACGACTCCGCCTTCGCGCTGACCCGCGCGGTTCCGTCTGCCATACGCCGCAGCCTAGAGTTCGCCCTCCCCGTCCTCGTCGCCCAATCCGTCCCAGGCGGGTCGTGGCGCGCTCGCCTGCGCCCCCGCCGGGCAGAGCGCGCGGAAATCGCACCAGCCGCAAAGCGCCGACGGCGCCGGCGGGAACGACACGTCCGGATCGCCGCCGGCCCGGTGCGCACCGGTCGCGGTTCGGATGTCGAGCCCGATGTCGTCGGCCCGCCGGAGCTGCCGGGCAAGCGAGGAGACGGAGTGCTCGTGACCCACCACCTCACCGGTTCGGACGTCATGCAGCTCGACGCGGAGGCAGGGACGCCGCAGGGTGGCCGCCGCGGCGTGTGCGTACAGCGCCAGCGCCGGTGACGTCCGGGCGTCGTCCGCGGTCGGTCCGCGGCGTCCGGTCTTGTAGTCGACGACGACCAGGACACCGTCGCGGTCGTCGAGCCGGTCGATACGGCCGGAGAGCGCGAGCACCGGTGTGCGGACGGCGACCGTCCGCTCGACGCCTGCCGGTTCGGCCCGGCCGTCCAGTCGCGCGACGTAGGTTTCGACCCAGTGCCGCGCCCGCCGCCGCCATCGCGTGGACTGCGCACCGTCGCGGAACCCACCGTCCGACCAGGCCGCATCGAGCAGGTCGCCGGTGGCCCTGGTCGACCGGCGACCGGCGGGCAACGTCCAGAACCGAGCCAGCGCGAGGTGCACCGCGGCCCCCAGGCTCTGGTGCGCCCAGGCTCGAGGAGTTGGCGCCGGGCGGTCCAGGTAGGTCATCCGGTAACGGCGTGGACAGTCGGCGAACGCCGCGAGCCGCGACGGAGTCGCTCGCACCAGCGGCACCGCGGCGGCGCCGAGCGGCAACGCACCCTGGCCGGCACGTTCGCGTTCCCGTGCGAGGGGGACGCTCTCGGTGCTCATGTGCGTATCTTCGCTGGTGAACGGGGAACGACCGACGTAACGATCCGGGCGTTTCGTCCCTTCGACTTCCGCGAGTGCGGAATACTCATGCGGGGGTGCGGATCGCACCGAACATCTTCGAAAGGCAGAGCGGATGCTCACCAAGACGCGTCGGGGTCTCGCCGCAACAGCGATTGCGGCAGCGGCCCTCACGGGGGTCGCCGCGTGCGGGTCCAGCAGCAGCAGTAGCAACAGCGGGTCCGACACGCCGCAAGGCACGGTTCGCAACGCGCTGACCAGCTACCAAGACGGCAACGCGCTCACGGTCACCGTGAAGCTCGACGCGTCGGCCGACGACATCAAACGTCTCGCCGCGTCCGGCGACGACCCGACGAACCTGACCGACGCCCAGGCCAAGGCCTACGCGAACGGCACGATCGTCTTCGCCGTCAAGACGAAGGACAAGTCGTTCAAGGACGCCCAGAACGACCCGGACCTGACCCACTCGTCCTTCGCGTTCGCGGTCAGCACCGGCAACGACAAGATCGTCGAGTTCCGGTTCGTCGACAGCACGTTCTTCGCCCGCGCGGACGTGAAGACGATCGCGCAGCTCGGTGGCAACGACGTCGGGGATATCCAGTCGGAGGCCGACCAGCTCAGCTCCCAGCTGCCGTTTCTGAAAGCGGCTCTCGCCGGCAACTGGCTGAAGACCTCGTACAACGATCTCAACTCGATCGCGAAGATCGCCGGCGGCGGAGGCGGTCTGCCGAGCGCGAACCCGGCGCAGAGCCAGGCGTTCATCAAGGCGCTGCTGAACGTCTTCGACAAGGACGTCACCGCGACGAAGGCGGACGACAACTCCGACCTCGGCGACCACTACGTCGTCAGCGGTTCGTCGCGCACGATCGCCACCGACCTCGTCGCGGCGCTCAAGCAGGAGTTCGCCGGCCTGCCCGGGGCCAGCGACGCGTTCAAGGACGCCGATCCCACGCAGGTCCCGGACAAGACGGTCAAGGTCGACACGTACATCAAGAGCGGCAAGGTGCACGCCGTCAAACTCGACGTCGCCCAGTTCGCGACCGGCAAGGACGCGGCCGCGCTGGGCGGCAAGCCGTTCTACGTCGAGTTCGACTTCGACTCCTCGGCCGACATCTCGGCGCCGTCCGGCGCGACCGACATCGACCTGCCCAGCCTGGTCGGGAAGCTCGGCGCCGGCCTGGGCACCAGCAACCAGGCGAGCTGACCTCGGAGGGCGCCGGGCGGTCAGTCTCCCTCGTCCGGCGTCAGGAGTCGCTCCCAGAAGGGCTCCGCGTACCACCCCCCGGCGACGGCGACCCCGCTCAACCGGCCACCCGGGAAGTGATGCCCGAACCCCGGCCGGTAGGCGGGCGACACGGACCAGGTGCGGCCGTCGACGGTGACGTCGGCGGCCGCGGTTGCCATCGGGGCTTCGCTCGGTGGCGGCGGAACCGGTCCCGGGTCGAGGCCCGCCTCGGCCCGGGCGAAATGCGCCGCCGCCAGCCCCTCGAGCAACGTGTGCCGAACCGCCCGCAGCACCGGCACGCTCCGGTCGTCGGCCAGGGCACTTCGGGCGACGGCCAGGCGGCCGGAAGCGTCCAGGACCGCCTGGGAGGATGCGACCGGCAGCCCGTCGAGCTGCTCGTCCAGGTACCGCAGCCCGATCGCCACGTCGTCGTCCAGCGCCTTTTGCATCGAGACCCGGCGACGGCGCACGCGACCGAAGAACAAGGCGATCGAAACGACGACCGCGACCAGGATCCCGACGACGAGGATCGCGCCGGTCCGCCCGTCGATCGACGTCCCACCCGGATCCTGCGCGGCGAGAGCGGTGCCGGTCACGGCGTCGTGCAACACGAGCGGTGAGGCTAACCGGTGATCGGCCGGGAACCGCGCCCCGCGGCCACGATCGCCTCGTACACCTCGGGGGCGGTGAGGTTCTCGCCGAGCCGGGTCGACTTGCGGCCACCGTGGTAGTCGCTGCTGCCGGTGACGAGCAACCCCAGATCGGCGGCCAACGAGCGCAACTCGGCCCGCTCGACGTCGTCGTGGTCGGGATGGTCCACCTCGATCCCCACCAGCCCGGCGGCGGCCATCGCGGCGATCGTGTCCGCGCTGACCGTGTCCCCCCGGGCGCTCGCACCGGGATGCGCGAAGACCGGCACCCCGCCCGCGTCCTGGACCAACCTGAGCGCCTCGAACACCGGGATCTTGCGCTCGGTGCGGTAGTACCGGCCACCCGCCCCGATCCACGCGGCGGTGAACGCCTCGCCGACGTCGCGGATCAGCCCCGCCCGCACCAGCTCGCTGGCGATGTGCGGGCGGCCGACGACGCCGGTCGTGTGCCGCTCGATCCTTTCCCAACGCACGTCGTGGCCGTCGTCGACCATCGCCTGGACGATCGCCCGGGCTCGATTCACCCGGCTCGCCGCGATCGTGGCGCATTCGGCGCGCAGCGCTTCGTCAGCCGGGTCGACGAGATAGCCGAGTACGTGCAGCGGAATCGGGCGCTCGCCCTCCTGGGCGACGGCGGACAGTTCCAGTCCGGGAACGAGGGTCAAACCTCGGGGAAGGGCCGCCGCCGCGGCGGCCAGACCTGACGTGCCGTCGTGGTCCGTCAACGCGACGACGTCCAACTCGGCCCGCGCGGCCGCCCGCACGAGTTCGGCCGGTGCGTCGGTGCCGTCACTCGCCGTCGAATGGGTGTGGAGGTCGATCCGCATCGGACTCCCTCACTCACCGTGGTCCGGCCCCACGCTCCCGGCGTCAGCGCACTCGTCGTTCCGCCGACAACCGTACCGGGGCGCCATGGCCGTGCGCGTCGGCCAGGTGCGTCGTCCGGCCACCGGGCCAGGTGGTCAGCCGCAGCGCGAACGTGATCTGCCCGTCACGCCGTTCGGGTTCCATCGACAGCCGGGCCAGCGGCGCCGCCGGACTGGCCCGGCGTGCGGCGGCGGACAGCACCTGCGCGAGGGTAACGCGTTCGGTGGGACGGAAGTACTGCCAGACCACGCTGTGCCAGACCACGGTGACGACGCCGGGCACCGGCTCGGCGAGCCGCTCGCGCAGCCAGTCGGAGGCGGACCTTTCCTGAACGAGGTACGCGCGGTCCCGGACGATCTGCAATGCCAGCCGCAGCCGGGTGAGTCGGTCGAGCTGGTCGGCCCACACGCTGGAGGTCAAACTCAGCTCCCCCTCCGCGGTCCGCGGATCGACGGGACGCAGGTCGCATCCGGCCCGGTCGACGATCGCCAACGACCCCGACGGAGGCGACGGGCCGTCCCACGGTTCGTCGACGAGGGACGGTGTCCCTACCGGACCGAACTCGCCGATCCGGTAGGCGTCGGGCCACAGGTTCAGCCCCGCGCTCGCCCCGATCTCGAGCAACCGGACCGGGCGTCCACCGGTGCCCACGGACAGCGTCAGCAACCCGGCGAGCAGCGGCACGCTCCGGCCCGGCTCGTTGGTCTGGCACGGACGTGCGAGGTCCCGTCGGACCTCCGCCTCGCGCCCGACCAGCAGGTCGCGGGCGGCGGGCCAGGCGCCGGCGGCGCCGGCGGTGCCGCCGACGCTCGGGAAGTGGGCCGCGAGATCCGGAGCCGTCCCGAGCAGGACCTGCCGATGTATCGCGGCCAGCAACCGTAACCCGAGCGCGGAACCGAGCGGCTCCTCGGCGCAACCGGCGAGAATCCGCGCCGTAGGACCGCCCGTCGCCAAGTCCCTCGCGGCTTCGGTGAGCAGATGGGCGTAGAGCGCCGACCCGAGATGCGCGCAGATCTGCGCCTGATCGGTCAGCCGCTTCACCAGCGGCGATTTCATCCCGGCCGCTCTCCTGGCGATCGCAGGTCGACGGCCGCCCGCGCCGGGTCGCGAAGGTCGGTGCCGTCGGAGATCCAGCGGTCGAGCAACGCGGCGGTGCCGTGCACCCGGGCCCACGCCAGTTCGTTCGGCGTCACCGGTAGGACCGGCAGCAGATCGACCGGCGGGTCGTCCAGGCCCGGCACGGCGGGGTCCGGGAAACCGACGACGACCGCCTCGAACGGAGCATCGGGCCACAGCGGAACGCCGAGCTCCAGGCGGGCGCCCGGCGCGATCACCATGCCTTCGACCGCGGGGACGCAGGCAAGTACCCCAAGCTGGTTCAGCGCGCCGTCCCGCCGCCCGAGCAGCGTCAGGACGAGCTCCGCCCGCGGCCCGTCGGGATCGACCGTCACCGCCGCGGCGGCGGCCATCGGCGCCCGGGACATGCCCAGCGTCACGTACCGCACCACACCGTCCCGGCCGGGTCCGAAACGGAGGACGTCGACGCGGTCGGTGCCCACGAACGACACACCAGCCCGGCCGGAATCGACCCCGAGGACGCTGACCAGGTGCGCCTCCAGAATCGTGAGCACCCGGTCCCCGTCGTCCATCGCTCTCCCATCCGGTGGTCACTGCGTCGCGGACGAGTATCGACCCGCTGACATCCTCGGCCGCCGCCAGGTCCGCCAGCGGGACGCGGACCGCCAGGATGGACGTTTACGGGCCGCGAAAGCCGTCCGCCGCTACCCTCAGCCTCATGAGCACGCAGCCGAAAACAGGCGTGCCCCGCGTGTTCGTCGCGCGCTTGGCCGGCCTCGCCGTCTTCGACCCGTTCGGGGACCAGGTCGGGCGGGTCCGGGACGTCGTGATCCATCTGCGAACCGGCGGCGAGCCACCCCGGGTGATCGGGCTGGTCCTCGACGTGCAGCGCCGGCCGATCTTCGTCCCGATGGGGCGGGTCACCGCGATCGACGTCGGCCAGGTCGTACTCGCCACCGGAACCGTCAGCCTGCGCCGCTACCAGCCACGCCTCGGCGAGATCCTCGTGCTGGGCGAGATCCTCGACCGGCCGGTGACGGTCCGAGCGACGGGTGGGTCCGGAACCGTCGTGGACGCGGCGATCGAGCGGAACCGGCTACGCGACTGGAGTTTGACGAAGGTCGCGCTGCGCGAGGGCCGGCGCCGCGGGAACGTGCACACCTACGACCTGGAAGAGATCGACGGGCTCGCGACCGCAGAGAGGGAGCAGGGCGCCGCGAACCTGCTCGCCGCGTTCGAGAAACTGCGGCCCGCCGACCTCGCCACCATGCTGCACGACCTGTCGAACAAGCGCCGGGCCGAGGTCGCGGCCGCCCTCGACGACGACACGCTCGCGAACGTCCTCGAGGAGCTCCCGGAGGACGATCAGGTGGAGATCCTGGCCGGCTTGGAAACCGAGCGGGCCGCCGACGTGCTGGAGGCGATGGACCCGGACGACGCCGCCGACCTGCTCGGTGAGCTGTCCACCGACGAGCAGGAACGGCTGCTGGACCTCATGGAGCCGCAGGAGGCGGCTCCGGTGCGGCGACTGCTGGTCTACGCCGACGACACCGCCGGCGGCATCATGACCAGCGAGCCGATGGTGCTTCCGCCGAACGCCACGGTGGCCGAGGCGCTCGCCCGCATCCGCAACCCGGACATCACCCCCGCCCTGGCCGCCCAGGTCTACGTCACCCGGGCGCCGTACGACACCCCGACCGGCAGGTACCTCGGGACCGTGTTCTTCCAGCGGCTGCTGCGCGAACCGCCGGGCACGCTCGTCGGCGGGCTGGTGGACACCGACATCGACCCGTTGCCCTCGGACGCCTCGCTGCGGCGGGTCACCCAGCATCTGGCGGCCTACAACATGGTCGCCGTCCCGGTCGTCGACGAGGGGGGCAGCCTGCTGGGCGCGGTCAGCGTCGACGACGTGCTCGACCACATCCTCCCGGGGGACTGGCGCGAACACGGCGAGGCGGCTGTCGAACAGGCCGGGGGCAGCCGTGGCGGATGAGAAGCACCGGGCGCGGGCCCGGCTCGACCAGCCGGTCTCCCCCCGCCGGGTCGGGCGCCCCTCGTACGACCCCGAAGCCTTCGGCCGGCTCTCCGAGCGGATCGCCCGATTCCTCGGCACCGGCCGGTTCCTCGTCTACCAGACCGCGTTCATCGCGATCTGGATCCTGTTGAACGTCGCGCTGCCGTCCGGCGACCGGTTCGACGCCTATCCGTTCCAGTTCCTCACCCTGGTGCTGTCGTTGCAGGCCGCGTACGCCGCGCCCCTGATCCTGCTCGCGCAGAACCGGCAGGACGACCGCGACCGGGTGAACCTCGAGCAGGACCGGCAGCAGTCGGGCCAGCAGCTCGCCGACACCGAGTTCGTCGCCCGGGAGCTGGCCGCGGTCCGGCTGGCCCTCGGCGACGTCGTCACGCGGGATTTCCTGCGCTCCGAGATGCGGCTGCTGTTCGAAGAATCGGACGGCGACGGCGAACATCCCGGCAAGAGCAAGAAAGCCAAGAAGACGAAAAAGGCAGATCAGGGTCCGGATGGGGATCCGGAAGGATTGAGTTCGGACCCGGAAACGCCGATGTCATTCGGGTGAGTTCCGAAGGCACCCAGCTCCGCCGACGCCGGATCGGCGAGGTCCTCGTAGAACAAGGACTCCTCACCGACGACACGCTGCGCGAACTGCTCGAGGCGCAGTCCGACCCGTCCCGATCGGTCCGACCCCGCCTGGGCCGGCTGGTCGTCGAACGCGGGTACGCCACCGAACGCGAAGTGGCGAACGCGCTGGCGGCCGCGCTGAACCTGCCGTTCGTGAACCTCGCTCCCGGCGACGTCGATCCCGAAGCTGCCCGGGTGCTGCCCCGCGTCCAGTCCGAGCGGTACGGAACGATCGTGCTACGCCGCGAGGGCGACGTGGTGATGGTCGGCACGACCGACCCCACGAACGTGCTCGCCCTCGACGACATCCGGCTGCGCACCGGCGCCCGGACGCTGCAGGTCGGGGTCATCACCGAAACCCAACTCACCGACCAGCTCGCCCAGATCTGGTCGCTGTCCGAAGACGTCGGCGAGGTGGGCAACCTGCTGGACGCGCTGGGCGAGTCGGGCATCACCACCGCCGCCGACATCGAAGCGGCCGCGGACAGCCAGGTCGACGACGCGCCCATCGTGCGTCTGGTCGACCGGCTGATCACCGACGCCGTCTCCCAACGGGCCAGTGACGTGCACGTCGAGCCCGCGGTGGGCCCGACCCGGGTCCGGTTCCGCATCGACGGTCTGCTCCGCGACGTGATGACGGTGCCGCGCACAGCCCACGCGTCGCTGGTTTCCCGGCTGAAGATCCTCTCCGGGCTCGACATCGCCGAGCGCCGTATCCCGCAGGACGGCCGGGCCCGCTTCCGCGCCGGCCACCGCGACATCGAGGCCCGGGTGTCAACGCTTCCCTCGATGCACGGCGAGAAGATCGTGCTCCGGCTACTGGCCCGCGCCGACGACGTGGCAGGCGTCGACACCCTCGGACTCGACTCGACGCAACGCGCCGCGGTCGACGTCGCGATGGAGTCGCCGCAGGGCCTGATTCTCATCACCGGGCCGACCGGATCCGGCAAGACCTCGACCCTGTACGCGTTGCTACGGGAGGCGAACATCCCCGACCGCAACATCGTCACGCTGGAGGACCCGGTCGAGATCGCGATGCCGGGCATCACCCAGGTCCAGGTGCACGAGCGTTCCGGGTTGACGTTCGCGAAGGGTCTGCGGTCGGTACTGCGCCAGGACCCCGACATGGTGCTGCTGGGCGAGGTCCGGGACACCGAAACCGCCGAGCTCGCCCTCCAGGCGTCGATGACCGGCCACCTGGTGCTCACCACCCTGCACACCAACGACTCGGTGGCGGCCCTGAGCCGGCTCGTCGACATGGGCGTCGAGCCGTTCCTCGTCGCATCCTCGTTGACGCTGGTCGCCGCACAACGGCTCGTCCGCCGCCCTTGCCCGGACTGCGCCCGGCCCTACCACCCGGATCCCCGGACGATGGCGGCACTGGCCCTCACCGAGGAGGACCTGCACGGCACCACCCCGATGAGGGGCGAAGGCTGTTCGCGTTGCGGCGGCACCGGCTACCGGGGCCGGCTCGGCGTCTACGAGGTGCTGCCCGTCACCCCCGCGATCCGCGCCGTCCTGCTCGCCACCCCGACCGAGGCGGCGCTGGCCGCCGCCGCCCGGGCCGCCGGCTTCATCTCGCTGCGCAGCGCCGCGATCGCGGCCGCCGGTCGCGGCGAGACCACGTACGAAGAGGTCGTGCGGGTCACCACCGCCGGTCAGCTTCGCTCGACCACCGTCCGTCCCAAGTGCCGGGCCTGCCACCGTCCACCGCCCGAGGACGTCGGCGACGACCTGGTGTGCTGCCCGTGGTGCGGCACCGACACCGAGGTGCGGACCTGTCCGCACTGCCACCGGCGCACCGCGCCGGGCTGGCGCACCTGCCCGTTCTGCCGTACCGCGCTGTCCGACCCGGGCATGAGCGACAAGCGGATCCTGGTCGTCCAGCCGGAGCGCGACATCGGCAGCGGGCTCGGCGCGGCGCTGGCAGGCGACGCCGCGTTGGAGTGCGCCCCCGACATCGAGACCGCGGTCCGCGTCCTGGCGCAGGACGCGCCCGACGTCGTCGTGGTCGACCTCGGCGGCGGTACCCGCGCGTCGGACACCCGCTCGGAAGGCATGTTCGGCGACGACGGCCAGTGGCACGCGACCACGTCGCCGGCCGCGCAGAGCGCCGACTTCGTCCAGCTGATGCGGTCGGATCCGAGCGCCGCCTCGATCCCGGTCATCGCGCTCGGCGGTACGGCGGAGCAGTTCCAAGATTTCGAGGACGTCACCGTGCTTCCGCGGGAAACCCCCGCGACGAAGCTGGCCGACGCGGTCCGCGAGCTGCTCTCCACCCGCCTCCCGGTGCCCCCGTCCCAGCCGGTCGCTCGCCGGACGGGTACGTGACGCGGAGTCGGTAGCATCGCGGGTGTTCCGCACCTGGCCGTCCGGCCGAGTACCGACCGCTGGAGTTCCGCCACCGATGTCCGACGCCAGCAAGTCCGCGCATCCCCTCGACGAGGCGGTCCGGGCGGCCCTGGCGGGAGTGGACGACCCGGAGATCGGCCGTCCGATCACCGAGCTGCAGATGGTCGAGAGCGTCACGTTCGACGGTGACGTCGAGCACGCGAGCGTCCACATCCACGTCCTGTTGACGGTGGCCGGCTGCCCGATGCGCGAGGAGATCACCCGGCGGGTGACCGCAGCGGTCGAGGCGGTGCCCGGCGTCGACGGCGTCGAGGTCAGCCTGGGCGTGATGACCGACGAGCAGCGCAAGGCGCTCGCCACCCACGTCCGCGGGGATCGGCCGGAGAAGGAGATCCCGTTCGCCCGGCCGGGTTCGCTGACCCGGGTCTACGCCGTGGCGTCGGGCAAGGGTGGCGTCGGAAAGTCGACCGTCACGACGAATCTGGCCACCGCGATGGCGGCGGACGGGTTGCGGGTCGGGGTCCTCGACGCGGACATCTACGGCTTCTCGGTGCCCCGGATGCTCGGGGTCACCGGGCGGCCGACCCAGGTCGAGCAGATGATCCTGCCGCCGCAGGCGCACGGCATCCGCGTCATCTCGATCGGCATGTTCACCCGGGACAACGCCCCCGTGGTCTGGCGCGGGCCGATGCTGCACCGGGCGCTGCAGCAGTTCCTCGCCGACGTCCATTGGGGCGACCTCGACATCCTGCTCCTCGACCTCCCGCCGGGTACCGGGGACATCGCGATCTCGGTCGCGCAGCTGCTGCCGTCCGCCGAGATCGTCGTCGTCACCACCCCCCAACTCGCCGCGCACGAGGTCGCCGAACGCGCCGGAGCGATCGCCACCCAGACCCACCAGCGCCTGGCCGGGGTCGTGGAGAACATGGCCGGCCTGACCCTGCCGGACGGCACGGTGCTGGACGTGTTCGGGTCCGGCGGGGGCTCCGCCGCGGCCGCCGGCCTGAGCCGGACGATGGGCCACGACGTCCCGCTGCTCGGCTCGATCCCGTTGGATCCCCGGCTCCGGGAGGGCGCGGACGCCGGGCAGCCGCTGGTGCTGGTCGACCCCGAGTCGCCGGCCGCGGTGGCGATCCGCGACGTGGCCAGGGCGCTGGTGGGCAAGCCGCGCGGTCTGGCTGGGATGAGCCTCGGAATCAGCCCCACCCGCAAGCCGCCGGCCGCCTGATCGCCGCCGTCACGCCAGCCATGCCGACAGAACCCATGACCACCGAGCGCACGAGTACCGAGCCGGTGCCGGCCGAATCCACTCCGGAATCGTCGTCGGTCCCCTTCCGTCCCCGCCGGTCGGTGCTCTTCCTGCCCGCGTCGAACCCGCGCGCGCTCGCCAAGGCCCACGACCTTCCGGCCGACGTCGTCATCCTCGACCTGGAAGACGCGGTAGCACCCCCGGCCAAGCCGGCGGCCCGCGAGGCGGCCTGCGCCGCCGTCGTCGCCGGCGGGTTCCGGGCGAACGAGATCGTCATCCGGTGCAACGCGCTCGACACCCCCTGGGGCGCCGACGACCTCGCGGCGGCCGCTGCCGCCGCGCCGGACGCCGTCGTGGTACCCAAGGTGTCCGGCCCGGCGGACCTGGACCCGATCCGGGAAGCCTTGGACCGGGCCGGCGCCGGGTCCGTCGCGATCTGGCCGATGATCGAAACGCCGGCGGCCGTGTCCTCGGCACGAGCGATCGCCGCGTCGGGCGGCATCGGTGCACTCGTCGTCGGCACCAACGACTTGGCCAAGGAGCTACGCGTCCGGCTGCGGCCGGGACGCGGCGGTCTCGTCCCGCACCTGGCGGCGATCCTGCTCGCCGGACGGCAAGCGGGGACCGATGTCCTGGACGGGGTGTGGAACGACATCCGCGACCTCGAGGGCCTCGCGGCGGAATGCCTTCAGGGCGTCGAACTCGGCTTCGACGGCAAGACGCTCATCCACCCGGGGCAGATCGAGATCGCCAACCGGCACTGGGCTCCGACCGACGACGAGATCGCCCACGCCGAACGGGTCATCGCCGCGTTCGAAGAGGCGATTGGCGCCGGACGGGGTGTGATCACCGTCGACGGACGCCTCGTCGAGAACCTCCACGTCGAGAACGCCCGGCGCACGCTCGCGACCGCGACGGCCATTCGTTCGCTCGGCTAGCCCCGGGACGGGGTCGCCCACCCCCGATCCGGCACCTGAGTCAGGTCGCGTCGACGTCGTAGGGCGGAACGACCTGCCCGCTTGCGGCCGAGGCACCGAGCGTCCGCGCGACCGGGACCGCCGTCGCGGCGACGGTGTCCGCCGAAGGGGTTGGCCCGGTCACGCCGGAGGGCCCGGTCCCGGCCGCCGGCTCGGCCGGATCCGTCGCGAACGCGTTCCGCACGATCTGCTTGGGGTGCAGTTCGCGCAGCTCGCGAAGTTCCTTCAGTTCCTCCAGACCGAGGCTCGCCCGATCCGGTAGCTGATCCTTCAGCTCGGCGGTCACGCCCTGCGCCATCGCCCGTAGCCGGGCCACCGCCCGGGCGGCGTCCCGCGCGACACCCGGGAGCCGTTCCGGACCGAAGACGAAGAAGCCGACCAGCGCGCAGACCGCGAGCTCGGGCCAGCCCATTCCGAACACGCGCGACTCCTTCACAGGGACCGAACCGACCCGGGTCCGGCAAGCCCGGCCGAACCCGCTCCCCCCACTGTGACACGCCGGGGACGTGCGCACCCCGACGAGACGAGTCAGCCGTTCGGGTTCAGCCCGAGCTTCACCGGGACGGCCGAAGTCTTCCCGCCGCGGACGTAGGTCACGGTGACCGTCTCCCCGACCTCGTGGGTGCGGGCCGCGCCGACCAGATCGTCCGCGTCGGTGATGAGCTGGTCGTTCAACCGGGTGATGACGTCCCCGGCCCGCAACCCGGCCGCCGCGGCCGGCGAGTCCTTCGCGATCGATCCGACGACCGCGCCGGTGGCCGGACCGTCCTCCGACGGCGCGACCGAACGCGGCACGATGCCCAGGTAGGGATGCGTCGCCCGACCGGTGCGGATGATCTCTTGCGCGATCTTGCGGGCGTAGTCGATCGGGATGGCGAACCCGACACCGATCGATCCGGACGGCGTGTCGCCCTCCGAGGTGCTCGCGATCGCCGAGTTCAGCCCGACCACCGCCCCGTCCCCGTCGACGAGGGCGCCCCCCGAGTTGCCGGGGTTGATCGCCGCGTCCGTCTGGATCGCGTTGCCGAGAACGGTCGTCGAGGTGCCGTCCTCGGAGGGCACCTCGATGTTGCGATCGAGCGCGCTGACGATCCCCGAGGTCACGCTTCCGGACAGACCCAGCGGAGCGCCCACCGCGACGACCAGGTCGCCGACGTGCAGGTCCGCCGACCGGCCCAGGCGCGCCGCCGGCAACCCGGCGGCATCGATCTTGATCACCGCGAGGTCGTCCAGCGGACTGCGGCCCACGATCCGGGCCGCGATGTTGGTGTGCGTGGCGTCGAGGTCGACGGTCAGCTTGCCGGTCGCCTTCGCGTTCAGCGCGACCACGTGGTTGTTGGTCAGGATGTAGCCGTCCGAGGAGATCACCACGCCGCTCCCGGTACCCGCCTCGCCGGACGTCCGGATGTGCACGGTGACCACGCTCGGCAACACCGCCGTCGCGATCGCCGCGACCGAGCCGGGAGCGACGGCACGGGGCACCGACGGCTCGCTCACCGGCAGCGTGAGTGTCGCGTTCGTCAGCGGTGCGGAGGCCGTGCTCCGACCTCCCCGGTCGCTCGTCGCCGCCCCGACCACGCCCCCCACGACGCCACCGACGACGGCCCCCGCCAGCGCGGCGACAAGGCCGACCCCCCACAGGAGCCTTCGCCGGCCGCCCGACCCGACCGGGTCGGCGGGCAGCGGCGGCCCTACCGGCACGCCACGACCCGCCGGCATGACCGGAACTTCCACCGCCGGCGCGCGATCCCACAACCCGCCGGGCGCGACCGGACGCGGATCGGGCGGGTTGCCCTCGACCGGCGGCAACGTGACCCCCCACCACGGCGCGCGTTCGCGGTCCGCCGACATCTGCACTCCGCCCTGTCACCGGCCACCACGCTGGCCTGCTACTGCCGGACGGAAAGGTTCACGCCGGACGTCGGTTCAGCATGACAGCCCACTCGGGCCGCCGGGGACGACTCAGGCCAATTGGGGACGACGACCCGACCGGGAAGCCCGCCGCCGCGGGTCGCGCGCACCCAGGGCGGTGCGCAGTTGGGAACGGCCACGGTGGATGCGGCTGCGGACGGTGCCGATCTTCACTCCCAGGATCTGCGCGATCTCCTCGTACGGAAGCTGCTCGATGTCGGCCAGGACGACCGCCACCCGGAAGTCCCTCGGCAGCGCCGCAAGCGCCGCTTCGACGTCCGCGTCGAAGCGGTTGTCGAGCCACGCACCGTCCGGGCCGGGCGCCCGGGACGGAATGCGTTCGGAGTCCTCGCCCAGCGGGTCGAACCGGATCCGGGACCGGCGCCGGGCCCCGTCGAGGAAGAGGTTCGTGGTGATCCGATGCAGCCACCCTTCGAACGTCCCTGGCTGGTAGCGGGACAGCGAGCGGAAGACCCGGACGAAGGTTTCCTGCGTCAGGTCCTCCGCGTCGTGCGCGTTGCCGGTCAGCCGGTAGGCCAGGCGGTAGACGCGGGCGCCGTGATCGCGAACGACCTGTTCCCAGGAAGGTTCCTGCCACGACGCTTCGCCGGCCTCCCCTTCCGGAGTGGACGGCTGGGAATCCGTGGTGACCGACACAGCGCACAGGGTGGCCCAGCGGGGTGCGCAAGCGGTGAGCGGGTCATGAAGGGCGGCTGAGAAGGCGGTGCGAGCTTCGTGGGGGTCAGCCCAGCGAGCCGCCACCCGAGCAAGGAGGCGGCTGGACGGACCCGCGGCGCCCGATCCCGTAAGGTCGCTGGCGTGGATCTCCCCGCGTACGCTCTCGCCTGGCTCGCCGAGGACCCGGTCATCACGTCCGCGCGAACCCGAGCCCGGGAGACCGGGATCACCGGCACCGGTCCGGACGTCGGCTCGCTGCTGCGCCTGCTCGCCCAGATGGTCCGGGCGCGGACCGTCGTCGAAACCGGAACGGGTGCGGGCGTTTCTGCCCTCTGGTTGCTCGCGGGGATGCGGCCCGACGGGGTGCTGACCAGCATCGACCGCGAACCCGAACACCAGCGTTACGCCCGGCAGGCGTTCGCCGAGGCCGGAGTGGCGTCCGGGCGGGTCCGGCTGATCGCCGGCGAGGCGAGCAACGTACTGCCCCGCCTCACCGACGGGGGTTACGACCTGGCGCACCTCGACTGCGGCCCCACCGAGCACCTGACCCAGTTCGAACAGGCCCGACGCATGGTGCGACCGGGCGGGGTCATCGCGGTTTCCGGCGTCCTGCGCGGCGACGCCGACAGCAGGGCCTTCCTCGAGCAGGTGGCCGTCGAGGAGGCCGCGTCCAGCGCGCTCCTCCCGCTGGGCGACGGGGTGCTGGTCGTCACGACCGATCAGGTCGGCGATTCCCGCCCCGATCCCAGCAGGCCCGCCGAACGGATCTGATCGACCGTCGAGCAGCCGACCAGCGCCATGCACAACTCGAACTCCCGCCCGAGCAGTTCCAGGAAGTGGAAGGGACCGTCTTCACCGGCGCCAGTCCTGCATCACCGGCCGGGGAACCGCCGCTCGGCCGTCAGGCATACATGCCGATGCGACGGAAGGCCTGGCCGGGGTATTCGGGGACGTCGCTGTCGGGCAGCGGCACGTCGACGGTCGAGGGTTTCGGGCCGATCTCCTGGGCGAGGGCGGCCAGCCGCGGTCCGTCGAGGCCGAACACGCGCACCAGGTTCTCGCCGACGACCTCCCGGACCTCGGCTTCCGGTTGCCCGGCGAAGGTACGGCGCAACGCCAACTCGGTGTGCGGCCAGGTGCCTTCCGGGTGCGGGTAGTCGGCGCCCCACAGCAAGTTCGCCAGCCCGATCTGCTCGCGCATCTCGAATTCGTACCGGGCCATGAAACTCGCCCCGACGAAACAGTTCTCGTGCCAGTACTCGCTGGGCAACCGCTTCAGTGGCGGCTCCCCGAATTCCCGCGAGTAATGGATCGACAGCGAGTCGAAATCCCGAAGCGTCTCGGGCACCCAATGCGCCCGCTGCTCGCAAAGGACGAATCGGAGACCCGGATGCCGTTCGAAGACACCACCGAAAATCAGATGCCACAAACCGCGGCGGGAAAGGAAATGATTCTCGACGCCGAAGATCAGGAACCCGGCAGGGCTGTCCATCCCCACCGGTGGTTCCCCCGCGCCACCGTGGGTGATCAGCGGCAAACCCAGTTCCTCGCACGCGGACCACAACGGCTCGTAGACCGGATCGGCGTAACCCGGGTAGTCGGAACGCGGCGCCGGAAGGTTCACCGCCCCCAAGCCGGCCGCCTTCCCCCACTCGACTTCCCGAACGCTCGCCTGGACGTCGACGATCGGGATCTGCATCACCCCGACATGACGCCACGGCGCCACCGACACGAAGTCGGCCAGCCACGCGTTCCAAATATGAGCCCCCACCGCGCGCAACTCGGGCGACACCGCGGCCGGACCCGCGTCGGCACCGAAACCGAGGAACGGCAACGGCTCGTTGTTCAGACCCCCGGCGAAGATCACGTCACACGCGATTCCGTCCGCATCCATGTCGCGCAGCCGAACATGAGGATCCTGCAGCCCCGGGCAGGTACTCGCCCGCTCCAACGCGCGCGCCGCAAGATCGCTGAACCTCGCATTGCGATCCTTCAACAAGGCGTCGACCGCGGCCACACCCTGACCGCTCCGCACCCGGGCCACGAATGCGTCGAAATCGGCCCGGAACTTCTCCGGACAGTACGGACGAAGCTGGCGCTCCAACGACGGCCCGGCATGACCGTCCACCGATGCCAGCAGATACGGCCGGTCCAGACCCGACTCCACAGGACTCATCAGTCACTCCTTCGACCAACAGCCGAATTCGGAGGTGGCCCGGCGGACTCGTCGACTCCTCGGCTTGAGAGGGCCGAGATTACTCGCCGGATCTGATACCCGGGCGTGACGGTCCAGGTCTCGGCGACGACGGCCATCGGGGGTCCCGCAGACCACCTGGGGAAACCCGGTAGATACGCTGCGTAGCCGACTGCCGTTCACCCGATCAGCCTCGACGCGCCGGGCGCGGCCATTCGTGGACGCTCGCTAGGCCGGCGGAGTGAGCGGGACGCGACAGCGACAAGAACCATTAGTCACAACCGACCCGCGAATATCGCCCAATAACGGGACAAACAGCCTCGTACCAGGGCACCGGCCGAGGTCGCCGCGCCGATGACTCGGCGCTTACGCCGTAGTCACATCGGGCTATTTAACCTACCCCGCGTTGCGCCATCCGCTCGGTTACCCGCAGTATGCAAGACGACAGAAAACAGGCCCAATGCTCGCGCACTGGGCCTGTGGCCTGTCGGGTACGACAGGTGTCGTCCGGAGGTTGCCGCCTCCGACGACTGCCTCAGCCCCTTCTTGCGAGAGGAGGACATGTCCATGCGCGGCCACGGTATCTGAGACGTTTTCGCTATCGGTCGAATCTGTCGCGACCTTTAGCGAACCCCTTGAGAAGACTTGAGCTTTTCAGCGGCCGGGGGCTCCCACATCTCAACCGATGGGGAGCCCCCGGTTCCGTTGAAGACGAAGCGCCACGGCAGCAGCTCCGGCGCAGCCGGACGCCCCATGAAGAAGCCCTGCAGCACGTCGACCCCGAGATCCCGCAGTTGGGCGTACGCCGACGCGGTCTCGATGCCCTCCGCCACGATCTCCAGCTGCAGCGAATGACCCAAGGTCACGACCGCCGTGAGCAACGCGATGTCGACCGCCGCCTGTTCGGGGTCGAAACCGTCGTCGGTGCCCTCCTCCAGCCCGGCCTCCAGGTCGACCAGGAACTGCCGGTCGAGTTTGACCTCCTGCACCGGGAAGCGCTTGAGCGAGGCCAGCGACGAGTACCCGGTGCCGAAGTCGTCGATGGACAGGCGCACCCCGATGCCGCGTAGCCGCGACAGCACGGCCTCGGCGCGTACCGGGTCCTCGGCGACCGACGTCTCGGTCACCTCCAGGGTCAGCCGCCCGGCATCGATCCGGTGCCGGGCGAGCAGGTCCAGCACGGTGCCCGGCAAGGACAGGTCGGTCAGGCAACGTGCGGAGAGGTTGACGGCGATCTTGAGCTCGCGTCCCTCGTCCTCCCAGGCCCGCGCCTGCGCGAGCGCGGTGTCCAGTACGTACTCGGTCAGCTGGCCGATCAGGCCGGACTGCTCGGCGACCATGATGAACTCGTCGGGACGCAACGGGCCCAGCTCACCGTGGTTCCAGCGCGAGAGCGCTTCGGCGCCGACCACCAGTCCGTCCCGGGGGGTGATCAACGGCTGGTAGACGACCGTCAGCTCACGCCGCTCGATCGCCTCCCGCAGGTCGTTGACCAGCCGCAGGCGGCGCAGGCCGTCGACCTCGAGGTCGGGGCTGAACCGCATCGCCCGCTGCAGCGTCCGCTTGGCGGCGCCGAGCGCCAGGTCGGCGCGCCGGAGCAGGTTCGCCGCGTCCTGGGCGTCCCGGGGGCTGGTCACCCAGCCGACCCGGGTACGCAGGTCGACGGTGACACCCAGCACCTGGACCAGACCGGTCAGCCCGGAGGCGAGCCGTTCGACCGCGGAGGCGGCCCGCTGTCCCCGAAGCCCGGGGAAGAACACCGCGAACTCCCCGCCCCCGGAACGGGCCAGCAACGCGGTCGGCGACGTCCCCTCCCGCAGCCGGGTGGCAACCGTTCGCAGCAAGGCGTCGCCGGCCTCGTGGCCGAGGGAGTCGTTGACGTCCTTGAGCCGCGCGACGTCGATCAGCGCCAGCACCGACGAGTCGCCGCGCAGCAGGTCCTCGTCGACGAGGCGGGAGAACTCGGTCAACGTGAGCAGCCCGGTCATCGCGTCATGCGTGGCGGCGTCCTGCAGCTGGGCGAGCAGCAGCCCGCGTTCGATCGCGTCGGCAACCTGCCCGGACAGCGTCTCCAGTAGCCGCAGGTCGGTACGCCGGAAGCCGCGGACGTAGCCCTGGCGCTCGAACACCGAGAGCGTGCCGAGCCGGCGGGTCCCCGACGCCAGCGGCACCGACAGGCATCGGGACGGATCACGCCCCGACAGGTCGACGGGAGGACGCCACGACTCGTGCAGCTCCCCGTCGAGCGACATGCTCAGGACCCGCTGCCGGCGGCCGCTGTGCTCCGCGTCGTCGGCGAACGCGAGCTCGATCGTCGTCGCGCTCATGATCGACAAGGCGCTGGAGAGAACCGGGGCGAGCACGACGGCGTCCGGCAGCAACGGGCCGAGTTGTTGCTTGAAGTCGTAGAGCTGGCCGAGATCCTGATGCCGCGCCTGCAGGTCGACGTAGGCCCGGGTCCCGGCGACCACCAGGAACGCGGTGAACACCAGCAGCCACCCGTACGAGGGGCGAGCCGACATCGCGGCGACCGCGAGCAGTCCCAGCGACGAGACCGCGAGGCCGGCGATGGCGGTGTAGCCGAAGGTCAGCACGACGTCGCTCCAACGCAGCGACGAGTCGAGCAGCCTGCGGACGACGACGATGAACAGGAACGTCGTGCAGTCCGCCCCGAAGGTGGCCAGGAAGGACGCGGTCAGTGACGACCAGCTGATCGTCGGCGCGGTCTGCAACGCGTTGAAGATCGCCAGCGCGACGACCGGCGTCAGGGTGTACGAGGCCGCGTTGACGATGCACCGGGTCAGGGTGACCCCGCGTCGCAGCTGCACGAAGTACGGCGTCAGCGCGCCGACGATCAGCAGGTCGCGCGGCGTGGAGAGCAACAGGCCGAGGGTGACCGGGAGAGCCGAGAGCGACACCAGGATCGGCTTGCCCGCCGTCCCGAACGGCACGTGCAGCAGCTCGGCGATCAGGAAGATCCCGAACAGGCCCCACCAGGTCAGGTCGACCGGTCCGTGCGCCCGCGGCGGCAGTCCCCCGAGCGACACCGAGAGCAGCGCGACCGTCAACGCGATCAGCGAGAACAGGCGCGCGGCCTGGACGCCTCCCAGGACACGGCGACGAGCCTCCGCGGCGGCCCCTGGAACGGGCCCGGGGGCGATCCCAGGGACAGCCGCGGAGGCGGTCGGTGCCGCCGCGTCGTCAGCCGTGAGGATGCCGCCGGCGGTGGAGGCATGAATGTCCTCGACGGACGGCCCATGCCCCGACTGCGCGGGCATACCTAGATTTCGACCGTCGGTGGCCGGAACTGAACCGGGAACGGACACCCGGTGTCGCCCGGCCGGGCGCAGCGAGACCGCCAGGAACGGGCAGATCACCATCCCGGTGACGCCGGCCAGGGCGACCGCCGAGGCCGGGTCGAGCACGTCGGCGACCACGCCGGTCACGAACAACCCGACGCCCTGCGAGCCCAGGAGCAGCGCCCGGGCGATGGATATCACCCGTCCTCGCGTCGCCGGGTCGAGCGCCTGGGTCATGATGATGTTCATCAGCACGACGTAGGACGTGAGCACGCCCGCGATCGCCCACAGCACGACGGTGACCGCCAGCGGCGGTTTCAGCGCCGTCGCTATCAGCGGGAGCGGCCACAGGACGGCGAGCAGCCGCACCCCGTCGAGCCGGGAACGAGCCGGCAGCCACTTGATCACCGCAAGAATCCCCACCACGCTGCCGGCGGGCCAGGCGGCGGCGAGCAGGCCGGCACCGACGTCTCCGGCGCCCTTCTGGTTCGCGTACGGAACCGCGAGACCTTCGACGGAGATCGTCAGGGCCAATCCGATGCAGGTGACCGCGAGCAGGTCGCGCAGCAGTGGTTGCCGACCGACGATCCGAGCACCCTCCCAGGTGTCCCGCCAGTACGAACCCCGTGCGTGCTCGGCGAACGCCGGCCGATCACCGACGTGCGAGATCACGAACAACGCGGAGAGCAGGAACGTCGCCGCGTCGATCAACAGGGCTCCGCGCGGCGACAGCAGGCTGACGACCGCGCCACCTGCCGCCAGCCCGACGACCTGGCCGATCTGCTCGGTCGCCGAGGCCACCGACGTCGCCACCGGGAAGTGCTCCCCCGGCGCGACGTCCGGCATCAACGCCGAACGCGCCGTGCCGAACGGTGGCTCGAACGCGGAGGCCAGGAGCGCGAGCACCAGGAGCACGGCGATCGGCTCCCCCGGCACGCACATCGCGAGGATGACCAGTACCCGCGCCAGATCGCAGACGATCAACACGCGGCGCCGCGGCAGGATGTCCGTCAGCAGCCCCGCCGCGGGCCCGACGACGAGCGAGGGCAAGTAGGAGACGGCGTACGAGACCGCGGCCAGAAGCGGGCTGTGGCTCTGCCGGAAGATCAGGATCGCGATGGCGAGCTTGGCCAGCTGGTCACCGACCAGGCTGGTGATCTGCGCCAGCCACAGGCCCCGGTACTCGCGCAACGCGAGGACGCTGCGAAACGACGGCGCGGAAGCCTCGCCGGGCGCGGCGGCCGGTGACGACCCGGTAGACGATGCCACTCGGCCTCCCACCGGACCACGACCTAGCCCGGCAGCAGGCCGCTGGGGCTGTTGTGAGAAGTGTGGCGCACGTTCGTCATTTCCCCGCGATTGACCGCGCTTTCTTGAGCCCGGAATGTCCCGTTTTGCGAGGTCCGCGAGGGTGAATTCCTAGCTCACGACGGATTTGAGGGCTTCGCCCAAGCTCGTCGCTTCGTCGGCGCTCAGTTCCACGACGAGCCGGCCACCGCCTTCGAGCGGGACACGCATCACGATGCCGCGCCCTTCCTTGGTGACTTCCAGCGGACCGTCACCGGTCCGTGGCTTCATGGCCGCCATGGCAGCACTCCTCCCTCGCTCCCGACGACGGGGCGACCTTTGACGACGCGAACGACGACACGCGGTTCGCACCGTGACTCGTCGGACATCATCCCAGATGACCGCCCGCCGTGGCGCCACCGGTGTTGATCACGCGCCCGCCTCGCCGCGACCGGAGCCGCGAGAGCGGCAACCGGCGAGATGGTCGTCGACGAGACCGCAGGCCTGCATCAGCGCGTAGGCGGTGGTCGGCCCGACGAATCGAAAGCCGTGGCGCTTCAACATCCGCGACAGCGCCTTCGACTCCGGCGTCGCAGCCGGGAGATCGGCGGTCGTCTGCGGTGCCGGCGGCGAACTGCTCGGGGCCGCCGACCAGATCAGCTCGGTGAGCCGACCGGGGCCGAGCGCGACGATCGCCGCCGCGTTCGCGATCGTCGCGTCGATCTTCGCCCGGTTACGCACGATGCCCGAATCGGCCATCAGCCGGGCACGATCCCGGTCGTCGAACGCCGCGACGAGGACGGGATCGAAACCGGCGAACGCGACCCGGAAACCCTCCCGCTTGCGCAGGATCGTGATCCACGCCAGCCCGGACTGGAACGCCTCCAACGACAGTCGCTCGTAAAGACCCCGGTCGTCGCGGACCGGACGCCCCCACTCCTCGTCGTGGTAGGTCAGGTAGTCCGGCGAGCCGACCGCCCACGGGCAGCGCAAACCACCGTCCGGTCCGGGCAGCGGGCCGCTCAATCCGCCACCCCCGGGTGGCTCGGCGCCCAGGCAGCGAATCGTCGCAAGGCCACGTCGACGGCCCACTCCGACACCGGCCGCAGGAGCCGCCACGCCCAGGCGTGCCCCATCCCGAACGGCAACTCGAGCCACTCGCACCAGATGAACTCCGACCGGTCGCCGGCCAGCGATCGCACCTCGAACGCACCGGTGCCGCGGACGACGCGCCCGTGGTGCCGCACCTCGCAGCGCCGCGGCGGGTCCCAGCCGGTGATCTCCATCGGGTCGGCGAACCGGAACGGACCGAAACCGGTCCGGGCGACCAGCCGGACCCCCACCCCGGATTCCACCCCACGGGTCGCGGTGCCGCGGCCGGCCCCGACCTGGACGACGGTCGCGGGAATCCACCGGCCCTGCGCCGCCCAGTCGGTGGCCGCCAACCAGGTCGTCGTCGCCGGCGCCGCCACGACGACCGAACGAACGAGCTCAGGCATCCGGGTCGCGATCGGCCCGGCTTCGGGCCGCCGGTACGTCGGCGCCGTCCTGCACATCGCTTTGCTCGTCGTCCGGACCGGGCTGCGGCCCGCGTCCGTCGGAACTGAGCGCGGCGATCTCCGCTTCGTAGCGCGCCATCTGGTCACGTAACCGGTCGAGCACCGAATCGACTTCCGACATCCGGTAGCCGCGGAACGCGAGGCCGAACCGGGCTCGGTCGACGTCACCGGGAACGAGCCTGCCGGCCGGCAGGCCGTCGTCGGTCCGGTCCGGCGGTGCCGGCTGCATGCCCGGGATCCAGCCGCTGAGGTAGGCCGCGACGACGAGGACGACGACCGCGACGACGAGGATCTCCAGCAGCAGGACCACGTCCCCAATCCTGCCAGCCCGAGTCGGCTTCGGGCCGGACGAGACGGGCCGTGCGAGGCTGCACCGGTGGATCTCGTGCTCGGCCGGCGCCGATTCGTCCCCACCGACCGGGTCGTGATGGCGGTGGTCAACCGCACACCCGACTCGTTCTACGACAGGGGCGCGGCCTACGCCGCCGACGCCGCGCTCGCACTCGTGGACAAGCACGTCGCCGAAGGCGCCGCGATCCTGGACGTCGGCGGCGTCAAGGCCGGACCCGGTGACGACGTCGACGAACGCGAGGAGCTACGACGGACCGCCGCGTTCGTCGCGGAGGTCCGGTCCCGCTACCCGGACGTCGTGATCAGCGTGGACACCTGGCGGGCGCCCGTCGCCCGGGAACTGCTCGCCGTGGGCGCCGACCTGGTCAACGACACCTGGGCCGGTCACGACCCCGACCTGGCGCGGGTCGCGGCCGACGGGGGCGCCGGGCTGGTGTGCGCGCACACCGGTGGGGCGACCCCGCGTACCCGGCCGCATCGGGTCGCCTACCACGACGTCGTCGCGGACGTGGTCGCCACGACCTGCGCACTGGCCGAACGCGCGCTCGCCTGCGGGGTCCGGCGGGACGGGATCCTCGTCGACCCGACGCACGACTTCGGGAAGAACACCCGGCACTCGCTGCTGCTGACCCGCCGGCTCGACGAACTGGTCGCGACCGGTTGGCCGGTGCTCGTCGCGCTGTCCCGCAAGGATTTCGTCGGAGAGACGCTCGACCTGCCGCCGGCGGACCGGTTGGAGGGAACGCTCGCGGCGACCGCGATCAGCGCCTGGCACGGAGCCCGGGTGTTCCGGGCGCACGACGCGGCCGCCACCCGCCGGGTGCTGGACATGGTCTCGAGCATCCGGGGCGAGCGGGATCCGCTGATCGGGCGCCGGGGCCTGGCCTGATCGAAAGTGCCTGCGCCGCAGGCAGTTTCGTCTTCCCACGCCGGCCGACCGCGGTCACGACCGGGCCTGACCGACGCAGGCGTCCAGGGCCTCGGTGACGGTCGAGGTCCAGGTGACGGCGTCCAGACCGCTCTGCCGCACGAACCCGGCCGCGGCCAGGCCGGCGACGAAGCTTCGCAACGGGGCGAACGTGCCGGTGGCGTCGAGGATCACCACCGGCTTGTCGTGCTGGCGCAACGCCCGCGAGGTCCACACCTCGAGGAGCTCCTCCAGGGTGCCGATGCCACCCGGGAGCGCGACGAAGGCATCGGCTCGGGCGTCCATCTGCGCTTTGCGCTCACGCATGTTCTCGACGACGACCAGCTCGTCGGCGGCCGCGTCGGCCACCTCTCGTGACATCAGGTCGCTCGGGATCACGCCGACGGTGTGCCGCCCGCCGGCCCGCACCGCCCGGGCCACCGCCCCCATCATCGAGACCTGCCCCCCACCGCTCACCAGGTCCCATCCGCGGGCGGCGATCTCGGTCCCGACCTGCGTCGCGAGTTCGACGAAGGAGTGGTCGATCGATTCGGACGACGCGCAGTAGACGCAGACCCTCACCCGTCCCGCCTCACACCGGCCCTGTCACACCACGTGGTCACACCACGTCGTCCACGCTCAACCGGTCCGACGCGACGATCACCTCCACCGCGTCGGCGACCGAGTCGGTCACGTGCAACAGCGCGAGGTCGTTCTCGCCGATCGTTCCGGCGCGCAGCGCACTCTCGCGGAGCCAGCCGACCAGGCCGCCCCAGAACGCGGATCCGAACAGGACGACCGGGAACTGGTTGACCTTGCGGGTCTGCACCAGGGTGAGCGCCTCGAAAAGCTCGTCCATGGTGCCGAAACCGCCGGGCAGGATCACGAACGCTTGGGCGTACTTGACGAACATCGTCTTGCGCGCGAAGAAGTACCGGAAATTGATCCCGAGGTCGACCCACTCGTTCAGGCCCTGCTCGAACGGAAGCTCGATGCCGAGGCCGACCGACAGACCGCCGGCCTCCTGCGCGCCTCGGTTCACCGCCTCCATCGCCCCGGGGCCGCCGCCGGTGATGACGGCATAGCCGGCTCGGGCGAGTCCAGCACCCAGCTCCACGCCCCAGCCGTACTCCTCGCTGTCGCGAGCGAGCCGGGCGGATCCGAAGACGGACACGGCGCGGGGCAGTTCGGCCAGCAGGCCGAACCCTTCGACGAACTCGGACTGGATGCGCAGCACCCGCCACGGATCGGTGTGCACCCAGTCGCTCGGCCCCCGCGTGTCGAGCAAGCGCTGATCGGTGGTGGAGCTCTGGACCTGCCCGCGGCGCAGGAGCACCGGGCCGCGGGCACGCTCGGGCCGTCGAGGCGGGCGTTCCGGGTCGACGGAGTCGGGGGTGGGAGCGGACGAGGTCATGGCGCAAACCGTAACGAGTCCCGGCTCGCTGACATCTCGGGCACCTCCGGGTTCCGTCGGCCCGCTCCGGGAAACCGCCCGGAGCGCCTCGGCGTGTCGTGGCGGTTTCCCGGAGGAGAAGGGTTCGTGAACGACGCGCCGGTTCTCCGCGGCACCCGCTAGCGTCGACCCGTGCGCCTTTCTCCCTGGCTGGACCTGGAAGGCACCGCGAACACTCGCGACATCGGCGGCCTTCCGGCCGGCGGCGGACGGATCCGGCCCCGCCTGCTGATCCGCAGCGACAACCTGCAGGACCTGACTCCTGCCGACGTGACGCTGCTCGCCGACGAACTGGGCGTTCGGACGGTTCTCGACCTTCGCACCGACACCGAACGGGCCGACGAAGGCGCCGCGCCGTTGCACGCCCGGCGTGAGATCGAGCACTTCCCGCTGTCGTTCATCCCGGACCGTGACCTGGGCCGGCTGGGCGACAGCGTCGTGCTGCCCGACCGGTGGGCCGAGGGCGCGGTCGGCGCGTACCTGCACTACGTCCGCGACCGTCCCGGGTCGTTCGCGGCCGCGGTACGCCGGCTCGCCGATCCGGCCGCCGGGGCCGCGATCGTGCACTGCGCGGCGGGCAAGGACCGGACCGGACTTCTCGTCGCGGTCGTGCTCGACGTTCTCGGTACCGACCGGGAATTGATCTACGCCGACTACGAGGCGACGAACGAGCGGATCGAACGGATCTTCGCCCGCCTCGCCGCGTCCGACACCTACGCCGTCGACGTGCGCCGCATCGGGCTCGACGCCCATCGGGTCCAACCGGACACGATGCGGACGGTGCTGTCCGAACTGGACGACCGGTTCGGGAGCCCGACGGATTTCCTGCGAAGCGCCGGAGTCGCCGACGACGAACTCGACCGGCTCACCGCTCGCTTCGTCGAACCCGCCTGACCGGCGAACCCGCCCGACCGGCGCCGTTCACCCGCCCAGGTACGCCTCGAGCACCCGGGCGCACTCCTCGACCAGCGCGATCTCGACGCTCTCCTCCCGGGTGTGCGCCAGGTTGGGATCGCCGGGGCCGTAGTTCACCGCCGGAACCCCCCGTTCAGCGAACCGCGCCACGTCGGTCCAGCCGTACTTCGCCGTCGGAGGCCGGCCGACGGCCGCGACGAAGTCGGCCGCGGCCGGTTCGCCGAGCCGCGGCAGCGCCCCCGGCGCCGAATCGGTGATCCGCACCTCGTAGCCGGCGAAGAGGTCGCGGACATGCGCCGCGGCGGCATCCTCGTCGCGGTCCGGCGCGAAACGGAAGTTGACGGTCACGCCCGCCGCGTCGGGGACGACGTTGCCGGCGACGCCACCGTCGATCCCCACCGCGCTGAGCCCTTCGCGGTACGTACAGCCGTCGATCGTCACCGAGCGAGGTTCGTAGGATTCGAGGGCCGCCAGGGCGCCGCCCAGCCGGTGGATCGCGTTGTCCCCCAGCCAGGACCGGGCACTGTGCGCTCGCCGGCCGGTGGTCTCGACCCGGGCGCGCAGGGTGCCTTGGCAACCCGCTTCGACGCCGGCGCCGGTCGGTTCCATGAGGATCGCGAGGTCCGCGACGAGCCAGTCGGGATGGTTCGCGAACAGCCGCCGCAGGCCGTTGCGCGCGGCGTCGACCTCCTCGTTGTCGTACAGGACGAACGTCAGGTCGCAGGACGGCTCGGCGAGCGTCGCCGCGAGCCGCAGCAGGATCGCGTTCGCCGCCTTCATGTCCGAGGTGCCGCAGCCGAAGAGGCGGCCGCCTTCGCGGCGGGACGGCAGGTTGCCGACGATCGGGACGGTGTCGAGATGGCCGCCGAGCAGCACCCGCCGCTCGCGTCCCAGCTCGGTCCGGGCGACGACGGCGTCGCCGTCCCGGTCGACCCGCAGATGCTCCAGGCGGCTCAGCGCGCGCTCCACCGCGTCGGCGACCGGGCCCTCGTTGCCGGAGACGCTGGGGACGTCGACGAGCGTTTCGGTGAGCCTGACGAGATCGGTCGTCAGGTCGAGCTCGAGACCCCCACCCGTCATCGGCGAAGGGGCGTCACGTCGAGACGCCGTGCTCGCGCAGGACGTCGTTCAGGACGAGCTTGTCGTGGATCTCGTTCTCGGCGAGGGTGCGCAGGACCAGCACGATCGGCATCCCGAAGTCGCCGCCGGGAAACGACTTCACCCGGGTCGAACCGACGCAGATGGCGCCGGGCGGGATCCGGCCCCGCAGGTATTCGTCGCCGGTGTTCGCGTCGACGACGTGCGTGCTCGCGGTCAGGATCGTGCCCGCACCGAGCTTGGCGCCGCGGCCGACCCGGGCCCCGTCGACGACCATGCTGCGGCTGCCGACGAACGCGTCGTCCTCGACGACGACCGGGATCGCGTTCGGCGGTTCGAGGACACCGCCGAGACCGACGCCGCCGGAGAGGTGGACGTTCCTGCCGACCTGCGCGCAGGAACCGACGGTCGCCCACGTGTCGACCATGCTGCCGCCGTCGACGTAGCCGCCGACGTTGACGAAGCTCGGCATGCACACGACGCCCGGAGCCAGGTAGGCCCCGAACCGGACGACCGCACCGGGAACCGCCCGGACGCCGTCGAAATTCGTCTTCAGCGGCATCCGGTCGCGGTACCGGAAGTCTCCGGCCGAGCTGTCGCCCATCGGAAACACCTTGAACGACAGCAGGATCGCGCGCTTCGCACGTTCGTCGACGACGACCTCGTCGGTCGCCGGATCGACCCACGCGACGCGCGCGCTTCCGTCGTCGAGAGCCTCCAGCGCGCCCGTCACGTCCTTGCGGGCGTCCGCGTTGTCCGGCGAAAGGCCGTCCCGGGCGTCCCACCACTCGTCGATGGCGGCGCAAAGCGGGCTGGCCGGAAGGCTGTTCGCGTCGGTCACGGGCAGGAGGCTACCGGTACGGCGATCCGGGGCTGAACCGGATCAGGGGCTGAGCCGGAACGGCGGGTAGGAGTCGGTGACGCCGATGGTGAACGCCTGCACCCGCACCGCCCAGCGCATATATCCGGCGACGAAGGTGTGCATTCCTTCGGGGTAACGCCCGGTGAACAGGATCGCCCACTGCCCGATCCAGGCGACGAAGAATGCCGCGATGCCGACGAAGTACAAGACGACGAAGGCCGGGATCGCCAAGACGTAACGGCCGATGAAGAAGAACAGCGAGAAGAACGCGAGCAGGCGGCTCTGGCTCTCCGGACGAGCGATCGTCAGCTGGACCGGATGGGCGCCGGTCGGGTTCGTCTGGACAGGTGGCGGGCCTCCCGGATAGGCCTCTCCCGGAGGCGGCGGCGGGGCTTCGAACGTCATCGCTTGCTCCCCTCTCGGTCACCCCCCGGGGCGCGCCGCGCCGGGAACGGGGCTGACCTTCGCCGGAAGTGTTGCGCCCGCGATGCCCGGATGCGTGGACGCGCGCCGATCGGGCGGGCGGTAACCCCGCGGTTCTAGCAGAGCCGAGCGGCGGCGGCGGCGATCCGCTCGTCCGTCGCGGTCATCGCGATCCGGACGTGGTGGGCGCCGGCAGGGCCGTAGAAGTCGCCGAGCGCGACCAGGATGCCGCGGTCGGCGAGCCAGGCGACGGTGTCGAGGCAGGGTTCACCGCGGGTCGCCCAGAGGTAGAGACCGGCTTCGCTGGCGTCGATCCGGAATCCGGCGTCTTCCAACGCCGGTCGCAGCACCGCGCGGCGGGCCGCGTAACGCTCGCGCTGTTCACGCACGTGCTGGTCGTCGTCGAGTGCCGCGACGGCCGCCGCCTGAACCGGTCCGGGCACGATCAACCCGGTGTGCCGCCGCCGTTCGACGAGCGGCCCGACGACAGCCGGGTCGCCGCTGATCGACGCCACCCGGTAGCCGGCGAGGTTGGAGCGCTTCGACAGCGAGTGCAGCGCGACGATCCCTTCGTAGGAACCGCCGCAGACGTCCGGGTGCAGGACGCTGACGGGCGCGGCGTCGCCGTAGCCGAACTCGATGTAGCACTCGTCGCTGGCGAGCAGCACTCCGGCGGCCCGGGCCCGGCGCACCGCCGCCGTCAACTCCTCGGCGCCGACGACGGCGCCGGTCGGGTTGCTCGGCGAGTTGACCCAAGCCAGCGTCGCCGAGTCGTCCCAACTCGTGCTCGTCCGCGCCCCGGTCAACGCGGCGCCCACCGCGTACGTCGGGTAGGCCAGCTCCGGGAAGACGACCAGGTCAGCCGGTCCGAGGCCGAGCAACGCCGGCAGCAGGCCGACCGCCTCCTTCGACCCGACGGTCGGGGCGACCCCGAGCGCGGGATCGGCGGCGTCCCGAACGCCGCAGGCACGTCGCAGCCACCGCCGCATCGCGGCTTGCAGCGCGCCCGACCCGGCGGTCGCCGGGTAGCCGGGGGCGTCGGCGGCGGCCTTCAGCGCGTCCTGGACGAACCCGGGCGTCGGGTCCACCGGCGCCCCGACCGAAAGATCGACCAGGCCGTCGGGGTGCCCGGCCGCGATCCGCTGGTAGGGCGCGAGCCGATCCCAGGGGAAGTCCGGCAACTCGCGGAGGCCCACCGCCCACCGCGGCTGACCAGGCGGTTCGAGGCTCAGTGCTCGTCGCGTTCCTGCGGCGGAAGCGCCGCCACGAACGCCTGGTCGAAGTCCTGCGGGCCGGCCTTCGCGGCACCGCCGGGTGAGCCGAGGTCGTCGAAGAAGTGCACGTTCGCGTCGTAGTACGGCTTCCACTGCTCGGGAACGTCGTCCTCGTAGTAGATCGCCTCGACGGGGCAGACCGGTTCGCAGGCGCCGCAGTCGACGCATTCGTCCGGGTGTATGTAGAGCATCCGCGCGCCCTCGTAGATGCAGTCGACCGGGCATTCCTCGATGCACGCCTTGTCCTTCAAGTCGACGCAAGGCTCGGCAATCACGTACGTCACAGGATGTCCTCTCGCAAAGAGCGCGGTAGCAAAGAACGCGGTGGCAAAAAGCCCGGGGTCCCCGGGCCAGGAGCCTAGTATCGCCCTGTGTCGAGGCTTCGCCACGCTTTGGTCCCCCTTAGTGCCGGTTCGCGTGTTGTGGTCCGCTATTCGCTGGCCGCAGACGGCTCCCCGCCATGGACCGACGCGCTCGGGCTGCTCGTTTCCCAGGACGATCGGTCCCTGCTGATCCGAACCCGCCGCGGCGACGTGCGGGTCGAACGGTCCGCGGTCGTCGCCGCCAAACCGGTGCCGCCGGCGCCGGTCCGCCGGTGAGCGCCGACCTCGACGCCACGGCGTTGTTCGCCGCGGCGGTCCGGGAGGACCAGGTCGATCTCGCGGTGGCCTGCGGCCTGATCGCGCTGGCCGCCGATCCGCGCACCGACGTGACCGGCGAACTCGCCGCTCTCGACGCGTTCGCGGCTCTGGCCCGCCCCCTGCTGGGATCGTCCGGCGAACCCGCGGGGCAGGCGGCGGCGCTCCAGACCGCCTTGGGCAAGCAGGCCGGGTTCGCCGGGTTCGCCGACGACTACTCGGACCTGCGTTCGAGCCTGCTGCCGCACGTCCTCCGGCGCCGGCGGGGGCTGCCGATCCTGCTGTCCGTCGTCTGGCTCGAGGTCGCCCGCCGGCTCGACATCGCCGCGTACCCGATCGCGTTGCCCGGCCACGTCGTGGTCGGCATCGGAAGGCCGGACGACGAGCACGTGCTCGTCGACCCGTTCCACGGTGGACGTCCGATCACCGTCCACGAGGCGGCCGAGCAGGTCCGGGCGTCCGGGGTCCCCTTCGACCGCTCGCAGCTCGCCCCGACGCCCGCCCACGCCCTCCTGCTCCGCATCCTGGCGAACATCCGCCGACTCGCCGCCGACCAGGACGACATCAACACCAGGATGTGGGCGGTGGATCTTTCGCTCGCGATCCCCGGACATCCGGCGGCGCTTCGCCGCGAACGGGGGGAGCTTCTCGGACGGCGCGGCGACTTCCTCGGCGGCGCGCGGGAGCTGATCGCCTACGCGGACGCCGTCGAGTCCGTCGAACCGTCGGCCGGGGCGAACGCCCGGCGGAACGCTCACATGCTCCGCACCCGCCTGAACTAACCCGGCGACACCCAGACTCCGGCGCGGTCGGCGAGCTTCGTTCATCTGTCGTTTCCCGGCTGGCGAATCGATCCGGGCGGAGTGTCCTGGTTTGGGCTTGGAGACACTCGAATTGCCTATTGCGTCTCCGGTATTGCGCATGGTTTTCTTCGGCGACCGAGGAGCGGGGTGCTCCTGGAGGATCGGGGGTTTCGACGTGCGTCGCATCGGACATGGTCGTCGGTCATTCGTGCTCTCGTTCGGCTCGCATGGCCGGTTACTGGGAACGGTCGCGATCGGGGCAAGCCTGGCTTTGGTCGCGGGGGTGAGTGGGCCCGTGGTCGCGGCGCAGGCGGCGGGAGCGCCGCAGGGCTCGTCGTCGCTGAAGGTCCCGATTCACGCCGCATTGCCTGCCGATCCGAAATCTCCTGTCGCCCAAAGTGTTTCGGGGCAACCGCCGGCGAACGGGACGTCCGAGTCGGACGGCAGGCGGCATTTCGATCAGGCGACTTCGAAGGTGATCGGCCGGGACGCGAAGACGAACACGTTCGTGAATGCGGACGGCTCCCGAACGTTGCAGTCGTCGGTCGGCTCGCTCAACTACGAGACTGCGGACGGGAGTTGGCTACCGATCGACAACTCGTTGACGTCCGATCCGGATCGTGAGGGTGGGGTGACGAACGCCGCGAACGGTTGGCGGGTGCACTTCGGGACCTCCGCTCAGGGGGTCTCACTCGACACCGAGGCGGGGTCGATCGGGATCGTCGCGAAGGGCGCGGCCGATGTGGTGCCGGAGGTTTCGGGGTCGACGGTGACCTACAAGGACTTGTGGCCCGGCACCGATCTGAAGTACGTGGTGACCGCGGACGCGGTGAAGGAAACGATCGTGATCAAGTCGGCGGATGCCGGGGCGTCGTTCGGGTTCACGACTGTGACGGGGTCAAAGCAGGAAGTGCTTGCGGGGACGGCGAAAGCGCCGACGAGCATGGCAGCGGACGAAGGCGGCGGGTTGGTCCTTCCAGGCGCGCTCGGCAACGCGGTGCATATCGATGCGCCGATCGTGGTGAGCGCAGACGGGGATGAGAAGGCCGACCGCGGGATCGATCCGAAGCTCACGTATGCCGGCGGGGTGCTGAACGTGTCGGTGGCGGCGGATTGGTTGGCGGCGCAGCCGCCGTCGGCGTTCCCGATCCTGCTGGACCCGACGTTGTCGACGGGTGCGAGCTCTTGGTACGGGTTCCGTTCGGACGGCGTGTCGCAGACGAATCCGTCAGCGGGCGTCCAGGTCGGTAATTCCCGAGCAGCAGGTGACACGTATTGGCGGGGTATCGCATCGTTCCCGATCTCGTCGGTGGGTGGTGCCCACATTTACGACGCCGAGGTCTTCATGAGCAATATCGCGGGCACGACGAACGCTTACCCGCTGAACGTGTACTGGCCGTCGGCGATCAGTTACGCGGGAGTTCCCGGTACGAGCGGGGTCGGGGCGACGGGCGCTCCGGGGGCGGGCGCGTGGGTCACCGGCGCAGGCATGGTCAACTGGGTGCAGACCCTCGCGAACACCTCGTATCCGAATTCGGTGTTGGGTTTCATCGGTACCGACACCCCCGGCTCATATACGTACCAGGGCTTCAGCGTCTCGCTGTGGGTCGATTACGACCACGATCCGACTCCGGCGGTGCAGGCGGGTTCGATTCCTGCTGATCAGGCGACGGTGGCGACGGTGACGCCGACGTTGTCGTTGGCGACCGCGTCGACCGATCCCGATGCGGGCGATTCGGTGACGTACAACTTCACGATCTCCGGTTCTGGGCAGTCGTCGGGTCGCGCGTCGTCGGGGTGGCTGACGTCACCGACATGGGTCGTGCCGGCGGGTGTTTTGCAGGACGGCCAGACCTACACCTGGTCGGTGGCGACGTCGGATGGCCGGCGGGTCACGGCGCCGACGTGGTCACGGACCTTGACGGTGAACCAACGTTTGGGCACCTCCCAGGTCACTCCGTCGGATTCGCTCGCCGGGGTGAGCGTGAATTTGGCGAACGGGAACGCGAACGTGCAGGTCACCGGGCATTCGGTGAACAGTGTAGGTGGCGCGCTGGGTGTCGGGTTCACCTACAACTCGCAGGCCGTGCAAGCGAATGGGTTGTTGGGCCGGTACTACCCGGAGAAGGCCTCGGGGAGCACTTTCACTCCGACGACGTCTCCCGCTTTGGTGCGGACCGACCCGAACCTGAATTTCTCCTGGCCAGGTGGGACGGTCGACAAGGTTCCTTCCGGCTTGCCGACATCGGGCACGTACATGGTGAAGTGGACCGGCTACGTCACCGCGCCGACGACGGGCAGCTACCAGTTCGGCACCACGGTGGATGACGGCGCTCACGTGCTGGTGAACGGCACGTCGGTGTTCGCGGCGGGCGTGGGGTGGCCGACCGGCAGCACCTCGCTGACCTGGGGCGCGACGGCGGTCACACTCACCGCTGGGGTGCCGACGCCGATCGAGGTTTGGTACAACAACGTCATTGGCCCGGGCCAGTTCAGCCTTTACGTGCAGGGCCCGGGAATCAGTTCGCAGCTCGTGCCTTCGGCATGGTTGACGCCGGGCGTGTCGAGTTTGCCAGCGGGCTGGACGATGTCGCTTCCCGGCGATGACGGCGGTTACAGCCACGCGGAGGTGACCCCGTCGTCGGTGATCTTCACGGATGTGTCCGGGGGGACGCACACCTACCTGGCGAACGGCGGCGGTGGGTACACGCCGCCGGGCGGTGAGGACGGCGTCGTGACGGTGACCACCGCCGGGCAGCTGTCGGGAAGTCCCAGCCCAGGCACGGTCACCTTGACGGATTCGGACGGCTCGATCTACACGTTCGACGAACTGGGCAACCCGGCTACCGTCACGTCCGCGGACGATCCGCTGCATCCCGCGTCCGCGAAATACAACTACAACGGCGCAACGCCGCCTCAGGTGGCATCGATCGAAGACCGGGGGACCGGCCGCAAGATCTACCTGTACTACTCCGGCAGTGGGTCGTGCACGACCCCGCCCGGCGGTTTGGGCTACGACGTCGCACCGCCGCCGAACATGTTGTGCAAGGTCGACTTCGGCGAATTCGAAGCCGGTACGGCCACCGACCTGTTCTACCGCAACGGGATGCTGTCCGCGGTCGTCGATCCGGGTAACGAACAAACCCTGCTGGGCTACACCGGCGGGTTGCTGACCAGTGTCGAGTCGCCGCTGGCGGTGGACTGGCAAGCCGCCGGGCCCGGCCGGGGCTCCGCCCCGGTCACCACCGACATCGCCTACACCTGGATCGCGGGCGGCACTGCGGTCAACAACGTGCGCCCGGCGTGGAACCCCGTGTCCGGGCCGCCCTACCCCGCGGGGTCGATCCCGATGGCCACCTCGGTGACCGCCCCGGCCCCGGACGGGAACACCGCCGCGCGCCCGAAACACAACTACGTCTACGTGCTGACCAACAGCACCGAGGTTCACGTCGACGGGCTGAGCGGTCACCAGACCGTCACCTACGACACCGGCGGCCGCACGAACGTCACCCAAACCGCGACGGGGCAGGTGTCGCAGCTGACCTGGGATCAAGGACGGGACCTGCCCCTCACCACCACCGACCCCGCGGGCCGGGTCACCACCACGGTCTACGACTGGGCGCTGCGGGCCACCGACAGCTACGGCCCCGCCCCCGCGTTCTGCTTCCAGTCGTCGGGTTTCCCGGTCACCTCGCCGCCTCCGACATGCGGGTCGATCCCGCATACCCACACAGGTTTCGACGGAGACCCCACCACCGGTAACCGTCTGCAAGGTTTGCAGGCCACCGGCTGGACGAACAAGCTGCAATCCGGCCCGCCCTCGGCGCGGCTCACCGCTCCACCGAACACCGCTTCGTGGACCTCGGCGCAGGCCGCCCTCAACGTCGCTGGGCCCGCGTCGTCGCAGTACACCGGCGAAGTCTTCCTCCCCACCAACGCGACCCTCAACTACACGTTCAGCGCGAGCGTCGGGAACAAGGTCGACGACGGGATCCGGGTCTTCGTCGACGGCGCGCCGGTCATCGACCGGTGGAACACCACCCGCCAATCGGTGATCGACGACACCCCCACGAACTACTGGCGGCTGGGCGAGACGTCGGGTCTGCTGGCCCACAACGAGGTCAACGGAGGTCCGAACCAGACCGCGACGGCGGGAACCAACTTCGGCGGCACGGCGGGGCCTGGGACGGTGGATACGTCCACGGCCTGGAATTCGATGAACGTCGGATATCTGCCAATGCCCTCAGGGATGATGTCCTCGGCGAGCACGCCCACGCTCGAGATGTGGTTTTACGCCGCGGCTCCCGGGGTTCTCTTCGGATCCCAGAACGTCGCCCCGAGCGGCGCGCCGGGGTCCTACACCCCCACCTTGTATGTCGGCTCCGACAACAAGCTGCGGGGAGAGTTCTGGAACGGTTCGGTGGCGCCGATCACGAGCGCGGGCTCCGTTGTCGATGCCCATTGGCACCACGTCGTTTTGACCGCGACCACCACGTCCTACCAGTCGCTGTTCCTCGATGGGGATCTGGTCGGTTCGCTCAGCGGTGCGATCAACCAATCCTGGGCAAGTTCCAGCCAACTCGGCACCGGCGCCGAATACAGCGCCTGGCCGAGCTCGTCGAGCACCACTTGGGCTACCTGCGCGTGCGCCTTCGCAGACGTCGCGTTCTACACCCACCCCCTGACCTCCAGCCAGGTCGCGACCCACACCGCCGCCGGGAAAGCGACGCTCACCGGAACCGGCAGCCGCCACTTCGACCCCGCGCCCACGACCTGGTCAGGATCGGTTCCCGCAGCACCGGCGTCGACGCCGCTCAAGATCCGCATCGACTACCGCAACCCGACATCTGTGCCCAGCTTCTCGATCACCGCCACCCCGACGACCGGTTCCCCGATCGTGCTCGGCGGCAGCAATACCGACCCCCGCTACGGCCTGCCCACCCAAACCGTCACCGAAGACAGCGCCGGAGCGGCCGGAGGGAACAAGAACGTCAACGTGTCCTACAACGGCTCGGGTCTCGACCCCCAATACGGGCTGGCAACAGACAGCACCGTCGACCCGGGCGGGCTGAACCTGGACACCAAGACCGCCTACGAGGCTCCCGGTAGCGGCGGATTCCTACGACCGACGGCGTCAGCCCTTCCGTCCGCGTCGATCAGCACCCCGGCGCAGTCGACCACGACCAGCTACTACAGCGCCACCGACGCCGTGCTGGGCAACACCTGCGGCGCGACCACCGACGACGGCAACCCGACCACGCCGCACCTCAGACAGGCCGGTCTGCCCAAAACCGTCACCTCCCCCACTCCCGCATCAGGAACGCCCGTCGTCACGGCATTCGTCTACGACGGCGCCGGCCGGGTCGTCGGCAGCCAGATCGTGAGCGACGGGGCCACCAACTGGACGTGCACGACGTTCGACGCTCGGGGCCGGGCCATCCAGGTCGCGATCCCCGCGGTGAATGGGGCGCCAGCGCGCACCGTCACCAGCAACTACGCGGTGGGTGGGGATCCGTTGACGACGTCGATATCGGACTCGTCCGGCACGATCACGACAGTGACGGACCTGTTGGGCCGGACCGTGTCCTACACCGACGCGAAAGGTGTCGTCACCACCAGCGCCTACGATCAGGCCGGCCGGGACGTCTCGGATGTGACGACCGCTCCGGGCGGAGGCACCTCGACAGTGGCCGTGGCGTATTTGGATGATGGTCGGATCTCGCAGGTCAAACTCGACGGGAACGTCGTCGCCACACCCTCCTACAACAGCGCCGGGGAGCTGACCGGGGTGTCCTACCCGACAGGAGCAGGGAACGGCGGCAACGGCGGAGCGCTGGCCTCGATCACCCGCGACCCACAAGGCCGGGAAACCGCCAACAGCTGGACCCTTCCCAGTGCCCACAGTCTGTCCGATACGGTGACGATGTCGCAGGCCGGGCGGGTGATGACCGAAACCGGCACCGTGGACGCGAGCACGGTCTCGGCGTGGTCGTATGCATATGACGCGGCCGGACGCTTGACCTCGGCCAGCCTCGCGGCGGCCAGTCCCCGACCGGCCGTTTCGTATACCTACGGCTACGCATCTACGGGCGGGTGCGGCGCCGACACGGCCGCCGGCGCGGACTCCGCCCGGGTCACCCAGACGACGACGGCCGGCGGAACCCCCACAACCACCACATCCTGCACCGACTATGCCTCCCGGCTGACCTCGGCGACGGGCGCGAATGCGCTGGCGTCGGTGACCTACAACGGGCACGGGGACGCGACCGTGATGGGAGCGCAGACGATCACCTACTCGGCGGACGATCGGGTCACCGCGGTGAACAACAACGCCGGAGGGGTAAACCAGACCGTCACCTACACCCTGGACGCCCAAGACCGGCTCATCGGCCGGGTCGCCGCCGGCACCGGAACCGGCGCCGAGAATTCGACCACCGTCTACGGCTACACCGGCAGCGGGGACACCGCCGACATCCAGCTCTCCGGCAGCAACCAGCTCGCCGAGCGCTACCTGTCCCTGCCCGGCGGAGTCCTGCTCACCCGCCGGTATCTGACCTCGGGCGGGGACGTGTGGTCCATCCCCAACATCCACGGCGACATTGTGGCCACCACCGACGCGTCCGGCACATTGACCGGATCCGGGTTCCTGTCTGACCCGTTCGGCGGACCCATCGACCCCACCACGGGCTCGTCGAACCTCGCCGCAACACCGACCACCCGAACCGGCGGCGTCACCGACGGGTGGGAAGGCGAACACCAACGCGGCTACGAACACACCGGCGGTGTAAATGCGACTTTGATGGGCGCGCGTCTCTACTTGCCCGGCTGGAGTCAGTTCACCGCATCAGACCCAATCTGGGGTGGGAACCGAAACCCATATACATACCCCAATGACCCGATCAATGGTTCTGACCTGACAGGGGAATGTTGTGATTTTGGAATGCAAGCAGCTTTTCAGGCCGCGATGGGTCCCATCGACTCGGCGATAGGGACGGTCGGCCGGACAATCGGTTCCACCTCAATGGCAGCGGCAAAAAAGGGGTACCAGGTCGTCAGCTCCGTTAACTATGGCGTTATCATCGCTGGGGCCATCAACACGGAGTGGGGCGTTTCGAAAACAATCGTGGGAGTGGGAACCCTTGCCGCAGCCGTCACGATCTGCCGAGTCAATGGAGCATTGGCGCTCGGATGCGCGGCCGCTGGGACGTACTTGACCGTGACTGGCGTCCAAAAGTTCGTACGAGGAGTAAAGCAGATCTTCTCGGATCCCCGTTGTAAGAGGGACTGCGCTCCGAGCGGCCAGTCACGGCGGTTTGCAAGAGGCATACTTCCCCAACAAGTACAGAAACTGATGCGTCGATTCTTCGGATGGCCATAGAACGTTCAGGATCAGCGAGTGAAGTAGCCGGAGTTTGCCCGACCAAGAAGGAGTACGACGGTGGCAGTTTACGTGCTTCTCGTCAGCGGGGTCGTCCTGGCCACGCTCGGTTACCTTTATTCGGATAGCGATTCGGACATAGTACTTGGCATCGGGGGTGGTGCGCTCCTTGCATTTTTCTTGGCGACATTCTGGATCACGGCTGGGGCGTACCGAAGGTCGCGAAAGGAGTCAGGCCGCCGTAGATCCGCGAAATCGGCCTTTGGAGAATTCGTGAAAACCCTCTTCTGGTGGCTTCCTTAGTGTCAGGATATACGGACGTATGCCCGCCCCGTACACAAAGTTGCAGCCCCTCTCAAGTAGCTTGCAGTCCTCGACTCATATTTTAGTGGCTTTCCTTAAGCGATTGCCAGCTATTCCTAAGTCGCCGACGCACCCGCACCGAACGGTCGCCACCCAGATCAAGCCGCTGGCTGTACGCCATCGGGACGTCGTGGGCTCAAGGTGTCCGCCAGTAGAAGACTGGTCGCTTTACGCATGGTCGGCCAGGCCCACGAGGCCGCAAATCGCCGCGCTCTTCACCCGGTGTGCATCGCGTACCTGTCGCGTAGACAAGAGCCCGGACCTCTGCTGCCCGGCATCGGTGTGGTTGTCGTGCGAGATCGCGCGACACCCCTCCCATTAGGCTGTCGCGTCATGGCGCTGCGGCTGCACGACACCCGGACCGGGAAGGTCGAGGAGATCGTTCCGGCGACCCCGCGCCTGCTGCGCGTCTACGCCTGCGGCCCGACCGTCTACCGGGACGCCCACGTCGGGAACATGCGCTCGTTCCTGCTGCCCGACCTCATCACGCGGGTTGCGAAACGGCAGGGCTGGCGCGTCGAGTTCGTCATGAACATCACCGACGTCGGGCATCTCACCGACGACTCCGTCGCGGACACCGGCGAGGACAAGATCGCCGGGCAGGCCCGCGCGGAAGGCCGTTCGATCGCCGAGGTCGCCGCGTTCTACGAACGCCGGTTCCACGACGACCTCGCCGCGCTCAACATCACCCCGGCGATGAACTACCCGCGGGCCAGCGAGTGCATCCCGCTGATGATCTCTCTCACCGAAAAGCTGGTGGCGCAGGGAAACGCGTACGTCGACGGCGAGAAGAACGTCTGGTTCGACGCCCGGAGTTTCCCGAGCTACGGCGCGATCAGCCACAACCGGCTCGACGCGCTCCAACCCAGTCCCGACGAGGCCGGCAGCGGCAAACGGTTCCACGCCGACTGGGCGTTGTGGAAGGCGACCGAACCCGACGCGCCGGTCGTGTTCGATTCCCCTTGGGGCCCAGGGTTTCCCGGTTGGCACCTCGAGTGCAGCGCGATGTCGCTGGCCGACCTCGGCGAGACGATCGACATCCACACCGGCGGTATCGACCTGCGGTTTCCGCACCACGAGGACGAACGCGCCCAGACCGAGGCGGCCGTCGGCCACGAGGTGGTCCGGCACTGGGTGCACGGCGAGCACATCCTGTTCGAGGGCCGGAAGATGGCGAAATCGACCGGCAACGTCGTGCTGGTCCGCGACGTCATCGAGCGAGGGCTCGACCCGCTGGCGATCCGGCTCGCGTTCCTGCGCACCCGCTACCGGCAGCAGACCGACCTGTCGTGGGCGGCGATCGAAGCCGCGGACAAGGCGCTGACCCGCTGGCGGGCCGACGTCGCGGCGTGGGCCGAGTCGCCGAGCGCGCCGATGTCCCAGCCGCACGTGCAGCGGGTCGAGCAGGCGTTCGTCGACGACCTCGACACCCCTCGGGCGGTCGTCGCGCTGCAGGACCTGTTCGCCGACTCCACCGTCCCCGACGGATCGCGGTTCGAGACCGCAGCCGGCCTGGACGACCTGTTCGGTCTCGATCTGGTCCGCGAGGTCGGGAAGGCGCCGGCGGCCCTGCCCGCCGGCGCCCGGCAGCTCCTCGACGAACGGGCGGAAGCCCGCGGCCGCAAGGACTTCGCGACCAGTGACCGCCTCCGCGACGAACTCGCCGCGATCGGGGTCACGGTGACCGACGGCCCTACCGGCCAGAGCTGGACCGTCCGGTAGGAATAGCGCGAGGTCTCACGTGGTGAACGTTAGGACACTAAAACCACCCCCCTTTTAGAGTCTCGAACCGCCAAAACCACCCCCCTTTTAGGGGCTTTCGATACAGTCAAGGCATGCGAGACGAGAGATCCGGCGACACCTGACCCAGACGAACCCCTGGTGGCGATCGTTCGTCTCCGGCGCGTCACCGACCGCGTGGGTGGCGGATCACCGCGTGTTCCGCGACCTCGGCGACCACGACATGGGTTACCGCCCGACAGTGTTGGACGACCTCGCCGACGGTCCGATCACCGATCAGCTCGTCGTGCTCTCCGGCCCGCGGCGCATCGGCAAGTCAGTGACAGTGCTTCAACTCGTCGAGCGGCTTTGCGCTCGGCCAGACGTCGACCCGCGGCAGATCATCCATGTCCCGTGTGATGCCATGACCGCCCAAGATATACGACGAGTCCTCGTGATCGGACGCAACCTCACCACCTCCGTCGACAAGCCGGCGGCCAAGCGCCGCGTCTGGCTGCTCGACGAAATCGGTTCGGTCACCGGATGGTCGGCGATCCTCAAGAGCGCTCGCGACAACACCGAGTTCGGCGACGACACCGTGGTGGCCACCGGTAGCCGATGGGCCGAAGGCGAGGACATCGAAGGCAATCTGCTTGCCGGACGAGCAGGCCGCGGGACTCGCCGCCGCCGGGTCCTGTTGCCGATGAGCTTCCGCGAATACCTCCGTGCTGTCCGGCCCGACATCGGCGGTCCGGACGTAACCAGTCCCGCCGAGCTACAAGGTGACAGCGCCCGCCAATCGTTCGAGACGTTCGGTCTGCTCGTCGACGAGTACGACCTCGCGTGGCAGGAGTACCTCACGAACGGCGGTTTCCCGCGGGCCGTCGCCGAGCACTCCCAGTTGGGTTCAGTCACAGATGGTTTCGTCGCCGACCTCGAGGCCTGGCTACACCGCGATATCGAGCCGACCGCAGGACCGGAGTCCATACCGATACTGCTTGATGCGCTCAGCGACCGATCGACCAGCCCGTTGAGCATCAACGGCACCGCACACGACCTCGGCTACAGCAAAGAGGTACTCGACCTGCGACTGCGCCGCATGATCGCCAGCCACGCCCTGATTCGTTGTCCCCGCCGGGACAACGGCCGGCTCGTGCCGCGAGCGCAGGCAAAGTTCTACCTCACCGACCCGCTCTTGTCTTGGCTCCCCTCCCGTAGACGAGCGGGCCTCAACCCACCCGACATGACCAAGCTGACTGAAGCGACGATCGCCGTCACCCTCGCCCGGGCGATCGACAACATGGATGAAGGGCGCTGGCTGCACGGGGACACTGTCGGCTTCTACCGCACGGAAAGCGACAAGGAGATCGACCTCGCGCCGGTGCCTATCCCCGCAGCAGCCGGCTCGGCCGAGACTGTCCCCTTGGAAAGCAAGTGGGTCGATCGGGGATGGAAAAGCGAGACCCGTTCCCTCGGTGGCAAGTACGGCCGAGGCATCGTCGCCACCAAAACAGCCCTCGACCTAGGCGGTCCGGTATGGGCTGTTCCGGCCCCGATGCTGGCGCTTGCCCTGCTGTAGCCCCGCCGGGCTTCCATCGGCAGATCCCGGGGGCGCCCTGTCTTCAGCTCGTGGTTCTCCGCGGGAATCAGGCCGGCGGGTCCGAGCGCCGGGGCTGGTCGCCCGCGGTGACGATGCCGTAGGACCCCTGGTGGAAGACCAGCGCCGGAGCCGGATCGTCACCCAGCACGATGTCGAGCACCTCGCCGACGACGATCGAATGATCCCCACCGTCGTACGTCGCGGTGCTGCGGCATTCGAGGGTCACCAGCGCCCCGTCGATCAGCGGCACCCCCGTCGACGGGCCGGCGTGATACGCCACCCCTTCGAGCGATTCGTCGAGGTCCCGGCCGTGCGCGGCGAAACGGCGGCTGAGTTCGACCTGATGGGCGGCCAGGAACGACACGCCCCAAACGCCGGCGTCCAGCACGGCGGGGTGGAAACGGGTCGAGCGCGCCACGCAGACCAGCACCTGCAACGGTTCCAGCGAGACCGACGTGAACGACGACGCCGTCATCGCGTACTCGGTCCCCTCCCGCCGCGTCGAGACGATCGTCACCCCGGTCGGGAACAGGCTCATCGCCCGGCGGAACAGCTCGGGCGCCGGCCGGGTCACGACACGCTCCGGCGCCACCGGCGCGGCGGGGCCAGCACCGCCGCGGCGGCCCCGCACAACGACCCCGCGATGAGAAAGACCAGCGTGGGGGCCAGCAGGTCGCCACCTGCGAGGATGACGCTTCCGTTCGGACGCGAGATGCTCAACGCGTACGCGACGACCAACCAGCCGACGAGTGGCGTGATCCCCCCCGGCCGGCCGGCCCCGACGCGTCCGAGGATCCCGGCGCCGACGTTCCCGACGATCGAGATCCCGATGCCCCAGGTGAACACGTGGCCGGCGGCCCGCGGACCGCTCTCGCTGAGCAACGCGCCGTAGATCCCCAGCAGCATGCCCAGCGCCAGCAGGACCAGGTGCACGGCGAGCCTCGCCAGCGGGGTCGGGCGAGACGGCGGGCTCGGATCGCTCACCCGACCCACCCTAGCGAGACGGTCGTCCGGCTCAGTCGTTCAGCCCGACCGCCCATTGCGGCTCCCGCAGATCGATCACGTCCGGCCGCTGCACCTGCTCGATCACGTCGAGGATCTCCTCCCCGATGAGCTCCTCCCGCTCCAGCAGCGCGTCGCGCAGCGCCTCGACCAGATGGCGATGCTGCGTCATCAACGAGACGACCACCGCCTTCTGCTCGGCCAGGATCTTCTCGACCAGCGCCCGCCCCTCGCGATCGCCGAGAACCCGCCCGACCAGGTTCGTGTCGCCGAACCCGCCGGTCTGCACGGCCCGGAACGAGATGAGCGAACCGGCCATGCCCGACGAGCCGACCATCTCGGCGGCGACGTTCGTCGCGTACGCCAGGTCGCCGGCGGGACCGGTGGACACGTCGCCGAAGAACAGCTCTTCGGCGACCTGACCGCCGAAAGCGATCTGCATCAGCGCGAGCAGTTCGCCCCGGGACCGGGTGTAGACGTCCTCTCGGTCACCGTGCGCGAGCATGCCGAGCGCGTCGCGCCGCTTGACGATCGAAAGGATCTCCAGCCGGCGGGTGGGGGCGACGAGGTGGGCGATCGTGGCGTGCCCGGCCTCGTGCGTCGCGATCAATCTCCGCTCGTGGTCGGTGTAGGCGACCGGCTGACCCATGCCGACCTCCTCGATGAGGCGGGCCTGCGAGACGTCCGCCCAGCTCATCGAGGTCGCACCTCGGCTCAGCGCCGAGACCAGCGCCTCGTCCAGCAGGTGCTCGATCATCACCGGGCTGTAGCCCTGGGTCACCGACGCGAGGGCGTCCCGCCGTTCCTCACCAGCCATGTCGGCGTCGTGCGCCTTGCGAAGCAGGATGTAGTCGATCAGGTCGCGACGAGCCGCCTTCGTCGGCAACTCGAAGGTGAGCCTGCGGTCGAACCGGCCCGGCCGCAGCAGCGCGGGGTCGAGGCCGTCGGCCCGGTTCGTCGCGGCGATCAGCAGGATGTTGGCCGGTCGCATCCGCCTGCGCTTGATCTGCCGCTTCGACGACAGCAGCCGGTTCACCCCGTCGACGAGCTTGCCGACGACCTTGTCGCGGGTGGTCGGATCGTCGAACGACTGCATCTGGATGAGCAACTCGTTGACGACGCCGCCGGTCGCATCGGACATGAACGAGTTGCGCACCGCGCCGCCCGGGTATCCCGGGGAGTCGAGCCCGAACCGCCGACCGATCCCGGCAAGATCACCACCGTCGACCGACGGCGCCAGTCCGGCCGGCGCCGCCTGGAAACCCACGCCGCTGCGGCGCATCCCGATCGCGTCGATCTCTTCGATGAATCCGATCGCGCCACCTTCGCGGCGCGCGGTCTTGCGCAGCTCCTTGAAGTACGAGCGGATCTTCTTCGCGGTGGCGCCGTAGAACATCGACTGGAACGACGTGGCCGAGACGAACAGGAACGGCACGCCGGCCTCCCGCGCCATCGCCTTCGCGAGGTAGGTCTTGCCGGTGCCCGGGGCCCCCTCGAACAGCAGGCCGCGCCGCGGCGTCCCGCCCATCTCGGTGGCGAACGTCTTGTGCGCGAGGAACAGGTTCAGCGAGCGGACGACGTCCTGCTTGATCGGGTCGATCCCCCGCACGTCCTCGAGGCGCACGTCGATCTGTTCGGGGGTGAAGGTCAGGTGCGGGGAACGCCCGGGAGCGACGACCGACACGATCAACACCACGGCCATCAACGCGAAGAACAGGATGGGCGCTACGTACACCGGATCCAGGTGCGGGAGATGCGGCACGAACGTGTGGCCGAGGAAGAACGGGATCAGCCACGCGACCACCGGGACGCCGAGCCAGGCGAGGAGCTTCGCGACCCGCAGCCGGCGGACCCGCTCGCGGGCGGCTCCGACGTCGGCGCCGCCCGCCCGGATCAGGCCGAGCGCTGCGGCAAGCGCGGGCGCCGTCGTCGCCGGATTCTTGGCGGCCATGCACGGGTCCCCTCGTCGAGGCCACGCGTCGCCGAACGGGTTTCGCGACGGCGTGGCACCGCCCCGACGCCTCGCCTACGACGTCTTCGGAGCGGCATGTTCAACCTAGGGCCGAACCGTACGTCGTGGGGACGGCATCACTCCACCGGAGCAAAACACAGAGTGATGGAGTAGTTGCCTTCAGTTACAGAACGTGGGGTGGGGCCGCGCGCCGTCGGGCGGGTCAGCCGCGGATCGCGCGGAGCGACTCCTTCAGCGACCCCATCGTCGCCATCACGGCGCTCGGTTCGTAACCGCAGTGCGCCATGCAGTTCGCGCACCGCGGGTCCTTGCCCCGGCCGTAGGCGGACCAGTCGGTGTTCTCCACCAGATCCCGGTAGGAGGTCGCGTACCCGTCGCTCATCAGGTAGCAGGGACGTTGCCAGCCGAACAGCGAGTAGCTCGGAATGCCCCAGGCGGTGCAGTCGAGCTCCTTCTTGCCTTCCAGGAAGTCGAGGAAGATCGGCGAGTGGTTCAGTCGCCACTTGCGGCGCCGCCCGTCGGCGAACGCCTTCGCGAACATGGCACGCGTCTCCTCCACCCCGAGGAAGTGCTCCTGGTCCGGCGCCTTCTCGTAGGCGTACGCCGGGGAGAGCTGCATCTGGTCGACGCCCACCTCGTCGTTGAGGTGGTTGAGGACGTCGATGACGTCCTGCGGGCTGTCGTTGTTAAAGAACGTCGAGTTCGTGCCGACCTCGAAGCCGGCGGTCTGCGCGGTCTTGATCGCCTTGATCGCGGTGTCGAAGGTGCCCGCCTTGTCGACGACGAGGTCGTGCCGCTCCCGCAGCCCGTCGATGTGCACGATGAAGGTGAAGTACGGCGACGGGGTGAAGTTCGCGAGCTTGCGCTCCAGCAGCAGGCCGTTCGTGCACAGCAGCACGAACTTCTTGCGCTTGACCAGTGCGTCGACGATCTCGTGGATCTTCGGGTGCATCAGCGGCTCGCCCCCGGCGATCGCGACCACCGGCGCGCCGCAGTCCTCCACTGCGGCGAGTGCGTCCTCGACCTCCATCCGCTGCTTGAGGATCGACGCCGGATGCTGGATCTTGCCGCACCCGGTGCACGCCAGGTTGCACGCGAACAGCGGTTCCAGTTCGAGGACGAGCGGAAAATGCTTGCGCCGCAGCAACTTCTGCTTGGCGACGTAGGCGCCGACTCGGACGGTATAACGCCAGGAAGCACTCACAGGCCCCGGACCTCTCTTGGTAGTTCGAACACCACGTCTTCACGTGCTGCGGTGACATCTTCTGCTAGAGCGACGCCCAGGCCCCGCAGAGCGGTGACCAGGTCGTCGACGAGCTGCGGCGGCGCGGACGCCCCGGCGGTGATCCCCACCACCGAGGTGTCGGCGAGCCAGTCGAGGCGGACCGCCGACGCGTCGTCGACCAGGTAGGCCGCCGAGCCGCCGCGCTGCGCGACCTCGACCAGCCGCTTCGAGTTCGACGAGTTCGCGGATCCGACGACCAACACCACGTCGGCGCGCCCGGCGACCGCGCGGACGGCCTGCTGCCGGTTGCTCGTCGCGTAGCAGATGTCTTCGGTCGCCGGCCCGCGCGCCGCCGGAAAACGTTGCAGCAGAGCCGCTTCCACGTCCCGCGCGTCGTCGACCGACAGCGTCGTCTGCATCAGGTAGGAGACCCGCCGCGGATCGGGCACCTCCAGATCTGCCACGTCCGCCACACTCGCGACCACCACCGTACGTTCGGGAGCTTCCCCCACGGTGCCTTCGACTTCCTCGTGGTCGGCGTGGCCGATGAGGACGACGGTGTCCCCCCGCTCGGCGGCCCGGCGAGCTTCGGTGTGCACCTTCGCGACCAGCGGGCAGGTCGCGTCGATGACCTTCAGGTCGCGACCTTCGGCCTCGTCCCGGACGACCGGGCTGACGCCGTGCGCGGACAGGACGACGGTCGAGCCGTCGGCGACCTCGTCGAGCTCCTGCACGAAAACCGCGCCCCGGGCTTCGAGGCCGGCGACGACATGCGCGTTGTGCACGATCTGGCGCCGCACGTACACCGGCCCGTCGGCGTGCTTCAGCAGCCGCTCCACGGTGCTGATCGCCCGCTCGACCCCGGCGCAGAACGACCGCGGGGAGGCCATCAGCAGTTGGCGCGGCCCGCATACGTCCAGGTAGCGGGCCAGGATCGGAGCCAACTGACCCAGCGTGCGCAGCGCGGCGAATCCGCGCGCCGGAGTCCCGGGACGCAGCAACGGCAGGTCGGGGGTGTCGACGACGACCCGGACCACCGCGACCGGCGCGTCGCCGGCCGCGGCGACGATCGCCGCCGATTCGATGTCCACCGCGCACGCCCCACCCGCCGCCAGGGCTTCCCGCGACTCGCGGCTGTGCACGAGCCCGTTCGCCTGCACCAGCGGCCCGGTGTGCACCCGGTAACCTGCGCGGCGGATCTCGGCGGCGAGGAACACCGACGCCGGCAGCGCCCGCACCCCGCCGTCGTGGGTCCGCACCTCGGCCGGGACGACGACGTCTCCCGGGCGAAGATCGGGCACGAGCGCGCCGCACACCCCGGCGACCAGCACCGGCCCCACCCCCGAGCAGCCGAGCGCACCACGCGGCCACGGCCCCTGGCCCACCTGGCGAACCTCGACGTCGGTCCGGCCGGCACGGCGAAGCCCCCACCGCAGCGCGGTCGCCTCGGTGAAGAGCGGGGCGGCGATCAGCGCGCTCATCCGCTCACCCCGGCAGCCTCGGCGCCGTGCACGTACCGGCCGAGCGCGCTGAGCGGGAAGACCTGGCGGTAGAGGTGGTAGTTGATCGAGAAGTCCGTGGGGAAACCGGTGCCGGTGTACTCGGGCTCGTCCCAGGACCCGTCCGGCAACTGGGTCCGGGCCAGCCACCCGACGCCGCGCTCGACGACGTCCGGCGCCGTCCCGGCGGCGAGCAACGCCAGCAGAGCCCAGGCGGTCTGCGACGCCGTCGGAGTGCCACGACCGATCCACGCCGGGTCGGCGTACGACCGGATGTCCTCACCCCAGCCACCGCTCGGCTGCTGGTGCCGGGCGAGCCAGGCGACCGCCCGTTCGATCGCCGGGTGGTCGGCCGGGATCCCGGCCTCGATCAAGGCCGGCACGGCGGCGCCGGTTCCGTACACGTGGTTCACGCCCCACCGGCCGAACCAGGACCCGCCGGGTTCCTGGTTCGCCAGCAGCCAGGAGATTCCGCGCCGGGTCGCGGGGTCGTCGCGGCGCCCGCAGCGGGCGAGCATCTCGACCATGTGCGCGGTGACGTCGGCCGACGGCGGGTCGACGACCTCACCGAAGTCGCAGAACGGCAGCTTGGTCGGCAGGCGCCGCAGCTGGTCGGCGTCGAAGGCGGCCCAGCCCCCGTCCCGGGACTGCATCCCGACCGACCAGGCGATGCCGCGCTCGACGGCCGCGGCGGCCGCGGGCTGCTTGCGGAGCGCGATGACGACCTCGGCGGTGTCGTCCACGTCCGGGTACAGGTCGTTGTCGAACTCGAACGCCCAGCCCCCCGGAGCCAGCGACGGCCGCCGGGAACGCCAATCCCCCGGGACGGTGACCTCCTCGGCGAGCATCCAGCGGGTGGCCGCGGCGAGCGACGGGTGGTCGAGGGCGACGCCCGCGTCGTCCAGCGCGACCATCGCCAGCGCGGTGTCCCACACCGGGGACTGGCAGGCTTCGAGCCAGCGGATCGGACCGTCGGGGGTGTCCTGCCAGACGGTGAACCGGTCCAACCCGCGAAGCCCGGCGGCGACGACCGGGTCGTCGAGCGAACGTCCACGCAGGTGCAGCGCGAGGATCGAATAGACCCACGGCGGCTGGATGCCTCCCCAGCTGCCGTCGGCCTCCTGGCGGTCGACGATCCACTGCTCCGCCTTGGCCAACGCCCGTTCTCGCAGGCGCCCCAGCGGCCGGCGTTCGTAACGGTGCAGGAGCTTGTCGAGCTGCCCGAACGCGCCGCCCCAGCTGCGCAGCGGCGGTTTCGCCGGCGCCTTCCGGCTCCGAAGCGGATCGATGCCGAACGGCAACGACCGCACCGGCCGGATCGACGCGACGACCGCGAGCGGCACGATGGTCTGCCGCGCCCAGCAACCCCAGTCGGCGAGCGCCAGCGGAGCACCGGTCGGCAACAGCACGATCTCCGGCGGGATGACCGGCAGGTCGTCCCATGCCCACAAACCGAACAACGCCAGCCAGATTCGGGTGAACACCCGCGCGTGTTCGACACCGCCGCGGGACTGCACGAAGGCGGCCGCGCGGCGCAGGTGCTCGCTGCCCTCGGCGTCGCCGGCGAGTCGCAAGGCCGCCCACGACTCGACGGTGGTGGAGAGGTCACCGGGGCCGCCGTAGAAGGTGTTCCACGACCCGTCGGGAAGCTGCTGCGAGCGGATCCAGCGCGCGGTCGCCTCGACCTCGGTCGGCTTGCTCAGCCCGAGGAACTCCCGCATCAGCAGGTCCTCGGCGTCCATCGTGACGTTGGTGGCGAGCAGACCCTTCCACCAGCCCTCGGCGTCCTGCCGCCCGATCAGATGGTCCCGGCCCCGTTCCATGGCGAGCCGGGCCCCGGACAGCACCGACGCCGAGGGGGCAGGCGGTGAACCGGCGGCCGACCGCAGGTCGATCGACTCCGGGGCCGTCGGCTCGCCCACGCTGGTCATCGGTCCCGCGCCGTGACGTACCGGGCGGCGGCGAGGAGATCCTCGCGAACCGAATCCTTGAGGTCGATCGCGGCGAGCGCTTCCTGCGCCGCCGCCATCCGGCGCTCGATCTCCGCGGACACCGCGTCGGCGCCGCCCAGGGACACCACGATGTCGGCGAGGGCGCGCAGCGCCTCCTCCCCCGGATCGCCGGTCCCGGCGAGGTGGTCGCGAAGCTGCTCGCTGCCGGCGCCCCCCGCTTCGAGCGCCATGACGACCGGGGCCGACTTCTTCCGCGACCGCAGATCCGACAGCACCGGCTTGCCGGTCACCTCGGGCTCCCCCCACAGTCCGAGCAGGTCGTCCACGAGCTGGAAGGCGAGCCCGAGGTGCTCGCCGAACTCGGCGAGCCCGTTCACCGTCTCGGAGTCGGCGCCGACCAGCGCGGCACCGATGGCCGCGGAGCACGACAGCAACGCGGAGGTCTTGTCCGCGGCCATCGACAGGTAGTCGGCGACGGTGACGTCCAGGCGCCCTTCGAAGGCGAGGTCGTCGGCCTGGCCGTTGACCAGCCGGGACACCGCGTGAGCCAGCAGGCGCTCGGCGACCGGCCGGCCGGGACCGTCCGCCTCACCGATGACCTCGGTCGCGAGCGAGAGCAGGCCGTCGCCGGCGAGCACCGCGGCGCCCAACCCGAACACGACCCACGCGGTGGGACGGTGCCGCCGTTCGACGTCACCGTCCATCAGGTCGTCGTGCAGCAGCGAGAAGTCGTGCACGAGCTCGCTGGCCACCGCCGCCGGCATCGCGGCCGTCGCGGTCGACCCCACGCCTTCGGCGCCGAGCATCACCAGCGCGGGCCGGAGCAGCTTGCCGCCTCCCTGCGGCAACGGGTTGCCTTCGGCGTCGACCAGACCGCGGTGGTACGCCGCGACCAGCCGCAACCGGGGATGCAGGCGTTCCAGCGACGCGGTCATCGCGCTGGCGAACGCCTCGCGGCCGCGAGTCACCCCCTCCGGGAGCACGGCGGTCATGCGGCCACCACCGAGGCCCGCGAAGCGACCTGCGCGAGCAGGTGCTCGGCGGCCGCGTGCCCACTGCGGACGGCGCTTTCCATCGTCGCCGGCCAGCCGGTCGCGGTCCACGCACCCGCGACCGCCAGACCCGGGGAGGCGGTGGCGACCGGCGGCCGGAATGCCGCCTGCCCGGGAGCCTGCCTGAAGGTCGCACTCCGCTCCCGGGTCACGAACGCCTCGACGACGTTCGCGGCCGCCGCGGCGGGCAGCACCCGGGCGATCTCCGCGGTGAACTCCGCGACGAGGTCGGCCGCCGGACGGTCCACCCATTCCTGTGCCGCCGACTGGGAGAGCGCGAGGTAGGTGCCGGACGGCCGGGCCGACGCCGCGCTGCGGTCGAAGATCCACTGGATCGGGCTGCCGAGGACCGCGACGAACGGCTCGTCGAGCACCGGACGGTCGTACACGACGTGAATGTTGACGATCGGAGCCTCGCCGAGTCGCGTCAACGCGCCGACGTCGAGCCCGCTCTCCGCCGGCGCCAGCGTTCCGGCGACGGTCGGCGGCGTGGCCAGCACGACCAGGTCCGCGACGAAATCCCGTCCCTCGCCACGGGTCGGCGCGGACGTGACCACCCATCGCTCGCCGTCGCGGACCACCTCGGTGGCCCGCTCGGAGGCGTGCACCTCGACGCCGGCGGCGAGCAACGCCGCCAGCCCGGCGTCCCCGTGCAGGCGGCCCAGCGGGATCGTCGGCCAGCCGATATCGGCGCCGTCGGCACTCTCCAGCAGCCCGGTCCGGACCACCTTCGCGGCCAGCGCGAGGCTCGCCTCGTCCGGTCGTGCGTTGAGCGTGGCAACCGTCACGAGCCCCCACAGCGCCTCCATCACGGCGGCGTTCTGGCCGTGCCGGGCCAGCCAGGCGCCGAAGCTCTGCGCGTCGACCTTCGGGTCGTCCGGGTCGAGCCGTCCCAACGCCAAAGCGGCCGGCACCGAACGCAGCCGCGTGAACAGCGGGACCGCGCGATACCGCAGCAGGGCGCCGGCGAGGTGCAGCGGCGGCGGGAGACCCGCGCCCCGGCGGAGCCGGGTCCTGCGCACCGGACCGTCGCCCGCGACGAGGACCGGCACGTCGAGCCGATCCTGCAGAACGGTGTTGGCGGTGACGCCGAGCCGGTCGAGTAGCCCGCGGTACGCCGTGCAGCAACGCAGGAAGACGTGCTGACCGGTGTCCACCTCCAGCTCGCCCCGGGTGAAGCTCGCGGTCGCGCCGCCGAGCCTCGGACGGGATTCGAGCAGGGTGACCGGCACGCCGGCGTCAGCCAGGTCGAGTGCGGCCGTGATGCCGGCCAGCCCCCCGCCGACGACGACCGCACGGCCACCGTGGAGCCGCGCCCCGGTACTCATGGGCGCCGCCCGACCAGCGCGCGGACCGCCACCGACGCCTTCTCGCGGCCCGGCAGCGACAGCCGGCCGGTGGTGACCAGGCCCGGCTGGTCGGCGATCCGGCGGTTGAGTTCGACGTAGATGCCGGCCATCGCGCCGGTGCAGGCCCGGCTACGCCAATCCAGCCGGTCGAGCAGCCGCAGGCCGCGGTCGTACCACTCCTCGGCCCGTGCGGCACCGTCGCGAACCAGCCGGGCGAGTTCGGCCGGCGGACCACCGAGCACGCCGTCGGAACCGACCTGCAGGACGACCCCGTGGCGAGCCAGGTCCTCCGCCGGCACGTACACCCGTCCGTTGGTGAGGTCTTCGCGGATGTCGCGCAGGATGTTGGTCTGTTGCAGGGCCACGCCGAGGTCGTCGGCCAGGCGCGACGACGACGCGAGGTCGGCCGCGCCGTACACCCCCAGGCACAGCCGGCCCACCGTTCCGGCGACCCGGCGGCAGTAGACGACCAGCTCGTCGAACGTCTGGTACCTGACCCCGCGGACGTCCATCTCGACGCCGTCCACGAGCTCGATCAGGGCCTCCACCGGGATCGGGAACCGGCGGGCCACGTCCGCCACCGCGACCAGCACCGGATCGCTCGACGGTTCCCCCAGGGCGCGCACGCCGCGGCGGATCTCCTCCAGGCCGGACAGCTTCTCCGCCGCCGGCAGGTCGCCGTCGCCGACGTCGTCGATCCGCCGCGAGAGCGCGTAGATCGCGTACAGCGCGGCGCGCTTGCGCGCCGGCAACAGCCGGATCCCGTACGCGAAGTTGCGGGCCTCCCGCTTCGTGATCTGCGCGCAGGCGTCGTAGGCGTCGCGGACCGTCTCGGGAATCGACGCGCCGGTCAGCGTCGCCGTCATCGCCGCCCCCCGGTGACCAGCGCGGTGACGAGGTGACGCAGCAGCCGAGTGGGACGCGCCCGCGGCGTGGTCGTCACGGCGGACGAGCCGGCGCTCACCACCGCGTCGAGCGCGGCCTGGCCACCGCCGACGAAACCGGCGATCGCGACGCGCATCCGGCCCGGCACGAGTCCGACCAGCGGCGCCCCGGCCCGCATCAACCCGCGGGCCCGGCGGGCCTCAGCGACGAGCAGCCCGGAAACGCGAGCCCGTTCGGCGGCCGTGACCACGGTGGCGGTCAGCGAATCGGCGAGCGCCCCGATCGTCGCCTCGGCTACCTCGAAGCGTGCGAGGGACTCCTGCGGCAGGTAGATCCGACCGGCGGCGAAATCCTCCCCGACGTCCTGCAGATGCTCGGCGATCTGCAGGGCGGTGCAGATCTGGTCACTGAGGCGGACCCGCTCGGGGGTGAGCAGCCCGAACAGGTCGAGCACCAGCCGTCCGACCGGGTCGGCGGACAGGCGGCAATAACCGCGGAGGTCTTCGAACGTCTCGTACCGGCTCACGCTCTGGTCGAGCCGATTCGCCTGGACCAGGCCGTGGAACGGGCTCGGGTCGAGGCCACGTTCGCGGACCGCCGGGACGAGCATCCCGAACGCGGGGAAGCGGGATTCGCCTTCGGCGAGCCGGTCGATCTCGACGTCCAGGTCGTCGAGCAGCGCAAGCCGGTCTCCCGGCGCGGCGTCACCCGCCTCGTCGACGAGGCGGGCCACCGCGTAGACGCCGCCCAGATCGGCCCGCAGCATCGGCGAGAGCACCCGCGAGGCCACCGGGAAGTTCTCGAGCTTCGCGCGCCGGGCGAAGGCCGCCGCGGACGCCTGCGCCAGCCACGTCTCCCGGTCCGCCGTCCGGCTCACCCGCGCCTCCCGACCGGCCGTCTGCGGAGCGTCCGGCGCCCCGTCCAACGAACTCATCGACGTCCCCATCCGCGCGACTGCCCCTTCCTCGCCTATGTCTGAGACGCTCGAACGCCCACCGTCCTTCGCGAAATTTCTGCGAACTCTCCGAATCCGAGCACCGACCACGGGACCCACCTCCAGCAAGAACACCCCCGGCGGCGATACGGTTTGATGGTTCGCTTCCCGCACCGGCGATTCAGGCGACCCGCCAGGGCGAGCGGACGACGCGATGGCCAGCACGGCGACGGCGCGGGGGCGGCCGCCAGGACGACGACGGAGGTGACGGATGGACCTGTCCGACCGCACAGCCCTCCCGATCGACCCGCCGCTCGACCTGGACCCGATGAGCCGCACGCCGCGGCCGGCCCCACCCCAAGGGTCGGACGTCCGGTGGGACCTGGCCTGGTCGCATCGGCCGCTGCTGCTGTCGATGGCCCGGAGCCGGGTCGGCTGGCACGAGGCCGAGGACGTCGTCTCCGAGGCGCTGCTCCGCGCCCAACGCGCCACCGACGTCGGGGACGCCGCGCTGCGATCCTGGCTGATCACGACGACGTTGAACCTGTGCGCCGACGTGCATCGGGCGGGCGCCCGGGACCTGCGCCGCCGTCAGCGGCTGACCGGCCACCTCACGGTGAGCGTTCCGAGCCCGGAGGACGACGTCGTCGACCGCGACCAGGCCAGGTGGCTGGCCGGGCAGGTCCGGCGGCTTCCCGGACGGCAGGCCGAGGCGATCGAACTGCGGTCCGACGGGCACGAGGTCGGTTCGATCGCCGGCCGGCTGGGACTGCCGTACAAGGCGGTCGAGTCGCTGCTGTCGCGGGCCCGCCGTTCGTTGAAGGGCTGGGCGGCCGTCGCCATCGGCATCTGGTCGCTGTCCCGTTTCCTTTCGCGACGGACCGCGCAGCTGCACGTGGCCGCCGCGATCGGCATCGCCGCGGCCAGCGGGGCAGCGACCGCGGCGTCACCGCTCGTCGGCGCCGCGACCGTCGTCTCCGAACACGGCACGACCGTGCACCGGATCGCCCCCGGCAGCCCGGTCGAGCAGGTCGGGCGCCCCGGAACGACCACCGAGCCGGGCGGCCTGACACCGCCGACCGTCACCAGCACCAATCTCTGACCGGGCCGAGCGCCCCAGACGTCAGGCGCGCTGACGTGCCTTGACCGCGTTGCCGATCATGCGCCGGGCGAACGTGCCGGTCAGCCCGACTCCCCGGTGCGCGTCGTCCATGACTTCGGCGAACGCCTCGGTGAACCAGGTCAGCTCGTCGTCCCCGACCATCAACGGCGGGAGCAGCTTCATGACGTCCATGTGGTCGCCGGCGACCTGGGTGATGATCCGGTGGTCGTGGTAGAGGGGGGCGACGACCATCTGCGCGAACAGGCCCTTGCGCACCACGCGCATCGCGGCCCAGGTCGCCTGCAGTTTGCGACTGCGCGGCCGGCCAAACTCGAAACCGACCATCAGCCCGCGCCCGCGGACGTCGGAGATGAATTCGTAGCGGCTCGCCATGTCGGCGAGCGACGCGCGCAGCTGCTCGCCGCGGCGCGCGGAGTTGGCGACGAGGTCCTCGTCGCGCAACACCGCCAAGGTGGCGAGCCCGGCCGCCATCGCGGACGCGTTGCCGGCGAACGTCGACGCGTGGACGAAGACCCGATCCAGCGACGAGTAGACCCTCTCGAAGATCCCGGCGCGGACCATCGTGGCGCCCACCGGGACGAAACCACCGGACAGCGCCTTCGCGACCGTGACGATGTCGGGGAGGACATCTGCGTCGACCTCACCGCCCTGGCCGAGCAGCTCGTGCTCGTAGGCGAACATCTTCCCGGTGCGACCGAGACCTGTCTGGACCTCGTCGCAGATCAGCAGCGCCCCCTTCGCGTGCAGCGTCCGGGCGGCCTCGGCGAGAAACCCGGGTGGCGGGATGTGCACCCCCTTGCCCTGGATGGGTTCGACGAGCAACGCGGCGACGTCGCCTCTGCGCAGCTGCTTGCGCAACGCGTCGAGGTCGCCGAAGGGCACGACCGTGTCGGGCAGGAGCGGGCCGAACCCCTTGCGGAACTCGGCGTTCCCGTTGACGGACAGAGCGCCCGTGGTGAGGCCGTGGTACGCGTGACTCGCGTAGAGCACGCGCGGCCGGCCGGTGGCGCCCCGGGCGAACTTCAGCGCGGCCTCGACGGCTTCGCTGCCGGAGTTGCACCAGTACAGGCGTTCCATCCCCGGCGCGAGCGCGAGCAGTTCCCGAGCCAGCAGTCCCGGTAGGAGCGGGCAGTCGAACTGCACCATGTCGGCGAGGTCGGCGTCCAAGACGTCGTGCAGAGCCTGCCGGATCACCGGATGGTTCCGCCCGACACCGAACAGGCCGAACCCGGAGAGCAGGTCCAGGTAGCGCTGCCCGGCGGAATCCCAGAGGTAGGCCCCCTCGGCGCGGGCGTAGTCGGCGTCCGTACCGAGGGTCCGGAGCAACCGCGGCACCTGGGCGTTGAGATGCCGCTCGTGCAACGCGTACGCGTCACCCGGTTCGGCAGCCAGCAGTTCCTTGAGCGCGAACACCATGGGGGCAGTGTGCTACGCGAAGGCCGGGCGGTCAGCCAACGCCGGCGAACAAGTCGCGCTCACGCCACGGCCGATCGTCGCCGACGCCCGGGTCGGGCTGCGGGGAACCGACCACGAGCTGGTAGTACTCCACCCCGAACGCGTTCCGGCCGATGCCGTCGGCGAGCGCGAAGAACGGCCCATCGGCGGTGATCTGGGTGGCGTGCGCCCGCATCGCGGCCATCTTCGCCGGGAGGAAGTCGCTCGCGTCCACCGCTGTCGTCACGACCTCGTCGGGGGTGGCCATCGGCAGCTCCTCGACGTCCTCGACGCCGAAGAAGTCACCGTGCCCCGCCTCTTTCATGATCTTGATCCCGTCGGCGAGAACCGACTTGGGCAGCGCGGTCCAGTACACCTTCGACGTCCGCCAGGCCTCGCCGAGATCGTCGCGGTAGGTCGGGTCGGCGGCCTTCTCGACGGCCGCCATCGTCACCCGATGAGCCTGGATGTGGTCCGGGTGGCCGTACGCCCCGTTGGGGTCGTAGGTGACGACGACCTGCGGCCGGACTTCCCGCAGAACGGCGACGAGTTCGCCGGTCGCCTCGTCCAGATCCGCCTTCCAGAAGCTGTTCGGCCGGTCGTTCGCGGGAGTGTCGACCATCCCCGAGTCGCGCCAGCGTCCCGGACCGCCGAGGAAGCGGTGGTCGTCCACCCCCAGCGCGGCGCAGGCCGCGCTCAGCTCGGCGATCCGGAACTGCCCGAGCGCGTCGTCCCGGTCGGCCGCGAGGTGGGTCAGTTCCGGAACCAGAACCTCGCCCTCCTCACCCAAGGTGCAGGTGATCAACGTGACCGACGCACCTTCGCTGGCGTACTTGGCCATCGTGGCGCCGGTCGCGATCACTTCGTCGTCGGGATGGGCGTGGACCAGCAGCAGTCGGCGATCGGCGAGGGTCGTCATTGACCGACCCTACGATCTCGGTGTGACCGTCCCCGTCCCCGTGGCCGTCGCGGGGTCTGCCCCCGGGCCCGAACCGTCGTTCCCCCGCCTCTCGGCGCGGACCCAACGTTTCACGCTGGGCCGGCCCCGCTCGCTCGCGGTCGGCGCCGACGGCGCCAGGGTCACCTTCCTGCGCTCGGGAGGCGGCACCGACCCGGTGACCGGACTGTGGGTCTTCGACGTCGCCTCGCGCACCGAGAAGCTGGTGGCCGATCCCCGCCGTCTGGGGGGCGGCGCCGATCTCCCGCCGGCTGAGCGGGCCCGCCGGGAACGCGCCCGCGAGATGGCCGGCGGCATCACCTCGTACGCGGTCGACGACGATGCGCGGAGGGCGGCGTTCGCCGTCGGGGGAACGCTCGGCGTCGCCGACCTCGTCGAAGGTTCGACCCGCCTGTTTCCCGAGGTCGGCGTCGTGGCCGACCCGCGACCGGCGCCGGACGGCTCGCCGCTGGTCGCCTTCGTGCGCGACGGCCGGCTGGTCGTCGTCGGCTCGGACGGCAGGCCGGTGCTGGAGGTCGCCGGGCCCGACGGGACGACCTGCGGGCTCGCCGAGTTCGTCGCCGCCGAGGAACTCGGCCGGATGCGCGGGTTCTGGTGGGCACCTGACTCCTCGGCGTTGCTCGCCGCCGTCGTCGACGTCTCCCCCGTCCGAACCTGGTTCATCGCCGATCCGGCCGCACCCGACCGCGCTCCGGCCGAGCACCGCTACCCGGCCGCGGGCACCGCGAACGCCGCCGTCTGGCTCCTGCTCGCCCCGATCGACGGTCCCTCGATACCGGTAACCGGTTGGGACACAGTGGCTTTCCCGTACCTGGCCTCGGTCGACTGGAACCCGGCGGGTCTGCTGATCACCGTGTTGGGACGCGACCAGCGCGTCGAGCAGGTGCTGAGGATCGATCCCTCGACCGGGGCGTCCGACGTCGTCGCCCGAAGGAGCTCCGAGGCCTGGATCGACGTCGTCCCCGGCCTGCCGCGCCTGCTGGAGGACGGACGGCTGCTGACCGCCGACGAGACCGGCGATCGGAGACGGCTCGCCCTGGACGGTCAGGTGTTCAGCCCCGACTCGCTGCACGTCGCCGCGGTCCGGCACGTCGGCGACGGCGCGGCACTCGCCGTCGGCAGCGAGGACGATCCGACCGTGCGCCACCTTTACGCGCTGAGTTTGCCGAACGGATCCGGGGAGACGTCCGTCCGGCGGTTGAGCACCGAGATCGGAGTGCACGACGCGGTGGTGGGCGGTTCGGTCGTCGTCAGCACCGCGACGTCCTGGGACCACCCTGGCGCCCGGATCGTGGTCCGCGAAAGTGGCCGCGGCGTCGGCACTTTGGCCTCCTACGCGGTCCCTTCACCGCTCGTCCCGGCGGTTCGCGTGGTGCACGGCGGCGATCGGGACCTGCGGGTCGCGATCGTCCTCCCGCGGGACCACGTGCCCGGTACCCGGCTCCCCGTGCTGCTGGACCCGTACGGCGGACCCCACCACGCGGAAGTCCTTGCGGCGCAGAACATGTGGCTCGAACCGCAGTGGCTCGCCGACCAGGGTTTCGCGGTCGTCGTGGCGGACGGCCGCGGCACGCCGGGACGTGGGCTGGCCTGGGAACGCGCGATAGCCGGGGACTTCGCGAGCGCGCCGCTGCAGGACCAGGTCGACGCGCTCGCCGTCGCCGCCGCCCACGAACCCGACCTCGACACCTCACGGGTCGGGATCCGCGGCTGGTCGTTCGGCGGTTACCTCGCCGCACTCGCCGTGCTCCGCCGCCCGGACGTCTTTCACGCGGCCATCGCGGGCGCGCCCGTCACCGACTGGGCGCTGTACGACACGGCCTACACCGAACGCTATCTGGGCACCGACCCCGGGGGCGCCGACGCCGACGCGTACATCAGGTCCTCACTGATCGAGGACGCACCCAACCTGCGACGCCCGCTGCTGCTGATCCACGGGCTCGCCGACGACAACGTCGTCGCGGCGCACACGCTTCGCCTCTCGGCCGCACTGCTCGCCGCCGGCAAACCGCACGACGTGCTGCCGATCACCGGTGCGACCCACATGGCGGCGGCCGACGAGGTCGCCGAGAACCTACTGACCCTGCAGGTCACCTGGCTCCGCCGCGCCCTTGCCCCCTGACCCTCGCCACCCCGATCGACCTACCCGACCCGATCGACCGAGGAAACGGTGACGAAAACTCACCGTTTGCACGGTCGATCGCGTGTAGGTGCTGCCCGCCCACGTGACCGTTGGCGTCGCCTCCGGCTTGTGGCCAGATTTTGGCGGGCTCGAAGGGGCGCCAACCCGGAGGTGCGCAACAAGCCGGAGCGCGGCACTCGATCAGCGGTCGAGACGACCTAGCCGAGCGAGGCTTTCGTGACCCGGCCGCGAGACGACCTAGCCGAGCGAGGCTTTCGTGATCCGGCCGTGAGACGCCTCAGCCGAGCGCTGCTTTCGCCGCCCGGCCGCGCAGGCGCCCACGTTCGGTCGCGTCGAGCACGACCTTGCGGATCCGCACGGTGGCCGGGGTGACTTCGACGCACTCGTCCTCCCGGCAGAACTCCAGGGCCTCTTCGAGCGAGAGCTGCTTGTGCGGGATCAGCGGGACGAGCAGGTCGCCGGTGGAAGACCGCATGTTCGTCAGCTTCTTCTCCTTGGTCGGGTTGACGTCCATGTCCTCCGACCGGGAGTTCTCCCCGACAATCATGCCTTCGTAGACCTCGGTCCCGGGGCCGACGAACATCACACCACGTTCCTGCAGGTTCGCCAGCGCGAAGCCGGTCGTCGCCCCACGCCGGTCCGCGACGAGCGATCCGGTCGGCCGGGTCCGCAACTCGCCGTGCCACGGCTCATAGTGCTCGTGGACGTGGTGCAGCAAACCGGTTCCCCTTGTCTCGGTGAGGAATTCGGTTCGGAATCCGATCAGGCCGCGGGCCGGGATCAGGTACTCCATCCGGACCCAGCCGGTGCCGTGGTCGACCATCTGCTCCAGCCGGCCCTTGCGCAGTGCCATCAGCTGGATGAGCACCCCTTGGTAGTCGCTCGGCGCGTCGATCGTCAGCCGTTCCATCGGCTCGTGCACCTTGCCGTCGACGAGTTTGGTGACGACCTGCGGCTTGCCCACCGTCAGCTCGAAACCTTCCCGCCGCATGATCTCGACGAGGATCGCGAGCTGCAGCTCGCCGCGGCCCTGCACCTCCCACGTGTCCGGCCGCTCGGTGGGCGACACCCGGATGGAGACGTTGCCGACGAGTTCGGCGTCGAGCCGGCCCTTCACCAGCCGAGCGGTCAGCTTCTTGCCGCTCTCCCCCGCCAGTGGGGAGGTGTTGATACCCACCGTCATCGAGATGTTCGGCTCGTCGATGGTGATGACCGGCAGCGGAACCGGGTTCTCCGGATCGGCCAGGGTCTCCCCGATGGTGATCTCCGGGATGCCGGCGATCGCGACGATGTCGCCCGGCCCGGCGCTTTCGATCGGCACCCGCTCCAGTGCCTCGGTGCCCAGCAGCTCGGTGAGCCTGACCCGCTCGACACTGCCGTCGGAGCGGCACCACGCGACCTGCTGGCCCTTGCGCAGCGTCCCGTTGTGGATGCGACACAGTGCGAGGCGGCCGAGGTACGGCGACGCGTCGAGGTTCGTGACGTGCGCCTGCAGCGACGCGTCCGGCGAGAAGGTCGGCGGCGGGATCGTTTCGCGCAGCGTGGCGAACAGCGGTTCCAGGTTCGGGCTGTCCGGGCTGGTGCCGTCCTCGGGTCGGTTCAGCGACGCCTGGCCGGTCTTGGCCTGGCAGTAGACGATCGGGAAGTCGATCTGGTCCTCGTCGGCCTCGAGGTCGAGGAACAGCTCGTAGGTCTCGTCGACCACCTCCGCGATCCGGGCGTCCGAACGGTCGACCTTGTTGATCACCAGGATCACCGGCAGCCGGGCCGCGAGGGCCTTGCGCAACACGAACCGGGTCTGCGGCAGCGGCCCCTCGCTGGCGTCCACCAGCAGCAGGACGCCGTCGACCATCGACAGGCCGCGCTCGACCTCGCCGCCGAAGTCGGCGTGCCCCGGGGTGTCGATGATGTTGATCGTCATCGACGTCTCGCCGTAGGCGTGCCGGACCGCGGTGTTCTTGGCGAGGATCGTGATCCCCTTCTCGCGTTCCAGGTCCATCGAGTCCATGACCCGGTCCGCGACGTCCCCGCTGTCGGCCTGGTGCTGGGTGAATGCGCCGGACTGCCAGAGCATCGCGTCGACCAGCGTGGTCTTACCGTGGTCGACGTGCGCGATGATCGCGACGTTGCGCAGATCCTCGCGAACGCCACGCGGCCGATCCGCCGCGGCGCCGGACGGATCGTCGAGCTCGGTTTCGGACATGCAGGGTCGCTCTTTCCGGTCAGGGGATTGACTGCCATCGTACGGGCCGCGCGTACGCTGCCGTGTCGTGAGCGCTCCCGGCCCGTCACATCCGGGTTCCGCGCGGCAGCGCGGCCACGAACGGCGCGCCACGCTCCAAGCTCTGATCTCACTAGCGGTCGCCGCATACATCGGAACGGCTGTCGCCGGCAACCGCGCCGCACCGGGCGTCGCCGCCGCGCTCTACGTCTGCCTGCTCGCCGGATCGGTCGTCCTGCACGAGATCGGGCACGCGCTCGCGGTCCGCGCGGTCGGCGGAGCTCTCACAGAGTTCCGGATCGGCTTCGGACCTGTGCTGCTGCAACGCCGGGTCGGCGGCACGTTCCTCGACGTCCGGGCCCTGGTCATCGCCGGGCACGTCGGTTGGCGGGTCCCGCCGGAGACGTCCCGGAGCCGGTTGATCACTGTCGCGGCAGCCGGGCCGGCGGTGCACCTGGTGCTCGTGCTGGTGGCCGTGCTCGGTGGGCCCGGCTCGTGGCCGGTATGGCGCATCGACCTGTTGATCGCGAACGCGGCCGCGCTCGCGTCGAACCTGATCCCCTACCAGGGGAGTCTGATGACGACATCGCCCGGCCACAACGACGGAGCCGCGATCGCCGCGCTGCTGCGCAGGGATCCACGACGGACGAAGGCCCCGGCGCTTCCGCTCGCCGCCACCCCCGCCCAGCGCGCCGCGATCGCCGCGCAGACCGGTCTGGAGGCGCTCGGCCTGGGGGACCGCGAAGCGGCGGAATCCCTTCTGCACCAGGCGATGTCGTTCGACTCCGGCGAGCCGACCACGCAGGCGTTCGCCGCGCTCCTCGCCGCGACGCCGCCGGACCGGCAGCCGCACCGAGGTTGAACCTGCCTCAGCGCAGCCGCGCTCGCGCGGCGGCGACGAGGTCGAGGTCCGCCTCGATCCAGGGAACGTCAAACACCTCGGCCGCGGTGAGCCAGGCCAGTTGGTCGTGGTCGTGCAACCGGATCTCGGCGTCCGCCCGGATCGTGCACCAGAAGACCTGGAAGCGGTACTTCTCACCGAGCAGGACATCACCGCCCAACCGATTACCCACCGCGACCTCGACGCCGAGTTCTTCACGGCATTCCCGAACCAGCGCGACCTCCGCCGTCTCGCCGGCTTCGACCTTGCCGCCGGGGAATTCCCACTGGCCGGCCAGCGCGGGCGGCTCGGTCCGGCGGCAGCTGAGCAGCCGCCCCTCCCTGACGACCGCCGCCCCGACCACGAGGGTTCGCCCGCCGCCCGTCGCTGCCGTCATGATGAGCAGCATGGCGCAATCCGAGGATGGTCCGGAAAACACGACGGGGGCGGGTCGTCGGATCGACCCCGAAACCGCCGCGGCCCTCGCCCGGCTTTCGCACTGGTCCGGCGACGCGAAGAGCTTGGCCCGGAGCGTCGAATGCCCTACGTTCCCCGCCGCGATCGACCTCGTCGACCGGGTTGCCGTGGAAGCGGAGGCAATGGATCACCACCCGGACATCGACATCCGCTGGCGGACCGTCACATTCACGCTGTCCACCCACACCGCGGGGGGCGTCACCGATCTCGACATCACGCTCGCCCGCATCATCGACCGCCTGGTCGAAGAGCTCTGACAAGTGGGTCGCCAAGCCGAGATCGACGTCGCGACGTCCAGCCCCCGGGCCGAGACCGCTGATGCGGCGGAGGCGACCGGCGGCGCGGTCGCCACGATGGCGGCCCAGGTCATCGGGACGTTGCCCGCCGGATGGGACCTGCCGCGCACCGGCCGGCTCTCGCTGGGCGCACGACCGGCCTCCTGGTCGCTGGACCGGGTCGTGCGGTCCCACGGCTGGTGCGGGTTGCCTCCCAGTGCCTACGACCGGGCCCGCGGCCTGTTCCATCGCACGCTCGACCTCCCCGACGCCGGGCCGCTCACCGTGACGGTCGCCGCCTCCGGACAGGTCAGCTGGGGGCGGGTGCGCGGAACGCGGGCCGACCGGGCCGCGATCCGATCGGCACTGCGACGCATGCTGTGCATGACGGACGACGTGGGGGAACTGTACGCGGCGTGCGCCTCGGTGCCCTGGCTCGCCTGGGTGCCGGCGGCGGGGGGCGGGCGGCTGCTGCGCTCGCCGACCGTGTGGGAAGACCTGGCCCGGATGCTCGCGACGACGAACTGTTCGTGGGCGCTGACCCGCTCGATGCTGGCGAAGCTCGTCGGCGGGCTCGGCGCCGCCGGTCCCGCCGGCGAACGGGCCTTCCCGAGCCGGGAAGCCGTCGCGAACGCCGGGGGCGGGTACCTGCGCGAGGTCGTCCGGGCGGGATATCGGGCCGAGTCCTTCGTCGCGTTGGCGCAAACCTCCGAACCCGTCGAGACCTGGCTCGACGAGGCGATCCCGGACGACGAGGTGCGCGCCGCACTGCTTCGGTTACGCGGCTTCGGGCCGTACGCCGCGCAAGGGATGCTCGGGCTGCTCGGACGCCCCCGAGGCCTGGCCATCGATTCCTGGGTCCGCGCGAAGCTGCCCGCGCTGGTGGGCGTCCCGTCCCTGACCGACGCCGAGATCGCCGACCGCTACGCGCCGCTCGGCGAATGGGCCGGTTGGGGATTGTGGCTCGAATTGACGAAAGACTGGTTCTCGCCCGGCCGATAGACCGAAGGGCCACCGTCGGACGGCGCCGTGGCCACCAAACACTTTGGGGGAGCCCGCAATGTCCCGGCCCTTGCGCCTGTTCGCAAGTTCGGTTCCGCTCGCGGTAGCCGCGCTGCTCGCCCTGAGCGCCTGCGGCGGTTCGGGAAACGCACACGCTGATCGCGTATCGGTGAGCGCGTCCCCCACGGGCAGCGCGAGCCCGGTCCCGTCGAGCGGGCCGCTGACCGCGGAAACCGCCGAGACGATCGTCAGCCGGGCCGTGATCGGCAACGAGGACCTCGGCCCCGAGTGGCGCGGCGGCCTGATCGAAGCTGGTTCGACGCTCGACGACCCGACGCTCGAGGAACCCTGCGACGACGTCTCGTTCAAGAGCGATGCCGACCGCCTCGCCCGGTACCAGACGGACATCTCGAGCGAAACCGCCGAGATCTCGAACGAGGTCGTGGGCTACCGCTCGGGCGGTGCCAAGCGGGCGCTCGACGAACTCGCGGCGAGCATCCAGACCTGCAACGGCAAGACGGTGACCATCGACGGCGACCTATACCGAGTCACCCTCGAGAAGGTGACGCCCAAGCCGGCCTGGGGCAGCGACGCACTCGCCGTTCGGCTCACCTCGACGAACACCTCGGACCCGACCGACACGGTCACCGGCCTCTCGATCTTCCAGCGTCAGGGGGACATCCTCACCGCGGTGTACGAGTGGGACGGCAACGTCTCGCAGGAGCTTCTTTTCACGGTCGCGGATCTCGCGTCGAAGCGGCTCTCCGAGGCGATCCGGAACACGCCACGGTCGACCGCGTCGATCCCGGTCCCGACCGGGACGCCGCTCGACCGGCCGGACGGCGCGGGTGAGGACGAAGACGATCCGAACCTGACCACGTGAGTCGCGGCAGCCGGCTCAACCGGTGGCCGATTCGACGATCGAGTAGGCCGCGAGCCCGGCCATCACCAACGCGGCCAGCCTGGTCACCAAGGTCAGCGGGATAACCCGCAGCAGGTTCTTGCCGCCGACGATCGCCAGACCACCGACCGCCCACAACGCCAGCGTCGATCCGATTCCGACGGCGAACGGGTCGTGGTACTTCGCGGCCATGTTCGCGGTCAGGATCTGGGTGAGGTCTCCCAGCTCGGCGACCGCGATGACTCCGAATGCGGTCCCGGCCACCCGGCGGAACGTGGCCGGCTTCCCAGCCAGTTCGGCGGATGCCCGCTCGGCCCCCGCGTCGTCGGTTTCCTCCTCCGCGTCCTTCGATTCACGCAGCAGCAGGACGGCACCGAGCAGGAACAGGATCCCGACGACGAGTTCGACGATCCGGCGCGGTGCCAACGAAAGAAGCTGCCCGAGCGCCACCGCGATCACGACGTGCATCAGGAAGGCCGCCGCGACGCCCGCGAACACCCAGCTGGCCCGGTAGCGACTACCCATGACGAGGGCCGCCAGGGCGGTCTTGTCGGGCAGTTCCCCGACGAAGATCAGCGGAAACACCGCGAAGATCACGGCGACGTTCATGAACCCACTCCCAGATCGGGACCGACCTGCCGAGAGTTCGGAGCGCCCTCGGTCACGCCAGTCGAGTCGACTGCTGACCGAAGGTCTCGCCCGACCTGGACAGGTCCCGATGACCGGCCCGGGAGGGCAGCATGTCGATCATCGGCGAGTGGGCTACTCCCCTTCGCTGCGCCCTACGCTAAACCATCGGTCGCGGTCTCGCCGGGACGCCCGTCCGGCCTGCCTCAGCTGACCTTGCCGACGACCGCTGCGACGACCGCGTCCGGCGCGCAGGTCGGCGACGGCCCTTGCGGCGACGTGAACGCTCCCCCGCTGATGACCAGCGTTCCGTAACACGTCAGCTGAGTGGGACCGGTCGTGCGGTACGTGATCGGAGCGACCAAGCCGTCCAGCGTCTGCCCGCGTAGCGCGTAGAGGCCGTCGCGCACGCCCGTGGGGGTCGCCGAGCCGCTCGCCAGAACGGCCTTCGCGAACAATTGCCCGGAGGTCCACGCGTCGAGCGCGCCCGGACCGTCGTCGGCCCCCAACCCTCCGGCGACGAAGTCGGTGATCGCCTGGCGATAGGTCGCCACGCCCGGGACGCTCACGTCGAACCACGGGGCCTGCCCGTCGACGACGGTCGCGCCGCTCAACGCCGACGACGTGACCCACGAGGGGTCGGCAGCCACCCCCCCGAGCACGATCGGTGCGGTGACGCCCTGCGCGGCGCAGGCCGAAGCGATCGCGACGACGGTCGCCGACGAAGCGACGACCTGATAACTCTGCACGTTCGTCGCCGCAAGTTTTTGACACAGCAACGTGTAGTCGGTGGCGCCCGGCGAGACGCTCTCGTCGACCGCGAGCCGGATACCGGTGTAGCGGGCCATCTCCCGCTGGACCCGGGCCTGCAGCGCGCACTGCTCGGTCTCGGCACACACGATGAGGCCGACGTTCGTGCCATGCGCCTTGGCCGCCACCTGCGCCCCGTAGGTCAAGGCGACGATGCCGGCGCCGGAGGGAAAGAACGCGCTGTCCGACAGGAACGCCGGACTGTCCGGCCGGCCACCGACGACCGGGATGTTCTTGCCGTCCAGGTATCTGCGCCACGTCCCGTCGACGTCGCTGTGGTCGGAAAGGATCGCGACCACATGGTCGACCTCGACGAGTTCCTTCACCGCCGCGAGCGAGGTCGCGGCATTGCCGCCGTCGTCCTTGACCACGACCCGCACCTGGCGTCCGAGCAGGCCGCCGTGCGCGTTGGTGTAGGCGGCCCACGCCGTCAGCGCCTTCGCCCCACCGGGATCGATGCCCCCGCCGGATGCCCCGGCCACGCTCGGTCTGGGGCTCGGGCTCTGCGCGGGCCCCCCGGCGGAGAACGTGCCGACAAGACCCACGACGATCGGGCCGTTCGGCGGCGTGACGCTCGCCGTCGCCTCGTCCGAACCCACTGAACCGGAGGGCTTTCCCCCGCCACCACATCCGGCCAGCGCCAGCGCGCCCAGGAGCACGAACAGGGTGCCGGCGACCGACCTCCGCGGACAACGGCGCATAGCGGGTGCGAGCTCCTTCGGTCGGGCCGGCGGGGGGACGACGGGGCGCAGAGATTGTGGCACCGTGACGTCATGGAAGGTCATGTCCGCGAGCCCGGTTCGGGCGAGCACAAGGCGGAGGGTCCCCCGCTGGAGATCATCGCCGGTTGGGTCATCCGCTGCACCTGCGGCTGGACGAACGAGATGCGCCCCGGCCGGTCCCAGCAAGAAGCACGGCGGCAACTCACGGCACACGTTCGCCAGGGCCGCTGACCGGAGGGCTGGCGAAGCCCGCGCGTCTTCCGATCACCCGAACGGCTCAGCGACGCTCAAGACCGGGCCACCCGGCGGCCGATCCGAAAACGTGCCCGCCGCTTCTACCGTTGCGCCATGAGCGCTCTCGCGACGATGCGCAGTCGCGCCTGCGCACGTTCGATGCGCGAGGCGACCGAACAACTCGTCCGCAGCTATGCCGACGAGTTCTCCAGCGGCGAGATCCTGGCGGCCGTGGCCCGAGCAAAGGCCAGCGCACGAGCGCACTTCGCCGAACTCGAGAACACCCCCGCGACGGCTGAATACGTGGCCTTGATCGAGAGCACCGCCCGTCGCGAGCTGATCGCGCGCGCCGCCGTCCGCTGATCCCCGACCGGTCTGCGGGCCAGGAGTATCGGTTCCCGATTCCTCGTCGACACGGGTGTACCTTGCGCGCAATCGAATGATCCGCAGTCGATGTCCGCGCGGCGCGAGCCGGGAGGTCGGAGCCCGATGTCGCCACAGCTCTCCGCCCGAGAGATGGGCGAGGTCGAGCGCGCGAACGCATCCGGCAGGCCGACCGTCGTGTTCGTCCACGGCCTGTGGGTTCTGTCGAGCAGTTGGGATCCGTGGCGGACGCTTTTCGAGGAGGTCGGGTACGCCACGGTGGCGCCCGATTGGCCGGACGATCCGGAAACGGCGGAAATCGCACGAGCCGAGCCCGCACGTCTCGCCGGCAACGGGATCACCCGAGTCGTCGATCACCTCACCGACGTGCTGGGGACGCTCGAAGCCCCGCCGACGATCATCGGGCATTCGTTCGGCGGTTTGATCACCCAGATCCTCGCCGGCCGCGGACTGGCTTCGGTCTCCGTCCCGATCGACCCGGCGCCCGGCCGCGGCGTCCTGCCGCTGCCACTCTCGGCCTCGAAGGCGGCCGCGCCGGTCCTGCGGAACCCGGCCAACCGCAATCGGGCCGTCATGTTGAGCTACGAACAGTTCGTCTACGCGTTCGCCAACGCTGTGGAGGAGACCGAGGCCCGCCAGCTCTACGAACGGTTCGCCGTCCCCGGTCCGGGACGCCCGTTGTTCGAGGCGGCCACCGCGAACCTCAACCCCCGCACCGCCGCCTACGCCGACCCGCATCACCCGCGACGGGGTCCGATGAAGTTCATCGCCGGCGAGAAGGACCACACCGTTCCGCGGGCGATCGTTCGGGCGTCCTTCGGACGGCAACGGAACAATCCCGCCGTTACCGAATTCGAGGAGATCGCGGACCGGGGTCACTCCCTGGTGTTCGACTCGGGCTGGCGCACGGTCGCGCACGCGACGCTGGCCTTCATCGAGAATCACCGCCCGCATTGACACCGCTGGCATTCCCAGAGGGATCCTTATCGCCTCGCTCTCCGGACGTCGTCAGAATTAGGTCTAAGATGGTCGAGACTGCAGGAGTTAGCACTGATGTGTGTAAGTACTGCGTCCGAAAGCCTCACTGGACGATTGCTATAATTTCCGGCATCTTGTCGATAGTCCCTTTCCTGACTGGACTAATCCGCCACAACCGGCAACAACATCGATCGGGCGACGATCGATGTTGAATCGTGCACTCCGGTGAAATCGCTGATCGTCACGAACGTCCTGAGCTGAACGGCCCGGGACCTATCGCTGACGGGGGGCGCCCTAGTCATTGGGTAGCCACTGACGATCAACGACCCGCTCTCTTTCGGTTTCCTGTGGGGGTTTGAGGGGAGCAACCGGGCGGCAGGTCGAACCGATCCGCTGGTAGTTAGTCGAGTTGTGATCCTGGGAGGGATTGATGATCGCGTCGCTTGGTCCCAGCTGGAGTTCTTTGCGCAGGGCTGATAACGCTCGCGGGCTGCGGCGGCAGCGGCGGGGTAAGCCAATCAGCGCTGGAGTCGAAGTTGAAGTCGGAGCCGGAGATCCAGCAATTGATGCAGCAGGGCGGCACGAAAGCCCAAGTGACGGACCAACTGGTCTCCTGCATCGCGACGGCGCTGGAAAAGGACGCGGACTCCTCAGACCTGAAGGACTACGTGAACGGCAAGAAGAACTTGGACGACGTCGGTTGCAAGACCAAGGGATCTTCGAACGACGCGCAGAACGAAGCCAAGAATTGCGCGCAGTCGGCGGTAGGCGGCACTACGGCTTCCAGTTCTCCCTCTCAATGAGTCAACCGGAATCGACTGGACGAGAAGCCCGCGGATCCGTTTCGTCGTAGAGAACGGTTCAGAAGTTACGTCACTGCGTCGAAACTGCGCCGGGTCGTGAATGGACCTGCCGATCCGTCGCCCCCGTCCGGGGCTTCGGCACGAGTCTGGACGGGGGCGGTACTTCCAGTGCCCGCGGGGGACAAGACCGGGATGAGCCCCATGCGAGGCGGTCCCGACTACCACGATCCGCTTGCCGGATTCGGCGGTGCACCCCCGGCCCGGAGCGCACTGACGTTGCGCCTGCTGCTGGCCGCATTCGGTTCGACCACCTGCGCCGCGGGCGCGGTCCTACTGGCCATATTCACCGACGCCGTCGTGCTGGTCGCCCTGCTGTGCCTGGGCGCCACGACTGCACTCGTCGACATCGCCGTCATTCAGCGCCGACGGCATGGTTCGCCGATGACGGACGCTCAGCGCTGAATAGCCCGGCTCCGCACGCACGTCGCACGCAGCTATGAAAAACTCGCCGTCGACCATCGAGTCCATGCCATTCGCACACCGGATCGCGATCTCGCTCAGGACCGGAGTAGTCGACGTCGATAAAAGGACATGACCCAGCTCACCAGCCGGCTTGATTCCTGGCACCGGGTTGCTGCGCTGGATCAATTCCCGGCGAGGGGCGTCCTCGCCGTGACGTTGGACGGCGAACGACTCGTCGTCGCTTCCGACGGGCAAAACGCGTTCGCGCTGCGGGACATATGCCTCCACGAGTCGCTTCCGTTGCGCCGCGGCGCCCTTTCCTCGAGCGCGGAAGGCTCACCGGCGATCACCTGCCCGTACCACGGATGGCAGTGGGATCAGAATGGACGCTGCGTCGGCGACACTTCATTGCCCGACGCGAAGGTGGGCGGTGGGCTCACGCTTCGTCGCGTCCAGTCCTACGACGTGCAGATCAGCGACGGAATCGTCTGGGTCAGGTTGGATTCGGATCCTGAGACGAGGTAGCTGCTCGCCTGTTTCCCTCTCTCGCCGCAACGCTGATCCCGTCCTCTCCGGTAAGCACTACGCTTCCGGAATGCCGACTTTTCATCACGTGAACCTCGCCGTACCCCCCGAACGGATCGACGAGCAAATCGCTTTCCTGACCGGCGTCCTCGGGCTTTCCCGGGTCGAGCTGACCGAAGAGGAACGTGCTCGCGGCGTCCGATGGTTCGCGTTCGACGGGGGAGGTCAGGTGCATCTGAGCCTGGACGCCGACTTCGTTCCCTCCCGGGCCGCGCACGTCGCCGTTGAGGTCGAAGATCCCCAGGACATCGCTCGCAGGGCGGAGGCCGCGGGGCTTTCGCCGACCGCCGGCACCGGCAATCCCCAGATCGTGTTATTCACCGACCCGTCGGGCAATCGCTGGGAGCTGCGGCCGAGCGCGTGAAGGTGCCGCAAGCATGTGGCCGGGGGTTGAACTCACACCAGGCGTCGGTTACGCCATTCGAGTGATTACGCAGAGTAATAGAGGGTAGCAGCGTGTGCACAGCGCCCGGCGATAGGGCCTCCGACGTGGGAGTGAAAGCATGCACACCACAATTCACCGCCGCTCTTTCGATGCGGAACGGGAAACAGGGATCGCGCAAGCCTCGGCGGTCGTTGCCCGCCGCCGGCTATTTCGGCGGTCGAGGTGGGTCCTGACCGGGACGACAATCGCCGCATTCGCGGGCACCAGTATCGGGATGGCGGTGACGAACGGGGCGAGCGCCGACAGCAACGCATCCGTAGTTCTGCAGCACCTCAACCAGCTGCGTGCTTCCCGTGGCGTTCCCACGCTGACCATGGCCGGCGACTTGACCGAAGTCGCCCAAGAACATTCGCAGCAGATGGCCAACCAGGGGCGTATCTTCCACAACCCCGAACTTCAAACCCAGGTGGCGAACTGGAAAGCGGTCGGCGAGAACGTCGGAGAAGGGCCCACCGTCGAAGCCGTCGACAATGCCTTCGACGCCTCGCCGGACCACTACCCGAACGAAGTCAATGCCAGCTACACCCAAGTCGGGATCGGAACAGTCACGGGCACGAACGGTGAAATCTACGTCACGGTCGATTTCCGGGAACCCAAATAGGCCAGGCTCGAACTTGCTCCCCCGCACACTCGCCATCGCCCCAGGCTGAACGGCGCAGCCTGGTGGCGCTGCTCCTAGCAGCCCGGCCGGTAGACCACAACCTCTCGTCCGACGAATTCACCCGTTCGGTGGCGCATCGTGTCCGAAATGGTGGGGATTGTCACGCACGGTAATCACCACTTCAGTTCGGAGGGCCATCGTGGAAAATGCTGCGCTTTACCCGCGGCTGCTCGCCCGCCGCTCGAAGTCCGTTCTCATCGGGCTGTCGGCGGTCGCGGTCTCGCTAGCGGCCATGTCGGGGGTTTGGGTTTCACCTGCGCGCGCCGCGGGTTCGGGAAGTGCGAGCGCTCAGGCGACGAGTCTTGGCTTGTCCGGGGGCGGCAACCTCGGCGGCCTCGTACCCGCCCTGGACGTCGTCGGTGCCACGCCACGTGTTTCTGCGCCTGATGCCCCGGGGACGGCAAGCAACAGCGTCGGCCTGACTCTTTCCCGTCAGCTCGCGAACGGGTCCACCAACGGGGTCTCGGCGACGGCGACGCGCACGAGTTCAGGGGTTTCGGCCCAGTCGCATGTCGACCGGGCCGCGGTCTCCGGCTTCGGTTCGTCGTTGCTGACCGTGAGCGACATCACCAGTTCGGTCAGCTGCCCCGCGTCCGGAAGTGCTTCCGCCCAGACCTCGGCGAACGACGTCCGCGCCGGAAACCAGCCTATCGACGCCTCGGCGGGTGGATCGGCGAACGTTCCCGTCGCTCTGGCCGGGATCTCCAACGCCGTCGTCACCACCCAGGTGAGCGCGCCGAAGACCAGCGGCGAGAAAAACGCCTCGGCCAGCGGCCTCCTGGTCACCTTCACCCTGCACGGCACGGCGGTCCTGGGAGGCACCGCCGTGGATGTGCCACTCGGCTCGGTGACCCTGGCTCATTCCGAGTGCACGGCGCCTGACGGAGCTGGCGTCCCGGCCGGGCCCTCCACCGGACCGACCGGGAGCCCTGCCCAACCGGGAGGTCCCGTCCAGCCAGGTGACGGCGCGAATGGTCCCGGAGCCGAACAGCCGTCCGGCGGGAGTACCGCCCCGCAAACCGTGCCGAGCCCACATGTCATCGTGGTCGTTCCTGATCAAGGTCCCACCGCGGGCGGGCAGGTGGTGACGATCAACGGTATGGGCTTCGCGCCTGGCGCGGCCGTCACCTTCGACGGCCAACCGGCCACGGCCGTGTCCGTGGACCCGTCGGGCACCGCGATCACCGCGACGACACCGGCCGGATCGGCGGGACCTGCGGACGTCCGAGTGGTCCAGGAGGACCAAACCGCCGAACTACCAGCCGGTTACACCTACCTGAACCCCGGTGCCCCGACCATCGAAACGGTGAGCCCATCATCAGGCCCTATCGCGGGCGGCCAGACCGTCACGATCACCGGGCAGGGCTTCACACCGGACACCTCGGCCCGTGTCGACGGCACGCCGCTGACCGACGTGCGAGTGCTGAGCTCGACCGCGTTGACCGCTGTCACGCCGGCACACGCGGCGGGCGAGGTCGCTGTGGTCCTGAGCAACAGCCACGGCGATAGCGGTCATCGGCCCTACACCTACGTGGATCCGGCGTCCTGCTCGACCGGGATCAGAGCGTCGAGTGCGGCCGGCTTCACCGGGCTCGGAGTCGGCGCGGCCGCGATTCTCGCTCTCGTAGCGTTCAGTGCCATACGCACGCTTCCCCGGCTCCGCCGGCCTTCCACGGGAGGCTAGACGCCAGCTTGCCGTCCCTCGGCCGGCCGGATGCGAAAGACATGGCTTCCAGCTTCGCAACAGCTGGGAGCCATGTCTTTCGCGGTCGGAAAGTGACCTGCTCGAACGCCGGGTATCAGACGTTGAAGCGGAACTCCACCACGTCACCGTCGCGCATCACGTATTCCTTGCCTTCGATGCGCGCCTTTCCGGCGGAACGCGCCGCCGGAACCGAGCCGGCCTCGACGAGATCGGTGAAGCCGACGACCTCGGCCTTGATGAATCCCTTCTCGAAGTCGGTATGGATCACCCCCGCGGCCTGCGGCGCGGTCGCGCCGATCGGAATCGTCCACGCCCGAGCTTCTTTCGGCCCGGCCGTCAGATACGTCTGCAAACCCAGTGTCCGGAATCCGACCGCCGCGAGCTGTTCGAGGCCCGAGCTCTCCTGACCGTAGGACGCGAGCATCTCGGCAGCTTCCTCGGGTTCCAGTTCGGTGAGTTCGGACTCCACCTTCGCGCAAAGAACGACGACCTCCGCCGGCGCGACCGCCGCCCGAACCGGCTCTGCGACAGCGGGATCGCCGAGCTGCGCCTCGTCCACGTTGACGACGTAGATCAACCGCTTCGCGGTGAGCAGGAAGAACTCACGTAGCCCAGCGCGATCGATCGCCGGTGCACCGGAGATCGGGGTACCGCCGTCGAGGACGCCCCGAGCGGCGCGGGCTGCGTCCAGCACGGCGCCGCGCATCTTGTCGCCCTTCGCCTCCCGCTCCAGCCGAGGGATGCGGGAGTCGAGGGTCTGCAGGTCGGCGAGGATCAGCTCGGTGTTGACCGTCTCGATGTCGCCGATCGGATCGACCCGGCCGTCGACGTGCACGACGTCCGAGTCGTCGAACGCCCGGACGACCTGGCAAATCGCGTCGCACTCGCGGATGTGGGCCAGAAACTGGTTGCCCAGGCCCTGGCCTTCCGACGCGCCGCGGACGATACCGGCGATGTCGACGAACTCGACCGTCGCCGGAACGGTCCGGGCGCTGTCGTAGAGCTTCGCCAGTTCGGCGAGTCGCGGGTCCGGTACCGGAACGATGCCTACGTTCGGCTCGATCGTCGCGAACGGGTAGTTCGCCGCGAGCACGTTCGCCCGGGTAAGGGCGTTGAACAACGTCGACTTCCCGACGTTCGGCAGACCGACGATCCCGATGGCGAGTCCCACGGGCGGCGATGCTACCGACGCTTGGACGCACGGTCGCGACGACCGTGCACGGGCTGACCCGCTCACCGCTCCTCGACGACCGAGCGAGATTGTCGGAGGTCGCAGAGAACATCCCTCCGTGATCACGTTGCTGCTCGTCGTCCTCGCGCTCCTGATCGGGCTCGCCGCCGGCGCCTGGTTCGGCTGGATCCGCGCGACGTCTGTCCGGCGCGGCGCGCCAGCCCCACCCGACGACCATCTGCGGGACGCGTTCGCGGGCCTGTCCTCAGCTGCGCTTCGACAGAACAACGAGGCGTTCCTCGCGCTCGCCGGGCAGCGCCTCGCCGCCCAGGCACAGGGTGCGGAGGCGTCCCTGGCAGCCCGCGAACGGGCGGTCGCGACGCTGCTCGCGCCGGTGCAGGACGCGTTGGCCCGGGTGGACGGGCATCTGCGGGAGGTCGAGAACAACCGCAGCCTGGCCTACGGCGGTTTGCTGGAGCAGATCGAAGAGATGCGGCGCTCGCACGAGGAACTGCGCGCCGAGACTGCCCAGCTCGTCGGCGCGTTGCGTAACCCCCAGGTACGAGGCCGATGGGGCGAGATGCAGCTACGTCGGGTGGTCGAGGCGGCCGGCGCAGTGGAGCACGTTCACTTCGACGAGCAGGTTCACGTCCCGGACACCGCCGGTCGGCTGCGTCCGGACATGATCGTCCGGCTCGCCGACGGCAAGTCGGTGGTGGTCGACGCGAAGGTCCCGTTCAGCGCCTGGCTCGAGGCGATGGAAGCCACCGACGAGGCCCGCCGGCGGGAGCGGCTGCACGCGCACGCCCGCCATCTGCGCGAACATGTGAAGCAGTTGTCGGCACGAGCCTATTGGAAAGCCGTCGGGGACTCACCGTCGTTCGTCGTCCTGTTCGTCCCCGCCGACACGTTCCTCGACGCCGCGTTGCGGGAAGATCCGACGCTCCAGGACGACGCGTTCGCCGCCGACGTCGTGCTGGCGACGCCGTCGACGCTGGTCGCCTTGCTGCGCACCACCGCGTATTGCTGGCGATCCGAACGGCTCGCGCAAGGCACCCGGGAAATCAGCTCACTCGGCGCCGAGCTCTACCGACGGCTCTCCACACTCGGCGAACACGTCGACCAGCTCGGCGCGGCGTTGGAACGTGCCGTCGGCGCCTACAACAACGCGGTCGGCTCGCTGGAGTCACGCGTGCTGGTCACCGCTCGCAAGCTCGCCGACGTCGGCGTCGCGGACGGCCCACTGCCCGAGCCGCGCAGCCTGTCCGAGCGGACCCGGCTCGCGAGCGTCCCCGAGTTCGCACAACGCAGTGGCTAGCCTGCACAGGAGACACCCAGGCACGTTCCTGGCGCGGGGACGAAGGTCAACCACGTACTCTGGGACGCATGGCTGTCCCGGTCACCGGGCGCGTACAACACGCCCCCGCCTCTTCGCTGCTGCCTTTGAGGCTGCTTCCGGCGATCGCGATCGTCACGGCCTTCGGGTTGGCGGGCGCGGCCGTCGACGTCGTCCTCGGGAATGAGGTGCGGCTTTCGTTCGGCATCGGATTCGGCATCGGCTCGGCTCTTGCCGCGCTGCTCGTCGTCCGGCGGGACATCCTCCGGACGATCATCTGGATTCCGCTGGTCTACTTCCTGCTGTTGCTGATCGGAACGGGGATCAGCGGGAACAAGAACCCGGCCGAATGGCTCGTCCTGGCCGTCGTGTTCAAGGCACCGGTCGTGATGATCGGCTGGTCTGTCGCAGTCGTGATCGGCATCGTCCGAGCGATCGCCGCACGTTCTCGTTAGCGAGGCTTGGCTCAGGCGTCGCGGCGACGGCGCACTTCCGGCGGAAGCGCGAACAGCAACGTCTCCTGGGCGGTCTCGACTTCTTCGACGTCGTCGAAGCCTTGCTCGGCGAGGTACGACATCACACCGTCGACCAGCCACTCGGGCGCCGACGCTCCGGACGTGACCCCGACTGTCGTCACCCCGTCGAGCCACGAGGCGTCGATCTCCTCGGCCTGGTCCACCAGGTATGCCGCGGGGACCCCCTCGTCGAGAGCCACCTCGACCAACCGCACGCTGTTGGAAGAATTGCGCGACCCGACGACCAGGACCAGATCGGCGCGGTCGGCGATCGCCTTGACCGCGTTCTGCCGGTTCTGCGTCGCATAGCAGATGTCGTCGCTCGGCGGATTCGTCAGGTCGGGGAAACGTTCGCGCAGCGCGTCGACGGTCCGGACGGTCTCGTCCACCGACAACGTGGTCTGCGACAGCCACGCCACCCGCTGCGGATCACGGGGCACGACGCCGGCGGCCTCGTCCGGGCCGTCGACGAGGTGGATCCGTTCCGGCGCCTGCCCGGTGGTCCCGATGACCTCTTCGTGCCCTTCATGGCCGATCAGGATGATGTCGAAATCTTCGCGGGCGAACCGGCGGGCCTCGTGGTGCACCTTCGTCACCAGCGGGCAGGTGGCGTCGATCGTGCGCAACTGGCGAGCGACAGCCTCGCTGTGCACCGTGGGTGACACCCCGTGCGCGGAGAAGATGACGAGCCGGCCCTCGGGAACCTCCTCGGTCTCCTCGACGAAGATCGCGCCCTTGGCCTCCAGGTCCCGGACCACGTTCAGGTTGTGCACGATCTGCTTACGCACGTAGACCGGCGCCCCGAACTTCTCCAGCGCCTGCTCGACGGTCTGCACCGCGCGTTCGACACCCGCGCAGTAGCCGCGGGGCTTGGCGAGGAGGACCTTGCGGCGCTCGCCGACCGCGAGGCTTCCGGAACTGGTCACGACGGCCAGTGTAGGCGCCGGGCCCCGACGCAGCCGCTCGGCGTGTGCAAACCTGGATTCATGATTTCCTCGCCCTCACGGTTGCTTCCCCGCCCGGTCGTGGCCGGGATCGGCTTCGCGTCGACGATCCCGGCGATCCTCGCGGAGTTGCCGGCCAAACTGCCCGGTGTCGCCATCACCTCGGTCATCGAAGCCCGGGCCCGCTACCTCGAATACCTGCGGGCGGGCGAGGCGATCCTCGACGGAGGCGACGGCAGCGACGAAACCGCCGACGAAACCGCCACGTTCGTCCCCGAGGACGATCCGCTCGCCCGTGCCGCGGCGGACCGGCAGGGGCCGGTTCCCGACGCGGTGTCGGCGGCCGACCTGCCCATCGAGAACTACGAGGGGCTCACTCTCGCCTCCATCCGGGCCCGACTCCCCCGGCTCGACGCCATCGACATCGAGACGTTGCGCGACTACGAACGCGCGCACGGGAAGCGGCTCCCGGTGCTGACGATGTTGGAGAATCGGCTGACGAAACTCGCGCGGGCGGACGACGCCCCGAACGGCTGATCGAGGCTGCGGGAAGGACGGGACCGATGGCGCTCGAATCGAGCCCCGAGTCCCCGCTGCCGCTTCGGACCGTCTCCCGCGCGATCACCGACTGGGTCGGCCGGCTGGGTCGCGTGTGGGTCGAAGGGCAGATCACCCAGACCAACGTTCGGCCGGGGCAAAGCGTCGGTTTCCTGACGTTGCGCGACACCGTCGCCGACGTCTCGATGCAGGTCACCGCGTCCCGGATCGTGCTCGCCGGGATCGACGTCCCGCTACGCGAGGGCGCCCGGGTGGTCTGCTGGGTGAAGCCGGAGGTCTGGGCCGGTCGCGGCGCGCTGCGGCTCGTCGCGCACGAGATCCGTCCGGTGGGGCTGGGCGCCCTGCTCGCGCGCATCGAGGCACTGAAGAAAGTGCTTGCCGCAGAAGGGCTTTTCGCCCCGGAACGTAAGCGACCGCTGCCGTTCCTGCCGCGAACCGTGGGCCTGGTGACCGGTCGGGCGAGCGCCGCCGAGCGCGACGTGGTCGAAAACGCGCGGCGCCGCTGGTCCGCGGTGATGTTCGAAACCCGCACGGTTCCCGTTCAGGGCGCCGGCGCGGTGGCAGCCATGATCGAGGCGTTGCGAGAACTCGACCGCGCCGGACACGTGGACGTGATCGTCATCGCCCGCGGTGGCGGCAGCGTCGAAGACCTACTGCCGTTCAGCGACGAGGCACTGTGCCGCGCCGTCGCCGGCTGCCGTACTCCGGTCGTCTCGGCCATCGGCCACGAACCGGACACCCCGCTGATCGACTTCGTCGCCGACCTGCGTTGCTCGACACCGACCGACGCCGGCAAACGGGTAGTCCCCGACGTCGCGGAGGAGCGCGACCGGATCGGCCGCGACCGGCTGCGGCTGCACCAAGCGGTTCAGCACGCGATCCGGCACGACACGTCGGCGCTGACGAACGCGCGGAGCCGCATCCGCCAGCGCCTGTCCACCCAGATCCGTTCGGCCGGCACCGACGTCGACCACCTGCGGGCTCGCACCCGGGCGCTCTCCCCCCTCGCGACGCTCGAGCGCGGATATGCCGTGGTCCTGCGTGAAGGCGCCGTCGTCCGCAGCGTCCTCGAGGTCGAACCCGGCACGGCCCTCGATCTCCGCCTCGCCGACGGCACGCTGCACGTATCGTCACAGCCGTGAGCCCGTCCGAGAAGCCCGCGGACAAGCAGGCCCGGCTGACCTACGAGCAGGCCCGCGCGGAGCTGGAACAGGTCGTCGTCACCTTGGAACGCGGCGGACCGACGTTGGAGGAATCACTCGCGTTGTGGCGACGAGGGGAGGAGCTTGCGGACATCTGCGTGCAGTGGCTCGACGGCGCACAGGCCCAGCTGGATCAAGCACAGGACCACGCCGGCGACACCGAGGATCAGCCGGGACCCGTCAGCTGAGCGAGGCCGCGAGTGTGCGTAACTGCTCGAGCGTCGCACGCCCGTTCACCACGATCGTCGACGAGCCCTCCGGCCGCACCAGCGCTGGCCGCCCGTCGGAATCCGTCCACGACTGATACGCGATGTCGCCGGCGGAAGTGCGCACCGAGACACCTCCGGACTGCCTCGCCGACTGCCCCAGCTGGGAGGCAACCCAGTTCGGCGCGTCGGACTGCCCGAGATGCACGTAGGCCTCGGGCGCTTCCACGTAGAACCCGAGGTCGAACGTGGTGACCGTCGACCCGTTCTGCGGGACCGCGATCCTCACGTGCGTCGGCGTCCACTTGTCACCCAAACCGTGCGGTGCCACCACGTGGAAGGGCGCTCGCTTACTGACGATCTGCAACTCGCCCGCATAGTCGACGGCCTTTGCCGGATTCGACCCGTGATGTCCCTTGGGCAGCAGTGCGACCAATCCCACGATCAGGACCCCGAAGACCACCGTCGTCCTGACCATGTCGCCGAACCCCCCTCGACGACGCGCCCGCGGTGCTTCGGGTTCCACCTGGACATCGTCCCCCAGCCGGTTCACCGGGTCCCGCGGAGGATCTGTTTCACCGAATCGAAACAACTACCGCCGGTAAACTCCCCCCGTGACCCCCTCCTCCTCCCCGATCGCCTCCGCACCCGACCCGCGCGTGGAGGCGCCGGACCGAAACCTCGCGCTCGAGCTGGTCAGGGTCACCGAAGCCGCCGCCATGGCCGCCGGACGTTGGGTCGGCCGGGGCGACAAGAAGGGCGGCGACGGCGCCGCGGTCGACGCCATGCGAAGCCTGATCGGCAGCGTCTCGATGAAAGGCGTCGTCGTCATCGGAGAGGGCGAGAAGGACGAAGCCCCGATGCTCTACAACGGTGAGCGGGTGGGCGACGGCACCGGTCCCGAGGTGGACGTCGCCGTCGACCCGGTCGACGGCACCACGTTGATGAGCAAGGGGATGAACAACGCGATCGCGGTCCTCGCCGTCGCAGAACGCGGCACGATGTACGACCCGTCGGCCGTCTTCTACATGGAAAAACTCGTCGTCGGCCCCGAAGCCGCGGACGTCGTCGACATCAGCCGGTCGGTCGGCGAGAACATCCGCGCGGTCGCCAAGGCCAAGGGTGGACGTCCCGGCGACGTCACGGTGGTGATCCTCGACCGGCCGCGGCACGAGAACCTCGTCGAGGAGATCCGGCAGGCCGGTGCCCGTATCCGTTTCATCTCCGACGGGGACGTCGCGGGAGCGATCGCGGCGGCACGTTCCGGCAGCGGCATCGACATGTTGCTCGGCATCGGTGGTACCCCCGAAGGGATCATCGCGGCGTGCGCCGTGAAGTGCCTGGGCGGCGTCATCCAGGGCAAGCTCTGGCCCCGCGACGAGGACGAACGCCGTAAGGCGCTGGACGCCGGGCATGACCTCGACGCGGTCCTGAACACCGGTGACCTGGTGCGAAGCGACAACGTGTTCTTCGTCGCGACCGGCGTCACCGACGGCGACCTGCTGCGCGGGGTGCGGTACTCGTCAGGCGGTGGCTGCTCGACCCAGTCCCTGGTCATGCGCTCCAAGAGCGGCACGATTCGCTACCTCGACAGCCAGCACTCGCTGAACAAGCTCCGCCAGTATTCCTCCGTGGACTTCGAAGGGCACCCTCAGTCGCCCCGATAAACTCCATCGCGTCCTTCGGCCATCGGCGGCCGGGCGATCGGAAGGGTGCCATCCGTGAGCGAGCAGGAGTTCCGCGTCGAGCACGACTCGATGGGCGACGTGCAGGTTCCCTTCGCGGCGAAGTGGCGGGCGCAGACCCAGCGCGCGGTCGAGAACTTCCCGGTTTCCGGCGTCCGCCTGGACCGGGCCCACATCGCGGCGCTCGCTCAGATCAAGGGCGCGGCGGCCCGGATCAACAGCGAGCTCGGGGTGATCCCGGCTGACATCGCGGACGCGATCTCCACGTCCGCGGCCGAGGTCGCCGACGGACGTTGGGACGCCGAGTTCCCGCTGGACGTCTTCCAGACCGGCTCTGGCACGAGCAGCAACATGAACACGAACGAGGTGATCGCGACCCTCGCCAGCGAGCGTCTCGGCTCCCCCGTCCACCCGAACGACCACGTGAACGCCAGCCAGTCCAGCAACGACGTCTTCCCCTCCTCGATCCACGTCGCCGCGACCGCGAGCGTCACCCACGACCTGCTTCCCGCGTTGGCGCACCTCGCCCAGGCGCTGGAGCGCAAGGAGTCCGAGTTCGCGGCGGTCGTGAAGTCCGGACGCACCCACCTGATGGATGCCACCCCGGTGACCCTCGGGCAGGAGTTCGGCGGTTACGCCGCCGCCGTCCGGATCGGCATCGAACGTCTCGAAGCAGTCCTGCCGAGGGTGGGTGAGCTGCCGCTCGGCGGCACCGCGGTCGGAACCGGCATCAACACCCCGCCCGGGTTCTCCGCGAAGGTCATCGCCGACCTCGCCTCCTCCAGCGGCCTGCCGCTGACGGAAGCCCGCAACCACTTCGAGGCGCAGGCCAGCCGGGACGCGCTCGTCGAGCTCTCCGGCGTCCTGCGGGTGGTCGCCGTGAGCTTCAACAAGATCGCCAACGACCTGCGCTGGATGTCGTCGGGCCCGCGCGCCGGGCTCGGCGAGATCCACCTGCCCGACCTGCAACCCGGGTCGAGCATCATGCCGGGCAAGGTGAACCCGGTCATCCCCGAGGCGGTCTGCCAGGTCGTCGCACAGGTCGTCGGCAACGACGCCGCGGTCGCCTTCGGCGGGGCGGCCGGGAACCTGGAGCTGAACGTCAACCTGCCGGTGATCGCCCGGAACGTCCTCGAATCGATCCGGATCCTCGCCAACATCGCCCGGCTGCTCGCCGACAAGACGATCGACGGGACCACCGCGGACGTGGAGCGCTGCCGCCGGTACGCCGAATCGTCCCCGTCGATCGTGACGCCGCTGAACCGCTACATCGGTTACGAGGAAGCGGCCAAGGTCGCCAAGATCTCGCTTGCCGAGGACAAGACGATTCGCGAGGTCGTGATCGAGCGTGGATACGTCGCCGAGGGAAAGCTGAGCGAAGCCGAGCTCGACAAGGCACTCGACGTGCTCGCCATGACCCGGCCCGCCACCGCCTGATCCGCGGAAGAAACATCCTCGCGGGACCAATAGACCCGCGCCCAATGGGCAAGGATGGCGCCATGAGCGACTTCCTCACCGACATCAAAACCCTTCGCGAGAACGCGCGTAGGCACATCGAGAAGGGTCCGATCACCGACTCGTACGGGGCTGACATCCAACGGGTCATCGAAGTCTGCAACGAGGCACTCGCCACCGAGCTCGTGTGCGTCCTGCGTTACAAGCGGCACTACTACACCTCGACCGGTCTCAACGCGGGGCCGGTCGCCGCCGAATTCCTCCAGCACGCCACCGAGGAACAAGGCCATGCCGACGAGATCGCACTGCGCATCAACCAGCTCGGCGGGGAGCCCGACTTCAATCCGGACACGCTGACCGCCCGGTCCCACGCCGAGTACGACGCGAGCGCCGGCCTGCTCGAGATGGTCAAGGAAGACCTCATCGCCGAGCGGATCGCGATCGCCTCGTACAGCGAGATCATCCAGTGGCTCGGCGACGGCGACCCGACCACGCGTCGGATGTTCGAAGGGATCCTCGCCGTCGAGGAGGAGCACGCGGACGACCTCCTGCAGTTCCTGCAGAAGATGGAGCCGGCCAGCTGATCGAGTCCGTCCGGAGGGCCGTGGTTCGTCCGTCCGGGTGAATTCGATCATGGACGTGCGTGCTTCGGCGGACATCATCCGTTCGGAGCTACGGAATGCCGCCGCCCGCACCCGATAGCTGCTTCGTGATCCTTCGTTCCGTCCGTACCGCAGCCGTCACCACCGTGCGAACCGCCTGTCCCCGTTGCGGTCTCGTCGACATCGCGATCGGCGAGGTGACGGTGCTCATCGGGTCGCGAGGTGCGTCCGTCGGGTACGCCTTCGACTGCCCGTCGTGCCTGCAGCCTGCCGAGGTGCCGGCTGACCCCCGCGCGCTCGGCGTGTTGTTCGACCTTGGCGCGCGGGCCGCCCTCGCTCCCCGCGCCCGGCTCACCCTCGACGAGGAAGCACTGGTCCGGCGGTTCCTGGGCAGG
>Ga0081455_10000095_pt2 | contig 92106 bp, 90 predicted proteins | sample TabmetS3T2R1_FD_70207 | JGI IMG/M metagenome (GOLD analysis project Ga0081455, IMG submission 70207) | Tabebuia heterophylla rhizosphere microbial communities from the University of Puerto Rico - S3T2R1 | ecosystem: Host-associated > Plants > Roots > Rhizosphere ... | reverse complement strand
CCGCTCGCATCTATGACTATTGTAGACTGGACATCTTTTTCTTCTGATAGGGATTTGACTCGAATATATCTTTCACCAGCTGAAGGATTCAGTTCAATGTTGATTACATTGCTTCTTACTCTGATCTCGGCTCCAGCTGCAGCTGCAATAGTTCCCAAATATTGGTACGCTCTCCTGACATCTAAAACACAACAATCAGCACGTTCTGAAGTTAAAGTAACCTCGTTGTGAGGAGAAATAAAGCAATAATTTCTAATTGGATTGTAATATTCTTGAGGAATTCCAAGTTCCCTCATATCAGGGATCCAGGTGACTCCGCTAGTTCGAACATATTGAGCGATAGAGTCCTCTCTTTCAAAGAGTACAACCTTGCAACCGGCTTTTGCGGCCGCTTGGGCAGCTGAAAGACCAGCAGGTCCCCCACCTACGACTGCTACATCATATTTCATGATTTATGCTGCTAACATTGATCAGTTATCTCATGTAATATTTGATGGTTTTCATCCTTGAAAATGACCCTGCATTCCGTAGCGGCCTTGCTAAGGCACACTAGAAGATAAAGGATCCAAATTGGCGTATCCGTTCAAGTGGAAGAATCTAATAATGATCCCAAATGTTCCTTATATGTGACCGGGCTTCCTTGTGTGAAAGTTTTAGTGTCCCAACTAGTTAATTATAAGAGCAACTGACGAAATTTGAATTCGAGACTTTAGTACTGCTTTTCTTTCATAAATCTTGATCTATTTAAGCGATTAGGACTACCGTCCCATGAAAATACATTCCTATAGGTGTTACCATTGCAATCATGTTCAACTTCTATTAATCAAAAGATGCTAAATTACGTAGTGAAAATACCACCTGAAAATAGTTCCCAATTTCGATTGAAATTTGGTCAGTAGCTGAAATGAGGCTCATTATTTCTTTTCCGCGATCAAATTACCTAGTAATGTCATAAAATAGGTCATTTCGCATGTCCTTTCAGTATACGTGTTTGAAACCGGTGATTACATATTCATAAATACAATAACAATATCAACTTACTGAGATTTGATAGTAATACCAGCATCACCTTCTCCTGAGTTTGTCGGGATAGACAAATGGTGTAATTCGGGACCAATCTCAATTTCAGGATTAAGAGGGAAAGTAGTTTTACTTGACTGTTGGACATACACATGCATCTTCTGTTTGAGAATGATTCCGATATTGAAGCGATTACAGAGTATATTTTCTGGTTATGAATTTCGGGTTATTCAAGCACATTCGGCGGAATATGAATTTGCTACCAAGATGGAAAATATTTCTAGGGCATTGGAAAGATACGACATTAATAAGATCCCTGTCGGAATCGACTCTAAAAATAAGACTTGGCAAGCCTATGGGAATATGTATTGGCCAAAGCACATCTTAATTGATTCGAATGGATTTCTTCGTTACGAACACGCGGGCTATGGAAGCATGGAAGAATTTGTTGACCCAATCTTAGATCTGATCCAAGAGACCGATAGTACTGCAGCCGTTGACATAAAGAAATTTGAGAGCAGTTCTACAGACGAGATCTACGAGACCTATGGTATGCATTTTCCACAAATTGCACCTGAAATCTGTGTCGGCTACTCGAGGTTAAAGAGGTTTGGTAACAAGCAGACCGTGAAAATTAATGAGGTCAATTTTGTCCAAGATAGCGGTCTTCACTTTGATAACGTCGTTTATTTACGTGGGAAATGGATTTGGGCTAGAGAGTGCGTAACCGCTGTTGAGGGCACGATAGATAAAAACTCGGCAATTATCATGAAATACAATTTAGCAAAGAGGGTCCACGCAATTGTTGGAACCACGAACAATAAGCCAGGTAGGTTGGAGGTACTGCTAGATGGCAGGTCACTTGAAGATGACACTCTAGGAAAAGAAGCCCGCTTCCTTGAAGGAACAAGCGTGGTCGATGTAAATTGGCCGTACATTCATAATTTGATCAAAACGGAAAAAGCCGAATCGCACCTTGTAGAGTTAATTCCTCTTAGTGACAACATTGCATTTTATACTTTTGTATTCGGATAAATTCTGAGTGTTGCGTGAAGAGAAACATGTGTATAAGATTTGTCGCTAATTATTGCAGTGGTTGGGTTCTGGTATAACTGATGTGTAATTGTCTTTTGATTATTAAAAAAGCGTATCAAGTCTGATCAATTTAGGCTTGAGATTTGAAATCGAGGATTAGCTTTCTTCATACCTGATCACGGCTAATGCGGATCGCAATTTTCCTGGGCGTCGAAACATAGAGATAACCTACCCTTGCGATAAAGAGATAGTGGCAGATCCGATTTGGGTTAATTGCAAACCTACTCCACAAATTAGACCATTACCAGCAGAGCATAGCCTTTAAATCCAACAATACTAACCCCATAATTCAAAAGGCATCATAAGACATGGATTCAACTGAACCGTATCAACCTGAAGAGGGCGAGATTGCCCCTGATTTTAGCTTCAGAACGGCAAATGGAAAATCAATGAAACTGTCCGATTATCGAGGAGATAAATGCATCGTACTTTACTTTTATCCAAAGGACTTTACACCTGGATGCACAACTGAAGCAAAAGAATTCTCTACAGACAATGATAAATTTGAAAGCAAAGGTATTACAATTCTTGGGGTAAGTCCAGATGAATTAGAATCACACTTTAAGTTCAAAGACCGGATGAACATTCCGTACGAACTCATTTCAGACGCCGACCACAAAATTGCAATGCTGTACGGAACTTATGGGCCAAAGAATTTCATGGGGAAAGAATACTTAGGTATTCACAGGTCCACATTTTTAATTGGAAAGGACGGAAGGATAATCAAAGTTTTTCACCGTGTGAAGCCGCTAGGTCATAGTGAGCAGGTTATGAAAGAATTTGGAGATATCTGTTAAGCTCCGGTCGATTTATTTAAGGGGTGCCCTAATCTACGTTACTACAATAGGTTACAATTATGACAGATTTTCTTGTGTGAAAGTCTTCCTTGTTAACTATTGAAGGTTTTTTGGATTGAATTTGAATACAATAGGGCTATTTCATTCGGCTCAATTGTTAATCACTTTAAAGTTCTTGTAAAATGGCAGAATCATTAACTGGTCATTGTTTCACTTATTCCATTCTTTCAAAATTGTAGGATTAGGGCTCCCTTGAATTCGTGCAAGCAGATAGCCTCAGTAATCCAAGATTGAATTGATATACGCTTCGTGTGATGATGGAGGTATTGACTCGTCTTTTGCTCATCAAAAAAAAGTGCGGGAGATGGGATTTGAACCCACGAACCCCTGAGGGATAAGAGCCTCAGTCTTACGCCTTTGGCCAAGCTGGGCGACTCCCGCTCAATAATTTTCGATAGTTCAGAGTAATTTGAATATAACTGTTTGAAGCGTTCGCATCAATTTAGCAAGGCAAAGTCTGAGCTATCCATATCCTTCTACTGCATCCTTAAATTACAGATGGTTTTTATTATCGGGGCAACGATATTAGGCAGATGCTTGTTCCCGTTCGCTGTTTTACTTGCGGCACCCTAGTTGCGGATAAATATTCAGAATATGTTTCAAGGGTCAAGTCTGGAGAAGATCCTGCAAAAATAATGGATTCATTAGGAATAAATCGGTATTGCTGTCGCAGGATTTTTGTTTCTACCGTCGAAACTATTGATCAGGTGATCCCATACTACGAAGCATTGAGGCGAAGAATGTCCGAAATTCAGTCGGAAATAGATTAGTGAAACACTCAATAATTCAATGGCTACTATAACGGATCTTTATTCCCGTATAATATTTAACAGCCGCGGGAGTGAAACCATTGAGATAGATGTTATTACTGACGGGAAGCACCTGGGTAGGGCTGCTTCTCCATCAGGTGCGAGTGTAGGAACGCTTGAATGTCAATCATTTCCCATGAACTCTCCCCAACGTGCCATTGAATTTTTTGAAGAAAACAAATCAAAGTTTGTGGGAATCACTGCAGATGATCCAGAAGCGTTACACAGCATTATGAAGGAAGTAGACCCATCTCCCAGTTATTCAAAACTAGGAGGATCTATTGCTTATGCCCTAAGTATTGCCTCAGTTGATTCGGCAGCCAATGCCGCTCATCTACCGTTGTTCAAATTGCTGAATAAGAATGGACCATACAGATTTCCTTTTCCCTTGGGAAATGTCCTGGGGGGTGGAGCTCACGCTGGACCTGGGACACCTGATATACAGGAAGTGCTGGTACTTCCAATTGGGGCTAGCAACATTGTTGAGGCGCTGAAGATGAATTTCAAGGTCCACAGTGAAGTTAGAAATATTATCGAAAAATACGATACCAAGTTTACCTATGGAAGAGGCGATGAAGGAGCATGGGCACCCAACGTATCAAATGATGAAGCATTACAAATCACTGAAAAAGCCATTGGTAATGCCGGATTCGTTCTAGGTCGAAACGTGGCAATGGGCATCGACTTTGCTAGTTCATCCCTTTGGAATGACAAGGCTGAAAAATATGATTATAGCAGAAAAGGGAATGCCCTTAGTCCTGGAGAACAGATTGACTATGTTAATAATTTAATAAAAAGTTACAAATTATTATACGTTGAAGATCCAGTCAATGAGGAGGATTTTTCAGGGATGTCACTACTTACCAATGCAAATCCTGGATGTTTTGTGACAGGTGACGACTTGTTGGTCACTAATATATCTAGGTTGGTCTACGCCTCCAAACTCAAAGCATGCTCAGGTGCCATACTTAAAGTGAATCAGGCTGGATCTCTATACGATGCTCTTCTGTTTGCTAACGGTTGTAGAAGGGAGGGGGTCGGAATTATCACCTCTCATAGATCTGGGGAATCGACTGATTCGCATATTGCACATATATCGATAGCCACTGGCTCTAAGATGATAAAAACCGGGGTAGTAGGTGGAGAAAGAATAGCAAAGTTAAACGAATTATTAAGAATAAGAGAGTATGGTTTAATAGAAGGCATGGCTGAAATCTGCTCAACCTAATATGTCCAGCGAAAACGAAAGTAAAAGCCTTACTTCATCAGAAGATTTGAATTCTGTGGAAAGTACGGGATCATTGAACGATTCTGACATGAATATCGAGTCATCGGTTTCTGACGACTCTTCGACCTCAGAGACAAGCTATGTTCCCGAGCAAGATAACCTGGAAAAAATGATACTTTCAACAGGCATTAGGGTTGGAACGCCTGTGAAGACAAAGTATATGATGCCCTTTATAATTAGAGCGAATCCAGAGGGTTTATACATTCTGGATATTAGCAAAACTCTCTCACGTATTGATATCGCTGCCACGTTCATTAGTCGGGCAGATATTTCCAAAGTTGCAGTTACTTCTGCAAGGGAGTACGGAAAAACTCCGGTTGAGAAATTCTGTGACCTGACTCATGCAAAATATATCCTAGGGAGATTTATGCCGGGAACGTTTACCAATCCGGCATTACCCAAGTATATGGAACCACAAGTAGTCATTGTAACTGATCCTCAAGCGGATCAACAGGCGGTACTGGAAGCTACTAGAGCTGGAGTCCCAGTGATTGCAATTTGTAATAGCGACAATGTGACATCAAAGGTCGATCTAGTCATCCCTGCCAATAATAGGGGTCGTAAGGCGCTAGCGACAGTATACTGGCTACTTGCAAGAGAGGTAATGAAAAAGCAAGGAATTATCAAGACCGACAGTGAAATGAAAATTCCAATTGAGGACTTTGAAACTAAATTGGTTGAGGAATTTAGTTGAGTGCTTATAGAAGAAAGCCCTCCGTTTCGGGTATCTTCTATTCTTCTGATAAAGAACAACTTATTGGCGAATTAAAAGGATGTTTTACGAATAATATATTTGGTCCCGGACGTCTGCCACCTTCAGACAAGGTCAGAAAAATTTATGGCATAGTTTCTCCCCACGCTGGTTATCTGTACTCTGGCAGTGTGGCCGCCAACGGCTATTTCAGTATTTCTTCATCTCAATTTAACAATGTTATACTTGTGGGACCCAACCATTATGGGCTTGGATCTCACGTGGCTACGACGATGGATGGGATATGGGAATGTCCAATGGGCGAGGTTTTGGTTAATCCGCAAGTGGCAAAGGACATCGCTTCTAAAGCATCATCAATGGATATCGATGAGTTTGCTCACAGCAGGGACCATTGTCTGGAGGTTCAGATTCCGTTCTTATTATACACATTTGAGAAATTTAGAATTATTCCGATAATCTTGACAAATCAAGAAGAATATGTTGCTCTAGAAGTTGGATCTGCCATTTCTGATACTGTAAAAGATCGGGCTTCCAGGGAAGAAGAGTTTATGTTAATTGCATCATCTGATTTTACTCATTACGAATCAAATTCCGAAGCACATCGAAAAGATTCGCAGCTTATTAAGTCAATTCTTTCACTCGACATCAGCGCGTTTTATTCAACTCTTCGACAATACAATGTGTCTGCATGTGGATACGGCGCCATTGCGACGATAATGGTAGCCGCAAAGAATCTTGGAGCTACCCAAGGAGAGCTAATTAAATATGCCACAAGCGGCGACGTAACTGGAGACAAGTCTTCAGTCGTAGGATACTCATCAATATTATTTGTATGAGTTCTCTTGTATGGATATCAGCTCTAGAACTCAAGTAGGTGCCTCTGCTCCTGGCAAAGTCATTATTTTTGGGGAGCATTTTGTAGTCTACAATAACGAAGCTGTTGTAGCAGCTATCAACAGACGTTGCTTTGGAAGAGCAGAGGTCACAAAGAATTTTGGAGTGCGGATTGATTCTAATCTTGAATGGCATAAAGATCCGTATTCAAAGCAGCACGCCACAAAGACAAATGCTCAGGCTAACGGAAAGCTGCTTGAGCCACTCAGTAGTTTCTGCCGAAACATCCTCAAAGACTGTGCGTCAGAAATAGGGCTGCAAATTCATATCAAGTCAGAATTGGTCGTAGGCGTAGGCCTTGGTAGTTCAGCGGCCTCGTGTGTCACATTGGCTGGTATTTTGAGGTCGATTATTGCAGGCACTACGAGAAAAGAATTTTTTCCCTATGACAGAAAATGGGTATTCGAAAGCGCGCTCAAGGGCGAACAAATGATTCATAACAAATCATCGGGTGTTGATTGCTATGTCTCAACGTATGGCGGTCTTGTTCATTTTACGGGTTTATCTGGAACTACTGAAACTGCGGCAATAGAGAATCAGCCCTTACCTCTTTTTTTGATAAATACTCGTAAAAGTCATGAAACATCGGAATTAGTATCCCACGTTAGAAGATTTAGTATGAACAGGTCAAAGTACTTTAATGAATTAACAAGAGATGCATCTGCTGTTTGTTCAAATGGGGTAAGGGCAATCGCTAAGGGGTCTTTGGAAGATGTTGGTCGATTAATGACTGAGAATCACAAGCTGCTACGAGAGATTGGTGTTTCCAATAAGGAAATCGAAAAGATTATTGGTATATGTTTCAGCTGTGGAGCACTTGGAGCAAAAATTACGGGTGCTGGGGGAGGAGGCTGCATCCTTGTGTTAACAAGACCTGAAACAATCCCGGCATTAAATGCTGCCTTAAGTGGTTTGGATTTGTATTCTGAGGCAATCGAGATAGCAAATAAGGGATTAATAATCGATTAAAGCTTTAAATCAGTAATGAAAATTATGCCACACTAGACCATGACTCAGATCTCTCTTATAAAACTCGGAGGCTCCGTGATCACAGTTAAGGATAGAGCACTTACTCCAAATATTAAGGCAATAGAAGAGCTCTCACGAGTATTTGCAAAATGTGGTGATCCTCTCATAGTAATTCACGGCGGAGGTTCATTTGGTCATTATTGGTCGGCGAAATATGAGATGCATACGAAACCTGAATTGTATGATCCCCGCGGGATTTCGGTAGTGCATGAATCAATGGTTGCCCTAAATCAAATCGTTGTCAAATCAATGTCAGATGCCGGGCTGGCGCCTTATGGAATTTCACCTATATCCTTCTTTGAAGATGGGGTGGTAAATGCTACCAAGTTCAACGAACTCGTCGAATTCACTCGGCGCGGTATTCTGCCGGTTATTTTTGGCGACGCGGTGCATATCAGGGAAGGCAGATTTTCAATTGTGTCAGGTGATTCTCTGATGACACGAATCGCTACCTATCTCATGCCATCAAGAGTAATATTCACCGTGAATGTAGATGGAATTTACAAAGATATGAAAAATAAGGAGTTGGTAAAGGTACTGAATTTTCCTACCAATGAAATCAGTTTCAAGGATTCCTCTATTGATGTTACTGGGGGCATGGGCAGAAAAATTTCAGAGGCATTTGAAATTGCCAGACTCGGCATCGCCGTTAATATAGTAAATGGACTCGACGCAGGACGTGTTTTTGATATTCTAAGGGGAGTTGAAGCAAAGGGTACTATAATTCCAGCGATTCCAAATAAGGGTGGTGGATGAGAGATGTCGGACCCTCAAAGCCTAGACGACGAAGCGGTTGGTATCATGAAAAGAAAACAGGAGGGTATTGATATCCCACTCAACCGTGATGTCCAGGCAAAAACCACATCTACTTTTCTTGAATATGTAAAATTAGTACATGATGCTATTCCTGAACTAAATTTAAGCGACGTTGATACAACAGCGTCATTTCTAGGGCGAAAGTTTTCTGCCCCTCTTATCATCGATTCCATGACAGGGGGTACAGAAAAGGCCTTATTGATAAACGGCAGACTTGCGGAGCTGGCAGAGTCTTATTCACTTCCTATGGGTGTCGGATCCCAAAGAGCTGGTCTGGTAAGTGAAAAACTTGCAGACAGCTACACTATAGCGAGAAAAAATGCGCCAAATGCTTTTCTGATAGCTAACATAGGAGGCGCACAACTGTCTGCTGGTCTTTCTGTTGAGAAGGTAAAAAGATTGATAGACATGATAAGTGCTGATGCGTTAGTAGTTCACCTTAATCCGCTGCAAGAGTTAGTGCAACCTGAAGGGGAACCAAGATATTCAGGAGTACTTAGATGCATATCTGACCTAGTGAAAATTATAGGGGTTCCAGTAATAGCAAAAGAGGTCGGAGCCGGGATATCCGGAGAAGCAGCATTAAAGTTAAGTGAAGTCGGTGTTTCTGCAATAAACGTTGCCGGAGCAGGGGGTACCAGTTGGGCGGGGGTAGAGAAAGTGCGTGCGGAAAGCGCAAGCGAAAGACTGAAAACACGGCTTGGCGAACTGTTCTGGGACTGGGGAATACCTACTGCATTGAGCATTTTAGTTGTAAGGAGGATGTTGACGAAATTGCCTTTGATAGCCTCTGGGGGTATCCGCAATGGGTTGGAGATCGCAAAATGCATAACAATAGGAGCCGATATGTGTGCTATGGCATATCCATTTCTAGTAAATGCGGTTCAATCAAAAGAAGCATTGTATCAATTTGCAGACACTGTAATAGCTGAGTTAAAGAGCACGATGTTCCTGGTAGGTGCTGCAGATATTAGCACTCTCAAATGCACCAAGTATATTTTGACGGGAGAATTGCTATCAGAGGCGAATGAATATTGAATATTCCAGAAATCGATGAAGAGATGGAATCTACCGCATCGGATATAAATGAATACATGCTGACGAGATTAAAGGGCACGCCAGCAGAACTTTACTCCGCCTCGGCTCATTATATCAGTAGCGGTGGCAAAAGACTCAGGCCATTTATGGTTGTAAAGGCATGCGAGATGTTTGGAGGAAAAAAGATCATGGCTCTACCGGCAGCAGCTTCAGTTGAGATGATCCATAATTTTTCCCTAGTACATGATGACATAATGGATAATGACGATGTAAGACACAGTGTTCCTACTGTTCACAAATCATATGGACTCCCACTAGCAATCCTCGCAGGAGACGTACTATTTTCAAAGGCATATCAGATGATTGTTGAAAATTGTGGCAAGTTAGGCATTTCCAATAGTAGAATTTGTGAAATGATTTCTAGGCTGTCGAATGCATGCGTGGACGTATGCGAAGGTCAGGCTCTTGACCTTGGAATGGCGTTTGAAAAAAGGTTGGTAGGTGAACAAGAATACATCTCGATGATAACCAAGAAAACTGCGGCTTTATTTGGGTTGTCTTGTGCTCTGGGCGTTCTTTCTGCTCCCTCTTCTACTGAAAAAGATACATTTGCCCTAACTCAGTTTGGCGAAAATGTGGGGATAGCATTTCAACTCATTGATGATCTTATTGGAGTAATAGGCGATGCAAAAATGACCGGCAAATCCGTTGGAAATGACCTGAGGGAAGGCAAAAAAACTTTACCCATTCTCCTTGCTCTGCAAATTAGTAACAGCGACAGTAGAGAAAAGATATTGAAGGTTTTTGCTGCCAGGAATGCATCTAGAGCTAAGATCGAGGAAGCAGTAAAAACGATTTCTTCACTGGGTATTGAGGAAGCTGTGAGAGATAATGCTAGACAACATATTCAAAGAGCATTGGAATCGATCTCTAGCTATGATGATAGCATCTCAAAGAGAAAGATCATTGCCTCTGCTCATTTCATTGTTGAAAGGACGGTGTAATCTCTCAAGATGTCTATGGATGACACAATTCAACAAGTGATCAAAAAAATAGTAGTAAGAAACGCCATAGACTATGGTGGTAGGGCAAGATATGATGTTGTAATCTCGAAAGTAGTCGGTTTGATGCCTGATCTGCGCCCGCGGATAAAAGAACAAATTCCTCTTATTAAGAAAATTGTAGATGAAGTTAATTCTCTTGATCAGGTCGATCAGGAGAGAATGGCATCGAAACTTATGGTGTTTGAGGATGTAAATAAAGATGCAAAACGCAAGGAAGAGCCAAGCTTACCTCCGCTTCAAGGGGCCACTATGGGTAGAGTCGTGACAAGATTCCCTCCCGAACCTAACGGTTATCCTCATATTGGACATGCTAAGGCTGCGATTATTGACCAGGAATATGCAAGGATGTACAACGGTAAGTTGATCCTCAGATTCGATGACACCAATCCATTGAATGAGCAATTGGAATACTACGACGCTATCAGCGAAGGACTGGAATGGTTGGGTATCAAACCCGACCTCGTCAAGAATACATCTGATGATATTGAACTAATTCAATCTTACGGAAGAAAAATTGTTATGAACGGGGATGCTTACGTCTGTACTTGTAAGCCTGAGGAAATTCATTCCATGAGGGCAGACGGTGTAAACTGTCCCTGTAGGGTTCTAGACAGCAGTGAACGTATGACGCGGTTGGAAAAATTTTTCGATGGCTCATTTGAACAGAATGAGGCAATTGTACGATTTAGAGGAGTTATGTCAGATCAGAATACTGCAATGCGGGACCCGACATTATTTAGGATCATTGACGCAGACCACCCTAAACTCGGCAAAAGGATAAGGGCGTTCCCAACCTATGACTTTGCAGCGCCGATCGAAGATAGTGTTGATGGTGTCACGCATGCTATGCGAACTAAGGAGTACGAACTAAGAAACGCACTATACTTCTCGGTACTTAGATCATTGAGACTTCGCGTGCCAATACTTCTCGAGTTTTCTCGTCTGGAATTTGAAGGAATGCCAGTTTCTAAAAGAAAACTAAAACCTCTTATCCAGGGAGGGTTGGTCTCGGGCTGGGATGATCCTAGGCTCCCGACCCTAACGGCACTCAGAAAAAGAGGGATACTACCTGAAGCCATCCACAGATTTGTCCTTTCTCTAGGAATTTCTCTTGCCGATACCAAACCTCCATTTGAATCACTTGAATCATATAACAGAAAATTACTGGACCTGAAATCTCTACGTCTCTTCTTTGTTAGAAATCCAGTTGAAATTAGAATTGTTGATCCAATTCTGAGTAAAATTAAATTAAAAAATCACCCTTCAGGTCAACTCGGGACTAGGATTGTGCAAGCATCGGATCGTATTTACATAGATAAGGCGGATGCTGACCGATTGAAGGGTGGCCAGGAAATTAGATTAATGGAAATGCACAATATTCGGCTCGATAAAGTAATACAAGGAAAAGCAGCTGAATATTTAAGTGTGATCAATACCGGGCAAGAGATAAAATCAAATATCCAGAAAGCTCAATGGGTATCAAATGATGATATGGTACCGTTTACTGTTATAGTTCCAGATAAGCTCTTTATTAACGAAGAATTTAACAAAGATAGTCTTCACACACACAATGGAATAGCAGAATCATACGTGTCAAAGTTACAGGCGGGCAGCAGTATCCAGTTTGTCCGGTTTGGCTTTTGCAGATTGCAAACCAATGGAGTAGCAATATATACGCACGATTAAACAATAATTTGAAATGAAATGAAGATAGCCAGAGTAATAGATTCCAATAACACCGAGACATATGCGTTAATTTCAAGTGATGAGAAGAAACTTGTGACCAGAAATGAGATTCAAGAGCAAACTGGAATTCCTATACCTGTTTCAATTAAGGAATTTATGTTTAACGGTTGGCTGGACGAAGTCAGGGAGAATTCTGATAAGCTAACCTATTCACACTATGTAAAAGATTTGGATCTACTAGTACCTATTCCAAATCCTCCAAAGATACTATGTCTTGCCTTCAACTATCATGACCATGCAAGAGATGCTGGCCTTACCCCCTCTGATGAACCGGTCATATTCATGAAGCCACGAACAACTCTTAATTCACCCTTTAGGGACATTATATGTCCGCCATTTGTAACTAGGCTTGACTATGAAGCTGAAATAGCTGCCATAATAGGAAAGAACGCAAGAAAGATCCCTGAAGACAGATCATTGGACGTTGTCTTTGGATACATGATTCTTCATGATGTCTCAGCTAGAGACATTCAATTCAAAGACAAGCAATTTACTCGAGGCAAGAGTATGGACACGTTTGCACCTTGTGGTCCTTGGATTACCACGAAGGACGAAGTACAAGATCCACAGAATCTTTCAATAGTCACAAAGGTCAATGGAGAAACTAGACAGAACTCTTCAAGCATGAATATGGTCCTTTCCATCCAGAAGATTATTTCAAGCTTAAGCAATGTTATGACTATCGAAGCAGGCGACATTATTTCAACTGGTACGCCGGCCGGCGTCGCAATGTCGATGAAGGAACCTCGATATCTGAAGGACGGTGATGTGGTCGAAATTACTATCGAACGACTGGGAACAATTAGAAATCGTGTTACTTTCGCTTAACTGACTATCTCATATATGACTAATCATGACCATGTAAAGATTACGGATACGCATCTGATTAGGCTGTCTCAAAGTTCACTTGAGGTACTAATAGTTGACAATAACTCTCCGTTCACGTCTCACCTGAAGGAAATTGTTTGTGACTTGGGATATTCTTGTGACTACAAACGATATTTCGAAATAAACTTGGAGGAGCTTGGATCTGAGAGATCCCCTTGGTTCAATAAGGTTATTTTGTCCGGACGAAGGACTGGCAGCTCACATATTAACGCGACCAATTCTACAATGGTCAAGTATTGCTATACTAGGAACATACCAATTTTAGGAATATGTTACGGATGTCAGATAATTGCCTTAACCTTAGGAGGATCGCTAAGAAGACTCGAAAAGCCAATAAAAGATTTTGATCAAGTGACCGTCAAAAGTGATAATGCACTGGTGTTTGGCAAGCGGAAGCTCAAAGTATACAAAAGTCATAAATTTTGTGTTTCAAAGCTCCCTCCCTGTTTAGACTCTGTTGGAGAATCCCATACATGTCCAAACGAAATACTCATACATAGTAAAAAACCGATCTTTGGAACTCAATTTCATCCAGAAATTAGCGGCTCGGATGGAAGAGGGATTTTGGCAAACTTCATGGCCTTGTAGCAAGGCGACGATATGATTTTTATTTCCTAATCAAGTTATGCATCATTGTGTATCCTAAGCCTGAAGAGCATAGTCTAACTTTGCCAATTGTAGACACCAGCTTGGACACACCACAATTGCCTCTGGTGTTAAACGTCTTAGCATTATTCTGGGGAGAGGATCTCTCGTCTCACATTACCAACGAGGTCAAAGAACAATACAAGAATGTGAGGGGATCAGTACTAATTGAAGGAATAGAAATTGCAGAAAAGAATGGCTTTCGATCGGTGATGTACAAAAGCAGTATGAAGGACATCAAAAAGACGATCGATGAAGGTATACCAGTAATAGCCATTCTCCCAGGAATCTACGACTTGGTTCAGCATGCCACGATAGTGTGCGGATACGAACCACAGGAGAGAAGGATTTTAACATATGTGCCGGAACAAGACAAACAGGGTGCAGTTCCTGAAAAAAGATTTGAACATGAGTGGGAGGAAGATGATAGGACTTTGATCATTTTGATACCATCAGATATGTCGGAAATTGTATCGGATAGGGATTTCAAGTTTCAGAACTCTAACCGTACCTGCCTTGTCGCAGAAAGGTTAAGACTGAAAGGGGAGATCGCCAAAACCTTGAAAGAATTGACCGGTGCCATTGATACGGACAGCGATAATCCTCTACCATGGTATGCCCTTGGATCGGTATATAGCGATCAAAAATCTGAGTCAGCTATCGAGTGTTATATGAAAGCTATACAACTGAACAAACGATACTACCTTGCCTATCGCGGGTTGGGAAACTATTACCTAAAAAATGAGGAATTTGATGTGGCCGATAAGTGGTATTCTAGAGCTATTGATATAAATCCAGTAAGGTTTGGTCCAATTTATAAAAATCGCGCCCTTGCAAGATTAAAATCGGGCAAAGGTTCAGTCAAAGAGGATTTGGAAAAATACTTGCACTATATGCCAGGGGCGACCGACCGCATTTCTATCCAGGAAGCGATCAATGAACTTTAGAATTGTTGAACACAATGCACTTACATTTCTAGCTAAAAAAATTGGCTTGCAGGCTTCAGCGAATGCAAAGACTAATTTCGATGCAGAACAAACCTTTCTCATTCAATCTACCCTTGTCAAACAATAATTGCACAGAAGAACCCGGCGTTTAGAATAGGGGACTTGGAGTACTAAAGGTAGGGTTTTACTTCTTTTAGGATGTTCTGGACACCGTTCAGCCCCCGGGCGAACCTCATGAGATGTAATACATTTCTACGATATTGCTCATCAGCAATCAAATTCAGCACAGCCTCTTTTACGGTCTCCGAGGTCAGCCTTTCTTGTCTTAGGGAGATGCCGATTTTTAACTTTGAAACCTTATCAGAATTAGCCAGCTGTTCTCCATGATTTTCTATTGGAATACATAAGAACGGCTTACCAAATTGAATTGACTGGGAGATTGATGCATGCCCTGCTCTTATTACCAAGGCATCACAAAGGGTAAATAGCTCATCTCTAATTGAACACCATTGAAAATACCAACCTGAATCGGAAATCTTTTGTGGAGAAGCATTGCCTCCAGGTTTGCCTTCCGAAATGGCATATTGTATCTCCGGTTCGAGCTCCTTAAAGGCCCTCAAAACTAGATTTATGAGAGGTCTTCGAGTAAGTACAGGACCGCTAATATGAAGAAAAATAAACGGCTTTTTGCTGCTTAGATTGAGCATCCGACGTGCCTCGTCTAAACGTTCCGAGATTATGGTAGGATTGGGAGCTGTGAATCCTACATACTTTACCTTGCCGGAGGTGGTGCTGACCCTCCAAATATTTTTCTCACTTATTGTCATTGGAGGAGGAAGGTCAGGTATCAATATCTTGTCCGCAAAAGACCAGAGTGCGCCCAATAATTGTCCATTAAATTCTTCGTAAAGACGAGCAACACGTATCCTTCTCAGCGAAGGAGACAATAATAGCCTGATTTGATTTAGTATGACTATCGAAGGTATCCTGAAGGCTTTGGAAATTATCAATGGAGAGAGTCTGCTATCTGAGATAACAAGATCAGGCCGGAATTCAGCGATATTTCTGACTTCTGCGTTCAACTGTCTTGAGAAATTGGAGAATTGATAAGGTAGACTTGCAATGCTTTTTTTTATCGAAAATGCGCCTTCCGATGTCCACGAAAGCTCTAGCGGAGGAACTTTTTCACACGTAAATCCACTGTGCACTAGGAAATCAGTTGCTTCACCAAATGAAGAAAAAGTTACTTCGTACCCTAGTTCTCTGACCTGCTCTGCGAGCATCAACATCCTGCTTGCATGACCTAGCCCTACTCCATAAGGCGACATGTAAATCTTTGACAAGAATTCTAAATCAGTTCCAAGGCAGTAAATATTTAGCTTTCAATTGTTGTGGATACAATCTCAAATATCAGCATACCAATCGACTATTCAAAAGCTCAATCACCTACTCTATATATTCCGCCTCTGGGCGTGGACTCACCATAAACGGAGCACCTAAATTTGTATATTTTAACGTCTTGGTGCATCCACATATCTGGAGGCAATCCCGCCTTATAACACAAGTTGTTTAGATATTCATCAGCAGCCCATTTAAATTCTGCAGCAACTTGAGGCAGAAGCAGTGACGAATATTCACCCCAATTCAACATTAGTCCATCCACCCCGATCTTTACCGCGTCCAGATAGTCGGCAGGCTTGGTAACATTGATCAATTCAGGAAGGCTCAAGACACTTACCTCGAAGATCACCTTATCAAGCTCTTCCTCCGAAATAGGCATAAATCTCGGATCCTGAGTAGCAGCCGCAACAGCGGCTTCCTCTAATGATGAATAGAATTCACCTCTTGGTAGGGGAAAACCAATACAACCCCTCAGGGTGTTTCCATCGGCCGAGAAGTTATGAATGGATACAAATACACCAGCTTGCATTTTAGACTGAATTGATTGTTGCGACCTGGGACCTTTGTCGCTAAATAGCCTTTCTACGGAATCGCGGGCAACTCTAACTAGTATTTGACCTTCTTCATGAGTTACAGGCATTATATATAGCTACGATTGACATTTACACATGAATACGATGTTGACGGAAGCATCAAAAGACTTGTTTCAATCGACTGAACCGTTCTCTCCATAAATGAGCTTCATTTCTTCAAACGTCAATTTCTCTCCACCGGACATTTTCTTAAGAGCTGCTTCCTTAAGTAAATTCCATCTATCTTGATTCTCCTTACTGCGCTTACCTTTTTCCTGAGAGATAATGTATCTATTCTCCTTTCCTTCACCTCGTGGATATCTTCGGCCCCTCTGCTCAGAAGATGCCCTAGTTCTCTTGAACTGAATCGCATTGAGTTGGGTATCAACCATCTCTAGTTTTGCTTCAGCTTCTCTTACATTTCTGATGTTTTTACGACGGTCTTCATACAAGCTTTCCCTAAGATTCAGCAACTCATCTAGCTCTGCCTTAATTTTTCCAATGCCTTCGCCCAGCTCGGATTTCTGATCAAACAATTTGTTCATCCTGTTCTTCAAGACATCGTACTGAGTCGAAATGGTTCTATACTTATCTTCTTTCTTGTGAATTGCTTTCAAAGAGTATAATTTGGTTGCAACTTCTTTTGACTTCAAAACCAATCTACGCTCCTCATCTTTCGAAAGTTTCTTTGTCTGAATATCGCGCTCAATTTGATCAAGTTGATTGTTCAAATTTACCAGATCATATCTATCTTTTCTAGAACGCGACGTCGACGCTTTTTCATCAAGTGATTTCATCTGTGCCCGTGCAGCTATGAGGGCATTCTTTAATTCGGTAAACTTGCCAAACTCCGCGTCCTTTTGCTCATTTACGACCTTTAATTTTGCTCTCAAATCATCGAGATTGATGCGCTCATCATCTATGAGTTTCTTTGTATCGTCTATCTTCTTATTGAGATTTTCAATGGTTTCTTCGCCGATTTTCTTTTCCTCAAGAAGGGTCTTCTTGAAATCTTGCAAGGTCCTGAGGTTGGAATCTGATGCGGGTTGCCTAGACGACGTACCGTCTTCTCTATTACGTGTCTGGGCTGTGGTAGTAGCTGCTGATTTTGCTGATCCACCGCTCTTATTAGTATGTTGGTCGCGCATCACGTCGCTTGACGATTGTAATATCACCAAAAATATATTTTTTCTGATCCCATTGACTATTTAATTCTTGCCAACGGATGACATCTAGATCCCTACATGTTTATATCAGATAACATTCAATTAAAATTGGAATAATGAATGGAAGATTTTGAGAAGAACTACCCAGACTTTGACTGGAAAAACCTTCCTGCGTACAAACATCCTTTAGGTAAGGATTGTCCATGCCCTAAGCACGAATATATCAGAGAACAAATTAGTGTAGCGAAAAACCTAAACAGCTCCTCAAGAGATGGAGGGCATCAGTCTAGGCAGAAAGCTCAGGTTACATTAAAGTTTTGTCCAGATCATTACGATGTTTATTTTAAAGAGGTTATTCCTTCCATGCCAATGAAATATAAAATCATGACTAAGATTGCATTAAAGATTGGAGCTGTTGTCATTCAAAAGATTCCGTACATGATGTCTGACCAATGTTTCTACTGCCGATTCGGTTCTGGGGGATTTGACAAGAAGACTGAATTACCACCTATCTGACTGACCCTGATTTAGCTATCTTTTTTATCACTACATTAGCAGATTTTTTGCATTCCAGTTAAGACTTCAACAAGTTCATCAATGTATTACATCTATTCGAGCTGAACCCTAAGGCTAAAATGTTTCTCAAGATGATGTAGAGATATGGGCATGAATCGCCCATTTCTTTTTCATAAGCACTTATGAAAGTGTTGTGAATTAGTCGATATTGGGAGCCCCTCAAGTCCATGATGCTGGCTAGGAAGCTTGCTATATCCATGCTCCTCGAAAAAACCGAATCATCCCTCATTATAAAACTCAAATCAGTTCTGATTAGCTGTCCTTGAGTGTTTATGAGGTAGTTTTCCGCCTTATTATCTAGAAAAACTAATTTGGCATTGTGAAGTCGAGCCGTAAGTACCCCTGCATTGCCTGCCAACGTCGGACCGCCTTCATTCTCTAAAAGTGTATATAGATTACCTCCATCGATAAATTCTTCAATTAAGACTTTAGGGCTAATATACAAAAGGGTCGGAATAAGTATTTCTAGCTTCCTCAACATTTCTCTCATTCCGATGCTTTCATTCTGTAATAGCATTGCTCCAAGAGGATGTGGGGAGCTAGGATGTAACACTAGCACAGACGTAAGCGTGTAGGCAAATACTAGGATGAAGTCTCTGAAGCCCTTAATCTTCTTGTTGGTTTTTATGACTACTTTTCGGCCTTCATATTCGCCTCGCCGAACATGCCTTTGCCAATTCACGAAATGCAATTACTACCATATACTTGAAATGCAACTATAAGCTTTATACACAACAAATATGCATCATGTGCCAAGCTAGTGCATTCAGGATTACAAAGTGCAAAGAACTTCTTTACTGAGCAAAACGCTAATACATATGACAAGATCGTGCGATACGCCACGATAGGCAGAGATAAACAGTGGAAGAAGAATATTCTGACCATGATCCAAGGAAACATCGTACTGGATCTCGCCTCCGGTACGGGAATCTTGAGCGAAATGATCAGAAATAGTAACGACGCATTAGAAGTATTAAGTTTGGATCTTTCAATTGATTATGTCAAGATTTCTAAAAAAAGGAGGAAAATCCCGACCGTAATCAACGCTAGTGCAGAAATGTTGCCTTTTAGAAATAGAAGTTGTGATTGCATTGTATCTTCTTACTTGGCAAAATATGTAGATATTGATAAATTGGTAACGGAGATTAGTAGAGTAATAGCTCCAAATGGGATTGTTATATTTCATGATTTTTCATACCCTAAGAAAAGGGTCATTAGAATTGCCTGGAAATTACATTTCAAGTTATTGTGTGCAGTTGGGTTGATAATAACTTCTTGGAGACACGTCTTTTCAGAACTGGATCAAATGATTGAGAATTCAAAATGGTCAGAGGAAGTACTGGCATCGCTAGAAAGTCATGGTTTTGCCGGAATCAGTTCGACGTATTTCACATTTGGTACCTCGAAAATGATTGTAGCCAAGAAGAATGAGTAACTGGGACACTAATCGGCTAAATGAATGGTTCGTGCCAAAGTTCGGCCCCACCCGGTTTAGGATAGCGATAGGAATTTTATTTTTACCATATACTGCAATGTGTATTTCGTTTGCTTTACTAGGCTCGTTAATTTCTCCTTCAATCCATTGGGACCGGATAGTGGCTATAGTTCTCATCTACTTTTTTGCATTGGGTATCGGCGCTCACTTTGCTGATAGCATTGGTTCACGTAAGAAACCCTGGGGAGCAGAAATCAGTATACATGCCTCGTGGATCATTTTAGTACTGTCTCTTTCAGTCGCCTATTCAATAGGCATTTTCTATATCATTTTTTTTGTGCCACTACTTTCAGTCGTAGCAGTCGCAGAAGGTTTTTTTCTGTTTGCATATAATTTCGAAAAATTTGGTGGGCGTTTCCACACAAATTTTTGGTTTGTGATAGCATGGGGATTTCTTCCAGTTATGGCTGGGTTCATAATGCAGACCAATGGAATTACCGTTGAATCAATACTCGTGGCGACTGTTGCTGGTGTCATCAGTTACGTAGAAATTAGTCTTTCGAGGCCTTACAAGGTCCTCAAGAGTAGAGGAGTTCATATTGACTCTGTTTGCACGTTAGAAAAGTATCTAAAAATAATTAGTTTCGGGACTCTAATCACTGCCATGCTAGCCTTAGCATTACGTATAATTTTTTACTAGTGAATGTTTCAAAGCATACTTTTTTAGCTCAATCTAGAATATTCAACAGAATTGAAAAGAAAAAAGCCCGTTATTGACATTCACAATTCGTCAACACTACTTAAAGCACTGGTCAAAACAGAGGCTAAGTTAGGTTTCAAGATTCCTCCGCTCCTACTAGTCGTTATCATACAAAATGGTGTCCTGGAAAGTATACTCCAGTTGCTGGTTCGAAATGCGATCGAGGTCAATGTAGTAGGTCAGAGAGAGTCGGGCTCTGTACTGTATCGAAAGATTTGTGTTAGAAAAAAACCTGAAGGGATAGTCATTATGCACGCTGAATCAAGGATTGAGACTAAGAACCTTCCAACTGTGTTACTTGATGGAATATTTGAAGGTGAAAGAGGGATTGGCAGCTTGATCGAAAATCTAAGAATTGAAACCTTTAGAGATATAAAGAATATAGGATTCGATCGAAGACAAAGGGCGATATATAGAATCTATGATATTTATATCAGAACACATCTGGCTGTTACCATAAAAGAATACTTTCCAATAGATCTTCCTTTGTGGTATTCATGGTAAGAAGGATCTTGAGTTCAAGTATATCTGTCTCACGGTCATACGTTCTGAAAAGAGTAAAGTCCTCCACTTTCGTATGTTTACTGGAATAGCAAAACATGTTTCCGCGGAAGACGATACTTCAGCCTCCCACTCTTTGGTTTATTCAAGCGACAAAAAATTTAGCAGTATCTCGTTCTGCCTTGTTGAATGACCGAATTGTTTAGTTACTTGTTAAAAAAAGATTTCGATTATGGTGGCTGAAGATTCTACTTTGTTGTTCGACTGTTAAGGCCTTCCTAATTTCCTGTCGATGATGACAACAGAATGCCTTAACATTTGTTCGGTGATCGAATTTAGGAGAATAAGAGCATTCATAGTCTACAAGTTCTTCGATCCTATTTAGGAGGTAGAATGATCCCATATCAGCGATGACACACAACCCTTTCGTCCCAGAGTCTTTTGTACTCTGTACTAAGGAACTTATGAGAGTCAAGATCCGGTATGGTTTGTAGTTTATAGGAAAGGATGCATATGAATCCTCGAGTTGTTGACCAGATGCCCAAATCCCTTCTTCAGTTATCTTGCCATTTCCATGGATACTCTCTGTTCCACCAGGCCGTAAGTCAAGATTTGAACATGAATACGCGGTGACTGAATCCATTATTACTATAGGCCGTTTTCTCAACTCTCCGTCGAGCTCTACCCCCACCCGTCTAAGCACATTTTTTATGTTACTAACAGTGTCGTAGTAGGATATTATCAAAATCATTTCATTATCTGAACTATTAGAACTTTTTTCTACGAGTACATTTCTGCAATATTTTGAGTATAATTGTCTAAATGACCTCCGATTCGGGTAAACCAACACGTTATGTTCTCCATAGTCAGAGACCAGCAGCTCCTCAACCATAGCATTCGGATCAGCTGTAAGAGCTATCTTTTTTTCGGAATAGAATGCATCATCAAGAAAGCCGAACAATGTGCTGGAATACCCTCATCGAACTAGCAGCTCAATTAGAACTTCTCCTTCCGCATATTTATTGGTTTATCGATTCATGAATATTAGCATTAGAAATGATCTTACGATATCAAGCTAAATTGGATCTTAAGAGGAGTATAGCGGATGTGTGATCTCTCCAGCTTATTTAAACGTCTGGAATTCAAGATTATGGAATGGGTGAAAAGCTAAGCAAATCCTCTGTCTTATCCTAGAAGCACCTGAAGGATCTTGGGCTTAGATGGACCGGGTGGGATTCGAACCCACGACCTCGGCAATGCCAATGCCGTATCCTACCAGACTAGACGACCGGCCCTATCTAGAGTCACAATATCCTCGATATTAATACGTTTGACAGCAGTTAACGATATTATATCGCACTTTATACTGTGTACTGGTTTAGGGTGGCGCCGGAACAATCTGTAGGAGCGGTAATAAAATACTGGTCACCAATTGGGGAAAGAGGAACAAACTCCGAGTTTTTGCTATTGCGAAATAGGAGGGGTTTCTGGGGTTTCCCACAAGGACATAAGGAAAGGGGAGAGACTGAACTACAGACGTTGGTTAGGGAAGTAACAGAAGAAACTGGAATCAGGTCAATTGACATTCAATCCTATATCGGAAAGATTAGCTATTCATTTTTCAGAGGTGATGGAATGAAGTCGGAAAAAGAAGTGATTTTTTATTTTGCAACTACTAATACAAAAAATGTTAGAATTTCTGATGAACATGCAGGCTATAAATGGGCTTCCTATCTCGATGCTTTGTTAATGCTTGGTCACAGACAACTTAAATCAATATTGTCGAGAGGACATCGAAAAGGGCTCTATTGAATTTTCGACAATGACTTGTATCTGATACAATACTTAGTGTGAATTTTAGTATATCGGAATAGATTTATATCAATGTTCAGAGGGAATAAGGAGGAACGTTTAGACCATGGTTAACGGTAAGCGAGTTGTACTGACTGCAGATAGGAGTCTTATGACCAATTATAGAGGCAATTTCCTTTATGGTTTTATCGCCTGTGGACCATATGAATTAGTTCCGGAGTTTGTGTTCGATAAACTCTTCTGTCCCAGTGTCGAAACTGATAAGGAAACAGGGGGAGTCAAGGTCGCTCAATGTGGATTGAGGAGGGTAGAGGCTGCTTTGCTCAAAGAGTACAAGTCTCAAGACATCTTTATAGCTCACCCAGAGATGCTCGAAAAGTGTGTTGGGCCTGAAACCAAAGTAATCGGGGTAAATGTAATGGATCCTCTGGGAATGGCCCCTGTAACAACTACAATGTCCCCCGAAAAACTTTCCTATGTCGCAATGAAATTTAAGAAATTGTGTGCCGCCATAATCCAACTCAAGAAGAAATATGGCTTCAAAGTTGTTGTTGGAGGGAACGGCGCATGGGAGTTAGCCAAGCCAGATCGAATGAAAATTCATGGTATTGATACTGTAGTTATAGGCGAGGCGGATGAATTGGCACTTGACCTTTTTCATGATCTAGAATCTGGTGATGCGCCAGAATTACTTCACACATTTGTAAGAGGGATTGAGAATATTCCAAGTATTCGTGGGCCAACAATAAATTCACTAATTGAGGCAATGAGAGGTTGTGGCAGAGGGTGCGATTTTTGCGATGTCAATAAGCGTTCAAAAAAAGATATTCCACTTGAAAGGTTGCAAGAAGAGGCTAAGATTAACTTGAGATACGGTTTTGACTCGATATGGCTTCAATCAGATGAGATGCTTCTTTATGGCTGTGACAACAAGGACTTTGTTCCAAATTCTGACGCCATAGTCAACTTATGGTCAGGGCTCAAATCTGTAGGTGCAAACTTCATAGGCACTACGCATATGACTCTGTCAGCGGTAGCGAGCTCGCCCGATCTCATCACAAAGTTATCTCATATCAACGGAATGGAGAAGAGCGGACGGTGGTTGGCTACCAACCTAGGTGTCGAAACAGTTGCACCGAGAATGGTAAAGAAACATCTTGGCGTTAAAACAAAACCTTATCAGGCTGATGAATGGGGTGCAGTAGTGAGACAGGGCGTCAAGATTTTGAACCAAAACCATTGGTTTCCGGCGTTGACCCTTATTATAGGATGGCCAGATGAAACTCCCGACGAAACTCAGTACACCATCGATCTGATTGATGACTTTCGAGAAACTAATATGCGTGGACTTGTTGCGCCATTACTATACCAGGACTTTTCAGAGAGGAATTCTATGCATTTTGGGAATCTCAATGAAGCACAATTTGCACTATTTTGGAGGTGCTGGCAACACAACCTGTGGGTAATAAATGACATCATACCAATCATAATAAGGAACAAGACATACGGTCCCCTTATGAAAATTTTCATGGCGACTCTGATAAAAGCCGGAACATGGGCGATAATGAGGTATTTGAGAGGATTATCTAAGAATCTTTTTGATGGAAAACCACCAGAAGAAATTGTCTCCAAGTATTCGAGAAGAAAATCTGTTACCGCGTCTCTACCTCCAAAGCTTTAACAATCTGCCACATCAGAAATAATTAGCTTCGTACTTTATGAAAGACTTGTTTATTGTGTACTAGACGGACAGGAGGGCTAACAAAAAAATCTAGGTCTCGTTTGACTCGAGTACAGTTATAGCTTCATCTGCTATTGTAGCCCTGGTCGGAGTCAATATAATAAAATAATTCTTGTCAGCTCGTTCAACAGAACTTACTTGCTTGTATTTCTTTGTTGAGACATCGAATTCTAACATTCCAGGATCTAAATTTCCTTTAGTATAAACCATCATTAAAACTTCGCCTGAAATAGGACTTAAAGGAACTATAGAGAAAATGTATCCTTTGTACGAACTTACTGGCAATATCTGTTTCATGTATGGTGCTACTGATACCAAGTACATGAACACTTCTTCAACGGAAGTGAATTCCTCGAATTCAAATTTCATGTCGTTGTTCTAAGCATATACGGATATAAAGGCTTTAGTGAAAGTATCTGTCTATCCGTATGACTCGAATTTAACGTCATAACTGCCATCTTTTCTCTTCTGACGTTCGGTAACAAAACCCTTAGGTACCAGATAATCGAGTGCACCATCAACAGTACCCTGCCAGCCACACACGTAAAAACATGTATTGTCGGGAGTTATTTTCTCACCCACTAATTCCTCCAATGGAGATTTGTCTGTTCCCGCTTTTGGTCTTAAAAATGATTCCACCCTACCTTTCTGCCCGCTCCATGTTCTATTGAACCATTCCTGAGGCCGGCTGATACTGGCTCTATATCGGAAATTCCACTTATCCCTACCACCTTCGATACTTTCATCTTCGAGTTGGGTTAAGAGTTCTCTGTAACTCAATTCGTCTACATAACTAGCGCCATGAAGGACCACGATTTCCCTCTTACTATTAGTGGACTTTAGATGTAGTGAATAGGCTATAAATGGGGCCAACCCTGTCCCTCCACCAATTAGCACCATTCTCCTTTGATCAGGTGTCCCATCTGGCTTCGTTTGATTGATTGTGAATATGCCAGTGGGCTTCACCCAACTAATTTCATCTTCTTCCTTTATGTTGAAGATTTCAGTCGTGAGCCTTCCGGGGACTGGCTTTCGTACCCAGCGAATGAGCAGTTCAAAATGTCTTTTCTGCTCTGGCGGTGAAGCTATTGAATACGCCCTGCGGATCACTTTACCTTCTCGAGGTATATGTGTCCCAACTGTAAGGAACTGACCTGCCTTGAAGTCAGGTACTTGACCATCATTTGGAGTGATTCGTAAGATCAACAGATCTTCCTTCAAGACCCGAAGGTACGAAATTCTTCCTTTGTTATCAACTACCATGTATTCCTGGAGTTTGGGTATTGTAAATAAACATTGTCCTAAGATATCCAAAAGAAGTGCCACTTTAATGATAGCTCACAGTACGTGAAACCAAATTCGCGTTTGACGTTCATTCTAAATTAATATAGCTTACTCAAGTAATCAATTATTGTTATTGTTTCCAAGTTGTGCTGAGCTTCTAGTTCATGAGGTAGTAGATGTTGATTAAGTTTGGTAATAACGCGACACCAGATATTTCGCCTGACGTACAAGAACTTGCAAATCTCATCAATGACCAAAGCTCTGAGCAAAGGAAACTCGTAATCCAATTCAAATCTGCAATGGACAGATTTGCCTCAGAAAGATCGTTGGAATCTTGCCTTGAAGCCTTGAATGTTTGTATGCAACTTACAAATACCCGCCGACGCCTCCTGGAATCTTATCAACGATATTCAAGACTTTTGGAAGGCGAGATTACAAGAATTAGCAAGGACTCCAAGCGAGGGATATAGATGGATTCCGTTGAATCATCATTAGAACTCTTTTTTCAGGGGAGGTTCTTAATTTACAGCAGACTTTGCATCGAGGAATTTTTTAAGATCACCTATGCTAATTCTTTCCTGCTCCATCGAGTCTCTATACCTAACAGTTACTGTATCATCCACTAGAGTCTGCTGGTCGATAGTAAGTGCAAACGGAACTCCAATTTCTTCTAGTCGTCTATAACGCCTACCGATCGAACCTGACTCATCATAGACAGAATCGAAATCTTTCCTTAGTAGAGAGTGAATTGTCTTAGACTTCTCGACCATATTGGGTTTCGACATAAGAGGAAGAACTCCAAACAAAATGGGAGCAAGGTAAGGATTCAGCCTCAGGACGACCCGATCGTCATGTCTAAAATCTTCATGATAGGAATGTTCTAGGATACTGTATAGACTTCTGTCAATTCCCATTGACAGTTCGAAAATGTGAGGCAAGACCTTTGTCTGATCGGTTGGCTCGACAACCTCAAAGTTATGATTACTAGTCGACGAATGACCTTTTAAGTCATAATCGGCCCTGTAATTACAAGCTACTAGCTCCAGCCAACCGATGCTGGTTTCTACCTCAAAATCAAATGCAAGATGAGAATAGAATGCCTTCTCGTCATCAGCTAATCTTCTAAATCTAGTTCTTTTCATATCGATTCCCGTCTTGCTATAGAAATCTGCTAATAGCGCTAGGTAGTAAGCAATCAACTTATTTGGTAGTAAACCTTGCTTCAAACATTCGACGGCAGTAATGTCTCGATGAAATTTGTCGTCAACCAAATTAAGGGTAATATCTCTGACTTCATCAAATTTGGGCATCTCATTTAGCCGGTCAGGATTGCAAAAAACCTCAATTTCAGCCTGATAAAATTCCCGGAGTCTCAAAAGGCTTTGTCTTGGTGCGATTTCGTTCCTAAAGCTCTTGCCAACCTGAGCAATCCCTAATGGCAGCCTGCCTCTCATTGTCTTGAATACCCTTGCGAAATCAACAAAAATTGTTTGACACGTTTCAGGTCTCAAATACGCTACGTCATTTGAAGACCCGATACCGACCTCGAACATCATATTAAATCTAGTTACTGGCTTAAATTCTCCTTTGCAATTTTGACATTGAAGATGATTTTCGCTTATCATTGAATTCAGTACTGTCTCAGAAGTCCCCTCTGGAATAAGTTTCGCCAATTTTTCAGAGAGGTATCTGTCTGCCCTAAATATTGAACCACAGTTTTTGCATTCCGCGAGTGGATCACTAAAGTTTCGCAAATGCCCAGAGGCTTCGAAAACGCACCTGCTCATTATCTGTGATCCATCGATTTCTATCATGCCGTCTCGCCGTATTAGCTCTCTTCTCCATAACGCTATGAATTTGTTCTTCATATTAACTCCTACAGGACCGTACTCCCAGAACCCTGCGGGTGCGTCTGGGTAGATCTCGCAACTAGGAAAGTAGAATCCACGTTCAAGTGCAAGTTTCATAATTTGGTCGTAACTAGTCATAGTATTGCTGGACACAAGCACATTTAGGTTTTAAATTTGTTGGTAGATGATCGTAGATTATTAAAAAGGTTTTCCACAATTAGATACCTATCTACATCTATATTTCAATCCTACCTATTTTTTAGAGTAAGAGATACTTTTATGCATATGTCATGAGGGAGATCCTAATTTTTAATCAGCCTTTTGAATGGATATTGACATATTCCCTACAATGAAGGCGGGTTAACCAGAATGAACTAATTCTCTGCTCCGTCTACATGTGGAGAAACGTCGAATCCGGAATGTTTTAATAATCGGCTAAATATTTGGACCGCTGTTATTTTATAACCGAAAGCGCAATAATAGAGAGCATCTATGAACATTCGACTCGGAAATGCCGACTTGGCCAGGTATCCTTTCCTTAATGAGGCAGCCGAGTATATGAGTCAAACTTACTTCAATCTTGATGATCTCAATCTACCAGAGCTTCAACACATAGTAGAACGAGCATCAAACAGGATAAGAAATGAAATAATCCATGGCAAGCCAGATAACGCTCTAGAAAGACATGAAGTCGAGATATTGACGTTTCTTGTCGGAATTCTAATCATTAAAGCAATAAATTCCGACAATCTAACCAAAAAGCATTGCCTGTGTGAAGCGCTAAGAGCAGAAAAATTTCTAGTCCATGACTTAAAGGCGCAGGGAGAACTTGCCAATAAGAAACTTTTGATTTTTAAGGTTTTTAAAGAGCTGTTAAAAATGGACGTACTCCCAAGTCTGAAGTATCAATTAATGTTTGAAGTGAAGGTGACAGATTATCTAAAAAGATCTCATCTGTTTCACGAGCAAGAATGGAAGCTTATCAACCGACTTGTGCACGACGGCCGAGTGTTTCTCGATCCTGACGAAACAGTGCGCCTAATTAGATCAGAGTTAGCAAATCTCTTATTTGAAAGGATAAGACAGATGAATCCATCTCACATACCTACAACGATTAGAGAAAAGGCAAATATTCTTAAGTCGATACTTCCTGTGGCACCTCGTAGACTTGACGATGCCCCATCGGCTTACCCTCCATGTATAAACCACGCTTTGGACCAAATGGCAGCAGGAGAGAATCTGCCGCATTCTGCAAGGGTGATGCTCGCCACTTATATGCTTGCTATAGGAAAAAATATTGAAGAGATTGTATCACTTTTCGAAAATGCCCCAGATTATAACGAAAGAATATCTAGGTATCAAGTTGAACATTTGGCAGGAGAAAGGGGGAGTCATGTTCGCTACTTGGTCCCTTCATGTGCAAAGTTACGAAATGATGGACTATGCTTTGCCACGAGCCAGTGCGAAGGATTAATAAATCCAGTTCAGTTCGGAAGAGCAGTCAAATCCTATTCAAAGAAAGCAAGCGTCGGATAGGGTTGAAAATTTTGAAACGATCATGATCCTTACCAAGACGGGCGAAGATTTACACTTATTAAAAATAGCATTCAGAGAATTCTATTTCAATCAAGGAAACATGGTAGAGGAACCATCAAAAATACAGAACCGCGAGTTTGGACTAATGGGATTCGATGGGGTGATGAAGAGGCACCTTGCGTTTTCTAGTTTGGGGGGATTGATAGCATCTTTGATATTTGAAACTCCTTCAGATGTATTTGCTTCTAACGCGCAATATGACTTCCCGACACTCCCGATAAGCGAAAAAGGGTGGCGTGGGGCGGAACTAATTTTTGATATTGACCTTAAGGATCTCGACATGAAATGCATTCGGTCTCATTCTTATGCGAGATGCCTTTCCTGTAGCAGTAGTTACGTCTCTGGTTCTCAAGAAAGTTGTCCAAAATGCGGATCAAATAATATTGCAGAATCAATGCTCCCCTGTGATAGATGTGTCAGTGGACTGAAAAATGAAGTTTTGAAATTGCATAAGTTCCTGACCTCGGACCTAGGGATAAGCCCGGAAATGATTGGTACATATTTTTCAGGCAACAACGGTTTTCATGTACATGTCCAAGACGAATCATTCAATGACTTAGATAGCCGGGCTCGAGCGGATTTGGCCGCTTACATACTGGGAGTAGGAATCTTGGCCGATGCTATTGGGGTCACAAAGGATATCCGGAATGATTTTCGGATTAGATTCCCAATAGGCGGATTGGATCATGGTTGGCGAAAAAGAATATCGGATAGACTAGGAATATCTGTATCGTCGCAAAAGCGGCTATCTAAATTGATCAAGGATCTAGGGGGTTTAGAACAATTCAGGAGGAGAATAGCTGAAATTACTAGAGATATGGGGGTGCGAATTGATTCCCAGGTTACTACTGATGTTCATCGAGTGTTCAGGTTACCAGGAACATTGAATGGCAAGAGTGGGCTTACAAAGATTTTATGTACGGATTTGAATTCATTTGATCCATTTGACGAGTCATGCCAGCTATCAAATCGCGAAGTAACAGTCCGAATCACAATCCCAAAGCTGAAACTGCGGCTTAAGGGTGAGAGATTCAATCTAAATGAGGAATTTGTTCGTGTACCCATGTTCCTTGGAGTTTACCTAATATCTAAAGGCCTCGCACACGCAGTACGTTTAGATCCTGGTACAGGTCGATTTATTGTACCTGCTTCAACTCCTTGAATTGATTGTCGGAAAACTTCAAGAGCCTTTGTTATCAAGAAAAATATACGAAATACATTAATCTATCGTAGATTCAAAAATTATAGGATAACAAGTTAGTGACTGATATCATGTTGAGTGACGATTATGATTTGATCCCCAAGGTAAAATGGCTAGTTGCATTTAGAAATAGAAATTCTCGTGGGTCCGATGGGATCGTCTGTATTAGGGAATTTCAATGTGGTGGCTACTATGACGCATTCGAGAGAGTACAAGGCTATGCAGAAAAAACTTATACTGAGGTATTGTGGGTCAAGGAAAAAAGAGCATGCGATGAACCACTCGCTTATTCCGATCAACTACCACTTGGGTGCTTTTGTACTTACTGCAATGTTGAGCACAATACTGAAGACTCTATACCATGCCAAGAGCTACACTGCAATTCCATCTTGTGTTCCAGAAGGTGCTTCGAATATCACGTGCAGCTGAAACACATGAAATCAGGACCTCTTAGGAGATTTGCTTTCTAGCTCAGCTAAGGTTTGAACAGCCTGAGCGTCAGTAGTCTGATACGTTTTGGGTCCTGCCTGAATCTATCTAGACAGGTCGAGGTATAATTGTCAGGGGCTTCGGTTAGAATCTCTCTCACTCCAAAACCCATCTTAACGAAAGCCTCCAGAAGCCATTTGGCCCAAGTATAATATGCAGCGTTTGAAACTGGTTGAAGCAAATCATCAATAATTTCAGTAACTATTTCAAGCGTACCCAATTTCTTTAATTTGAGATAGATAGTCTCATACAAAAAAATCCAATCATCATGGTAATTACGATCAACATATTCAGGATCTGGAAGTATCATAATTACATTATCGATTGTCTCATTTTCGAAATCCTTAATTCTATTTTCGAAACTATCGTTTATGAGCACTACATTATCAGCGTTGATGTGGCCCGTGGCTTCACTGTAAAGCGCATCATTATTCTCTATGCCAATGAACAGTGTATGGGCGCTTTGTTCATCATTTGATAGTTTACACAAAAGCCTGCCATCGCCCATTCCCAGCTCCACGACTAATTTCAACGTGTTACTAGTCACGGGTAACGATAGCAATTAGGGAGTTTTCACTGAGGTGGCTGAAGCAGTCCAGAATCGAAGAGCTGTTCCACCAGTTGGAGGACCTCTCTCTCAACCTGCTCCCGGGTCATGCTTAGTTTCTTTGCAAAATCATCGGTCAGCTCAGTTACCGTCTTATTTCCCTCACAAGAGTTCCAAAAATCAACAATTGCCTGATTGACCATGAATGCCTGGTTACTATCGTTTAACAAGACCATAGAACCATCTTCCTGGGGAGTCAGCTTACCAGCCTTAGCAGGTTTATATTTTTCATAGTCGATTTGAAATCGCAATTTAGGCTTCCCAATCCCCAATCTTTGTCTGACCACCGGATTAATCTTGTCGCTTGTCCATGGAGGATCCCAAACAATTTTCACATCTATATTTCCTATCCCTGTAATTTTTCCTACCGAACGCTTGACGTCACTAACAAGAGTATCATGAAGGGGACAGCCCCGAGTAGTCATAGTCATTTCTATGCCGACATCATTTGTCGGGTGAACGCTCACATTATATATAAGACCAAGATCCACCACGTTAACTGGAATTTCAGGATCCATACACTTTCGCAACGCGTTAAACACCTGCTCATCGGTAACCTTCTGAGATGACATCTAAGAATTCTTACCAAATACTCGATAAATACTTTGTTCCGCAGAATTCAACATGACCACCTTCTTCTTAATACCGTCTACTTCGTTTAATAATAGTATCAATGCTTCTCTGAAAAGGTGGTTTGAGGAGACCTAATTCGGTTATTATACCAGTGATAAGATTTGGAGGAGTGATATCGAATGCTGGATTAATGGTATTAATGCCCTTAGGAGCAATAAAGATGTTCTTGATTTTTGTGATTTCCTCAGGCGACCTGTCCTCGATTGTTATTTCAGATATTGAGCTTTTTAGATCAAATGTCGAGACTGGAGCGGCGACATAGAAAGGTATCTTGTGAATGTGGGCCATTATGGCGATCTGGTAGGTACCGATCTTATTGTAGACGTGTCCTGTACTCAAAATTCTGTCTGCACCTACAATAACCTTGTCAACCATCTTATTTGCCATCACATATCCCACTGCCGTATCAGAAATCAAACGTACATCAAAGTCGTCATGCATTAGTTCAAAAGCTGTTAATCTTGAGCCTTGCATTACCGGCCTGGTTTCAGTAGCAATCACCTTCAAATTTTTTCCATCCTCTCGTGCAGCCCTGAGCACGCCCAAGGCTGTTCCGTACGTTGAAGTTGCAAGTGACCCTGCGTTACAATGCGTCATTACTACGTCTCCATCATAAAACAAATCTGAACCGGTCCTCCCCATTTTTTTATTTGTTAGAATATCATCATTGAGCATTGCTAACGCTTCTCGCTTAACCAATCGCTTTATTTCTTTCACATTCTTGCCGCTTGAAGAGATCTGGAGTATTCTCTTGACTGCCCAGTTGATGTTAACGGCAGTTGGTCTAGTGGATATTAATAGACCACCTGCCCTTTCCAGTTCTGTTTTTAGACCCTTTTCGGTTTTCGCCTTGCTATTAATGGTCACCAACAACAATGCCAAAGCAGCGCATATACCTATCGCAGGAGCCCCTCTTACTACTAGAGATTTTATAGCAGTGGCGATCTCGCGATGATCCGTACACCTAAGGTAAACTAATTTGTTAGGGAGTTTGGTTTGATCAATAATCTGAACTGCATTTCGTCGCCACTGAACTGTTAGTAATTCCTTTCTATAAAGTGATTTCATCGAATATCCCCTAAATACTCTGCTTTTGAACCTTTATCCGGGAAGTCGTATTCTTGCCAACCCCCATTGAAACGAGATTTGATCCAAAGGAGTTTGAGGTGCCAATTATCCCTCTGCCGTCATATACAACTGCATTTCCAACCTCCTCGACACTAATGCTTGAGTATTCGGTATGATCAGCGACTATGATTATCAGATCTGCACCTTTCAAAGACGATGCCAAATTATCGATCAAAATCACACCAGGGTACTTAGCTAGCGCAGAATCACTAACCACCAATGGGTCGTGCACCTGAATATTCTTTACACCCTTCTTAATGAGCTCTTCAATTACTCTGTATGTTGGAGACAGTCTTGTATCTGAAACGCCCCCTCTAAAGGCGAGTCCAAGAAGAGTGACTCTACAGTCTTTGAGATTCTTTGTTTTAGTTTGAGATTTTTGATAAGCGTTCAATGCCTCATTTACTGCATACGAAGGCATTCCTTCATTAACCAGACGACTGTACCTAGTGATTAGGGATTCAATACTTTTTTTACGAGCAATATCAATGATAAATTGAGGATACACCGGTATACATGCCCCACCTACCCCTATGCCGGGTCTGTGAAGGTGACAGTATGACTGAGAATTGGCAGCGTTTCTGGCTTCCCAAAAATCTACTCCTATTTTCTCCGAAATCATTGCTAGTTCGTTAGCAAGTGCGATATTCACGTCTCTGTAGACACCTTCAATTAATTTTTCGAATTCAGCTGTTCTTGGTGATGAAAGTTTTATGACTCCCTTTTTGAAAATTAACTGATATAGCGCTGACGCAATATCCGAGCTCTGAGGTCCAGTTCCTGCCACAATTGCTGGATATCCATCCTCGATATCATGTATGGCCCTACCCTCGTATATCCTCTCTGGGTTGTAAACCAGAAAAAAGTCTCTCTCGCAATCAAGTCGAGAGTTCTCTTCGAGGATTGGTAAGATAATGTCTTCGGTAGTCCCAGGAGGAACGCTCGGTGTTAATGCAACCACGTCGCCAAGCTTAAGACCAACACCTATGGAAGAGACGACGTTCTCAACAGCTTGAAGATTGGCATGAGCATTTTCTGCCATCACAGGTACACAAATCATCTTAAAAAATGAATCCTTTGAGGCAGCTACAGGGTCATCATAGACGAAAAATCGATTCTCTCTGAGTCCTTTCACAAATGCCTCATTGACATGTGGCTCAGGAATCTGGGTTTTTCCTTCTTTGGCGTATTCTCTGACCTTTTCAGATTTATCAATTCCAATAACGCAAGCACCGGCCCTTAACCAAACGGCAGCTAACGGAGCACCTACATGCCCAAGCCCATATACTGCTATTTTCAAATTACCATTTCTTACTCTAGTCACAAGTTCCTGTAAGTATTTGACTTTGTGAACTGATTGAGCATTTTCATGAGTATTGTCTTCCGATCTTTTACGATCCATCTTGTGACTCCCCATATGGGAAGGATGTAATTAATATCTATCATTCGAGAATGTATAGTCGGCATGACTCACAGTACCTAATTTGATTGGCTGAGATGATTCGACTAATTGTTTGGTTATTCTTAAACAATTCACATATTTCTGCAAATCTTATGAAAATCAATCAAAACCTATCGATGCATTTCTGACCTGACTAGGTGGTCTAAAGTTTTACTAAGTTTGGAAATAATACTATATAATAATATTGACAGTACTTCTTCGTTAGTAGGTTTAAATCTTGGGTCTTTCCGGATCGAATTATCGGATAGAACTTGATTGAACCTCGTGATGGAGCTCTTGCAATTCTTTCGCGTTTACCACAGTCCTCATCCTGGATAAACCACAGAATGGATTTTCATTATTATATATAATTCTCAATCTCCACTCGGATCTTTAGATTTGAAGGTTTTTATCAAAGTATATGCCATCACGAAAAAAGGACCAAAGAGATTTTCCGGCCGAAAAGTATTGCGTACGACTTACAATTCAGAATCGTATAGTGATATCCATTTCAGAAGAGTCTTTTTCTAGATATTGTTGCTTTTTGGTATTTTTTTAGAACTAACTGTTCAGGCGACTCGAAAAGATACCTAGCATGATCTAATATGAAAAACTATTCGCAAGAACGATTTGCCTTTATCTTGCCTAATTATTGAACTCGTCTCAGAAAATACCTTAACTACTTTTGCTGGTTCACAAATTCCTTGACATGATAACAGATCCTATCCATTGTCTGGACAAGCTCTTCATACACACGTAGTTCCTGTTGATGCTTCCATTTTCCATATACACGCACATGATCTTCGAGAGGATCGATATAGATTTCTCCTTCCTCAAGCAATACATTTCGAAGATAACTTTCCAATTGTTGGTCCTTGCTCACTATCTCAGCAATCTTTCCCCCTTCCCAATTGACACTTACTACATGCTTTTTAGAAAAATGACCGCTCGTGCTAGCCTTGCACTTCGCAACTAACTCAGACGGGTTACTAACACCACCCATCACTATGAAATGCATTTGAAAGTAGTCAAGGGCGCCATATGACGGTAGGGTATTGTTCCTGTCAAGTGTAGAGATCTCGCCTGATTCGCGCACTAATGACATTTTAGATTCATTTTCTTATCCACTTTATAAAAACCATACTTAACAATCAGGAACATACAGCTAAATATTGGACTTTCTCAAAATAGACGTTCAAGCTGTCGTCTTAACTAAAGCTTGTAGTCAAGCCTCTCGCACTATGTTATACAAGACCATTACATACCTTTTCACAATTTTAGACAGTTGTGAAGCATCTTGGAATTTCTCAATGTCGTTTGCTAGTGCCATCGTAAGCCTACGCGGGAGTTTGAGCTCATCGTCAAGATAGATGAGAAGTGAGTAGTAGAGAGCCTTTAGAAGAGACTGTTGATCGTCCTTCACAAAATTCGGATCTGCTATCATCTTTGAGAGAATAAACGAGAACTTGACAGTTAGGATAACCTTCTCATGCCCTATAAAATTAGAATCATCAAATTTGATTATCTCCATTCTTAAAAGATCTTCAATACTTTCAGCGACACTTTCCACCGTTTCTTCATGGTCAGATTCAGACATTGGTTGGGATCAAGGATTTGTTTCATACAACCGTATTAACAATTCTCATGTACTCCTCTATCAAGGCAGAATCTACAATACCTTGGACTACAGATTCCTGACCATTCGATAGAACGATGTCCAATGCTACAGCACTATAGGGAACATCAAATTGGTCGATGATTTCCATTTCTAGGCTATCAATTAACAGATCCATTTTTGACTGGAGGCGCTTGAAACCAAGTATCCTACCTATTTTTCTACTCCCAGAGCCACCTGCACGTCCGCCCGCAGACCCAAAGGATTCCTCTACCAATAAAATAAAAACTATGCAATCTTCAGATTTTCTCAAGTCAATGTCAGTTGAAGCTACAACTAGTTTACGGGTTGGAAGTAATAGGACTTCTTCAAGTGAACCGTAATTCGTCATGGTTGTCAGCGATCTTATCTCAAATATATTTCAAGCATGGCATTTGTGATTCTTGCTTTAGACGGCGAATTACTATTTCCTCGCAAGTCTATGCTTGTTCAACAGCTAAACCCGTGTTATAATGCTTCGTCACCTGACTCTTTAGAGACAATATCGTACGCTTCATAGACATCGTAAACAAATATCTTGCCATCTGAGACAGAACCAGTGCCGATCTTTGTAAAGATGTCATCTATTATCGGCTTCACCTTCTGGTTGCTGACAAGGACTTCGACTTTCATTCGAGACCCAAATTCAGGTACATACCGCATTACTCCTCTTCCGACAGCAACAGGCTCTTGCCTAGTGCGGCCGCGGCCTTTGATGTCGTAGAAAGTTAATCCACCTACATCGTGCTCGCGCATCAGATCGTCCAAATCGCGCAGGCGCTCATGTGGAACTATCAGATCAATTCGTTTCAATTTCCCTTTGGAGTATGCGCCATTTCTTATATTATATTTTTTGAAATAAATAAGGATGCTAAATCTATGAATACTAAGTCAGGCTCTTGTCTCCTTCCTCAAGGGTAGCGATATTAACGGCTTGCTCGATACTGGAAAGAAATATAATTCCATCTCCTTGTTCTCCACTCTCTCCGCTTCGCGCGTGTTTTACAATGGTCCTAATTACCAATTCCACCCGATCGTCGGGAACTGCAATTTCAAATTTCATCCGGGGGACAAGATCGTACGACACAGGCTGTCCACGCCACTGCAAATGTAGTTCTCTTTGCCTGCTCCATCCCGAGACCGAAGAAACCGTCATACCTCCAATTCCAATATTGCGCAACTGCTCCTTGACCACGGGCATTCTTTCAGCTCTTATGATAGCGTGAAGCATTTTCAAAGAAGGTATTCGTCAATATGTAATTGTGCGGTGTATATATACCGTCTTGTACGAACTATTTGATCATTGCTCCACATATGCTCGTTCGGCGTGCTGAGCAATATCTAGGCCAATATCTTCTTCAACCTCAGTGACGCGAAGACCAATTGTCTTGTCTATCACTTTCAGAATAACGATGGTGCCAACAAACGCAAGCGCTGCAGCAACTGCTACCCCGAGGGCTTGGATCGCCAACTGAATTGCATTCCCATAGAGTAACCCGTCAGGACCAGCCGGATTTACAAGTGTCGTTGCAACGAACCCGATAGCAATTGCCCCAATTATTCCGGTAATGCCGTGTACCGAACTCACGTCGAGTGCATCATCAATTTTCAGTCTCTCCTTGATAAGGAGGATGCCAAAATAAGAAGCGAATCCCAGCACAATTCCTAAAAAGAAAGAGCTCTGTGCAGTTATGAAACCTGCAGCTGGAGTTACCCCCGCGAGGCCACATATAGCACCGTTGATCGCTGCCGTTGTAGATGGTTTCTTTGATCTTTTCCAGGACAGCAAAATCCAGACTACTGCGGAAGTCACTGCTCCAATCTGAGTCACGAGGAATGCATTTGCCGCCAAGGACCCCGACGCGAGTGCACTGCCAGCATTAAATCCAAACCAACCTATCCAAAGCAAGGATGCACCAAGTACTGCGAGAGGAATATTATGCGGAACCATGATATCTGGACCAAAATTCTTACGCCGCCCCAAGACAAGTGCTGCTGCTATAGAAGCTAGACCTGCTGATGTATGAATTACAATACCTCCTGCAAAGTCATATACTCCTAAATTGGCCAGCCAGCCCCCTCCCCATACCCAATGTGCGAGAGGGAAATATACCACAAAGCTCCATGCTACGATAAAAATTACGAAGCCACTGAATTTTACACGTTCAGCAAATGCACCAGTTATGAGAAGAGGAGTTATCACCGCAAACATCATTTGGAACGTCGCAAATGTTACGCCCGGAATAGACGGCGCATAATCCAAAGCACTGTCAAAAGGCACCTCATTGAAGAAAGCCCATTGCAATCCACCAATTATTCCACCTACTGATGGGGAGAATACCAATGTGAATCCTATAAGGAACCATAATACAGAAAGAATTGCTAGACCAGAAAAAGTTTGCATCATCACGGATAAAGAATTTTTGCCTCTGATGAGTCCCGCTTCAAAGAAGCCCAGGGCGGGTGTCATAAGTAGAACCAAGCCCGTAGCAACCATCATCCAAGCAGTATCACCAGTATCTATCGGCACTTCCATGATAGATTCGTCCCAAGTATAAAAATTTTTACAAACAGGCATTCTAGCCAGACACGAGTTTTCATCATTAGTAATACCAACGTTGAAATCCATTAGAATATAGTGCTGATTGTTTCCTCTCTTTTGATAGAAATTTGAACTTAGGTGCAACAGATAAGAAATACAGAGATGCAATAAAAAAAGCACTGAGACATCAGATGGTGAAATATTTTGATCTTTACTGGCAACTGGTAATTTGAATATTAATAATATGTCGATCCATTTCACATTCAGATTATACAAGTCACTCTCACAGAAATTAAATGTACATTCTAGCAACGATTGGACCTGCTTCTCCCTTCATTCAGTAGCAATTCATATAAGGATGGTAACTGTAATGCGATACATTACGAACCTAATGTACCTAATTCAGACTCTAATCAGTTTAGACAGAAGCAAACTTCAACCGCGTCAATACTGATCTATAGGGAACCTATCAAAATACAACGTAGAAAGTAAACCACTCTTTTCATTCCAACTTAGTGATTCAGTATTTGTATTTTAATTTGTCATAGACATCTTATAAACCAGGGTACAATAATAAAAAAAACATTTTATAGAGATATGGAACAATATTACCTAGAATGGTTAGAACAGAATCCATAAACACCCTTAAGATCGGCCAACCTGCTCCACATTTTAAATTGCGGGGAACTGACGGAAAGACATACTCTTTAATAGATTTTTCGGAGAGCAAAACATTGTTGGTCGTCTTCATTTGTAACCATTGCCCTTATGTAAGAGCTAGGATTGGTGACCTTGTTCAGATTCAATCCAAGTTTTCCACTGATGAATTGGCAACAATAGGTATAAATAGTAACGATCCCAATTATGAGAACGAAGGCTTTGATAACATGATCAAATTTGGAAAAGAGTACAAACTTAATTTCCCATATTTAATTGACGAAACTCAAACTATAGCGAGATCGTATGGTGCAGTTTGTACGCCAGATCCATTTCTTTTTGATGACAATCGTAAACTTGCATATCATGGACGTATAAATGATGCAGTCGATCCGCAGATGAGTCCTAAGATTCCCATCCTAGAGAATAATGTTATGAGACTTATTTCAGGAAATGCCATCGAAAAAAACTTTTTTCCGTCAATCGGATGTTCCATTAAGTGGATTAGCTAATAGTATTCAACCCTGATGGATTGATGTATCTCCTTTCTTGGATAAGGACTGGAACTAAATATTCGCCTACCCATACTTATATGAGACGCCCTTAACACCACGAGGGTGCCTCCATAAGGTATCATATGCACAAGTACCACACTCTATGCACCCCTCGTGTTGTAAGATTACATCTCCATTTTCTCTACTGTAGCAGCGCGTAGGACATAAAGATACCATCTTTTGCATGAATTCACTTCTAGGTTTTGTGACCTGGATATGCGGCACAGAGTCGTCATCGTAATCCAGTTTCGCGATCCTTTCTTGCAATGATGGAGTATTTGGGATATAATTACTGTCAACGTGCCTGCCTAACCTTTCAGCTATCTCAACGGGAACGTTCACATAGGTATCAACGGATTCAACCAAAGGTAATAGGCGGTCGAATCCGAGCATATTTGCAAATCCTACCGCAATGCCTCTTAAGGTGCTGCTGGACATCAACTTGAAAATCATTCCATATCTTGAACCGACTATATCTTTTGGGATATGCTTGCTGCAATCAAGGAAAATCTTCAAGTACTCCTTGTCAATTTCCTTCATATCTCTTGTATAGGGGCTCTCTTCAACAGATTTTGTATAGAAACTCCCAAGATATTGTTCATCAAAATTGTTCCTATCTAGAGATCGTGCGACAGCGTTAGCTGCCCTTACTGCATCGTCTATACCTACATTTAGTCCTTCAATTCTGGGACCAATAAACACTCCACGACCTGCTGCATCGCCTACGAATAGTACATTTTTATAGTATGGCGTTTTCATTCTACATCGCTTGCCATCGGGAATCAATCTAGCGCTGTATTCTAATTCTACATAATTATCAGCAAATTCACAGTTGTATTTTTCTACTAACTCCTTCTCTAGATTGTTGATTCTACCCTCAATCTCTTCCCTTGTTTTATATTTGCCACTCTCAATTAGTCGCTTGATTCCATCTCTAGAATAGTAATCAGAACGGAGATTGTTCCATGTCTTTAGTAACTTGACTGCCATGAAATGCTGGCGAATCTCTTCGTCCTTTGAGATCAAGGCTTGATTAGCCTTACGTGTTGGAACCCTGTCTTTGATGAACTCTGCTACAAATTGATTTCGTATCAAAGCATCGATTAGTCGTGAAGGTTCAACCGGATTCTCCATCATTGAGTCCATGTGATATACTGCGCCAAGAGAAATAGTGTCTCTGTTCGTATACAAAAAACCCCCGCCTATATGATTCATAGTCACATCGCCCGCAAACAAATGCGCGGCACCTTCCTCACTTGTAATACTAAACCTGTCTTCCAAAATTGTTTCAGGTAGCTTGATTACGACCTTTACTCCTTGGTATAGTTGTTCTGAAGAGAACTTGTTCCTTGATTGGGTAACATCCGCTAGTTCAGAGTTTGTACCATCAGCTGCAATGACTGCCCTTACTCTAAATGGCTCCAGTTCATCTGTCTCTATCACAGTATCATTGCTACCCGTTTCCCATTTAATTGATCTCACATGGACCCCAGATATTATCCCTCCCCCCATCTTTTCTGACATGTCGCTTGCCTCCTTGGCAAGCCATGGTACGAGTTTACTTAGTAAAACAGAGTAAGCATAATTAATTTGATATTCGTGAACTGGAGTTAAATCAATAGAGTACAATTTATCCTTAGATGTGGCGTGCAATATATATTGCGTAATAGCACGCTCGAAAGGGGCCTCGTCAATAAATTCCCTTCCAAATACATCTTCTATATTATAAACTCTACCATTCTTCGGCTTCTTAGAGTAAAGAATCCCTCCCGAAACATTCTTAGTTCCTGTGGTACTCCCTGCTTCGAGCAAAATAGCCTGTTTTCCAAGGTTTGAGAGTTGGCGTAATGCAGTAAGACCACTGGTTCCGCCACCGACTACTGCGACATCATATTTCTCCATGTCTTAAGCCCTCTTCTCAATCGTTAGCATACGTTTTTTTATAAGCTCGGTGAGAACGGGCAAAACCTGTTCCATTCGACCTTTTATGAATAGGTCACATTCATCTCTAAATGCTGCATCAGTGTCGGGATTTATCACGACCACAAATCCCGATTCTTTCATTCCTGCAATGTGTTGAACCGCCCCACTGATACCTATGGCAATATATACAACAGGTGAAACTTTTCTGCCACTGGTACCGATCACCCGTTCGGGAATCATATAGGACAGTAAGCGTTGATCCTTAGTCTGGTAAGGTCTCTTTGAAATTGGAAGAGATATGCCGATCTCTGCATTGAGCGATTTAGCAAACTGTTCAATCAATTTGAAATTCTCCTCAGGAGAATCTCTTATCCCTCGACCATAACTAACTATGATTTTGCAACTCTCAAAATCAATTGTAGACTTTATAATGTTTCTACTTAGAACCTTGACTCTTAAATCCTCATCGGAAATCTGGGGTTCAAATTCTATAATAGTCCCTGTCCGCTCATCCTCCTTAGCTATTGGCTCAAAGACCCCGGGAATGATACTGCACGACTGAGGATGATACTCTCTAGCGATGGAAGGATTCCTATTATCAAGGCATAAGATAGTAGTCCACAGGAACCCAGAAAAGTCTGGCCTATACATTTCCAGTGTTTTTTCGTACTTAGTAAGCTGACCTTTTGTTTTGTGTTCGTGCCTAATTTCGAGGTCCGAAATCACCAATTTATTAATATCGGAGGCTAGCCCAGACTCGAGCTGTGCCATCACGGTTGAAGATAAATGCCGTCCGGTGTTATCTGCCGAGAAGAACATGTACCTAGGTTTTTTGAAATTTTCAGAACTAAGTGGAGAGATCGATCTCGCGACATTTTTGTCTTCAGCTATTTGACAGATTATCTTTGTGTACAATAAGTTGGTATAGTATCTTAATGAAGGATTATTTGCATACACCACTGCATCTGCACCAGACTTGATTAGATCCTCACACAAGTGTCTAACATTATCGCCTAGTACTACTGCAACTACTTTTTCATTACTTGAGTATTTAGCATTGAAATCATCCATTAGTCTTCTTGCCTCACCTAGCATTTCCAAGCTGACCGGCACGGGAATGCCTTCCTCGTGCTCTATCACAACATAGAGATGTTGATATGGTTCAATCCCAGCCAAATTATCAGAATTCGATTCTAAATTTGGTGTCGATTCGCTCATTTTATTGGGGCCTCCGTCATAAGTTGAAGAAGTTTTTCCGCAGCCATATCGAGTTGAGCTGTGTCATTCCCATCAATAAACTCGACCCTTCTCTTGGCCTTAGCCTTTGGAATCTTTTCTACTTTATACACAATCGTCGGCGAGCCTGGGAGACCAACAAATCTAGGATCTGCTCCTAGAGCTTCCGAGTTATATACTTGAAGATACTTTTCAAAATTCTCGGCCTTGCTTCTGGCTTCGTTGAGATTTCTCGCCAAAGAAAGCCTCTCTGAAACGGTGTCAAATGATGGTTTGTAGGAAGGATCGGCGGATATGAAAACTGGTAGAGGTGCCTGAATCTCTTCTATCACATCATAAAACCCATATAATGAAATGAATCGTTTAGCATGTATACTTCTATTCTCTGGGTCGATTTGAAAATCTATGACATTTCCTATGAACGGATAACCGAGCTTCCACGCAGTCTGTGGACCAGTTTGGCCAGTTTCGCCGTCTGATGCTCGATGACCAGAAATGACGATATCTGCGCCCAATCCGTTGTTCATACGTGATACGCCTAGTCTAAGGACTTCTGCGGTCGCCAAGGTATCAGCGCCGGCAAATATTCTATCACTGTACAAATGTAGTTCGTCTGCATTAGAAATGATTTGAGCCTGTTTCAGTGCCTGATTAGCGATTGGTGGTCCCATCGTACCAATTGCCACTCTAGCATTATATTTCACCTTACAATAAAACGCGGCCAGTGTAGCTGCGGAACTATGAGGGCCAAGTATATTTTTGGTTTCTGCCCTGTTAAGAGTGCCATCTGGATTATAGCTTACGTTTCCTTCACTAAAGTCCGGCTCTAATTTGACTATTACTCCAACGTTCAAAGGTCGTACTGGCATGCAGTCATACCTACCCATAGATACCCTTTAAATGGCTTTGGGATAACATTCACAGGTAACCTTTACAACAAAAAGACAGATTGGAGTAAATAATCTGCCTTAATAGATAATATGAATTATAAATATGTATTATTTTCTACTGAGCTTGAGGTAGGCTTAAGGTTTGCTCAAGATAATAGGAACGCAGTTGTTCATACAAGCCTCTTAACTCCTTGTACAACTCGGGCATCCTTGGCTGTAGCATCGTATAGGCAAGATAAAAGTCTTCAGCTTCCAGAAGGTATCTTTTTATCTTCGTATATACTACTGGTTTCTTATTTGTTGATGCAGTATACTCTATGAACTTCATGTTGTTCACCCGATCAATAAGCTTGATGCACTTGAGATCATAATCCGCATTGGCCAAATGAGCACAATAATGCTGAAATCTTTCTTGCTCGATGTCTTTCTTGGAGGTCTTATTCCCGTATAAATCCAGAGTGGGAGTTTTTAAAGTATGGAGTACATTAAGCACGCGACTTCCAAACTGATATCGCAGATATGCGTCAAATCCATAAGATCTTGTTTCATAAAGATTAAGAATTCGATCATTATCTTCTAGGACGTCATGTAGAACTGCGCTCGCAATTTCTACTGTAGTTATTGGTTTGTTATTCCGCCTGTAATGAACCGTCACATTCTTTGCCACGGGCCAGATATGGGTATTTAAGAATGAAGAAATGCCGTCTTCTCTATTAACACCCTCATGAACTTCTTCGGCAACAGCTATTGCGCTTTCAAGGAAACCATCCATTCGAATGTTTGCTTCATTTTCTAAGAACGTAAGAAAGGATTCCTTACTAAGAGATTCGATGGACAACTCCATATCATAATATGTGCGAAGTTAAAGAAAAGGTTTGCTAGACGATTTTTGACCAAATCACATCGCTGATCTATCTCAACCTCTCGTTATCCCTCGAGCTGCGGTACTAGTATTCTTGCCATTGTCTGTGAGTGCAATTTCCTTTAAAGCGTTGTCGTTTTTCCCTCTAGGAATACAACACTATTCCATCCTGAAACCGAGAATCAAACACATAATTAACATGCGATTTGGAGGGATTCTTCTCCAAGTCGAAGTATTTTCATGAAACAGAAGGTCTTTCAATTTTTGTTCCCAGCTCTGCTTGAAGTTCGTTGCAATATCCTATCTACCTTGATCATGTCTGTACACCCGTTATCACCAATAATCTTGTGTGTTTTATCGAAATACTCTTTTTAATCAACCACCTAGATCCCCCGCCGGATTGGCATGTAGATATTGATAAATATTACGATTTTCGTTCTAAATACAACCCGATGCATGATTTGATTTCGGCCAATGACTTAATTACCATCAATACTTGACGCCAAGAATGGCGACGATCTACGTCATGCTGTTGCAACAAAGAGCACATTGCTAGGCAAATAGACTGAATAGTATTATATTCGCGTAATGATCTTCGTAAGGATGAATTGTCTGTGAGTGATGCTAAGTCTGATAAGTTTATGCTATCCCCGAATAGTTTTCCTCCTAGTGGAGATCAGCCTGTTGCGATATCGAAGCTTTCTCAGGGAGCCTTAGAGAAAAATGGGTGCCAGACTCTACTAGGGGTTACTGGTAGTGGGAAAACTTTTACAATTGCAAATGTGATAGTAGCTGTTAATAAGAACACTCTAATAATATCCCACAATAAGACGCTGGCAGCTCAGCTTTATACCGAATTAAAGGAATTTTTTCCGCAAAACAATGTTGGTTACTTTGTGAGCTTTTATGATTATTACCAACCGGAAAGCTACTTACCCCAGACAGACACTTATATCGAAAAGGACACTGAGATAAACGAAAGAATAGAGAAGATGCGGCTAGAGGCAACGGCAATGTTAATGTCAGGGGAGCCCACCATCATAGTTGCTACCGTTTCATGTATATACTCTATAGGCTCTCCCGTTGAATGGGACCAGAATTCAATACTGCTAGACAAGAAATCAAAGGTTGACCGAAAGTGGATTATCAGTAAGCTTATAGATGCTCGCTACGAAAGAAACGATCTTTCATTGAAGGCTGGTGGATTTAGAGTTCGAGGGGATACCGTTGACATCATCCCTGGATACTCGGAGGATCTTTTGAGAATAGAGCTTTTTGGACAAGAGATCGAAATGATGTCTCTTCACGATCCCATCACTATGGAGATCAAAAGAGAGATACAGAGAGTGAAGATATTCCCAGCCAAACATTACGTAGTTGGTGACGATAGAAGGAAATCGGCTATCATATCTATTCGTCAGGAGCTTGAAGAATGGTTACCCAGTCTCCCTTCTGAACTTGAAAAGCAGAGACTCATCTCCAGAACCAATTATGACACAGAAATGATACAAGAGTTGGGTTATTGTCAAGGTATAGAGAATTACTCCAGACATTTCGACGGAAGAAATCCAGGCGATCCTCCGTACTGCCTTTTGGATTTCTTTGGTGAAGACTTTATTCTGGTTATAGATGAATCACATGTTACTATACCTCAGTTACATGCCATGTTTAATGGCGATCATGGTAGGAAGAAGACACTTATTGAATATGGATTCCGACTCCCAAGTGCAGCAGATAATCGACCTTTAAGGTTCAAAGAATTTGAAGGGTACATGAAGAACGTAATTTTTATTTCCGCTACCCCAGCTGATTATGAATTGAAACGGAGTTGGCAGGTTGTTGAACAATTAGTAAGGCCTACCGGCTTAGTTGATCCATTAGTTGAGGTGCGAGAGGCTCGAAATCAAATGCAGGACCTAATCCAAGAGATTCGAAGGCAAGTAAAACGGAAACAGAGGACACTTGTCACTACTTTGACAAAAAGGATGTCAGAAGATCTTGCTGATTTCTTAACTAAGAAGAATATTAAGGTGAGGTATATTCATTCGGAAATAAAAGGCTTGGATAGAACTGAGCTTCTGCGTCAATTAAGAATTGGAGAATTCGACGTAATGGTAGGGGTAAATCTGCTTAGAGAAGGTCTTGATCTGCCCGAAGTATCATTAGTTGCAATTTTGGATGCCGATAAGGAAGGCTTTCTGCGAAATACTACTAGCCTAGTGCAGACCTTTGGAAGGGCTGCCAGAAATATTGATGGAAAAGTTATCCTTTACGCTGAAAAGGTAACTGATTCAATGAAACTAGCAATTAGTGAGAGCGATCGGCGTCGTGAAAAGCAGGTTGAATATAATGCGAGAAATAACATTACACCAAGATCCATCGTGAAACCCATAGTAAGCGTGGAGAATGATTCTGTAGATGTGAATATTAGATCGATGAGTAGGTCAGATCTTGCTAAACTTGCCCGCAATACAGAAGCCCAAATGATAAAGTATGCAGATGATCTCAATTTTGAGCGTGCAATCGATTTAAGAAGCAAATTACACAAAATAAAGAGTGCTTTAGGAGAACCTGTAACTTAAAGGACTTATTGATTGACTATGGTTGACAATATAATCGTAAAGGGTGCGCGCGAGCATAATTTGAAGAACTTAAGTATTATTATCCCTAGGGATAAGATAGTAGTATTTACTGGCCTGTCAGGCTCAGGAAAATCTACTCTTGCATTTGATACGATCTATGCGGAAGGACAGCGCAGATACGTGGAGTCATTATCAGCCTATGCCAGACAGTTTTTGGAACTGATGGACAAACCTGACGTTGATTCTATTGATGGACTCTCTCCTGCAATCTCGATTCAGCAGAAAACGACAAACAAGAACCCTCGTTCAACCGTGGGCACAGTTACAGAGATTTATGATTATCTACGTTTACTGTACGCTCGAATAGGGATTCCGTTTTGTCCAGATTGTGAACGAAGAATAAGTCGACAATCCACAGAGGCAATTAGTGATTCGATACTTACAGCGTTTGAAGCAAAAACGGGGATTCTGCTCGCCCCATTAGTTCGAGAGAAAAAGGGGTCTTTCAGAAAATTACTTGAGGGGCTAAAAAAAGACGGATTTTTCAGGATTAGAATTGATGGTGTATTGACGAATTTAGACATTTACGCAAACAGCGACCGGGCAGGTAGGAATGCTGAGAAAGAGTCAAATTTGCCTATTCTGGACAAACGAAAGAAGCATTCCATCGAGGTAGTTGTAGACAGGTTTGAAATATCGAAGGTAGAACGAGCCCGAGTAGTTGAATCAGTCCAACTGGCTTTGCGTTTAGGCAACGGATTGGCTGCAATACTAATTGATAATGAGTTACACCTCTATTCTCAGCAAAATGCATGCTCTAAATGTGGGCTAAGCATGGCTGAGTTGGAACCTCGTTCCTTTTCATTTAATTCGCCATTTGGAGCTTGCAAAGCGTGCAACGGATTAGGCTTCAAGTTAAAATTCGACCCTGATTTAATAATTCCTGATAGGTCCAAAAGTATACTAGAAGGGGCCATCAAGCCTTGGCTAGGACGATTCGCATCTTTTAGATCTTCTAAACTCAGAGACGTTGGTAAACATTTTGGTTTTAATTTGAACACCCCTATCTCGAAATTTACGGAAGATCAGCTTAAGGTAATCCTATACGGGACCGAAAGACGTATTCGTTATGTATACCGATCAAGATATTCGGAAAGTAAATGGGAATACATTGGAAATTTCGAAGGGGTTATTCCCAATCTTGAAAGGCTCTTTGGTCAAACGGAATCTGATTCAAAGCGAGAGGAGATAGCCAAGTATATGCGCGAACATCTATGTGAGTCTTGTGGTGGGAAAAGGCTTAGAAAAGAAGCTCTCTCAGTAAGAATTGACGGGAAATCCATTATGGATGTCTGCAACCTTTCAATTGGGGATTGCCTGGAATTCTTTAATCGAATTATACTCTCAACGAATGATTTGATCATTTCAAGGACCATTTTAAAAGAGATAAGAGCCCGCCTACAATTCCTATTAGATGTTGGTTTAGACTATCTACAGCTAAATCGTGCTGTTTCTACATTGTCAGGAGGTGAATCGCAACGAATTAGATTGGCTACTCAAATTGGTTCGAACCTGTCAGGGGTTCTCTATGTCCTAGATGAACCAACCATTGGGTTACATCAAAGGGACAATGCGAAGCTCCTCGCAACTTTAAAGAAGCTTAGAGAGCTAGGGAATTCGCTTATTATCGTCGAACATGATGAAGAGGTAATAAGAAGTTCGGATTGGGTGTTAGATCTTGGACCTGGAGCTGGTAACCATGGTGGGAAGGTTGTAGCATGTGGGACTGTAGAAGACGTATGTAGTTCAGTCGATTCAGTAACAGGCCAATTCTTAACTGGTGCTTTGCTTGTAACTAAACCAAAGGATAAAAGAAGAAATGCAAATAATTTCATTACAGTACGAAGAGCAGAAGAGAATAATCTAAAGGGAATTGATGTTTCCTTTCCGTTAGGTTGCTTGACTCTTGTCACTGGTGTGTCAGGTTCGGGAAAGTCTACATTAATCAATGATATATTGTTTAAAGGATTATCTGCTCATTTTTATCATTCACGTGAACGCATAGGAAAACACAATAGCATTACAGGACTGGAATTGGTAGACAAGGTTATTGGAATCGATCAGTCCCCAATTGGTCGTACTCCCAGATCAAATGCCGCAACTTATGTAAATGCGTTCACACCGATAAGGGAACTATTTTCTAAAACTTCAATGGCAAGAGAAAAAGGATACAAGCCTGGAAGATTTTCTTTTAATGTTCCCGATGGTAGATGCGAAGAATGCGAAGGTGCTGGGGTAAAGAGAATTGAAATGCAATTCCTTGCTGACGTATATGTAACCTGCGATATCTGTAAGGGTAAAAGATACAATTCAGAAACGCTAAGCGTTACGTTCAAGAAAAAGACGGTCGCAGACATTTTGGCTATGACTGTCGAAGAAGCACTCGAGTTCTTTTCAAATATTCCAAGCGTGCATAGAAAACTAATCTTTCTCAGTGACGTTGGGCTAGGATACATACGTCTGGGACAACCTGCAACAACTCTCTCTGGTGGGGAATCTCAAAGGATCAAACTTGCTTCAGAACTATCGAAAAAAGACACAGGAAATACTGTTTATATCCTTGACGAGCCTACTACTGGGCTTCATTTCGCAGATGTTAGCAAACTGCTTTATGTCTTGCAGAGGTTAGTTGACCTTGGCAATACTGTGATCGTTATAGAGCATAACCTAGATGTGATCGCCTCTGCCGACTGGATAATAGATCTTGGACCTGAAGGAGGACAATTGGGGGGAAGGGTAGTTGCTGCCGGAACACCGGAAGAGATATCACGAAGTGATTGCAGTCACACAGGCAAATACCTAAAATCAAAATTGTTTCCAAATCAGGTACTTAACACTTTGATAAGAGAATCTGATACGAGGAAATGAGCTTAAAACAAAAAATCATTCACCTTCCCGAGTGTCCGGGTGTCTATTTTATGAAAGATAAAAGCGGCCGAGTAATATATATTGGTAAAGCGAAAAATCTAAAAAAGAGAATTAAAAGCTATGTTGTAAATAAGTTTGGTGATGGTTATAACGCAATCAAGACAGCACGATTACTCTCAAGAGTTGCAGACATTGATTTTGTTGTTACACTCAACGAAACAGAAGCATTTCTTCTCGAATCAAATTTCATAAAACAGTACCGGCCAATGTTTAATATCGAGCTGAAGTATCAGCAGAAATATACATATCTTAAAATAACCCAGGAGGAATTCCCTCGTCTTCTTGTCGCTCGAAGGAATAGAAACGGCGACTTTTTTGGCCCTAAGGGAAAGGTCTATGGTCCATTTGTTTATGGCAGCTCCAAGATATTGTCCACAGGATCATTGAGAAGATTGTTTAAGATAAGAATTTGTAAAACATTGCCTAAAAAACCTTGTCTAGAATTCTTTCTTAGGAATTGTGAAGCTCCATGTGTTGGAAATGTAACGAGAGAACAATATATGGACAAGGTAACGATGTTGCAGGAGGTGCTAACAAAAAGAAGCAACATGGAGGAATTAAAATGCAGATTGAAGGAAGAAATGACTGAAGCATCAAGAAATCACGAATATGAAATAGCAAGAGACCTTCGCGATACTATTCAAAGGTTAGCGAATTTAACGATAAAGCAAAAAGTGGAAACAGATACAAATAGAGGTACAAATGAGGAATTCTTTGGTTTCATGGCGAACGAAGACACGGGAGTTGCTCACGTACTTACTTTAAAGCGCAGAAAAGGAGTGATTACGGATCGGAGTCATGTTAGCTTTGACCTCGTAGGAGATAATTCCTTATCTACATTTTTGTCGCAGTACTATAGTTCAGATAGTATGATCCCGACGTATATTTATACAAATGAGAAAATTCAAGAGGCTGAATCGCTTCAACGATATTTAGAATCTATCTCTGGGCATAAAGTAAGAATACTACAAGTTCAGAAGGAACTCCATCATGACGATAGCGGTAAAATTATGGATCTAATTATGACAAACCTGTTACTCTATATTGAACAGGGATATCACCCGTCCCTTCTAAATCTAAGGAATAGCCTACAATTAGAATCTATACCATATATTATTGACTGTTTCGATGTATCAAATTTGGGAACAAGTATAGCAGTAGGCGCTTGCGTACGGTTTGTGAATGGTGAACGTTTTAATTCCGGATACCGGAGATTCAGAATTCAAAATAAGGGAATTCAGGATGATTTTGCAATGATACAGGAAATAGTTAGGAGGAGGTATCGTCTGGATTCTAATGATCGTGTAAATAAGGATTTGCCACTGCCGGATATGATCCTCGTAGATGGAGGCAGGGGACAGCTGAACATTGCAGTCAAAACTTTGAGATCTCTTGGTATGCTAATACCTTGTTTCTCTCTTGCCAAAGGCAATGAAGAAATCTATTCAACGAGTAGGAAGTACCCTCTCATTCTGCCTGCTAATGACCCCGGGCTAAAATTACTTAGGCATGTGAGGGATGAATCGCACAGGTTCGGCCTTAAATACAATATCAACATTCGGAAAAGCACAATGGGGGATCGATGACTTCGAAAAATGATTCACCTAACAATTTTGTGGATGCTCTTTGAATCAGAACACGACGACAACTGATTCATGAGGTGAGAAGTACCAATTGCAAAAGCCGGTTTTTGTCGTTGCTGGAACTACTAGCGGCGTAGGAAAAACGACCATATCAATGGGAGTAATGTATAAGCTGGTGCAACTAGGATTTACAGTTCAACCCTTTAAGATCGGTCCTGACTTTATCGATCCTTGTTACCATACCCTCGTTACTGGGCGCCAGTCAAGGAACCTTGATCTATGGCTAATGGGAAAAAGAGGAGTGTTAGAATGTTTTGATAGAAGTACTAGTGATGCAGATCTCTCTGTAATTGAGGGGGTAATGGGTCTATTTGACGGGATCGCTGGGAAGAGGAATGTCGGAAGTACTGCGCATATCTCTAGGATCCTTGATGCATCAGCTATATTAGTAGTAGATGCAGCCAAAACTTCACAATCGGTGGCTGCGATGATTCTTGGGTATACAAAATTTGATCCTCGTCTGAATGTGGCGGGGATTATCATAAACAATGTTGGGAGCCAAAAACATTCAAACATGATACTCGAAGCATTGACTACTCATGTAAAGAAAAAGCTGCTCGGGATCATTTACCGAAATGAAGAGATCCGTTCTGTTGAAAGGTATTTGGGGCTTATCCCCCCTATTGAAATCAAGGGTAAAGCTAAAAATGTTATACTGAATTGTGCCAAATATATTGCTGATCAGATTAATCTTGATGAAATACTACCACGTAAGGTCACCAAGAGAAATCAAAAAAAAACTCTCCAAATATTTAAAAATGAAATAGCGCCTCTGTGTAAAATCGCTGTTGCATTTGACGAATCATTTAATTTCTATTATGATGACAACCTAAGTGCACTTAGGAAAAAAGGTGTTTCGTTAGTTTTTTTTAGTCCCATCAAAGATAGGTCAGTACCGGATGATGTTGACGGACTTTTGATAGGTGGAGGTTTTCCAGAAATAATGGCGAAACGATTAGAAGGAAACACTGCAATGAAAAAGTCAATACACAAATCGATTGTAAATGGAATGCCCACACTGGCGGAATGCGGTGGGCTAATGTATTTGACAAAAGTAATAAATGACAATAGAAAAAAGAAGAATGAAAGATATTCGATGGTTGGTATTTTCGATTCAGAAACTTCCATGACTAACCGGGTTACAATTGGATATACTGAGGCTCAAGGAAGTGGTGATCTAATGGGTCGAATACCTCATGTTCACGGCCACGAATTTCACTATTCTGAATTAGTAAACTTATCTTCAGATTCTAAATTCTCATTTGATATGCAACGAGGACGAGGAATTAATGGGAAATATGATGGTTTAACCTTTAACACATGCGTTGCATCATATATGCACCTACATTTTGCAGATACGAGAATACCGGGAAGAATTTTAGATAGGTGTGTACATTATAGAAGAAGGTAGTCTATTTAATGTAGACATCTGTAAACTTTTGATTTTCCTCAACACTGATGATCCTCACCTATTTGGCTTTACCGCCATCTTCATATTATTTAGCACAAAAGAACATACTACCTAGAGGAATCATATATCCAGTGGTAGAATTGCTTCGCCTCCCTTTTGTCTAGCAATAAAATAAGGAGCCTAATGCTACACAGTCAGTGCTTCATTCTTTCGATCGATGTATGTATCCAAAATATACTTGTGACTATGTCTACTATTGTATATGGAGACTAATTTCGAGTGTAAAGCAGAACAGTATTTAGACAAAACAAAGGATCTCCGCCTAAACAATCTAACATAAGTTGTGTGCGGTGAAAAATATGTGATTCTATTTAAGATAGAATCACTTAAAAGCGATCCCATAAAAGTATCAATGACTTGGTTCGTATTGAAAGCAATAGTGAACTAGACTGCCTCAACATGCCGTCAGGAACCAGTCTATATTATTTTTTAGGCTACCCTTAGAATTAATCATATTTCACACAGTTATTGCTTAAAAGGCTAAATAAGTCTAACTAGAAGAATTGAAATCGCTCGGTAATTCATTGACTCAAAGATATCAGTCATAGTCCGATCAAGTTTGGCCCTACGCTACCTTTTATTGCTTTCCGCTCGAGACTTTAGACTAGAATTCATCATTTGAAAACTTATTCGGATATCATCGAACATACTGGTGTTTCCCAAATGGGCGCCTAACCCTTTGAATATCTCTTTTTGGGTAAAAACCGTATTATACTGCTCGTTCTCTTGAATAGTAAAGATATGCTCTCCATCTAATATGAATGGCAGAATCGCTTTTCCATACCATCTCAATTCTGTTGGAGGATCAACTTTAGTTATCACCGGGTGATAAATACGTGTTTTTTGAGCTGCGGTTCTTAATTGTATTTCAATCTTCTCTCCCATCATAGGAGAGCCAGCAATTTCAATTATGAACGGGTTCCAGTATTTATAAAGTTGAAAATCAGTAAGTATCTTCCAAACCTTCTCCGGGCTAGATCTAATTTCTATCCTTGCGGTTACCTCTTTCAAGATCCAGTTATCACCTTCTCAATAGCGTTTCTGTTCACAAGACATCCAGTAAAATGTACCGATTGTATTACTGAAGACTAGAGACAAAAGTAATCCGACTGATATTAATGCTCATCATGTCTTTTCTTGTTCCATCAATGATTCTAGGATACTTGCATTAACTTCGTCCATATCAATATTTTGCCTTAGATAAGTGCTGAGATCAGTTGTGGTGAGAATGCCAACCAACGTATCTGCATTTTTTACCAACAGATGCTGTATTTTGTTATCAACCATCTTTTTTGCGGCTTCTTCAAGGGTTGCCTTATATTCAATGGATACCAGAGGAGAAGACATTATTTCATTTACGAATACCTCAGTGCTATTTTTGTTATGAATGCATACTTTTGAAACTAGATCTTTTTCGGTTACGATGCCAACATGTACGCCGGATTCGTCAACGACTAACAAAGAACTTATATCTTTGTGTTTCATCTTTTTTGCGGCTTCCTGTGCTGTCTCATGTAAATGAATTGTTTCTAACTTGTGGGTTACAATTTTTTTGATTGATTCCAGGGTTAACATCAATCCTAAGGATATTGGATGAAGTATATTATGGATACGATCGACTCGCTTACTTGTATTGATTATTACGCAATATGCAGTTGAAGAACAAAGTGACAATATCCTATACTCATGGTTAGAAAATACTTTCATTTAACAAATGAAAAAATCCTATGTCAGCCTGATAATTCCATTAATTCTGATGCATTCTGGTCTTATAAATTAACATTAACGCATTGATTATTGAAGAGGCAGCTGAGCTACCTCCTTTGCGTCCGATATTGGAAATGGAAGGAACTGGGGTACGCAATAATTCTTTTTTTGATTCTAGGGCAGAAATAAAGCCTACAGGAATTCCAATTACGAGAGCAGGCTTGACTCTTTTTTCCCTGAACATGGAAATTACTTGAAAAAGAGCTGTAGGGGCATTTCCTATAACCACTATGCCGTTTTGAATCTGAGATGTTGACATATCCATTGCGACCTGAGATCGGGTCAGATTATTATCTCGTGAGTACTTTTTGACTGAATCCTCTGAAATCCTACACAATGTTTTCAGATTCAATTCCAATGCCAACTGCTTATTTATGCCTGATAACACCATTTCTACGTCGCAAACTACATAGCATCCATTTTTAATAGCTCCAAATGCTGATGAAAATACGTCCCCATTAAAGGTTATTTTTTCTTTCTTTGCAAAATCAAAATCAGCGGTGGCATGAATTACCCTTCTTACGATTGCCCATTCAAGCTCGTTATAAGTATGTGTTCCCACTTCATTGTCTATTATCGCGAAACTCTCATTTTCGATCCCAAATGCTTTTGTTGACATTTTGCGCAGATGTTGATCTGCGTTGTAGTAATTAGGCCTGGTAGAAGATTCCTCGCTCAACTTCTATAGCCCTTTCCAAAACTATATTTGCCAATTGACAATCAGCTCCCAAATGCTCTGTAAGGTACATGTTAGTTGAATTTTGTCCCACGATTGACGTATTGATTTCTCGGATTATGTCATATTTAATGTGAACTCCTTTGTGCAAAAAATATGGAACTACTAGAAGGCATTTTGGTGAAGACGCCAAGGAATTTCTAATACCTTCCATGATATCAGGCTTGTCGAGCTCAAGGAAACAGTATCGAACGCTTCTAAAATGAGGATTGAGCATAGCTACCACATAGTCAAATGCTTCCCTAGCCCTTCTATCACTGCTACCATGGCCAATTAGCAATAAGTCGCACTCTAAATCAGATAGGTGTAAGGCATTCTCTCGTTTAGCTTCGTGGACTCTGTTTACCACGACTTCGATCATCCTAATGTTCCTGCTAAATGGCTTAGCGATGGCCACTCGGACATCCTTCCTCATGGATATCGATGCAGCTTTCTTCACTGAATCCTTCAGCTTCATACCTGGATATAGAAAGTATGGAATAATGGTGATGAAATCGGCGCCGTTGGCAATGCATTTTGAAATACCATCCTCGATATATGGGGGGAGCACTTCCAAAAAGCAGTAAGTTGTATAGCCGTACTTGCCGGGACATGTCCTTCCAATAGTTGAACAAATCTCTTCTAACTCCTCTTTGACCTCTGGCTCTCTGCTGCCCCTATCTACGATCAGCATCGCCTTGACCAATTATGTAAATTCCACCCTTGCAATGGAAAGAGTAAGGTCAGGAGGAAATTTAAGTTTGGGGACTATTAGGGCTCCTTTAGAACTCAACAACGCAGCTGCTTCAGATACACTCTTAGTCCCCTGAAACCTTCCGACAACTTCTGATGGATTGGGAACGTTCATTTTAGAAAGCTGCTCGTCATTGAAGGCTTCTATTGGAATTTGGTACGAATTTGAAAAATCAAGCAATCCTCTAGCCTGGGCTTTATTTTCAATTGTAGCAAGGTTTCGAATACTCTTAATGCTTAAGCCATAACTTTGGAATGCCTCATGTATTGCAGATTCTATCGTTTCCTTGGTCGTATTCCAATGTATCCCGATCCCTACAACTAGACTTCTAGGTCTATAGATCACAGATTTAGATGAAATTTCTTTATCTTGTAGAATCTTATCTGTTATTATTAGGCCAGCGCTGAACTCTTTAGATCTTAGAGTATTGAGTTCGGACACTGATTTCAAGTTCCGAGGAAGACCATTACTTGGCCACCAATTGCGCTCTCCGGAGTCTTGGTAAAGTCCAATAGGCATTTCATTGACCATGCAAGCACTTACTTGTGTAATGGTATCTAGGCCATCGGTTGTCCATCCTAGATCCCTCCCCAAAATGTCCACAGCAATTGTTTTGTTAACGTCAGCAGCGGTCGTTATAACCGCCTTGCTTCCTTTGAGAAAAGTAGATAGATCTGTTGCTAATGAATTGGCTCCACCTAGATGGCCAGATAAAGCGCTAATAACAAAATTTGCTTTATCGTCAATAACTACAACGGCGGGATCGTGTTTCTTGTTACCCAAAAAGGGAGCAATAAGTCGGATCACCGCTCCAAGAGAAAAAATACAGACTAATGCACTATTTGTCTTGAATAGCCTCTCCATAATTTGGGAGGTCGGCTCTTCGAACCATTGGATATCATTTGATGAGTCATAATACTTTTGAGGAACATAGACCTTAACCTCAGGCCAATGCATCCTTATACATTTGGCTATTCTGATTCCATTCTTGGTTATTGCTACTATGCTAGTGGTCGATGGTCTTGGGCGATACAGATTTGATCCTGCTAGGTTGGGTTCCTAAACCCTCTTTTATTCCTATTCATAATACGCGTACCCTTTAAATCTACGCGGATACGATGCAGAAATATTTACATCTTTAATCCTCTATCAAAACATGCAATAAGTCTGATTTTTCATTTATCATCCCTACTATGATGTGAAACTGTGGTTTAATCGCGTAATTTTGAGGCAGGAGCATTAGCATTGGTTCAATTTTACTTAATAGTATCAAATAATCAATTCCTTCACGAATTTTTGTGTATTCATGGTGGCACTGCTAGGCATGCCATGTCGAGTAGGAGCGAACTAGAGACTTCAATTTTATAATTACAGGATATGCTATTTTCTCGGGTAGAGGCCGCACACCTTTCCATCGAAATCAAACATCACAATTTGGAGATTCAATGTACTTTCGTCATCTTTTATTAATGATGCGTAAGCGTGGTTGCATATCATGTCAAAGTAACCTGATATCCCATGTTCCTTTATGATCTCTTGAACATGACGCGCTGTGTTAGCATTCATTATTTCGGATAAAATATCCGTCGAACACGCGCACTCTCTTGCAAGATTTGCCATAAACTCCATGTCAACGTGAGAACCTTTGACGTGAGTCTGTTTTACCCCCATTGCTATCTTCGTAAGCTTACCGATGAAGCCTGCGATGACCACATTTTTCACCTTCTTGATTCGACATTGCTTTACTGCGTACCCTACAAAGTCCCCCATCTGTATAAGGGAATGTTCCGGGAGAGTGTCATTAAAAAACTTTTTAACAAATTCCTCACTCCTACCCCCTGTTGTCAATGCGACAGTGTCAACCCCCATAGCTAATGCTACATCTATGCTCTGTCGGATCGATGCTGCAAATGACGCAGTTGAATAAGGAATTACAATGCCTGTCGTTCCTAGTATTGATATTCCACCCAGTATACCTAACCTGGGATTATCTGTTTTATGCGCAATGTTCTCCCCCATTGGTACCGATATCTTTACTGTAATTCCTTTAGTTTCGATCAGTCCTCCTACAACCTCTAAAGCTGCCGTCTTGATCATCATGGATGGCACAGGATTTATTGCAGCTGCTCCTATTGGAAGGCCTAATCCTGGCTTTGTCACCCGTCCCACACCTTTTCCTCCATCTACCGTAATAGTACCAACGTCTTCATTTAGAGAAACGGTAGATAGAATCTGTGCCCCGTGTGTTGCGTCGGGATCGTCTCCACCATCCTTTGTAACAGCGCAAGTCACGGATCCGTTACCAACTTGAGTCCACTCAATTTGTATGATAATCTTCCCTCCCTTTGGCAATGTAACTTCCACACAATCTACTTCCTTACCCAATAGAAGCCGCATCAGAGCAGCTTTAGTAGCAGCTGTAGCTGAAGTGCCAGTAGTATAGCCTTTTCTAAGTGAAGACCTGTTGACCTTCATTTTACATCAAATCAGAAGTTGCATCTTCCTTAATACTCCTGCAATCATTTATTATCCAAGATATGTTACAAACTTCTAACTTTATTATTGCAATTAAAAATATGATTATGTTTAAACAATTAATTTACCACCGTCAATTATTATAGTATTACCGGTGGCATATGAAAAGCTTTCACTCCCCAGACATGCGGCTACCTTGGCGACCTCCTCTGCCGAACCCCACCTCTTCATAGCCGGTTCATTAGCTGCTTTCTTTCTTCCTGGCTTAGTCATGGAATAATACGTGGCTTCTGTTGCAATATTTCCTAGTGCAAGAGTGTATGCTCTGATTTTCTGATTCCCATATTCTAGAGCAATATGCTTGGTTACAGCAACAACGGCCGCCTTGGCAATGGTATAAGGTGCACCTTCTCTATGTCCTGACATCGCAGGCGTCGAAGCAATATTAATTATTACGCCTGAATTCCTACGAGAACGACTAGTTTTTCTTATCATGCTAGGAAGGAATTCCCTTGTCATGTGTATTGTACCCTTAAGATCAACTTCCATAATAGAATCCAAGGCTCGATCGGTCATCTTGTGATATTTCTTGTACCAGATCGCATTCTCGAAGCGATGCCCAGCACAATTAACGAGGATATCAATCCCACCGTGATGTAATATCGATTCTTTTACTACCGATCTTACGCCTCTCTCGTTAGTAACATCCAATTCAACAGCCTGAGTGTCTCCTTTGATCTTCTCTGAGGTTCTGATAGCGTCATTGATATTTCTAGAACAGACCAACACGGTCGCCCCTTGATTTTCGGCAAATTCTTTGGATATCGCGAACCCGATACCACTAGAGGAACCAGTGACTAGTGCGACTTTGTTAGCCAGAGCCAATTGAGAAGCACTTAGAATCGTCAGTAAACATTGTAAATGTGAACCTCTTGAATGATTAAAAACATATCACACCGGACTTGCGGATTGAGATAGACTCTATTCCCGACATGTGCTATATTGCTCAAGTCAGCTATCGATAGCCCGACCAGCCAGATCTGACATCTTGTCAGTCCTTTCCCATGTAAATTCAGGTTCATTCCTTCCAAAATGACCGTATGCAGCTGTCTTTTTATAGATTGGCCTTTTCAAATCTAGAATCCTTATAATATCTGCAGGTTTCATTTCAAATGATTTTTTGACTCGTCCCTCGATTAATTCGTCGTCGACAGAAGCAGTCCCGAAAGTATTCACCATGACCGACACGGGATTAGGCAAGCCTATTGCGTATGCGAGTTGCACTTCACATTTTTCTGCAAGTCCGGCAGCTACTATGTTTTTAGCGATATATCTAGCCATATAACATGCCGATCTATCAACTTTCGATGGATCTTTGCCTGAAAATGCTCCCCCTCCATGCCTTCCTGCACCACCGTAAGTGTCTGCAATTACCTTTCTTCCTGTCAAACCAGTGTCCGCCTGAGGGCCGCCAATAACAAATCTTCCGGTCGGATTTACCAAGAATTTCGAATTTGGGGTTATCCAATCCGAACAGATTTCCTTTATTACCTTACCTATGATCTCCTCCCTTAATTGGCTCAAGCTTATATCTGGGGCATGTTGGGTTGAAATTACGACAGTATCAATCCTTACCGGCTTTGTACCCTCATAAACCACTGACACCTGGGATTTGCCATCAGGTCTAATCCAACCTAGTTTTTTTTGCTTTCTAAGGGTAGACAGCTTCATTGAGAGCTTGTGAGCCATTATGATTGGCAGAGGCATGAGTTCCGCGGTCTCATTAGTCGCATAACCAAACATTAAGCCTTGATCACCTGCCCCCTGTTCCTTATCCATATTAGGAGTAACACCCAATGAAATATCAGGACTTTGTTCATGTATAGATTCTAAAACTGAACAAGATTCAGAATCAAACCCATATTCGGGTCGATCGTATCCGATCTCACGGATCACATTTCTCACTACCTTTTGTATATCAACCCTGCGTGTTGATGTGACCTCGCCTGCTACAAAAACAATTCCGGTGGAAGTTAAAGTCTCTACTGCTACTCTAGAATCTGAGTCACTTGCAAGAAACTCATCTAAGATAGAATCAGAAACCTGATCACATATCTTGTCAGGATGACCTTCTGTTACGCTCTCTGAAGTAAATATATACCTTCTTACCATTACTCCCAATAAACCTTATTTCTCACAAGAATACCATCAAAGATCTTTTTCCAGTCTTATAAATAGAACATTATTTCCTCGGATCACTACCTTTCCGTAATTTGCTAACAGATCCTGTCGATTAAATTCTTCGGCATCAATTAGTATCAGATTCATATATGTGTCTACGTTGCTCATTCTCCCTCGATATTCTATTTCACTTTTTAATCGTACTGCCACTCGCCTATTAACCGAACGCTGTAATATTGTTAATGGTCTTTTGGATTGCTGTGATGACGCGGGGGACGACAATTCAATTAATCACTTTGGAAGTGAAAGCACACAGGCTACAATAAAAAGGTTCCCTTGTTGATCATTTATCGGCCACCGCACCTTAATTCAGTTTTGCCAAAGCTAGAAGGTCTCATATATGTTACCTAACACACTAAGATTGGAATGAATCAGCATCAAGACATGTTAGAGAAAATCTTTGACGAACAAAGGAAGTTAGTGGAATATTTGGGAGTAGATAGGTATCCAAAAAGGACTGAGGAGAGGGTTTCGGCTCTAACGACAGCAATCATACATGAAGCCATCGAGTTACAAGACCTAACTAGCTGGAAGTGGTGGAAGAGACCTTCAGGGTTTGAAATCGAGAGAGCTCAAACCGAATTGATTGATATACTACATTTTGTAATCCAAGCCGCCCTGGAGCTGCAAATGACTCCTCAAAAAATGTTGAACACGTACATGAACAAGAATTACGTAAATCGAGAACGAAAGAGGTCAGGGTACTGATCGAATACCATTATTTCTCACTTCATATACAGAACTATTCAACTGATTTATTGCATTGTTCCTAGTAAAATTGTATTCTTCCATTATCGTGAGTCTGATCGATGTAACAGAAAAGGCTGGTTAGGGAAAAGTGAGTCACAATTTTCTCATATTTGTCTGGGTGCCCCTTTTATTTATGGTGTGATTTGAGTATCGTAATCGATGTACACGGGTCTAGATTTGGTTGCGGATATACTTTCCTTTTCGGACAGAACTGGAAGATTGAAGATTCAGAAAATAGAGAAAATGCTTGATAACTATAATTCTCATATTATGTATTGCTTACATGAGCTAGAGAGTTGCAACCTTATCTCCTTCGACCCATACTTGTTAGAAATTGCAATGACCGTCAAAGGTGCTGAATTTTTAAATTTATACAATGATCTTAAAGAAATGGTGTGCCTAGATAACAACTTAGATCTTTGACAATAGCACGCCCATTCCAATATCCATGTCATTGGGATCGAAACCTTGAATACAAAAAAAATGTTAGATATGATCACCTAGCCAAAAAAACTACAAATCTCTCCAAACTGCACGCGCCTTAGCCAATGCTAAGAAGCATACCAAATACGCAGATTGAACTGCGAGCCCTAAATATATCGACCAGTTTGCCGGTGTAGCAAGCCCCATGCTATCCTGTATCATCAAGGACGCATGAGTTGTCGGGACTGAATAAGCTAGGAACTGGAGATTCAACGGAAGTCGTTCGATTGAATAATAGACTGGGGGAATCACAGCAAGTATGACGTTTACAAAAGAAATAATCTGAGTTGCATTTCGCATATGTAGCATATGAGAAGACAAGAAAAAACCCATTGCAGACATTGCACCCCAGGTCAAGAGTATGCTGCTTATCAGAAGCGGCAATGTCGATAGAGTGTCTCCAAACAATACAGCTAAGGTAGTAAGCGCGACCAGAGCAGGGAGACCGAATAGTAGTTCTGACAGTGCAAGACCAGTCATATAAGTGAGAGACGACACTGGTGCCGCTACGAAGACGTCTTGAATTTTGTATTCAGTTTTATAGAATGAAATGTCTTGTCCAAGTGCCAAGCCATAGCCGACGGTTGCCATCACTAGACTGCCAGCTATTGCGAGATCTGTGTACTCACCATTGCTTACTACAAAAAGAACAAACAAAATAGAGAAAGGACTTAAAGCCGAAAACAACATCGAAAGCGGGTTTCTCCTTAGCCATAATATTCCTGTCATATATGCTATAATGACGATCTGTCTAAATGCTATGATCAACTATGTTCATCTTTGAAATGCTCTGTTGTATTTATTTCAAGTGTAATTCATAAAATAGTTGCGACGACCTCAGAAATAGGAATATTGAAATTAGATCAAGCTTTGTTCGTAGCAGTGGACTAAACAAGTTTGAATTTCTTTATTGTATGCGCGGCGCTAATTGGCGGGTTATCGATTGTAGTTGTGAATACATTGGAATTGTATGATGGGCATGTCGCTAGCGGACAAGTTTTCTTTGACTTTGAAGAAAATTCAAGCAACATGAATTATCTAGTTTTTGATGATACAAGTTCGGGCATACGAATCAAGTACCCTTCAAATTGGAATGTACTTGAACGGCTTGGAAATATATCGGGTAACAATATCCTAGTGGATTTTTACCACACCGGGATAAACGGATCACTTGGCTACTCAGAAAATGCGAACATTGTAGTATCGGATTCTCACACCATAGATTCTCAGTCACTTGATGAGCTCACCAACTCCACTATCCGGATTCTTGCGAGAAATTTAAACAATTTCACCCTACAAGAATCTCTTCCGACAATAGCTTCAGGGCTTCCGGCTCATAAGATCACATATATCGTAGCTGGGAATCAATCAGAAATTAAGCAGACTCAAGCTTGGACAGTAAAAGGTGATAAATGGATCGTGGTTTCGTATTCTGCCGAACCGTCAGCCTATTTTAATCCGAGGACTGCCCAAAATATGCTGGACTCATTATTATTAAGATAAGATATGGCTACTTGACCAAACAAGTCTTGAATAGATTGCCAGTATTTTTATAACAGATTGGAGTAGCCTATAGAATATTTACATTGATGCGCGGCAGTTTAATAATGCTAATTATCTTTCTCACCTGTCCTATATCACTGTTTTATACAGACGCCCATTCACAAGAGCAGGTGCAAACATCGCCCCAAAATATTATCGACGAAAATCTGACAGTTTCTGGATTAGAAAATACAACTAGAATCAGGATCAATGAAACTGAAACCACTACTGATCCCGTTACAATAGGTGCACTCACATCAGTAGCAATGAACAAGGTCATACTCAATGTTACCCAAAATGTTCTGAATGAAACTGCACGCATATTGGAATTGAAAGAGTTTGTTCTTCGTGTTTCAGCTCAAGAATCCGACGATTCAACGCTAAGCCTTAATTTTTCTGCGTTGGACTCGGAGACTTCTTCTGAGCTTCCTGGAGTCAGCATCGATGGTTGGATAGCAAATGGAAGTGGTATCTCTACATATTTTTTCAGTGGCCTGACTGATAGTAATGGGAGATCTGCATTTACTTTACACACACAAGCAGACGAACTATACAATACCACTCTCACGGTCGAAGCATTTTTGAGAGGTTATTCTTCTCAGAAACAATCTGCTGCCTTTACGTTAGGAGCCTAACAACTATATTTTTTGTCGATGGAAAGACAGATCACAATACATTAAATACAATCGGTACTTTGGATGTTAAGAGGATCGGCTTATTTACCAAATAAGGAAATATGTCTGCAAAATTTATCTAGATTGCACAATGGGGGCTGTTGGAGAAGATCCAAAAAATGTTACTCAATAAATACCAGAGAACCGCATGACAGATGTATTCTCGATATGGTTACGTCTTAACGCCATTTTTTGATCAAAGTGCTTACTTAAGGGAACATCACATTATGTAACTTCACGAACAGTCGCATAGAAGAAAAATGTCCATATCAACAGATGCAAAAAGGAAAATGAACAATATTTGTTGACTCCAACTATTTTTGATGAGCAGATAGAACTAGATGCCGAGCCCCGCGATTGGCTTCCGACATATTCCCATACATTTTGCATGAAAGGCTCATCTACGTAGTTTGCGACCCTAATCACATTCTATTCAACGGATCAATACCAAGATAGTTTAATGCAAGTCTCATTACGATATTGAAAGCCTTAACTAGCAGCAGCCTTGCAGAAACTAGAGATTCGCTGGTCTCTTTCAGAATAGGGACCTTTTCATAATATAGATTAAATGCTACTGCGAGTTTATGGGCATACCTTGCCATGAGCTTTGGGTTCATTTGTGAAGAACATTGTTCGATGATTAGATCCATTTTTGACAATTCTCGAATCAAGTTTGATTCCTTTTCATGTAAGAGATCAGCAAGGCTAATAGTTCGGTGCGTTAGTTCTCCTTTCTCCAGCAACCTTTGAGACCTCGCGAATGCATATTGTAAATATGGCCCGCTGTCACCATCTAAGCTCAGTGATTCCTCTAGATCAAATACAATTGGCCGTTCTAAATCCTGTTTAATCATGTTATAACGGACTGCAGCCCTGCCCAGACTTTCAGAAATCCCAGATAGTTCGGAGTCAGTCATATTCGGATGCCTACTCCTAATTTCTTCTTTTGCCTTCTTGTAGAGTATTTCCATAATTTGGTCGGCACCAACGTAAATGCCTTTCCTTCCGGACATATGAGCTGAAGTATTTCCAATGTCAATACCTAACGACTTAGCGGTCCTGGAACTTAGTGTAACTGGTTCGTAGCTCAGATGCATATACCGCTCTTTTTCAAATTTTGCAACAGCCGAAAGAGTACTTGAAATGATAGTTTGCAACCTAGATTGTCTGGAGTCAATCAGATTAATTACAATCTCTGCACCTCCAAATTGACGTTTTGCATGCGAACCGACAGTCGTATCAAGGGTAGCTGCCCAGAGTATTGAAGTGTCCCACTGCTCCGAAAATACGCAATAAAGAAATGGGTCGGGAAACAGGCCCAGCTTCCATGCCGCGTACGGCATATCCTTAGCCACATATGTCAAGGTGCCATCACTTCTGATCAACACTTTATCGTCGTCGCCGTCGGAGCCCCTGATCACCCAACAACCCTTATTTTTTCCTTCAGTTTCATAGGCTGCTCTGCCTTTATTTTTTAAAAGCTCGAACATCTTCTCCCACATCTTAGAAGCTACAATATCTGATTCGAAATTTAGTAGGTCGTATCTTACTTTTAGGCTCCAGCATGTCTTCAGTTGATCCTTTAACACGCGTAGACTGATCTCTTTCGCGAACCTTGATAGATCAGAATTACCTTTTTCAATGCTTTTCAAGACTGATTTCCGCTTCTGTTGGAGATCGGGGTTCTTGATGTACAAATCATTGATTTTCACATAAACTTCATTTCCACAATATTGGTCGAATTTTGTGGTAGGATCGGGGGGATCGGTTGGAAATCCAGCATTCATAAATCCAACAACAATGTCGGCTACTTGAAGACCCGAATCATCCACGTAGTAGAACACACTTGTGTCATAATTAACAGCCGAAAGGATCCTGAATAGAACATCCCCAATAATCATGTTTCTCAAATGACCGACATGTAACGCCTTGTTAGGGTTTACGCTCGTATGCTCAATAATGACCCTTTTCCCTTTTCCAAAGTCAAATTTTCCATAACTGTCATCCAATATCTCTCCGATAACTGCTTTTGGATACACATTCCAATCTGCCCTGAAATTTATGTGTCCTGAAGGATGGGCATCAATTGTATTCAGCAGTGACCCCCGTGATCTTTGATTACTTAGTTGGATTAAAAGAGAATCTACCAAATCCTTTGCTACAAGATACGGGTTACTACTAAATCGTTGAGCAAGTTGAAATGCGATATTGCTGGTAAGCTCTCCAAATGCATTGTTTGGAGGCTCAACAAGTGTATAATTTATGCCATCAATTTTTCTCTCTTGCAATAGTTTGTCTATTAGCAGTATCGCTTCCTTTCTGAGATTCCTTAGGCTCATGATTTTATTTCAAAAAAGTTTTGAGACAAAAACTGAATCGCTTGCACAAGTCCTTCACCGTGCTTTGCCGACGTGACTTGAGTTGCACTCCGTTTCACGCTTTCTTCGGCGTGTCCTAAGCAGATACTATGGCCACACGATCTGAAAAGGGGGACATCAGTTTCGCTATCTCCGATTGCTACGCTATCCTTCGCTTCCAGCCCCAGGATTCTTAAGGCTTCAGACAGCCCTTTAGACTTGTCTATCCCAGCCTGGTTAATATGATAGGCATACTTACTATCACTTAGATACAAGGGAAGTTTATGCTCATTGAGAATCAGCTGGGCGCTAACAATGTCAAAATTTCTGCACAACACAACTTCTGACATTCGCTCAAAGACTGGCTTGATCTTGATACCCTTAATACGATCCTTCAGTATATTGTACCCCTCCACGCATATTTTCTTATCTGCCAAGACCAAATGTTCCTCTGGACTCGTGGTGATTACACCACCATTCTCGGAAACGGCAATCTTTGTTGTTCCTGCAAATACTGCTAAAGTATAAGCTTCAAATGAAGATCTTCCTGTAACAAATATTACTTTAAAACCCATTCTCTCAAGAATCCGGAGTTCAAGGACAGCTGGGAGGTGAAGCATGCCTCCACCATCCTCAGTAATAGTCCCGTCGATGTCAACCGCAAATGAGGTAATCTGCCGCAAAATGATCTGAGTACGAAACAGATCTGTTTATTTAAACATTCTTCAAACCAAGAGCAAAAGCATTTTTTACGGAATAGCTGCTAAGATCGCTTCCTACATCCTAGGTAGCACGCACTCTGCCCAATCCTGGTTCGTAACGAGTCAAAAAGTGTCGGTGACACGCCATCGTCCGTGTCAGCTACCTAAAAATTGCTTAAGGATTTAGGGTTACATTCCTTAGAGGAGGCTTCAGAATGGCAAAGGACTCAGTTCTGCTATGACGGCTTGGCTAGCGAGCCTTTCATGCACCCTCTTATCGCTCAACGATTTTTGTTTTTTAACCTTTACCTTGATCTTGAACCCAAAGTGGATACCATTTCGCCACTTCTCTGCGGAAATGATCTCTCCAATACCTTGAATCCGATCGCCCTCGCGTGTGACTACTGTGAACGGTGTATTCCGATGATATTTCAACATCTCAATACGCTCAAAGAAATGATCCCAGTCTAGGGGATTCCTAATCAGCGCTTCAAAAGACAGTATATCACCTACCTTCACTTCCTCCAAATGAGTACCCATTATTTCTAGTTGATCTAACTTTACATACACAGTCTAAAATAAACACAATTACAATATAACGTTTTTGATATCAAAAAGTACAATAATTTTCAAATATTGGTACTGTTGGAACTTTAATATCAATAATAAATCGATATTATTTAAAATGTCATATAGTAACACGTTGTAAAGGCTTTAATAAGAATTTTTGAGTTAATATAAAGCGGGTCCGTCGCCTAGTCAGGAGAGGGTGCTGATTTAGCAAGCACAAGCCTCCGAAGCCAGCTGTTGTGGGATCGAAGCCCACCGGACCCGAAAAATCTCCCTATGAACCAATAACAAGCGGGAGAAGATGATATTGCAGAAGTATTGCATTTCTCGCAATTTTCTTAGGTCGCGTGCTACCGCATTTCACACCCCGGTGACTGAAATTAAGATATGGATTTGCCAGTCGAATTTATTGGCAAAAATATTTATAGATAAACATAAGGAGAGAAAGTTATTGTCGCAAGAAGTCGTTGGCCTGTCAGATAAGTCTAATATATTGTTGAATAGGAGGGAAATCACGGTCCTTTTCAAAGAACAGGCCGGCAAATTAGGGAGAACCGAGGCATCGGAAATGGTTGCCAAAAAATTTGGACTGAGCAAGAATTGCATCATTCCTATTAATATGAAAAGTGAGAGAGGCAAAAGGGATTTAGTCGGAACATTTTACGCATTTAATTCAGAGGAGGAAACCAAAAATAAAGTACCTCGGTATAGATTGTTGAGAAATCTGTCTAAAGAAGAAAGAAAGAAGCTGATCGATGAGGAAAAAGCTGCTAAGCTAAAAGCGAAACAGGCTTCATCTTCAGAGGCGAAGGGTTAGGGAAGGCGCAGATAGCTTGGCGAAAATCAATTCGGGATCGGTACACAAATTTTACAAGATTGACGGCGATAAGGTAACAAGGTCTAAGAGAGATTGCCCCAGATGCGGAAAGGGGGTTTTTATGGCTGAACATAAGGATAGACTTAGCTGTGGAAAATGTGGATTTACCGAATTCAGTAAAAAGGATAATGCGAAAACTGGATCCTGAAGAGATAATTTCGTCATTATGGTAAATACATACGTAGCTAAAGGTATGAGGTTCAAATGTCCGCAACATATTCTACCTTAGTTACTTAAGGACATTTGATAGGATTTGACGCCATCGTGGGCAACCGTCAACACCTTGCTTTAATTCGTTTAATTGTTTCTTCTCATGATTGCAATGATTGATGATCACATTTTCGATATTTCAACTCCTTTATCTTTCAGTTTGTGGACGTATTAGTTTCCAAATTACGAAGGCCTTGCGTTGATACGGCCCAACAACAGTAGACCATGAAATACAATGAAACTAGTGCACTGTCAGATATGCATTGACAAATTTGATTGCAACATTAACCCCAAATCAGGTCCTTTCGTTCACTGACATTCTTACGGATAGGGAGTCGCTGAAATACCTCCAAGTCGTGTTGGTCTCGTAGCCAAACATCCATAATATCGAAACTTAAGCACTCACACTTAAGCCCTAGTATGGTTGAAATATTCGGTTCGCAGTACTCCTTTCCACCCACGAATTGTTTAATATGTAACCCACCTTCCGCGAAGATATCGAGTACAAAATTCTTTCCATCTATCTTACCTAGCTTAACGCTGTGCACAGCCTTTCTGATTATCTTTTTCTTGTTTCTAAACCAGATCGTGCGCCCACTAAGGGAAGTTAAGCATTCGAGGTCCTTAATACTTACCAATCTCTCTGCAGTAATAGAAACTCTTGTCGTAGAATCAAATTTCAGTGGAGATTGCGGTAGCATCCTTGAGGTGCTCAACACACAAAGTTCAATTCCATTTTCCTTCAGGCTGATATTGTGTTCAGTTAAAACTCTCCGCTTCGGTCCTATTACCTCTGCAAAAAACGGCCTACCTTTACCAAGTACTAGACTTTCTTTATCTTCGCCACCAATCCATGAAAATTTAACTTTTTCCCCTAAAGTTAATTGCTTGAGGTATTCAGATATCACCTCTTCCAAACTGAATGAATTTTCGCGTTGCGAATCTTCTAAAATTTGATTTCTGGTAACGACCAAGCCTTTGCTTTTTTGGGCTATTCCTCGCCTCTTTTTTAAATATTTGCATGCAAGTACGATAGGTGCGGGAATAATATTAAAAAAAACCTCATTTTTTTCATTGATTACTAGGTCAATTCTGATATCCGGAGATACGTAATCAATTTCCTTAAAAAGAGCATACTTGAACATTTCTCTAAGGTTTAATAAAAATTGATTCTTGATATTGTTTCTTCCCTTAATCTTCAGTCTTGATCTAATATTGTCTTCTCTTTCAATGTAGGAGGAAGGGAGCGAAACTCCGATCTGAAAAGTTCTAAATTCATATCCGTCACTCAACCTCGTGACTAGCGTATTACTAATGGTTCCCAACTTGCTCATCAAATTGTTACAAATAAAGCACTCGTTTGGCTCATCTAAATTCTTCCTGTCGATGAATCCTTGCCTATTCCTACAATCCTTACATAGAGATACGTAATTTTTCAATCCCAAGTGTGAAGCTAAACCCAAAATACTAACTATCCTATCCCGAATCGTCGGAGCATTCCTTGCATCTGCCTTCCTTTTGCCTGCTTCATAACCGCTTTAGAATTACTGTACTGCTTAATAAGATCCTTAACGTCGTGTTCAGTCAATCCTGACCCTCGGGCGATACGTTTCCTCCTAGAATCATTCACGATATCTGGATCCGAGCGCTCAGCAGACGTCATAGATTGAATAATAACCCTCCATTTCTCCAATTTGCCTTGAATTGCCTCTAGCTGGTCCTCCTTTACCATACCAGATAATCCAGGGAGATTATCGATGATGTTCCTAAGACCCATCTTTCCGACATTTTCCATCTGTGCATAAAAGTCTTCTATTGTCATTTTCCCACTTAGGACTCTCTTTGCCTGATTTTCATCTGCCTTAAGCTCTAATCCTTTGGCCATCTCAAGCAGTGCTTTTATATCACCCATCCCGAGCAGACGCCCAACAAATCGCGTTGGAGAGAACTGCTCTAAATCATCAATTCTTTCACCCGTTCCGATGAACATTACCTTGGCTCCCGTAGCTACCACCGCAGCAAGTACACCTCCTCCTTTTGCGGTTCCATCAAGTTTTGTAATAGCTATGCCCCCGATCGGAGCTGCACTATGGAAAGCCTTGGCCTGATTAAATGCTTGTTGGCCTATCGTGCCATCGATCACCAACAGAACGAGTTCCGGTTTAGCAACTTCGTACATACCCGTCATCTCCGCCAAAAGACCTGATTCCTCCTTATGTCTCCCGGCAGTATCCACGAGCACAATGTCAATGTTCTGTCTTCTGAAATAATCAATCCCGTCCCCAACAATCTTTACGGCATCATTTTCGCCTTCTTTGCCATATACCTCCACGTTGACCTTGCTACAGTTCATCCTTAATTGGGTAAGAGCGCCAGGCCGAAATGTGTCCGCGCCTACTACACCAACCTTGTGCCCATGTTTGGTGAACCACCTAGCGAGTTTTGCGGAGACCGTGGTCTTGCCACTTCCTTGAATTCCTAACATTAGTACGACGTTGAGTTTCCCCGGTTTGAATGAGAATAGTTCTACTTCAGGCTGAGCCGATTTATCTATTGTTTTTATTTCTTCACCAGTATAACCAAGGAGTCTAGATAATTCACTGTAAAGTATTGTTATAATATGATCTTTGCGAGAAAGCCCCTTAGGCGGCTGCTCGGTAAGGCAGCGCTGTTTAATATTCTGTGTGACAGTGAGAACGAGTTTTACATTAACATCAGACTGCAACAATGCCCTTTGGACGTCTTTGCAAAGTGATTCTATTAGCTCACGGTTGATGTCAGAAGCGCCAATTACTTTCTTAAGTGCGCTTCTCAGGTTAATTCGCAGACTGTCGAGCATAATTTTTTTTCCTTATTTTGATTTTAGCCTCACGCTGGTTATCCTAAAAATTCCACGCTGACCATCCCATTGAATTTCAGATCCCATAACATCAACTATTTCATGATGGATAGGACTATCCAAGATTAAAGTTTCTGCTTCTCCTCCTTCAAAGTTCAAATTAAAGTGATTGCGATCACTCAGCTCAATTAATCGTTCCAGTTCCTTCGTGTCTATTATTTTCCCCAACCAGCATCGATCAAGACCCATAGCCGAAACACTTGTTATAAGAGTTTTAAACCCATTCGAAATTAGTTCTCTCATGAACTTGATTGCAGGTTTACCCCATAGGGGGCTAATAACACGAAGACCATACTTAGAACAGCAGTTGCTGAAATTGGAATCTTGAAACCTACTCGAAATACCACCATGCACAATTCCATCTATATGATACTGAGCCTTCGCTTGATTGATTAGACGTTCAATTGCCTCTAGCTCACATTGTAAATCAGTTCCCTTAACGGATGAAACCAAGTGAGGAAGTCTCATCGCTTTTGCCACTAATGGAGTGATACTGACATTCGGAAAATGAAAAAGTAGACTTTCGTTGCTTGGCGGAAATAAAGTCAATAAGCAACTGATTTCGTGCCCGTGCCTTATTGATTCATAGATTGCATAGGTACTATCCTTTCCTCCAGAAAAAAGACATCCAAGCCTCATTCGGGTTTCCTTCCATATGTGGCTATAAATAAGTATTGAAGCGAATTCGGTTGTCTCCTCAAGGTTTATAGGATGTTGTCGAATATCGAGAGTCTTTAGCAGTACATCATTTCTTCACATGCAACTGAACTGACAGTTATTCTTTGTCGTTCTCAATACTGTATTTATCGCCATCTGCTCATCCACTTCCACCTTTCCGCTCTGATTTCCATAGCGCTGTACTTGTCGCCTTCTCAGCATCATAATCATTCTCTCCTATTCTTGATTCATCGCTATCATGCTGAAATTGATTTGGTTGATCCTTCGACCTCTTCCTCTACTTTGATTACTTCCTCTATTACAGCAATCTCTACATCAGAAACATCTTCAGCATTACGGTCTAAGATCATTGGAATCCTACTGGCCTTGATTTTATGTTAGAGCTGTTATCATCCTTGTTTAAAATCCTATTCCCGTCCGAATCTGACGTTCTCTCTTCATCGATTGGCAGACCACTTGCAACTGATACCACTAAATTCCTCGAGGCCAACCTCAACGGTTTGTGGATGGGCTCTGAATAGTGGGACATCTAGGTGATCCCATCTCCTACGTTGAGCGATCAGAATCTTGAAACTAATTGATTAGGAGTGGATGGATGCTTCAGGACTCATAATCAACATCACTGAGTTTGTATGTCAGACGGCTCTTCCTTTTCATCATTAGCATCCCTGCATCCGAAGGTCAATTAGTAATAAATGCATAACCCGTAAAGTGGTCCTCGAAGTAGAAATTTGGCTGGTCAAAATAACATAATTGGTCAGAGCGCTAGAAATTTAAATACTGAACTAGTCTAAATTAATCAATTGTCAGCTTTCTTTTTGGCCGGATTATTAACATCTAGTTTGATTGTTAAGGTGAGTACTTTGAATATATTGCCACCTGGGACAGTAAAGAATGAGGCTACTTTTTTTGCGATGTTAGGTATACTGATAGCTCTAGTTGCCATCGCGTACATTCTTCGAATACGAAATAGGCGTCAAATCTCTGATACATAAATGGAAGCCTGTGACGAAGCAATGGACATTTTCCTGTTGTAATAGTGGCAAAATTCATATATTGCTTTCGAGGCGAAGTGTCATAGATGGAGATACTCCAAGACAGAAATTTGGGAAAATATCTATTTGATAAATACTGCACTAATCCTAAAAATTGGAAGTTTTTGATTAGTCCTTCATATCATGATGATGGTTTCTTTGATGCAACAATTTCTAATTTCGATGAGGTATGGCAGATTAAGGTTGATTCGATTTATAAACCTGTCCCCATAATAATTGGAACCAAAGTTGATGCGGACGTTACCAGGGTTTATAAACAGATTGAATCGGCTCCATTTGGCTACAGAAAGATTGATCCAGATTCAATATTAAAGATTTTGCTGAATACAGTCGACGACGAAACAGATACTACGAAACCAATCAAACGACCGAGGACCAATTTGGTGAATATATTAAATTCAATTGAACCAGTTATACCATCTCAACAAGGAAGCTATGCTTATGGTCCATTCGCGTTTTCAAATATTAGCCCCGTCATGAAGAATGATCAGCAAAGAAATGTGAGCGAAAAATTATCCAGAAAATTGAGACAAATTCTAAAAGATAGATATTCATTATATGGATAAAAGAACATCGACCTGATGTAGTTCATTAAACACCTCCCCCGGATCAGCTTGGTCCCAATCGTAGTAGCGTGATATACTAGAATTAAATATTACTTTTAGTTTGTCTGTGTATCTAAAATTCAGATCATTTCGGAATATCCACTTTACAATGTAATACTGATAGTATCAGTGTTTCCCTTATTTTAACTATATTTGAAGATAATATCTACACTGTGTGTGGAATGTCAATAGGACACTAAGCACATTCTGAGTTTCGTATCGAGATCTAGGTGATCGCTATTAAGAGCACTACCATACACAATTGGAAAGGAAAATCTAGATTCTGTGAAATAAGATTTGGTTGGACGTAAAATAAGGATCTGAGAAATTAAAGTGCGGATTTTGACTAATAAATAATAACTTAATTTGATAGTAACCATTGAAAAGGAGAATTGTGATCAAATGCCAGCCATTTCCTGATTATTAGGAACAGTTTGCGGGTCACTAGTGTTAAACATAGCTCATTCCATGTATTTCGTGCACTGATCCTTGGCCAGTAATCTGTCGTTCTTTAGAAGTCAAAAGATAGATTCACAAGACATTCACTGCATCGCCATACGAGATCTACTCATTGTCGATAACTTGGCATTTGTGTAATTTTTAAATATTCGTCGTATATTATTTCGTAGGTTCATAGTGGATCTGTACAAATCTATATGTTATTATTCTATAATGTGTTTAACTATCAAAATTTAAAATAAACGAATTTGGGATTTGTCTTAAACAGAAAGCTATCGAGAACAGATACAAGTCCGAATGAAGTTATCCTAATCGAGGACTATTTTTCCGCTTACATTTATAAACCATTAGCCTATCCTCTGAATTGAGGGTAACATTTATATGCAGCATGTAATTTCGCCGAGGATGGCATGACATTAATTAAATCTTATTCCATCAAACAGAAAGGAAGTTGACAAAGATGGATAGCCCCAGATCGGCAATTCTTATTACCTACCCAGAAACAGAATCTATCGAGGAGGCTTCCGCACTTGCTGACGCGGCCGGGTATAAGGTTTGGAAAATAGTTACTCAAAAGAATATAACAAGATCAAGATTTGGAATCGGGCATGGAAAAGCACTTGAAGTACAAGAGATGGTTAGGGTCTCCAATCCAGATATTATTATATTTGACGAAGTCTTGAAACCGTCGCAGCAGTATAATATTGCCAGCCTATGCAGAATAGAAGTGTTAGATCGCGAGAGGTTGATTCTGGACATATTTGAGAAAAGGACAACCACTAAGGAATCGACTATTCAGGTGAAATTAGCGGAGCTAAGGTATGAAACAGTTAGAATAAAAGATAAAGTTAGACTTGCCAAGCTAGGTGAGCAGCCAGGTTTTTTTGGACTAGGTAAATATGACGCTGATGTATATTCTCTTGATCTTAGGAAGAGAATTTCACTTTTGAAGAAGAAGCTAGAGAAAGAGAAAAAGAAGAGGGAAATGCACAGAATACAGCGGACAAAATCAGGACTTCCGACCGTTTCGATCGCTGGTTACACTTCTGCTGGAAAGACGACGCTCTTCAACAGGCTCACCGGCGAGACAAAGAGGACAGGGGAAGGAATGTTCACTACTTTGTCTACATATACACGGTCGTTTAAAGTCAATAAAAATATGAAGCTCCTCATTAGTGACACCATTGGTTTCATTAACAAACTCCCACCTTATATGATAGATGCATTTAGATCTACATTAAATGAGATGACTTATTCTGACTTGACTCTATTAGTTATTGACGGAAGTGATCCATTGAATGTAATAGACAAGAAAATTCAAAGTTCGACAAAAGTGATGAATGACCTTTTGATCCCACTAACTAGGATCCTTTATTTGTTTAATAAGGCCGATCGGATTGAGGACTACGATTTGTTTGTTGATGCACTTACAAAATCAAAAGTATTTGATCCTTTGAGCAGCCAGTTCATGCTTATATCATCTAAGACAGGATATAATATTGGGAAACTGGAAAATCTTCTTCGACTTCGTTTCGCTCCCCGATTATAGCAGTATTACCCTATGGTAATGCAACACAGTAAAGATAAGCGATTAGAGGATTAAGTATCTCCTCGCTTAGCACTTTAATTATCAATTCTCGGTCAAAAAATGATTAAAGTAGACTGTTATAACCCATGTTTAGAAATGAGTGGAATAACAAAGTAATTTCTAACGCCACTAGCCACGTAGTCGAAGGCGCGTTCGAGACATACTCTTTTGAATTGCACCTATTTCCTTTGCAATTGCCGACACTTGCTTCTGGTCTAGGTCAAGTAATGAGAGGATATGTTCAAGATTTCTTTCCTCTGACAAGATGGAAATAAAGTAAGGTAAGGTCAATGCCCCACACGAACTATTCCCCGAATGAGTCTCAACTGAAAGGATTGGAAATAAAGGTTTAAGACCGTTGCTTCTTGAAATTACCTGCATAATTGTAGGCCATATGAAACTATACTGAGAATAGTTTATCCCCTTATTTCTTGAAATGCTGTATATTCTGTTTACAAGCATCTCATCAAGATACCTTAACAGTTTCCAATTTCGATTCAGGAATATCCTTCCTATCCAGATGTCAATCGAAGACAATATTTCAAGAAGGCTGGCCCTCGTATTCACATCTAGCGTCCGAGACGAAATAATACTTGTGAAGATGGCATATAGGATATCCCTTCTCCTATCTTCTGGAGATAACCCGAACCGCGGGTCTACATAGTGTGAATCTGATCTAGCAAGGATATTCTTAGCACTTTCTAGTGCGGTTTCAGCAAAGAATGCATTGACGGCTGGTCCTATATCTATTTCAGACATTTGCTCTTTGTCTGTCATATATTGAGCGCCTGCAGATTGTGCAAGGTTAAGTAGAGAACGTATATCACCATGACTTTGATTCAAGATAAGGTCTTTTTCAGAGATAGGTAAGTTTAATCCTTCTCTGGACAAAATCTGATCCAAAAGCTTTTCAGACAAATCTAAAGGAATTGAATGAAATTCGATTACCCTGCAGTTTTTAGTTAACTCCTTAATCCGTTGGTTTCTAGAATTGGATGCCAATATTATTGGTACTGTGGGTTCCTTTAGGATCCTGGTTAGGAATTCAATTCCTCCCGTGTCTTGCCTTCGATAAATTCCGTCTACTTCGTCAAGAAATAAAAGCATTCGTTTACCGTAAAGGCTGGTATTATTTAATACTGGAAGAATCCTAGATTCCAACATATCTCTAGTTCTTGAATCACTAGCATTCATTTCGATTAAATCGTAATCATGTTCGGTCGACAGTATATGGACAAATGATGTCTTGCCAACACCTGGAGGACCTATAATAAGCAACGGTCTTTTTCCATTGACCCAAGTGTTTAGCCATTTTATGATCTGTGAGCGAGCTTCAAGATTTCCGACAAGCTCGTCAAACCTACGAGGTCGATATTTTCCAGTCCACATCATCTAATGCGTAACAGTTCTAATCCCTTTATTTACTATTACTTGAGGGGTCTACCGAATATGCGCAATGCACTTGACGCACGATAATATCTAGTCGTATATGCAAACTCATTCATTGAGTCGTACGTTCAAACAAGTCTGAATCATTTTTTAGTTCATGAAAAACCGAAAGGAGTAAGACGCCTGTCAAGCATAAAACTTCTAGTTCAATGATTGTTCACTGTTAAAACTACCGTAACTGAGTGTTTGACCAAGCTAGAAAATGATATTAATGCATAATTGCTATGGCATACCCAACACACCAATGAAATAAATTACCCACACTAATCAACGATCTCAATTTTTCGAGAAACTACGCTTCCCCTGTATAATTCGTGTCAAGATATTGTTTCATAAGAATCCCGAGACCTTGCTAGAAATTATTGATATCTGTACTAATGGTTTTATGTACGCCGTCGGATGACAATGGTACATATTTTTATATGGGGGGGTCCATTATTCAGAGTGCAACACTTCCAATACCCGTTGCCTTATTAAATCCTAAGTTTGACAGCTTGATTGAATTGACGATCATTTTTCCATTAGAAAAATAGTAATAATGATTAATTCTTGAGTATAGCGCGCATGTGTCTTGAAAGAGGTCTATTCGTTTAGAGTTTGAAGGTAGATGCATCAATCTTTTCGTGCACAAATGCGGCAATAAATGGAAGTTCACATGGACACCGTGAACACCGGTGCATGAAACCTAGCATATTTTAGGAAGTTACATTCAAAACGGATAATCCACTTCATTCAAATATATCATTTTATTCGTTGCAGTATCAGGGAATTCGTTTGAGGAAGACGGAAAGGCATTTTTGGTGTGACAATTTTAGTTGGTAAGTAGCCTCTACTGCGAATTCAAAAGTTCATATAATACTCCTTCTTGAAGAACGACTTTTCGTAATTCTCTTGCCAAATCTGTTACGGTTACAATACCGACAATTTTCCCTTTTTCTATGACTGGCAGTCTTCTTATCCTATGATTGATCATTCTCTGGACAGCTACTTCCAATGGGGTATCAGGCTCAGCTGTAATGGATATATTTGACATTATTTCTGATACCAAGACCTTGGAGGAGCGGAGGTCTTTGGAACAAACTTTTCGAACAAAATCTCTTTCGGAAATAATCCCAACCGGATTGTGATCCTTTTCTACAATTAACGAGCTTATCTGATTACTTGTCATCAATTTCGCAGCGTCCACGATATTCCTATCGTTGTCTATAGTAATAACTTCTCGAGTCATTATATTCTTTACAACTTCTGGCATGTCAAATGTTAGAGTATTTAAAGAATAAATACGATACGCATCACATGTCTGGACTGTCTGACTATGCGACTGGATTAGGAAAATTGATAATTCTATAAGGTCAAAATGTCACAATACGAAGTGCTGAGCTTTGTTATCCGTTTCAACCTATTTGAAGTGAAAGATGGGCCAGCATAAGGTAGTGAATATTGGCATGAATTCTATTGTTCGAAGGGGGGGTACAAACTGAAGCTTTTACATTAGTTGGGCTATTTGACCTATACGATCCATCGTATATGTCATCAGAATACTCCACGTTTTGAGTGCAGATGCATTCTACAAATGAGGGTTCCCAGGGATTGATGGATAAAAATCCTATTCATGAATACGAAGGTATATTTGATTACCTGTGTTCACCCGAGATCTTCTACTTAGTAAGAAACTCCAGCTGTCCTTCACGGAATCGAATACATACTTTCTAAGAAGTACTAATTGGGATGCGATACGGCCAGAAAGCTTTTTGCTAAATTCTGGCTCAAATTTTGTTGTCAATGGGATTTAAGATACAATGTCAGGTAGGTTCGTTATGAATCAGATAGAAATAGGACACAAGGGAATGTCTAGTGTGATCATATGCAGAAATTGTGGATTTCATCTTGAGATTGATGACGATCGGGACGCCAAGGAGATGGTAGACATTCATAAGAAGATAGGTTGTAAAGTCTTTAACGAGAGGTTTAGTGAATTTACATAGCCGAATATCCGATCCTAAAGCAGCAATTCGCATAGATTCTAGGCCGTACAGATCCATCGTCGGGCGCGACAAAAATATCGAAAGTCGAAACTGTCTTTTTTCAAAATAATTGAAATTTGCAATGACCGATTGAGTATCTCCTGAGATGTTAAAACTGAGAGTTGCTAAAAAAAGCTTAAGAATTAGGAAATTATTTCGATAGATCAGTTCTATAGTCAAAATAACGAATAGAGTTATGGAATAACATATCGAAATCCGGAGCCATAGCTTTTTTTACCATCAGCCCTTGCGGGAGGAGAATTATTGAATGCTAATGGGTTTCCTGTTTCTCCCGTTAACCTCCAAAAAGGATAGCGCATGATATTGCAATCAATTCCGTAAACCATCAGTGTCATAACTTGTTCCATTGAGGAACCTACAAAAGTTCAGAGATATAATTGGCCTAATTTTTACTGGTCGTCTAGGCACTTAGATGGGATAGTCGAAAAGCTTTTCCGTCAAGGGGGGGCCAAGCTACTTTGGTCACAACGTTGCGAAATAGGACTAGTCTATAATAATTAGACCAAGTTTCTTGAGAAGCAGTTTACGTTAACAATCTGCGTCTTATCTATTCTCATCTCCCGAATGCAACGGGTAGTGTCAAGATAATCTTAGGTGGCTTGGGCCAGTTCCTCCATTTTACGACCAATATTTGATGCCTGAACGAGACTTGTTCCCACTAGAAATCCATCTGCTCCAACTTTTCTGAGCTCGCGGATGGTTTTTGGATCTGAAATGCCGCTTTCACTTATTACCACATTTTTGCCCTTGCTCTGATTCGTAAGGATCTCTGACGTTACGGATGTATCGACATCCAAAGTATCCAAGTCACGATTATTTATTCCGATTAGATTATTGCTCGAACCCTCTACTAATTTCATTGATTCAGCAAACTCTATTTGGGTATGAACTTCAATTATTGCGTCTAACCCAATCCGATTTGCGTAACCTATGTATTTTTCTATGTCTCCCTCCGCCAAGTTGTTGTCGAAGACTGATTTGATAAGTAATATACAATCTGCTCCAATTTTCCTGGCCATGCTAACTTGTACATCACTAACAACTATATCTTTCATTAGAATGGGAGCACTTATTTTATGTCTAATGTTTGAGAGATGAGATAGAGATCCGTGGAATTCATACGGTTGAGTCAAGACGGATATACCTATCGCTCCAGAATTTATCATCTCTTCAGCTATGTCTGAAGGTTGGAGTTTCTTATCTATCAAAATTCCGTGCGAAGGCGAGCGGTATTTTATTTCTCCTATTATCGGTACAAATGGACACGAGACTATGCGTTTTTTAAGACCTAGAATATCATGTGATCCGAGATGCGAAGTGTTGATATCATATGCTCCATCATCCAACGCCCTGTAAGAGTTTTCAACCAGGCGGTGAAGAAAGCGTTGGTGATCCAGAAATCTTACCATGGACTATTTCTGTTCCCCTTCAGGGAGTTTCGTGTTAAACAATTTGAGCGTTTCCTTTTATCCCTCCTTTTGGAAATATTCTGCCAAGAATGAAGAATGGAGAATGGTCTTCTACTACATCGTGTGTGCTGATGTACGCTGACAACTGTAACAATAAAAAAACTCCACACTTATTAAAATGAAGATAAAGCAAAGGTCGTTGCATTAGATTAAATTTATCATAGATTGTCCTCATTGATTTAATGAATGTATCTGAAAGGCTAGTTGTCATGCTGTCCGGAATTGTTCTTAACAGTGGTGGCAATGCTTATTAGATCCGTGACGCCAATATGTTATAAATATGGATTTTAACAGACTCTGTAAGGATGTACTTGATTTGGAATCTGGAGTGAGATTCGCTGGTGTCTGTGACGATTCGGGTGTAATAAAATATGGCGGACAAAGAGAAGGAATAACCAATTACCTATCTCCAGATGAAACAAAACGATCTAATCTGCAGGCATTAGCAAGATGGGCCCTGAGGAATTCGCTCGCCTCAAAAATAGGAGAAGGAAGATATGCGATGGCCGAGTATGAGAAAATCAAGAGGATAACTGTTCCATTAGAACAAAATCACCTACTCCTAGTAACCACAGAGGTTAATGCAGACCATAACAAGATAATCGAGAGTATTCTAAAGATGGTTGGGAGATAAACCATTTATTGAAACATATTGAGGCGTTGGGCATAGTATTACAATTTTTGTTGGATTGCGCAGTCTTGTAATGACACGATTTTTATGATGCCTGCTGAATAGGCACTAACTTCAAATTGTGTTCCGGGTACGGAGTATAAATGGATGATGTAATGAACAACTTTTACTTAATATCGCAGGTATTCACCGATTGTCAGATAGACTTCTTGTAGTATCATTGGAATGACATGCCAGTTTAAAACTAAACGTTGAACCTTTTCCATCAAAATTATTTTTTGCCCAAATCTTCCCCCCATGGGCTTCTATTATGCTCTTACATATGAATAAACCCAGCCCAGTTCCTGTCTCCGATTTAGTCGAGAACTTTGTAAACAGTCTAGTCATAATATCAGAATCGATTCCTTTACCGGTGTCTGTAACACTGACTACAATATCATTGGAATTCACATCAACGGCAACACGTATGTAACCTTCCTGGGTGAACTTTACCGAGTTTGCTAGAAGATTGTAGATAACTTGGTATATCCTTCCCTTATCAGCATAAACAGGAATTGGTCCTATTGAATTGTATTGGAGCTGGACTTGATTTGATCGTTCTTCCTCCGCCCTTAAGGCGTTCTTTGTATCCTCCAAAACTGAACGTATAACTTGGTCGAGGTCAAATGGTTCCATATTAAGCTGTAGGCTTTTGCTTTCTATTCGGGTTACATCCAAGATGTCTGAAGCTAGTCTTACAAGTCGTCTGGCGTTGCGCATGATTGATTCAACCTGTTCATTGTCCACGGCCACTAAAGGCTTTGATGCCATAAATTGACGCTCAATATACTGGGCCTCGCCCAGAATAGGCATGATAGGAGTCCTCAATTCGTGGGCTGCCACGTTTATGAACTCCTTCTGCATCTTATCATGGATTTCAAGTTGCTTATTGGCCACTGCTAAGCGCCGATTAGTCTCCCCGAGTGAATTATTGATCTCCTTTAATTGACTGGTCCTTGATCTAATGGCGTTGTCTAACCTTCTGTTCCAGGATAAGACCATGAATGAGATAAATACAGCAATACATGCGGTGGTTATCACTACTATAGTACTAAAAGTGCTTAACTGATCTATTAAACCCCCCACTTCTGTTGCAAGACTATGCGGTACACTCACGTATAGCGTCCACAAATGTTCGGCGCCTATGCGGACAGGCTGATAGGCCATGGTCACAATAGAATCCGTATTAGGGAGCTCAATGTCATTGACTCCTCCATTCCTATCCCTCAATGAGCTATTTATGATTGCATTATAAGAATCCTTGATGTCATCAGAAACAAGAGATTGAAATTCAGGGGACAGATAATTCTTCCCAACTAGTGAAGGTTCCCTAGCATAGACGATGACTCCATCCCGGTCCATAAATCCAACGTTACTTACTACTTCAGGCGACAAATCTCTTTGTAACATTTCGCCTACGGTCCTCAGATTGATAGCGGCAACGATGACACCGACAGGCGAACGTTCGTTAGGTATAGTAGGTGAATTGGTTATGGCTAAACTTCCATTGTCAATTCCAGGACTTGCTCGAAAAATAGGAAAAGAAATTAAGAGCCTGGGTTGATTGTCGTTAAAGTTGAGAACATTGCTATAATAGGGGAGCGAGGTTTCAAGAGGTATTCGAATGAACTCCTCATCCATTAAGACTGAAGACCCGGATGATGTAAGATTCTCTGGATCTAGGCCTGTCCACGACATAATTCGTCCACCCTCATCAAACAGATAGTATCCTTCAGTCAAATCCATAGTGGAATCCTGTGCAAATTTGAGAAGGGTTTGGATCATGCTTTGATTGTCAAAACCTAATGGGAGATTACTCGATAAAACGCCCAGCTTATTAACGACTGGATTCACAGTGTGATAGAATATCCTTGAAAGATCAAATGCCGTTATCCTAGCATTTGACCGTATATTATCAGATGCCAATTCTTCTACATTGTTTGCTGTCATGGAGGAGTATTGATATGAAAAGAACGAAGACAAAAGGCCTATAGTGACTATGACTGCCAGAATGGCAATATTCAGTTTTGAAAGTCTTGCGCCAATCATGAACTAAAATAGCCTCCTAAAGCAGTCATTTAGATTAAATCATAATGCATGAACGACTTTTATACTTGTCAGAATGGCCTTTGATTCGGTGATTCGTCCACATTAACAACGATCTAGTAATATCAATTTGAATAGTCTCAACGATTTTTCGGAAATTGGAGAGTTGAATTAACCTGATTCATGTGTCTTATGATAATATGTATTTTCGAGCATTTTTACATTAATTCTTTTTTATGAAATGAATCAAGATATAGATTTATTTTCAACTATGCATATTCGACAATGAAAAAATGACAGATGAAATTTTCATGTATGGCGTTGCAGCTGCCGCGTTTGCAGTTCTAACGGGAATATTATTCGGTTCGAGGGGTAAACGTAAGGCTGAAGAGAGAAAATTAACAGCTGATTCAACTGGAACATCAGAATCAGGAAGAACTGGAGCTATATAGTTAGTAGTACCTCGATGGATTGAATTTTGCTGACTTGAGACCCAATTAATTTAGAATATTCGGAAACGTACGCTCCTGTTTATCTTGGATGCTCATCGAGACCGGCCCACATGACGTCAAGTGTCTAGCTAAAGTTACGCATAAAATAATTGATATTTAAATTATTTTGTTTTTTTATTTTGCTCAAGTTCATTTTTTGTAATCCTAATCCTAATCCTAATCCCTTTTAAAGAATATGCTGGTTTAGGGCAGTACACTATATAAGCTGGGGACAAAACAAGCACTTTATTCCTACTGTAACAATAGGTAACTCCGCAATCCAGTAGTATTTTGGTCCATCTTGATTTTTCTAATCATATTAGTTTCTCTTTAAGATGTCAATTTACCTTAAAGGATCTTTTTGGTCGCTTTTTTAAGAGACGTTTCATTGTACGGTAATCATTACCACCGTTCTGAGGATAACTATTTGTCACACATTCTTCCTTCTTTTGTTCAACTTAAGCAGGATCAACCCTGCGACTCCCCATAGCATTACCGCTACAAAGGTCTGCCTGAAAAACCAAGCAATTCCACCAGCAACCGCAAAGACCATCCCCAAGATTCCTATGGCCTGCCTCCTCTTCACCATTAGCAGCATCCTCAAAGGGATCGATCTCAATTAACCCTTTCGCTGTAAGTTAGCCCATACTAACTGTCGATTTATGAGATGGTAGTAAGAATTCAATAAAATTATACAATTAAATTCGCGAGGAACATTGAGTGTGAAGGTTATACTACTGAGGAACCTTGAAGGGTCCGAATATAGGTGAGTAAACATTCTTACTGCAGATTGGAAATTAAAAGAGTTCCTGCCTAAAGATAGAACTTGCTTAAATAAGGACCCTCGTTCGAAATGTATTAAAAAGGATTTCACGATGATCTACTTACTCATCCTTCAATATTGATTAAATTTACACCCACATTTGTATCGAAATAGAACTACCACGAAGAACTCGATAACATAAAGGCTAAATATTATTCACGACAGGAAATTGTGTGGCCCTATTTGGAATATTCGGCACACACACTGTTGATCTGTGTCCTTTGAATAACAAAACAAGTGCTAAGACTATGGTCCAAATGGCGGAGATGAGTGCTGACACAACAAGTAACCGTTCCAAATATGGAATAAACAAGATCATTGGGAGGTATCACTCAGCTTTGGAGCACACTTTCATTTGGATTGTTGAGGCAGAGAGCGCGCATCAGCTAGAGAAATTCTTGATCGATATAGGATCTGCCACGTTTAATTCATCCAAAATTGTTCCATTAATCAATTTTGAAGACGTCGTACGTAAGGGGACCGATGTACTTCAAAAATAGTGTATAAAATCCGTTTTAGATCACTTTATACTGTCCTTCGTTTTTCCCGTTATCATCCAGCAATGAGTCAAGAAGAGTTTAGCTACAATACAATTTGAATTCTTTTTACATATAGTTTACCTCATTTCTATCTCTTCAAGCTAATCGCAAGTATTTTGCATCGCGATCAATCAAAATGTTTGTATTTTTTGTGTAATCCAAAAAAAAATTTACTCGGTCAACGAATGCACAATGCAATTGAGACTCCTGTGGTGGAGTGTTGTGCATAAGTAATTATGCGTAAGGATGGCCATTCGAAAAATACAAGTCAATACTAATCTGCTCCCCTCAATATTGATTTTTCACCACAGCAGCGTTGGGCAATAGTAAGGGAAATATTGGATTTCCTATTCAATGGATAAACGAATCCTTTGATGTATTAAACCATGTATATATTGCCATGCGGCTTAGATAAATTATGACCCAACTAAATGATTCGATCTACATACGATCGACGCCGCAAGTTATTGTAGAGATATACCGGAAATTACGGGATAACATTTCAGAATTTCAGGCGATTACGGATAGACACCTTACTTTGTGTGAAAAAATTCTCATAGGCCATTTGGATCATCAAGTTGGGCCCGATCCAGATAATAGTCTAGTGAGTGGTAAGAGTTACGTATCACTAAGGCCGGACAGGGTAGCGCTCCAGGACGTTACGGGACAAATGACTCTGCTTCAGTTTATGCAAACTGGGTTGCAACACACAAAGGTACCCACTACCGTGCATTGCGATCACCTTATTCAGGCGAGGGTGGAAGGGGAGCGAGACACACGCGCTGCTCTTTACGAAAATAGTGAGGTTTATCAGTTTTTAGAATCCGCAAGTAGAAAATACGGAATAGGATTCTGGAAGCCTGGCGCAGGGATTATTCATCAAGTTGTCCTAGAGAATTACGCGTTTCCTGGAGGCCTCATGATTGGAACTGATTCACACACACCTAATGCAGGGGGCCTTGGCATGCTGGCTATAGGTGTTGGAGGTCTGGACGCAGCCGAAGTAATGGCTGGACTACCGTGGGAATTATTGTATCCCAAGCGAATTGGAGTACTTCTCACTGGAGCGCTTAACGGATGGACGTCTCCTAAGGATATTATCCTACATGTTGCCTCAATCTTGACTGTATCCGGAGGCACGAACGCGATAATTGAATATTTTGGTCCGGGTTGCGCAACCCTCAGCTGCACAGGTAAGGCGACGATTACTAACATGGGAGCTGAGATTGGGGCGACTACATCAATTTTTCCTTACGACAGAAAGATGAGCGAATATCTTTCGGCCACAGGAAGAAGGGAAATCGCGAAGGTAGCAGATAAACATTCTAGCATGCTGAAACAGGATCCAGAAATAGAGATGGAAATTCTACGAGACCGAAAGTTTGCCTCAAAGTACTTTGATCAATTAATCGAGTTAAACCTTTCCGAATTAGAACCGTATATAGTGGGTCCTCATACACCAGACCTTGCTCGCCCCGTCTCAAAGATGGCCGCTGATGTGAGAAAAAATGGATATGTAGATGAAATATCTGTTGCACTAATAGGTAGCTGCACCAATTCGTCATATGAGGATATGTCACGAGCAGCCGACGTCGCAGAACAGGCCAATGCACATGGACTAAAGACAAGAATCTCTTTGCAAGTCACTCCTGGCTCTGAAATGATTAGAAGTACAATTGAACGAGATGGACAGATGGATTTGCTTAAGAGAATTGGTGCTAATGTCCTAGCAAATGCGTGTGGGCCATGTATTGGTCAGTGGCAGAGACCGGAATTGAAAGCTGGCGTACCTAATTCCATCGTCACATCGTACAATCGTAATTTTCCTGGTAGAAATGATGGTAGGCGTGAGACCATGAATTTCATTACAAGTCCAGAAATGGTCATTGCTTTAGCTTTAGGCGGAAGATTATCCTTCAATCCGCTAAATGACGAATTAGTAGCCAGTGATGGTAGCTTATTCAAGCTTCAGCCTCCAAAAGTTGCACCAGAGATTCCCAATCTAGGATTCTCCTACGTCGCAGATACATTTGTCGAACCAGCCAGCGATCATGAGAACATCAGTGTCGTTATTAGAAAGGATAGTGATAGGCTTCAAAAACTTGAGGCATTCCCAGTCTGGAATGGAAGGGATTTTGATGATCTTCCAATACTCGCAAAAGTAGCTGGGAAATGTACTACCGACCATATTTCTCCTGCAGGAGCATGGCTAATGTATCGGGGTCATCTCGATAAAATAAGTGACAATCTGCTTCTAGGTGCAGTGAATTCCTTTAACGGAAGAATTGGTATTGGAAAGAACGTGTTCAATAATCAGATTGCACCCTTTCCAGATCTAGCTAGAACGTACAGAAATCAAGGAATAAGATGGATAATAATAGGCGACAAGAACTACGGAGAAGGTAGTAGCAGAGAGCATGCTGCCATGTCTCCAAGGTATCTAGGTTGTGCAGCTGTAATCGCTCGAAGCTTTGCGAGAATTCATGAAACTAATTTGAAGAAACAAGGAGTTCTTGCTACTACATTTGCCAACACGTCAGATTATGAAAAAGTTCGTGAGGACGATAGGGTAAGTATACACGGGTTAAGTCAATTGGAACCCGGCAAACTTCTTGAGTGCATACTACACCATGGTAACCGAGGAGATGAGACAATCTGGCTCCAGCATTCGTACAATGAAGCCCAAATCGAATGGTTCAAAATGGGTTCTGCACTTAATATAATTAGAAATACAAAAACATGATTCCATCTATTACGTCCAACTTTCAGTGTTTTTACATTTTAATGAAGTAAAGGGACATGGGGTGGATTAGCATTCAGTTTGGCATTCAGAATCATATCACTTTAATCCCACATGTTTCTGTGACTCATTTCTCTAACCATCGTTTGATGATGTTAAAGAAGAAATCCAAATTGTGATAAATCAGACAATGTTGAAAGCTCCCTATCGAAGGCAAGTGAACATTTAGGGCAATATTATTCTGATTATTTTAAGGCTGACGTGCAATCGAGTACTCAATCTCCAAAATATGTTACTTACTACTTACGTTCCTCTAAATTAGAAAACATTTGATTAGGATTTTATATATTGATGTTGAGAAAGCTTAATAAGCATAAATCATGTCATAAGGTGACAAGGCTAAAGTAGTATGACGTGTAAAGGAATATGTTCTAGGCATAAGGCCCAGAAGCCAGTTGGAATGGGAAGATATGCAAATGGGCAAAAAAGATGTCAAATATGTGAGATATTCTTGAAGTGGGAAGGATTATGGTGCCCATGTTGCGGATATCGGTTAAGAACTAAACCTAGAAATTTGAAATATAAAGCCAAATTGAGACAACGCGAAACAGTCATCACGGTACATGAGAACATGATTGTAAAGAAAATACCCGGTGGCTAACCCTCAAATTTCTGTTTTTGACATCACAAGTAGGAATGGCCTAATAAGGTCTTTATTTGCTGCTAATTTGATGAAAATCTATCTCGTGAATTCGAAATTCGGGGGGCTCATACCTGAGAATATTCGACGAACTTAGGATGAATTTTGCACATGATTTCGATGGATCTTTGATCATCATATTGTAAGATTGAGTAAATGATCTACGCGAATGAACTCAACACAAGCCACTGATCCTGATTAAGAAAATCTTCAATCCTTGGTTGAAAATCGAGCGTTGATTGGTTAGTTGTACTCGTTAAAATGATCGGCTAAAAATGCGTCACATAAATCATGAGTGGAGCCATCATGAATTACTGGAATGTTAGATGAGTTCTAAAAATACTTTGATGAAACAAATACCCTTATTGAGGATCCTAAAAAAGTATTGTATGATGATATACATTGAATAGAAGTACCGTTCTAGTGATAGCTAATAATACACAATTTCAATTTTCGTTCTAGGAACAACATCTGGTAGTTGGTACATACTCATGGAAAGCAGATATAGCTATGAGTAGCATAAATAATTCAAAAAATAGTAACGTACTTAGAATGTGATATAACCATATCTAACAATAGATATCTTTGGAGAAGCTCACAGTGGCGTTAATAGATATCTCTGAATCACTTGTGTCTTTCTACGTTCTGTCCAATTAGCTGACCAATTGTTACAAATGCAGGGTCTTCAAGTTCAGATTCATTAGAGGCTTCCCTGAACCGCGCATATCTTCCACATTCTGAATTATCGCTTGAAGCCGCGTAGAAAGAACTGTCTTCTACACATGCTATATAGTTGCATATATTCTCGACCATTCGATTGCTTATGTGGTCATGTGCTTGTTCCCTAGATTGAAATATAGAGCCAAGTCCAGTTTGCCGCATTCGACGCTTAGAAATAAGCCTTGACCGGGATTTGGACCCGGGACCTTTGCCTTACCAAGGCAACGCTCTACCAGGCTGAGCTATCAAGGCACTAATAACACCCTGCAAGGCAGGAAGTAACATTCGCTACGGCCACCTACATAAGCTTAACTGCACCCTTTGCACGAATCCACCTTTTCATACGAAGATGTGACCACTAATTTCTACATATACAAGGTTTCTGTAAGATTTAAGTAAGGACTTGTCAATTCGTCCTATGAAGTAGCAGCGGGGGTTGTAGAGCCTGGCCAAATTGTAATCGTATGCTTGGAGACGCGGGACTTAAGATCACAATTATAGGTGATCCCGTCTCTCAGGGGTTCGTGGGTTCAAATCCCACCCCCCGCATCAAATTGGTGCGATTCCTGAATTCAATAGCAGACTTGATCAGGTGAAGATGAAATCTATTGTCCGTGCCAAGTTCGGGATGGAAAGCTGTGGCGATAATATTGTCTTGCTTTACTGCCACAACCTTGTCCTCTATCTTTGCAATAACTTCAACTCCTTTCTCTGCTTTTGACACTATGGGAGCCCGTATAAATATGCCTTTGAAAGGCCTTTTTCCTATAATTGGAATTTCCATTTCTGCCTCGAAAGAGTCCCTTTGCCTTCCGAAAGCGTTTCTTTCTACTACTATGTTTAACAACGATAGTAACTTTTGATTTGTTTGTCCAATGACCCTGTCATGAGTTCTAGTTGATAGAATAATCATACCTGCACACGTTCCTAATACCGGCATTCCTTTAGATATCACATCGGCGATCTTACGA
>Ga0081455_10000112_pt1 | contig 92158 bp, 93 predicted proteins | sample TabmetS3T2R1_FD_70207 | JGI IMG/M metagenome (GOLD analysis project Ga0081455, IMG submission 70207) | Tabebuia heterophylla rhizosphere microbial communities from the University of Puerto Rico - S3T2R1 | ecosystem: Host-associated > Plants > Roots > Rhizosphere ... | reverse complement strand
CGGTGATCCCCACGACCACCGCGTCGATGCCGGGGGCGCCACCGATCCCGCAGAGCGAGTCCAGCGACGCCAGGGCGCCGTCGTCATCGACGGCGACGACGTCGCCGGAGGTGCCCGCGTCCGCGCAGAGCCCGAGCCGTGCTGCGTCCCGGATCTCGACCACGTCCGCCGTTTCGCAGCAGCGCCCGGCTTCCACCGACCCGACGATCGGCCCGGACGGGTGGGGTCGCGTGATGCTGGGGATGAGCGAGGCGGCGGCGGTGGCCACGGACGAGTTCGACATGTCGGAGGGCGTGTCCGGCAGTCCGTGTCGCCGATACTGGCTGCGCGGTGGCAATGCTCCGGTCGACATATCCCCCACCTACGGGGTGGCGCGGATCTCGGCCAAATCGGGGGTGACCACACCGGAGGGAATCGGAGTGGGCTCGACGGACGCCGACGTCATGTCGGCGTACCCGGACGCCACCACGGCGAACTACGTCATCACCGCACCGGTACCCGGAAATCCGGACGCGGTGTACATCTTCCGCACGGACCCGTCGCAGCGAATCTTCAGCCTGAGACTTGAACTGGCCACGCACAACTGCTGACGACCCCTGGCGAACAGGTAAGTTACCCGGCAGTATGTCCGGCATGGCAACGTTGCACGGGAAGGTCATCGTGATCACCGGGGGCGCGCAGGGCATCGGCGCGACCACGGCCGCCGCCCTGGTGCGGCTGGGTGCGCGGGTCGCGATCGGCGATCTCGATCCGGTCCTCGCCGGAAAGACCGCGGAGGAGCTGGGCGGCGGCACCATCGCCCTGCCGCTGGACGTGACCGATCGCCGGGGCTTCACCGAGTTCCTGGACGAGGTCGAGCGCCGCCTCGGCCCGATCGACGTCCTGATCAACAACGCCGGGGTCATGCTGCTCTCGCCGCTGGCGGAGGAGGACGACTCGGCCACCGCCCGGCAGCTCGGCGTCAACCTGCACGCGGTCATCCACGGCACCCGGGAGGCGATCCGGCGCATGCGCCCGCGCGGTCGCGGCCACATCGTCAACGTCGCGTCGATGGCGGGCAAGGCCGGGTTTCCCGGTGCGGCGACCTACTGCGCCACCAAACATGCCGTCGTCGGGCTGTCCGAAGCGGTACGGCACGAGCTGCGTGGGTCGGGTGTGGACATCACGTGCGTGATGCCCGCGGTCGTGCGCACCCACCTCGCGGACGGGCTGCCGGAGACGAAGCTCTTCCCGTCCCTGCGGCCGGAGGACGTGGCCGACGCGATCGTCGAAGCGGTGCGGAAGCCGCGGTTCGACGTGTTCGTCCCGAAGTCGCTCGACCTGACCGGCCGGATCGGCCGGCTGGTGCCGCGCGCGGCGTCGGAGTGGTTCATGCGGGTGATCGGGGCCGACAAGGTGTTCGCTCAGGCGCACGCGGGTGCGCGTGCGGAGTACGAGGCCAGGGTGAGAGGCTCTTGAGATAGCGCCGGTCCGGCGGGCAAGATCCAGGCTGTGAACGGAGTTTCGAGGTAGATGGTGGTTCCCCCGGTGGCCGCGATGGCGGCCAACGCGCTCGGCGTCCTGCGCGGTGGCCTCGCTGATCTGCGACCGGTGCCACGTGTGCTGGTCGACCAGGGCCCGAACCGGTCGGTGTACCGGATGACTCCGTCGGCGGACGGCGATCCGGTGCTGCTCGTGCCGCCGCTGGCCGCCCCGGCGTTGTGCTTCGACCTGCGCCGGGGGTGCAGCGTCGCCGAGCACCTCCTCGAGCGCGGCCGCCGGACGTACCTCGTGGACTACGGCACCGTCGCGTTCTCCGACCGGCGGCTGGGCATCGAGCACTGGATCGACGAGGTGCTGCCGCGGGCCATCCGCAAGGTCAGCGAGGATTCCGGCGGCCGTGGCGTCCACCTGGTCGCATGGTGCCTCGGCGGGCTGTTCTCCCTGCTCACCACGGCCGACCGGCCCGACCTGCCGGTCCGGTCGATCACCACGGTCGGCTCGCCGGTCGACTTCACCGCGATCCCGCTGGTCGCGCCGTTCCGGCCGCTGGTCGACCTCACCGGCGGCTACCTGCTGACGCCGCTGTACCGGATGCTCGGCGGCGCACCGTCCTATTTGGTCGAACGGGCGTTCTGGGCGACCGGCATCAACAAGCAGCTGACCAAACCGCTGGCGATCCTGCAGAACCTGGGCGACCGCGACTACCTCGCGCAGATCGAGGCGGTCGACCACTTCATGGACAACATGATCGCCTACCCGGGGCGCACGTTCGGGCAGATGTACCACCGGTTCTTCCGCGCCAACGACCTCGTCGAAGGCGGGCTCGACCTGAACGGGCGGATCATCTCGCTGTCCGGTGTCAAGGTGCCCACGCTGGTGATAGCCGGGAGCAACGACACCATCGCCCCGCGGCGCGCCGTGGAGCGGCTGGTGCCGTTACTAGAGAACGCGCCGGAAGTGCGGTTCGAGACGGCCCCAGGCGGACATCTCGGAGTACTGACCGGACGCCGCGCCCGGGACACCACCTGGCGCCACATCGACACCTTCCTCGACCATCGGCTCTAAAGAGTGTCTTGAAGGGGTTTGCGTGGCGGTGCGGGTGGCGGCCCCTCCCGCCGGCCCACCACCACCCTCAACGGACACGCTTCGCGTGGCAAATCCACTCAAGCGGCCCCTGGCTGTGGGATCGCTTCCTCATGTATGCCGATCGAGGAGGCGCTGGCGGTGCTGTTCTTGCCAGAAAGCCGGTTGACGGCCCACCGCAAGCGGCTCCGCCGCTTAGGAAACAGAAACTACGCCGGTTTGATGGCGTGCCAGCGGTTGAAGACCTCGTCCGGGTCGTATTCGGCCTTGATCCGTTGCAGCCGCCGGTAGTTCTCCGGCCCGTAGCCGGCCACGACGCGGTCGGCGCCCTCGTCGCCGATGAAGTTGAGGTAGACCTCGCCCGTTGCCCACGGCCTCATGTCGGCGCGCAGGTTGCGAGCCCAGGCGATGCCGCGTTCGTCGTCGGCCGGGTCGGCCCACAGGCCCAGCGGGTGCACGGTCCACTGGGTGTCGCGGTTGAAGCCCGGCCAATCCCGCCCGTTCGCCACCGCGCCGCCCCACGGCAGGAGAGCGTGCTGCGACGGCGAAGGGGTCACCATGTCGTAGGCGCGTTCGCAGAACCGGTCCAGCGCCTCGTCGGGCAGTTCGCGCAGGTTCTCGTCCGACCAGTAGTTGCGGAACCCGGGCGGGTCGTCGAGCATGCACTGCAGGTCCGCGTACGGGATGCCGGTGATGACCTGGCCCTGCGGTGCCGTCGCCAGTAGCGGCCCGATGGCGTCCCGCAGCTCCGCTTCGGTTCCGGTGTAGGTCACCAGCGCGCCGCAGCACAGCTTCCCGACGAGGGATTCCGGCACGAACTCCTCGGGCGGGCCGGTGAGGAACAGCAGGGCGCCGCCGACCTCGTCCGGTGCGGTGCGCATCAGGTCGCGGTAGACGCCGGCGACCGCGCGGCCCTGGTCCGCCGGCCACAACAGCAGGGCGATGGCGAACTCGGGAAGCTCGTGCAGGCGGAAGGTCAGCGCGGTGGCGACGCCGAAGTTGCCGCCGCCGCCGTGCAGTGCCCAGAACAGGTCGGGGTTCTCGTTCTCGCTGGCGGTGACTTCGCGCCCGTCCGCCGTGACGAGGTCGACGGAGAGCAGGTTGTCGCAGGCCAGCCCGAACTTGCGCTCGATCCAGCCGGAGCCGCCGCCGAGCGTCAGCCCGGCGACCCCGGTGGTCGAGACGCGGCCGCCGGTTGCGGCGAGCCCGTGCGGCTGGCAGGCCCGGTCGAAATCGCCCCACGACGCGCCACCGCCGACCTGGATGGTTCGTCTGTCGGGGTCGACGACGGCGGCGTTGAGGCGCCGCAGGTCGATGACGAGCCCGTCCTCGACGAGGCTCGCTCCGGCGACGCTGTGACCGCCACTGCGCACCGCGACCGGCAGGTCGTTCCGCCGGGCGAACGCGAGCGCCGACTTGACGTCCGTCACGGTCGCGCACTGGGCGATCACCTGTGGACGGGCGGTGATCATGGTGTTGAAGACGGCGCGGACGTCCTCGTAGTCGTGGTCGGGCGGCGTCACGACCCGGCCGTCGAAGTCCGAGCGCAACCTGTCCACCGAGGCCGGCTCGACCAGGTAACCAGTCATCTCCTGTGCCTCCCTTCGGGATAGTAGGGAGAGTCGCACGCCGGAGGGGTGCGTTACAGGTTTTTGCCGCCTGGGGTAAGGAATCGGTAATTGCGAAGATCTTTTGTGGACGGTGGATCTCCTGGATCCCCTACCTCAGCTCGGCCGACGTCTTCCCGAGTAGCCGGCGCGCCACGATCAGTTGCTGGATCTGCTGCGTTCCTTCGAAGATGTCGAGGATCTTCGAGTCGCGGGCCCACTTCTCGAGCAGCATCTCCTCGGTGTAGCCGAGCGTGCCGACCAGCTCCACGCACCGCAGCGTGATGTCCACGACCGACCGTCCGGCCTTCGCCTTGGCCATCGATGCCTGCAGCGAGTTCGGCTTGCGGTTGTCGGCCATCCAGGCCGACTCCAGGGTCAGCAGGTACGCCGCCTCGTAGTCGGCTTCCAGCTCCAGATAGGCCGCGGCCGCGGCGTGCTGCTGGTGCGCGGGCCGGTCGTAGTCCACGACCACGCCGGCCTCGGCCAGGATCCGCGCCGTCTCCTCCAGCGCCGCGCGCGCCAGGCCGACCGCCATCGCCGCGACCAGCGGGCGGGTGTTGTCGAAGGTCTGCATGACCCCCGCGAACCCCTTGGACGCGTCGATCTCCGGCGAACCCAGCAGGTTCTCCTTCGGCACGCGGCAGTTGTCGAACCGCAGCACCGCCGTGTCCGACGCGCGGATCCCGAGCTTGTGTTCGAGTCGCACCACCTCGAAACCGGGTGTGCCCTTCTCCACCACGAACGACTTGATCGCCGCGCGGCCGACGCTCTTGTCCAAAGTGGCCCAGACGACGACCGCGTCCGCGCGGTCACCGGACGTCACGAAGATCTTCTCGCCGTTGAGGATGTAGCTGCCGCCGTCCTCGGTGGCGGTCGTCGTGATGTTCGCCGAGTCCGAACCGGTGCCCGGCTCGGTGATCGCCATTGCCGCCCACACCTTTGCGAACCTGGTGAGCTGCTCATCGTTGGCCACCGACGCGATCGCCGCGTTGCCCAGGCCCTGCCGTGGCATCGACAGCAGCAGACCGACGTCGCCCCAGCACATCTCGATCGTGCCGAGCACGGTCGCCAGGTTGCCGCCGTTGCGGTTCCCGCTGGTCTTTTCCGTTTCGGTGCGCCGCACGCCCGCCGCGCCCGCGCCGCCCTCGCCCGAGGAGTTGAGGCCGTCCAGTACCGCGGCGAACATGTCCAGCTCGACCGGGTACGCGTGCTCCGCGCGGTCGTACTTACGCGAGATGGGGCGCAGCACTTCGGATGCCGCCTGGTACGCCTGGTTGATCAGCGCACTGGCCTTCTTCGGGGTTTCCAGATTGATCATGAGGACCTTCCCAGGCTGGTCATAGGAGGACGACGCCCTCGAGTACGCCGATCGCACGGAGGTCGCGGTACCACCGCTCGACCGGGTGCTCCTTCACGAAACCGTGGCCGCCGAGCAGCTGCACCCCGGCGCTGCCGATGCGCATGCCCTTGTCCGCGGCCAGCTTGCGGGCCAGCGCGACCTCGCGGGCGAACGGCTTCCCCTGTTCGGCCCGGGCGGCGGCGCGCAGCATGACCAGGCGCAGGCCCTCCAGCTCGATCGCGATATCCGCGATCGAGAACGCGACGGCCTGGCGGTGACTGATCGGCTCACCGAACGCGGTGCGCTCGTTCACGTACGGGATCACGTAGTCCAGCACGGCCTTCGCGGTCCCGGTCGCCAGCGCGGCCCAGCCCAGCCGGGACAGGCGGACGGCCTCGGTGAACACGTTCGGCGCGCCGCCACCCAGCAGTGCACCGGCGGGCAGCGAAACCTTCCTCAGGTGCAGTTTCCCGGTCGCCGCACCGCGCAAGCCCATCGCCGGCTCGGCTTCGACCGACACGCCCGCGGCCGACGACTCGACGAGGAACAGCGCCGGACCGCGGCCCTCGAGGTCGGCCGACACGATGAACAGCTCGGCCTGCGCGGCGCGCGGGACCAGCGACTTCACGCCGTCCAGCTGGTAGCCCGCCGGGGTGCGACGCGCCTTGGTCGCGGGCTTGAACGGGTCGAACAGCGGCTTCGCCTCGAGCAGGGCCAGTGCCGCCGCCGGCACGTTCTCGCCGACGAACTCCGGCAGGTAATCCGCCTGCTGCTGCGCGTCGCCCCACAGGACGAGCGCGTTGCTGACGGCCGACGGGGCAAGCACCGCGACGGCGAGACCGAGATCGCCGTGGGCGAGGGCTTCGGCGACGAGCGCGTTGGTGACCACCGAACGCTGCGCGCCCGCACCGCCCAGTTCCTCCGGGATGCCGATGAGCGTGACGCCCAGCTCGGCGGCCCTGGTGAGCAGGCCGTCCGGCGGGCCGAGCTTCTCGTCCGCCTCGGCGGCCGCGGGACGCAGCTGCTCGGCCGCGAACTCGCCCACCGTCTCGACGATCATCTGCTGCTCTTCGGTCGGAGTGAGGTCGAACAAGCCGGTGTCCTCGGCCGGTGCCGGGCGGGTCGCCTCGCCCCGCCGGTGTGCGGCCAAGAAGGTCCGGCTCGCCGCACCGGCGACCTTGAACCCGCGCCGCGTCGCCGCCGAGACCAGGTTCTGCACCGGCTCTCGCAGCCCGGCGCGCTCCAGCGTCCTGCTTCCCGCGAGCCGGGAAAGGGCGGCCAGGCCGAGGCCCATCACGTCGCGCGTCCGGCCGTTGTGCTCCCTGTGCGCTGCCACGTCGCACTCCCCTCGCAGTTACCTACTCCAGAGTAGGTTAGCACGCGTCAGTGCGCGCGGAGCGCTTCCTGGCGCCATGAGCTGAATCGCACGTACTCGTAACCGATGACGACGACCACGAGCACGGCGACGACGGCGACCATCACGGCGGCCGGGACGTGGGCGAGCAGCGGGGTCAGGGCGAGGAGCACGGCAGCTGCGACCAGGCGCTGGACGTTCCAGCTGCCGAGGTTGCGCTTGCGCAGTGACGACAGTCCGGTCAGGTAGAGCGCGGCCCCGCCGGTGAGCGCCCACAGCGGCAGCCCGTAGAGCGGGTCGGCAGCGGTGTAGTGCTCGGTATCGGCGACGTAGGTCAGGGCCTTCTTCATCCCGAGGGCGACGAGGACGATGCCGGCGATCAGCGGCAGATGCAGGTAGGTGTAGGTATCGGTGGCGAGCTTCACCCGGGCCAGGCCCGTCGCCGATTCGAGTTTGCGTGCCGAGACACGGGCGAGCACGTCGAAATACATCCACCACAGCGCGGCGGCGATGACGAACCCGCTGATCGCGGTCGCGATGACCAGCCACGAGATGGGAAACTGCCCGATGCCGATCCCGATGGCGACGATCGACTCGCCGAGGGCGATGATCACGATGAGGCCGAACCGTTCGGCGAAGTGCTCCGGTGCGTTGACCTGCCAGCCCTTGTTGCCCGCGAGGTACACGCCGGTGTAGTCGACCGCGAGGCCGAGGACCCACAACCCGAGCTGCGGCAGACCGCTGGTGAAGGCGGCGGCGAACAGGACGCCCGCGCCGGAGAGCATCGGCGGTGCGACGCGGAAGAGGACGTGCCGCAAGCCGGCGTCGTCGCGGGCCGCTTGGAAGTAGGCGGCCAGGTGCAGGATGCGGACGACGAGGTAGCAGCAGACGAACACCAGCGGGGCGTAGAGGCCGCCGGGGAAGTCGCTGAACGCCTCGGGGATGGTGAGGGAGATCAGGAACATCGCGGCCATCGCGCCGAGCATCGCGAAGCGGGCGGGGCCCTCGTCGACGTGCAGCGTGTTGCCGAGCCAGGTGTAGCAGCACCAGCACCACCAGAGGACCGCGAGCAGGGCGACCCCCTGCCCGAGGCCAAGCAGCGTCGGGTGGTTCGACATCAGCTGGGTGGTCTGGGTGATGGCGTAGACGAAGACCAGGTCGAAGAACAGCTCCAGCGTCGTGACCCGGTGTCCTTCTTCCGCTGAGACGAGATGCAGACGTGGCACACCTCATTGCAGCGCAGTCGGGGCGAGAGGGCTATCGAAATGGCGGGATGCCGCGTATCTGGACACGGCACTCAGGATGCGCTGTACGCTGCGTGAGTAGTGGGTCACGGGCTGGTAGAGGGGGAAGGTTGACTGACACTGGAGGACCTGTCGAATCGGTTGCCTCGGCGATCACCGGGGCGGTAGGCGGCCCTGAAGGCGTGAAGTCGTTCGCCGATGGCGCGAAGCACATGCTGGGGGAGGCCCAGGCCGGCCGGTGGGCCGTGGACGAGGAGACCGGAACGCATCTCCGCAGCGCGATCGTCAATGCGCATAAGCAATTCGATGGGCTGCGGGTTCGCGTCGATCTGCTCCGGCAGAGGCCCAGGCTCGGCAACGACCCCTATGCGGTCCAAGTTGCGGAGCACATGCGCGCCGCGATGGATTCGGACGAACACTCACTCGTTCCGGTGTTCCTGGCGTTGCTGGAGGGGCTGGACAGCCTTCGCGAGGCGTTGGACGTGGCAATGCGCAATTACGATGCCGCCGATGAAGCCGCGACGCAGCGGCTCGGCCACTTGAAGGACTGAGGAACACGTGATCCGTACGCCCCGCATGGTGGGCTTGCTCGCGGTCGTCACAGCGACCCTGGCGTTGGTCGCCTGTTCGAGCACGGTGAGCGGGACTCCGTTGCCCGCTCCGACGGTGTCGCCGACACATGCGACTGCTGAGGATGGGTTGCGATCGCTCGAAGCGTGCGCCGTGCTCAACCAACTGCTCGCCGGCCAGGGGTTCGACCCGGGTGAGCGGAAAACCGTGCGGAACGAGTGCGTCGCGACCAAGCTCGAGTATGGAGCCCTGGGTATCGCACTGGACCCGCAACAGAGTCTCGGTGACCTGACGGGGCAGCTTCCGGAGAGCAGCCACTTCGACATCAACGGTCGGAATGCCGTGATCGGGCAGCCGAGCGGCGAGGGGTCCTGTGAAGTCGGCCTCGAAGTTGGTCAGCGGGCGCGCGCGGTGGTCATCGCGTCGATCTCTCGCGAAGACCTGCGAGACCAGGTGTGCCCTGCCGCCCAAGAGCTGGCCACCAAGCTGGAACCCCTGCTGCCAGGGAGCTAGCCGAGAGCTAACCGAGGCCCAGCACCGCCGCCATCAGGACTCGCAGCTCGGCGGCCAGCCCTGGTCGCTGGTTGACGCGCCTCGTCCGGGACAGGTCGTTCGCGATGGTCAGCGCCGCGTGCACGGTGATCTTCGCGTCGCGCGCGTTCATCGACGGCTGCGCGGCGCCGAGCAGGCCGACCCACTGGGCGACGTAGTCCCGCTGGATGCGCCGCAGCTCGTCCCCCTCTTCCTCCGCGTAGTTCAGCGCGTCCGCCGAGAACGACACCGCCAGCTCCGCCGAACCAGTCAGCACCCGGACGTAGGAGTCGATCAGCCCTCGCAGCGCCTCCGTCTCGTCCGCGCTGCTCAGGCGCACCCGTTCGGCGTCGAGGAGCAGCCGGTCGGCCGCCCGTCGCGCGATCGCGCTCATCAGCGCCGCCTTGCTGGAGAAGTGCCGGTACACGCTCGGCCCGGCGATCCCGGCCGCCGTGCCGATGTCCTCCATGCTCACCGCGTGGAAGCCCTTGTGGTGGAACAGTTCCGCGGCCGCCGACAGGATCTGCTCCCGCCGCGACAGCACCCCCACACCCGGTGACACCGCGGGCGAAGGCTCGTCCACCACGCCCGGCAGCCGCACGTGCAACACCCGCCGCGCCAGCTCGGCCAGCAGATCGGCGAACCGCTTGCGCGCCACGGACGTCCGGTGCACCGACACGCTGCCGAACACGCTCAGCGCCGCCCAGCACAGCAGCTCCGCGTCGTCCGCCTCCAGGTCGGCGCGCAGGTTCATGAGCTCCTTCGCCCACGCCGTGAGCACCGCCGTCGACCGCCTGCCGATCTCCCGCTGGTCCGCCGGCGACAGGTGCCTGCCCTCCCACCGCCACAGCGCTGCCACGTCCCGGCGCTCCACCGACGCCTCCGCGATGCGCCGCAACAGCCCGTCCACCTGCGCGCCCTCCGCCTGGTGCAGGTTCGACAGCGCGGCCGCCGTCGCGTCCTCCATCTCCCGCACCCCGCCGAGCAGCACGTACGCGAGGATCGCCTGCTTGTCCGCGAAGTGCCGGTACACCGCCGGACCGGTGATGCCCGCCGCGGCGGCGATGTCGTTGATGCCGACGCCGTGGTAGCCACGCGCGCGGAACAGCTCGGCGGCCAGGCCGGCGAGCTGGCTCTTGCGGTCGGGACGACGACGGAATGTACTCGACATGGTGATTCCACTCTAGCCCGAGTGACCACGCACGCAAGTGGTTGACACCAGGGGATTCAGGAGGAATATGTTAGTGGGAATTAGCATCAGACCCAGACGGATGAAGTAGCAGGAAGGACCGTCGGTGTGAGCAACGAGGCATACATCTACGAGGCGATCCGGACGCCCCGTGGCAAGAACAAGGGCGGGTCCCTGCACGGGGTCAAGCCGATCGACCTCGTGACGGGGCTGATTCACGAGCTCCAGGCGCGGCACCCGGGCCTGGACCCGGCCGCGATCAACGACATCATCCTCGGCGTCGTCTCTCCGGTCGGTGACCAGGGCGCCGACATCGCCCGCGCCGCGGCGATGGCCGCGGGCCTGCCCGACACGGTCGCCGGCGTCCAGCTCAATCGCTTCTGCTCCTCGGGTCTGGAGGCCGTCAACCAGGCCGCCGCCCGGGTGCGCTCCGGCTGGGAGAACCTGATCCTCGCGGGTGGCGTCGAGTCGATGTCGCGCGTGCCGATGGGCTCCGACGGTGGTGCGATGTTCACCGACCCGGCGACGAACTACGACACGTACTTCGTGCCGCAGGGCATCGGCGCGGACCTGATCGCCACCATCGAGGGCTTCAGCCGCGAGGACGTCGACCGCTTCGCGGTGCGCTCCCAGGGCAAGGCCGAGGCGGCCTGGTCCGGCGGCTACTTCGCGAAGTCGGTCGTGCCGGTCAAGGACATCAACGGCGTCACGATCCTCGACCACGACGAGCACCGCCGCCCCGGCACCACGGTGGACAGCCTGGCCAAGCTCAAGCCGGCGTTCGAGACGATCGGCGAGTTCGGTGGTTTCGACGCGGTGGCGCTGCAGAAATACCATTCGGTCGAGAAGATCGACCACGTCCACACCGGCGGCAACTCCTCCGGCATCGTCGACGGCGCCGCGCTGGTGCTGATCGGCGACGAGCAGGCCGGCAAGGACCTGGGCCTGACCCCGCGCGCCCGCATCACGGCCGCCGCGATCACCGGGTCCGATCCGACGATCATGCTGACCGGCCCGACGCCGGCCACGAAGAAGGCGCTCGACCTCGCGGGCCTGACTACCGACGACATCGACCTGTTCGAGCTGAACGAGGCGTTCGCGTCGGTCGTGCTCAAGTGGATCAAGGACCTGAAACTGCCGGAGGAGAAGGTCAACGTCAACGGCGGGGCGATCGCGATGGGCCACCCGCTCGGCGCGACCGGTGCCATGATTCTCGGCACCATGGTCGACGAGCTGGAGCGGCGCCAGGCGCGGCGCGCGTTGCTGTCGCTGTGCATCGGCGGCGGAATGGGTATCGCGACGATCATCGAGCGGGTGTGACCATGACCAACACAATTCGCTGGGACTCCGGCTCCGACGGCATCGTCGTGCTCACCCTGGACGACCCCAACCAGTCGGCCAACACGATGAACTCCGACTTCCGCGCGTCCTTCGAGGCCATGATCGAGCGGCTGGAGTCCGAAAAGGACTCGATCACCGGCGTGGTGATCACTTCGGCCAAGAAGACGTTCTTCGCCGGTGGTGATCTGCGTGACCTCATCCGGGCGACGCCGGAGCACGCGGCGGAGTTCACCGCGCGCACCAACGCGCTGAAAGCCCAGCTGCGCTCGCTCGAGACCCTCGGCAAGCCGGTGGTTGCCGCCATCAACGGCGCCGCCCTCGGTGGCGGGCTGGAGATCGCGCTGGCCACGCACCACCGGATCGTCGCGGACGTGCCGGGCGCCGTCATCGGGCTGCCCGAAGTGACGCTGGGCCTGCTGCCCGGCGGTGGCGGCGTCGTGCGCACCGTGCGGCTGCTCGGCATCCAGAACGCCCTGCTGAACGTCCTGTTGCAGGGCCAGCGGCACAAGCCCGCGAAGGCGCTGGAGATCGGGCTGGTGCACGAGCTCGTGTCCAGTGTGGACGAGCTGGTGCCCAGGGCCAAGGAGTGGATCAAGGCCAATCCCGAGGCGCAGCAGCCGTGGGATGCCCAGGGCTACAAGCTGCCCGGCGGCGCCCCGTCGAACCCGAAGTTCGCGGCCAACCTGCCCGCGTTCCCGGCCAACCTGCGCAAGCAGATCAAGGGTGCCCCGATGCCCGCCCCGCGCGCCATCCTGGCCGCGGCGGTCGAGGGCGCGCAGGTCGACGTCGTCACCGCGGCCCAGATCGAGACGCGGTACTTCGTCAGCCTGGTCACCGGCCAGGTCGCGAAGAACATGACCAAGGCGTTCTTCTTCGACCTGCAGCACATCAACTCCGGTGGCTCGCGGCCCGACGGGTACGAGAAGTACCAGGCCCGGAAGGTCGGCGTCCTGGGGGCGGGCATGATGGGCGCCGCGATCGCCTATGTCTCGGCGAAGGCCGGGATCGAGGTCGTCCTCAAGGACGTCTCGCGGGAGAACGCCGAAAAGGGCAAGGCCTACGCGGTCAAGCTCGAGGAGAAGGCGCTGTCCCGGGGCAAGACCACGAAGGAGAAGTCGGACGCGCTGCTGGCCCGCATCACGCCGACGGCCGACCCCGCGGACTTCGCCGGTGTCGACTTCGTGATCGAGGCGGTGTTCGAGAGCCAGGAGCTCAAGCACAAGGTTTTCGGCGAGATCGAGCACGTCGTCAACCCGGACGCCGTGCTGGGCTCGAACACCTCCACCCTCCCGATCACCGGCCTCGCGCAGGGCGTGCGGCGGCAGGAGGACTTCATCGGCATCCACTTCTTCTCGCCGGTGGACAAGATGCCGCTCGTGGAGATCATCCGCGGGGAGAAGACCTCGGATGCGACGCTGGCGAAGGTCTTCGACTACACGCTGCAGATCAAGAAGACGCCGATCGTGGTCAACGACAGCCGGGGCTTCTTCACCAGCCGGGTGATCGGCACGTTCCTCAACGAGGCCGTGGCCGCCGTCGGCGAGGGTGTCGAACCGGCGACGATCGAGCAGGCCGGTTCGCAGGCGGGCTATCCGGCACCGCCGCTGCAGTTGATGGACGAGCTGACCCTGACGCTGCCGCGCAAGATCCGGGAGGAGACCAAGGCGGCCGTCCAGGCGGCCGGCGGCACCTGGCGGGAGCACGCGTCCGAGGCGGTCATCGACCGGATGATCGACGAGTTCGGGCGCAAGGGCAGGTCATCCGGCGCCGGTTTCTACACCTACGACGAGAGCGGCAAGCGTGCCCGGATCTGGCCGGGGCTGCGCGACGCGTTCAAGTCCGGCAGTGGAGGAGTACCGTTCCAGGACCTGCAGGAGCGCATGCTGTTCGCCGAGGCACTGGAAACCGTCCGGTGCTTCGACGAGGGTGTGCTGACTTCGGTGCCGGATGCCAACATCGGCTCGATCTTCGGCATCGGGTTCCCGGCGTGGACGGGTGGTGTCATCACCTACATCAACTCCTACGAGGGTGGCCTGTCCGGATTCGTGGCGCGCGCCCGCGAACTGGCCGAGAAGTACGGTGAGCACTTCCAGCCACCGGAATCACTCGTGCGGAAGGCCGAAGCCGGCGAGAAGTTCGAATAGGACCGGGACAGGTGGTCGCACTTTTTCGACAATGTGCCGACGGCACATTGTCGAAAAAGTGCGACGCCTAGAGCAGGGGTGGCACCGCGGCGTCGATGAGGTGAGGGCCCGGTTCTGCCAGTGCGTTGCGGAACTGTTCCGCCAGTTCCTCCGCGCTCGTGGCTCTCGTCGCGGGAACGCCCATGCCTTCGGAGATCTTCACGAAGTCGATGTCGGGCCGGGCCAGGTCCAGGAGGTCCTGCGCTTTCGGACCGGAGGCTTCCGCGCCGACCCTCTGGAGTTCCATGCGCAGGATCGCGTAGGCGCGGTTGTTGAGGATCACCGTGGTCACGTTGAGGTTCTCCCGCGCCATCGTCCACAGTGCCGAGATCGTGTAGAGGGCACTGCCGTCCGCCTGGAGTGCGATCACCGGCCGGTCGGGGGCGGCGATGGCGGCACCGGTCGCCACCGGGAGGCCCTGTCCGATGGCGCCGCCGGTCAGGGTGAGCACGTCGTGCCGCGGGGCACCGGCCGTGGCGCCGGGGAGCAGCACGCCTGAAGTGTTGGCCTCGTCGGAGATGATGGCGTTCTCGGGGAGCAGCGCGCCGATGACCTCGACCCAGTTCTGCAGGGTGAGCGGGCCCGTCGGCCTGGCCGGGCGGGACGGCTCCTGCAGGACCGGGTCAGTGCCGGGCGCGACCTCGTCCGCCAGTGCCTCCAGGGCGGCGACGACGTCCCGGCCCAGGTCCGCGAGCGTGTGGACCTGCGCGCCGTCGGGCACCAGGTCGCTCGGCTTGCCGGGGTAGGCGAAGAAGGACACCGGCGGCTTCGCCCCGGCCACGACGACGTGCTTGATGCCTTCCAGCTGCCAGGCGACCTGCTCGCCCAGGTATGCCAGCCGCTCGATGGGCGGCAGTCCGGCACCGCGCTCCAACCGGGCCGGGAACGTCTCGACGAAGGGCTTCGCCCCGGTCGCGGTCGCGATCCGGCTGACCGCCCGCAATCCGGCCTCGCGGCAGGCGGGGCCACCGACGAGCAGCGCGACCGGCTCGCCGGACCGCAGCACTTCCGCGACCGCCTTCACCGTGGTGTCCGCGACCGTCTGCGGAGTGCGCGGCGGCACCGGCTTGACCGCGACACCACCGTCGCCCCACGACACGTCCGCGGGCAGGATCAGGGTCGCGACCTTGCCGGGCGCCTCCTGCGCGGCGGCGACGGCGAACGCGGCGTCCGCCCCGACGTCCGCCGAGTTGGCCGACCGGCGCACCCAGCCCTCAAGCGAACCGGCGATCGCGTCGATGTCCGATTCCAGCAGCGCGTCGTACTTCTTGTGGTACGTCGCGTGGTCGCCGATCACGTTCACCACCGGGACATGGCCTCGGCGGGCGTTGTGCAGGTTCGCCAAGCCGTTGCCCAGCCCCGGCCCGAGGTGCAGCAGCGTCGCCGCCGACTTGCCCGCGATCCGCGCGTAACCGTCGGCCGCGCCGGTCACCACGCCCTCGAACAAAGCGAGCACACCACGCATCTCGGGCACCGAGTCGAGCGCTGCGACGAAGTGCATCTCCGACGTGCCCGGGTTGGCGAAGCACACGTCGACACCCGCGTCGACGAGCGTGCGGATCAGGGACTGCGCGCCGTTCATCTCGCTCCTGTCTCGAACAGGACATCCGGGTTCAGGATGCCCAACGGGTCGAAGGCCTGCTTGATCCGGCGCAGCAACGCGACCTTCGCCGGGTCTTCCAGGGCCAGGAAGTGGTCCTTCTTCGCCTGGCCGATGCCGTGCTCGCCGGAAATGGCCCCGCCCACTGCCATGCCTTCGGCGAAAATGTCGTGCAGCAGCTTGTGCCGCTTCTCCGGATCCTTGCAGAAGATTCCCAAGTGGACGTTGCCGTCACCGGCGTGGCCGCACCCGATCACGCCGGCCTCGGCGGCAGCGGCCAGTTCCCGGGCCTTCGCGAGAAAACCGGGCATCTCCGACCGCGGCACGACGACGTCGATCACGTCGTCCGCGCCGGCGGCCTTCGCGGTCCAGAAAGCCCTTTCCCGCGCCTCGATGAGCTTGCGGGCCGAACCGCCGTCCAGCACGTACACGTCCGTCGCGCCCAGCTCGCCGAGCAGGTCACCGGCCCGCTCGACGTCACCGTCCAGCCGGTCGCCGTCGCGATTCTCCAACCCCACCACCAGATACGCCTGCGTCGCGTCACGGACCTCGTCCGGGATGCCCAGCGACAGCTTCTCCGTGTAGGTGATCGCGGCCATCGTCAGGTTGTCGATGTACTCGAGGATGTTGGGCGTCAGCCCGCTGGCGATGATCCGCGGGACCCCGCGCATGACCTCGTCGAGATCGCCGAACGGGGCGAGCAGCGTGGCGCTGTGGGCCAGCCGCGGGTAAAGCTTGACGATCACCTCGGTGACCAGCGCGAGCGTGCCCTCCGACCCGATGATCAGCTGGGTGAGGTCGTAGCCCGAGGAGATCTTGGCCGTCTTGCCGCCGGTGCGGATGATCTCGCCAGTGGGCAGGACCGCCTGCAGGCCCACGATGTTGTGCCGCGCGACGCCGTACTTGACCGCGCGCATGCCGCCGGCGTTGGTGCCGACGTTGCCGCCGACGCTCGCGCTCAGCTCGCCGGGGTAGACGGTGTAGGCGAGGCCGGCCTCGGCGGTCTTCGCGTCGAGCTCGGCAAGTGTGACGCCCGGCTGGACGACGGCGACCTGGTTCGCGGTGTCGATTTCCAGCACCGCGTTCATCCGTTCGAAGGAGACGACCAGGCCGTTCTCCCGCGGCCGCGCCGCGCCGGACAGGCCACTGCCCGAACCGCGGGCGGTGACCGGGAGGTCGATCTCGGCGGCGAGGCTCAGCAGCGCGGCGACCTCGTCGGCGGTCGCGGGTTTGGCCACGTACGCGGGTTTCGCGGCGGCGACGGTCAGCGACTCGTCCTTGGCGTAGTCGTCCGGGATGGCGTCCCCGGTGAGGACGTGGCGATCGCCGACGATCTCGGCGATCCGCGCGGTGACGTCGCCCATGACGTACCCCCATCCTTTCCTGCGCCTGCCGTTGACCGCAGCGTAGTACGGGACGGCTCAGGACCGGAAGTGAAGGTGATTCATGTTTGTCGGCGGCTCGGGGTGGGATGATCCGGGTATGGACATCCGGCCGGCCACGGTTGCCGACGCTCCGGCGATCGCCGAGGTGCACGTGCTGTCCTGGCAGTCGGGGTACCGCGGGTTGCTGCCGCAGGAGATGCTCGACGGGTTGGACGTGGCGCAGCGCGTCGAGCGGTGGACCAGGACCATCGCGGCGGGCGCGCTGCCGCGAGACGGGACGCTGGTCGCCGAGCGCGACGGTGCGTTGCTCGCCTTCGCGAATCTGGGGCCGACCCGGGACGACGACCGGGATCCGGATCGAACCGGGCAGATCCGGTCGTTCTACGTCCGGCCCGATGCCTGGCGCGGCGGGATCGGACAGCGGCTCATGTCGGAGGTCCTGCGGTCCCTCGCCGCCGCGGGGTTTCGAACCGCGAGCCTGTGGGTGCTCGAGGGAAACCACCGGGCCGCGCGGTTCTATTCGGCCTGCGGGTTCACGCCGGACGGAGCCGTCAAAGACGATCATCTCGCGGGCGTCGACATTCGCATTGTGCGGTACTGCCGCGATCTTCGGTGCGGGGCCGGTACCTGACCGGCCCCGCTTCCGTGCCGAGCGGTCTACTCCGCGCGGGCGAAGGACAGGGTTTCGCCCTCCACGCCGCGCAACCATAGGTCCTGCGCGGCCGCCGCCATTTCCGGCAGGCCTTCGATGATCGTGGCGAACACGTTCCCGGGCACCCAGCCGGCGTCGCCGTTGATGAGCAGGTTGTTGCGGCCGTAGAAGATGGCGAGGTCGGTGGCGCCCTGATCGCTGTGCGCCTCGCTGCCTTCGTCATACCCGTACGCGGGATTTCCGATTTCCCATGCTTCGAACCCGAAATAGACGACGTCCCCCGGAATGGGCGTGATGGTCGGGTTCTCCCGGCCCGGTTTCGGGTCGGCGAACGGCGGCACGAGCGTGTAGACCTCGTTGCGGGCGTACTTCGCGTGGTAGGCCGAACCGCTCTGGGGCAGCGCATTCCACACCGCTTGGCACGTCCGCGGTGCCTCCGCGTCCAGCAGCACCGCACGGCAGGACACGCCGCGCTTGTCGAGCGAAATGGTGATGTGGCGGGCCAACGTACGTTCTCCCTACTTGGAACCGGTGACGGTCGCGACGGTTTCGGCCCAGATCGCGAGCGCGTCGTCGACCTGCTGGGCGGTGACCACGAGCGGTGGGACCATCCGCACGACGTTGGAGTACGCGCCGCAGGTGAGCAGCAGCAGTCCGCGCCGCGCCGCCTCCTGCTGGGCCGCGCCGGCCAGCGCGGTGTCCGGGGTGCCGTCGGCCTTGGTGAACTCCGAACCGACCAGCAGCCCCAGCCCACGCACCTCGCCGATTTCCGGCGTCTTGTCGCCGATCAGGCGGGCGCCTTCGAGCAGTTGCTCGCCGCGCGCGGCCGCGTTCTCGACCAGGTTCTCTTCCTCGATCACGTCGATCGTGGCCAGCGCCGCCGCGCACGACACGGCGTTGCCGCCGTAGGTGCCGCCCTGCGAGCCGGGGAACGCCTTGGACATCAATTCCTTCGACGCGGCGATGCCGGACAGCGGGAAACCGCTCGCCAGGCCCTTGGCGATCAGGACGACGTCCGGCCGGACACCGAAGTGGTCGTGGCCCCAGAACCGGCCGGTGCGCCCGAACCCGGTCTGGATCTCGTCGATCACCAGCAGGATGCCGTGCTTGTCCGCGCGCTCGCGCAGGCCGGCCATGAACTCCGTGTTGGCCGGCACGTAGCCGCCCTCGCCGAGCATCGGCTCGACGAAGAACGCGGCGGTCTCGTGCGGCGCGCTCATCGTCTGGAAGAGGTAGTCCAGTTCGCGCAGCGCGAACTTCGTGGCGGTCTGCTCGTCCCAGCCGTAGTGGTGGGCGTAGGGGAAGGGCGCGACGTGCACGCCGCCCATGAGCGGCGAGATGCCCGTGCTGAACCGCGTGCCCGATGTGGTCATCGAGGCCGCGGCGACCGTGCGTCCGTGGAACCCACCCTGGAAGACGACGATGTTCGGCCGGCCGGTGGCCTGCCGGGACAGCCGGAGCGCGGCCTCGACGGCTTCGCTGCCCGAGTTGGCGAAGAACAGCGAGTCCAGGCCCTGCGGCAGCACGTCGCCGAGCCGTTCGACGAGCTTGAGCAGCGGCTGGTGCATCACCGTCGTGTACTGGCCGTGGATGAGCTTGCCGACCTGCTCCTGCGCCGCCTTGACCACCTTCGGGTGACAATGGCCGGTGCTGGTCACGCCGATCCCGGCGGTGAAGTCCAGATGACGGTTGCCGTCGACGTCGTAGAGGTAGGCGCCTTCGCCGTGCTCGACGACGACCGGAGTGGCCTGCTTGAGCAGGGGGGAAAGCTGGGCCATGGCGGCTGAACTCCTAACGCTGTGGAAGGGATATCCGGTCGCGGGAGCGAACTTGTAGATTGTTGACAATCTGTCTAGCATGGCCCGTGGACAGGCGCAAGGTAGACCAGGAGGACTGATGGGCGAACTGACCGAATCGGGTGTCGTGGACGCCGTCGGCAAGGAGCTGTTCATCGGCGGGAAGTGGGTCCCGTCGAGCACCGGCCGGACCTTTGCCGTCGAGGATCCCGCCACCGGCCAGGTCCTCTGCGAGGTCGCCGACGCCACGCCGGAAGACGGGAAGGCCGCCCTTGACGCGGCCGTCGCCGCCCAGGCGGACTGGGCGAAGACCGCGCCGCGTGAGCGCAGCGAGATCCTGCGCCGCGCCTACGAACTGCTGGGCGCGCGGGTCGACGAACTGGCGTTGCTGATGACGCTCGAGATGGGCAAGCCGCTGGCCGAGGCGAAGGGTGAGGTCGCCTACGCCGCCGAGTTCTTCCGCTGGTTCGCCGAGGAGGCCGTCCGCATCGACGGCGGATACCAGGTCGCACCGAACGGCGCCGGCCGGTTCCTGGTCACCAAGCAGCCGGTCGGACCGTGTCTGCTGATCACGCCGTGGAACTTCCCGATGGCGATGGGCGGGCGCAAGATCGGTCCCGCGATCGCCGCCGGATGCACGATGGTGATCAAGCCGGCCGAGCAGACACCGCTGTCGATGCTCGCGCTGGCCGCGATCCTGACCGAGGCCGGGCTGCCCGCAGGGGTGCTCAACGTCGTCACCACCACCGACCCCGGTGGCGTGATGGAGCCGATGATCAAGGACGGCCGCGCGCGCAAGCTGTCGTTCACCGGCTCCACGGCGGTGGGCCGCAAGCTGCTCGAGCAGTGCGCGGACAAGGTCCTGCGCACGTCGATGGAGCTGGGTGGCAACGCGCCGTTCCTGGTCTTCGACGACGCCGACCTGGACGCGGCGGTCGAGGGCGCGATGCAGGCCAAGATGCGCAACATCGGTGAGGCGTGCACTGCCGCCAACCGGTTCTACGTGCAGCGCGGCGTGGCCGGGGAGTTCGCGCGTCGCCTGACCGAGCGGATGTCCGCGCTGCCGCTGGGCCGCGGCACCGAGCCGGGCGTGGTGGTCGGCCCGCTGATCGACCGGGACGCGGTGACCAAGGTGACCGAACTGGTCACCGACGCCACCCGGCGTGGGGCGAAGGTGCTGACCGGTGGGGCCACTGTGGACGGTCCCGGCAACTTCTACCAGGCCACGGTGTTGACGGACGTGCCGCGTGACGCCCTCATGGCGAGCACGGAGATCTTCGGCCCGGTCGCGCCGATCAGCGTGTTCGACGACGAGGACGAGGCCGTCGCGGCCGCCAACGACACCGAGTACGGCCTGGTCAGCTACCTCTACACCAACGACCTCAAGCGTGCGCTGCGCGTCTCCGAGGCGTTGGAGGCCGGCATGATCGGGCTGAACCAGGGGATCGTGTCCAACCCGGCGGCTCCGTTCGGCGGGGTCAAGCAGTCCGGGCTCGGGCGCGAGGGCGGCACGGTGGGCATCGACGAGTTCCTGGAGACCAAGTACGTCGCGGTGAGCCTGTGAGCACCTACCGGATCGCCGCCATCCCCGGGGACGGCATCGGGGTCGACGTCACCGCCGAGGCACGCCGGGTCCTCGACCGGGCGGGCGAGCGGTACGGGTTCCGTCTGGAGTGGACGGAGTTCGACTGGAGCTGTGAGCGCTACACCAAGACCGGCCGGATGATGCCGGAGGACGGCATCGAGCAGCTGCGCCCGTTCGACGGGATCCTGCTCGGCGCGGTCGGGTTCCCCGGCGTGCCGGACCACGTCTCGCTGTGGGGCCTGCTCATCCCGATCCGCCGCGCGTTCGCCCAGTACGTGAATCTGCGGCCGGTGCGGTTGCTGCCCGGGACCAGGTCGGTGCTCGCGGGTCGGGAGGCCGACGAGCTGGAGATGGTGATCGTCCGCGAGAACACCGAGGGCGAGTACTCGCAGATCGGCGGCCGCCACAACCCCGGGCGGCCGGACGAGTTCGTCCTGCAGGAGTCGATCTTCACGCGCGTGGGGGTCGAGCGGATCATCCGGTTCGCGTTCGAGCTGGCTCGCACCCGGTCCGGGCGGGTTTGCTCGGCCACGAAATCCAACGGCATCATCCACACGATGCCGTTCTGGGACGAGGTCTTCGTCGAGATCGCGGCCGAATACCCGGACGTCCACAGTGAACAGACGCACATCGACGCGCTGGCGGCCCGCATGGTGCAGCACCCGGACCGGCTGGACGTCGTGGTCGGGTCCAACCTGTTCGGCGACATCCTGAGTGACCTGGCGGCCGCGGTGACCGGCGGGCTGGGCATGGCGCCGTCGGGCAACGTCAACCCGCCCGGCGAGTTCCCGTCGATGTTCGAGGCGGTGCACGGCAGTGCCCCGGACATCGCGGGGCAGGGCATCGCCAACCCGGTGGCGCAGATCCTCGCCGGCGCGATGATGCTCGACCACCTGGGCGAGAAGCAGGCCGCGGCGGCCGTGAACGCGGCGGTCGAGCAGGTGCTCTCCGCCGGCGAGGTGGCGACACCGGACCTCGGCGGAAAGTCCACGACAACCGAGCTCGGCGCCGCGGTCACGACCGCGCTCGCCTGACCCGCGCCCCACCGGTCGCACATTTTCGACAATGTGCCGCGATCAGGCGTACAGGCTGGTCCCCGGGGCGAGCCGCTGCACGGCGTCCTCCATGTGCGCCTCCAAAAGGGACACCGCCAGCTCCTCGTCGCCGGCGCCGATCGCTTCCGCGATGCGCTTGTGCTCGGTGACCCGCTCCTCGTTCGTCGCATAGGTCCGGTGGAGTGCCGACAGGCACATCCGCGTCTCGATGAGCAGGGTGCGCGCCATCCGTCCGAGCCGCTTGCTGTCGGCTGCCGCCACCAGCTCCTCATGGAACCGGATATCGGCCAGGGACACGGCATCCGAGTCGTCCGCGGCCGCCATGTCCTCGACCGCCTCGAGCAGTCGCACCGCCACCGCCTCGCCCGCGCCGAGCCGCAGCACGCGGATCAGCGCCGCCCGCTCGACTGCCCACCGCGCCGAGTAGACGTCGTGGACGTCGTCCGGTTCGAGGTCGATCACGAACAGCCCGCGGTGCCGCTCGCTGCGCAGCAGGCCCTCCGACACCAGCCGCTGCATCGCCTCGCGCAGCGGGCCGCGGGATACCTGGAACCGGCCGGCCAGCTCGGTCTCACCGAGCTGCGTGCCCGGTGCGAACGTGCCGTTCATGATCGCCTCGCGGAGCTGTCGCGCGATGATCGCCGCGGTCGACTCCCGGCTGACCGGTTCGATGTCGGTCAGGGCCATCGTTCACCTGCTTTCTGCGAACAGTCTGCCCAGCTGTTCGCACCGGGGCACCCGGCCGGTCAGCCGGAGCCCTTCCCAGATCGTCACCTGGTTCGCCGTGAGCACGGGCTTGCCCAGCCGCTCCTCGATGGCGCCCAGCACACCCAGCGTGCGCATCGCCGTGTCGGGGACCAGGACCGCCTCGGCGCCCGGGTGATCATGCGCGACCGCCAGGTCGACCACGGCATCGGGGGTCAGCCTGCCCACCTCGGCCGCGGTGTCGATGCCCTCGCTCGCCATGGCGACCACCTCGATGCCACCGGCGGCGAGGAACTCCACGAACAGCTTGGCGACGTCGTCCGGGTAGCTCGCCGCCACCGAGACGCGCGTCAGCCCGAGCGCCTGCGCGGCCCGGACGAACGCGAACGACGTGCTCGACGCCGGCCTGCCCGCGGCCGCCGACAGCTTCTCCACCTGCTCGTGCGCGCCCTGCCACCGGTAGACGAAGCTCCCGCTCGTGCAGGCCCACACCACCGCGTCCGGCTCATGCTTGGCCAGCAGGGCCGCACCCTCGGCCAGCCGCTCCGCACTGCCCAGGTCGAGCAGCTCGGGCACGGCGTGCAGGTCGGTGCCGTAGATGTGTTCGACCGGCAGCGAGATCTGGAAGCCCAGCAGCCGCTCGGCGAACGGGTAGTCGTCCTCCGCGGCGTGGTCGGGGTAGATGAAGCCGACGGTCCCCATGCACAACCTCCCAAGATTGTCGACAATCCTACAGTATGGGTTCAGGACACCTCGCGCAGCCACTTGCCGGGGCCGACGATCGGCAGCTTCATGCGTCTCAGGCAAGCCCACATCGTGAGCTGGTTCGCGGTCAGCACAGGCTTGCCCAAGGCCACCTCCAGAGGTTCGATCACGTCGTAGGTCGGCAGATTCGTGCAGCTGACGAAGATGGCCTCGGCGTCGGGGTGGTCGGCGCCGAGGATCCGTTCGGCGATGGTGCGGTAGCTGACCTTCCAGATGCCGCCGCCGAGTCCGAGGTGGTCGCTCGACACCGTGTCCACGCGCAGTTCGCCGAGGAAGTCGTGCAGGCTCTGCGTCAGGTCCGCGTCGTAGGGGGTGATGACCGACACTCGGTGGATGTCCAGCAGGTGCAGCACCTCGGCCAGCGCTCCCGAAGTGGTGATCGCGTCCGGCGCCCCGGCGTCACAGATCGCCTTGCGCAGTGATCGTTCGTAGTCGACGCCGTTGACGAAGCTGCCCGACGTGCACAGGTAGGCGACCACCTCCGGTTCGACGTGCAGGACGTCGCGGGTGGCAGCGGCCAGGTGCTGGTGGTTGCTGACCAGCTGGGCCATTTCCATGCTGACCGGGACCGGCTCGTAGGGCGTTCGGGCCAGGTGGAGGGACACCTCCATCGGGATCCACCGCCAGAGCTCACGCTCGAGGGCCAGATCGAAGGGGGCGATGACTCCGATGCCTCGCTGCGCCAGTGGCCCGTCGAAGACAGGGAAGTCGAAATCCAAGGCTCAGCCTCCGAAGTTCTTAAGGAAGCCTCCGGGGTGGCTCCTCGGATTGTTGACAATCATACGACCGGCTCCTACCGTGTCAACGGTGATCGGCAGGGAGAAACCGGTGCTGGCGGTGCTGTGCGGTGACGACCAGGCCCGGGATCTCACCAAATCGTCAGCCATGCAGCCCATCGAATCGGTGGCCGCGGTGCGTTACACGGAGGAGCGCGGGCTCGCCGACGCGCTGCGGGACGCAGATGTCCTTTTTGTCTACGACTTCCTCTCTCGGGCGGTACCCACCGCGTGGCCCGCGGCAAACCGCTTGCGCTGGCTGCACATCGCCAGCGCAGGGGTGGATCCCGTGATGTTCCCCGGGATGCGGGACAGCGACGTCGTGCTCACCAACTCGCGGGGCGTGTTCGACGACTCGATCGCCGAGTACGTCCTGGGGGTGGTCCTCACCTTCGCGAAAGATCTGCACGGCTCGCTCGACCTGCAGCGCGAGAGCCGCTGGCAGCACCGCGAGACCGAGCGGATCGTCGGCCGCGAAGTGCTGGTCGTGGGCACCGGGCCGATCGGCCGGGCCATCGCCCGGATGCTGCGCGCCGTCGGGATGCGCGTTGCCGGAGCGGGCCGCCGGGCCAGGGAGAACGACCCCGACTTCGGCACGGTGCACGCCTCGGCCGAGTTGATCGATCATTTGCCGTCCTACGACTACGTGGTCGCGGTGGCGCCGCTCACGGAGCAGACGAAGGGCTTGTTCGACGCCGACGCATTCGCCGTGATGAAGCCCACCGCGCGGTTCGTCAACGTCGGCCGGGGTGAGCTGGTCGTCACCGGCGACCTGGTCGAGGCGTTGCGGGCGGGCACCATCGCCGGGGCCGCCCTGGACGTGTTCGACACCGAGCCGCTGCCCGTGGACAGTCCGTTGTGGACGATGAAGAACGTGCTGGTGTCGCCGCACATGTCCGGCGACTTCATCGGCTGGCGCGACACGCTGCTCGAGGTGTTCGCGGACAACTTCCGCCGCTGGCAGACTGGCGCGCCGCTTCGTAATGTCGTGGACAAGCAGCTGGGGTACGTGCCGTCGGAGTAGGTGAGGAGCCACCATGAGCACCCTGTTGACGGCGAGTGAACTGGTCGCCGCCTACTCGACCGGCGAGATCAGCCCGGTGGAGGCGACCGAGGCCGCGTTGCGCTCGATCGAGGAGCGCGACCGTGAATGCAATGCGTTTTGCCTGGTTGACGCGGAGGTCGCTCGCGAGGGCGCCAAGGCGTCGGAGACCCGGTGGCGCGAGGGCAATCCGATCGGCTCACTGGACGGGGTGCCGACCTCGATCAAGGACATGTTCCTGACGCAGGGGTGGCCGACCCTGCGGGGTTCGACGTGCATCGACGCGGACCAGCCGTGGGACGTGGACAGCCCGGTCACCGCGCGGCTGCGGGAGAACGGGCTGGTCCTGCTCGGTAAGACGACCACGCCCGAACTGGCGTGGAAGGGCGTCACGGACAACCCGCTGACGGGCGTCACCCGCAACCCGTGGAACCCGGCGAAGACCCCGGGCGGGTCGAGTGGCGGGAGCGCGGCGGCGGTGGCGGCCGGGATGGGTGAGCTGTCGGTCGGTACGGACGGTGGGGGGTCCGTGCGGATTCCGGCGTCGTTCTGCGGGATCGTCGGGTTGAAGCCGACGCACGGCCGAATCCCGCTGTGGCCGGCGAGCCCGTTCGGCGCGCTGTCGCACGCCGGTCCGATGGCGCGTTCGGTGTCGGATGTCGCGTTGTTGCTGGACGTGCTCGCGCTGCCGGATCACCGTGACCCCGCAGCACTGGAACCGCCGGCGGGCGCGTACCGGGAAGCCGTGCGCCGGGACGTCCGAGGCTTGTACGCGGCGTTCTCGCCGACGCTCGGGTGGGCCCAGGTGGACCCGGAGGTGCGCCGGATAGTCACCGAGGCGGTCACGGCGCTGGACGAGGCCGGGTTGCGGGTCGAAGAGGCGGACCCGGGTTTCGCCGATCCGCGGGAGGCGTTCGACGTACTCTGGTCGACCGGCGCGGCGCAGTGGCTGGACACCTTCCCGCCCGGCTCCGAGGCGAAGATCGATCCGGGGCTGCGGAGGGTGTGGGAGCAGGGCAAGACGTACTCGGCGGCCGACTACCTGGCCGCGAACGCCGAGCGGGCGTCCCTGGGCATCCTGATGGGCGAATTCCACACGCGATTCGACGTGCTGATCACCCCGACGGTCGCCGTTCCGCCCTTCGAGGCCGGTTTCGACGTCCCGCCGGGCAGCGGGATGACCGGCTGGCCCGACTGGACGCCGTTCACCTACCCGTTCAACATGACCCAGCAACCGGCGATCAGCGTTCCCGCGGGGTTCACCGCCGATGGGTTGCCGGTGGGGTTGCAGATCGTCGGGCCGCGGCATTCGGATGATCTCGTGCTGGCCGTGGCCCGGTTGGTCGAGGAGGTTCGTCCGTGGCCGACTGATCGGCCGGCTGGGCGTTGATGCCGGTTTGATCGCCGGGCTGTCGGCGGTTGGCGGTCGGTTGGCGGGTTGTTGTCGGTGGGTGGTTGGCGGACGCCGGGCTGTTTGTGGTCGCCGGGTGCTCGATGGCTGAGTGGGGCTGGCGGCGGGGCCGCGAGTGCCGCTCGCGTGGGTTGGTGTGTCGGCAGGCGATGAATTGTCCGTTCATCGTGTTGCGAGCTGTGTCCGCACTGGAGGGCGCGCCGCTCTTTCCTGCGCAGGCCTTCCGTCAAGTGGGCGGAGCGGCCACCCGCGAAACGATGAACCGACCGTTCATCAGCCGCGACTTGCGCGTCTCGTGGCTGTGCGACTGGCAGGTGTGGGCCGATCGGCAGGCGATGGATGCGAATCAGCGCGCCGCGAACTCCAGCTCTTCGAGCGCGGTGTCCAGGTGCGTCAGGATCCGTTGCAGGTGCGGCACCGACCGGCGGCAGCCGGTGATGCCGAAATCGAGGTTGTCCCCGCTGTTGGTCAAGGTGATGTTGAGCGCCTGACCGTCCAGCAGCACCGACGCCGGGTAGATGCCGTCGAGCTTCGCGCCGTTCCAGTACATCTGCTTGCGCGGCCCTGGCACGTTCGAGATCACCAGGTTGAAGGGCGGCCGTGTGTTGCTGACGACACCGGGGATCGGCGAGATGCCCAGCTGCGCGATGTTGATTCCGGACAGCAGCAGCGCCTGGAGCGGCGTCAGCTCCTTGAAGATCCGCTTCGCGTCCCGCATGGACTGGTGGATCGTCATCAGCCGGGTGGCGGGATCGGACTTGTGGGTGCCGAGGTTGCACAGCACCGCGCCGATCTGGTTGCCCGACGCCTCACCGGTGTCGGTCGGCTTGCGCATCGACACCGGCACCATCGCGACCAGCGGTACGTCCGGCAACGCGCGCTGCTCGATGAGGTAGTCCCGCAGCGCTCCGGCGCACATCGCCAGGACGACGTCGTTTCGCGAAGTTCCCGTGGCGGTCGCGATCGCCCGGACGCGGTTGAGCGGCCAGGACTGCGCGGCGAACCGGCGCGCGCCGCCGATGGGCACGTTGAAGATCGTCTTCGGCGCCTGCATCGGCAGCAGCAAGGTGTGTTCGCGAAACGCCTCACGGGCGACCTTCACCGTCGCCGGAGCGATCCCCGCGAGCTGCTTCACCGAGCCGGTGCCCGCGCTCAATAGTGACCGTGCGTTACGCGGCGGCTTGCCACGCGGCATTTGGCGGGAGCCCCACGGCGGCGGGCAGCTGCGGTCGTCCGGGTCATCCGAGAGCGTGCCCTGGAGGTGCCGCAACGCGGAGACGCCGTCCATGAGCGCGTGGTGGACCTTGCTGTACATCGCGAATCGGCCGTCTTGCAGGCCTTCGACCAGGTGGATCTCCCAGAGTGGGCGGTGGCGGTCGAGCAGCGTGCTGTGCCAGCGCGAGGTCAGCTCCAGCAGTTCCCGCACCCGGCCCGGCTGGGGCAGTGCCGAGTGCCGGAAGTGGTAGTCCAGATCGAGGTCGTCGTCGCGGGCCCAAGCGGCGTAACCGAGCGTGTTCACCGGGCGGGCCGGCCGCTGCCGGAACAACGTGCGGACATCGATGTTCTTGACCAGATCCTCACGCAAACTGCGCAAGTAAGTATGGTCGGCGCCGTCGGGCGTCTGGAACAACTGCAACCCGCCAACGTGCATCGGGTGCTCACGGCTTTCCACCAGCAGGAACATGGAGTCCGTAAACGGCATCAACGGCATCGGCGCCCACCTCCCCGTTCGGCTGCTGACGTACCCAGGATCGTTGAGTCTACGCGCACTGCTGTCGCCCGGAACACAATCTACGCTAAGGGAATGACCATCCCGACGGACCCGGAAACGGGCGAGTTCAAACGGACGCCGAGCCGCTTCACCGCTCGGATCACGGCCGATGGCGCGGATGGCTGGCCGGTGGAGGCGGGCCGGTACCGGCTGGTCGTGAGCCGTGCGTGTCCGTGGGCGAGCCGCGCACTCATCGTGCGGCGCCTGATGGGACTCGAGGAAGCAGTGTCCGTCGCGGTCGCCGACCCGATCCAGGACGAGCGCAGCTGGCGGTTCACGCTCGACCCGGACGACCGCGATCCCGTGCTGGGCATCGAGTTCCTCGGCGAGGCCTACCACGCGGCCGACCCTGACTACGACGGCGGCATCAGCGTGCCGGCGGTCGTCGACATCCCCAGCGGAAAGCTGGTGACCAACGACTACCCGCAGATCACGCTCGACCTGGACACCGAGTGGGGCCGGTACTACCGCGACGGTGCGCCCGATCTGTACCCGGAGAAGCTGCGCGACGAGATCGACGAGATCAACCGCGCCGTGTACCGCGATGTCAACGCGGCCGTGTACGAGGCGGGATTCGCGACGAAACAGTCCGCCTATGCCGGCGCGTGCCGGCGGCTGTTCGCCCGGCTCGACGAGCTGTCGGACCGGTTGGCGGGGCAGCGCTATCTCGTCGGGGACACGATCACCGAGGCCGATATCCGGCTGTTCACGACGCTCGTCCGCTTCGACCCCGTCTACCACGGGCACTTCAAGTGCAACCGGAACAAGCTCGCCGAGATGCCCGTGTTGTGGGCCTACGCGCGCGATCTGTTCTCGACGCCCGGTTTCGGTGACACTGTGGACTTCGACCACATCAAGCGGCACTACTACCAGGTGCACGAGCAGATCAACCCGACGCGAATTGTGCCGGATGGTCCGGACCTCTCGACCTGGGGTGAACCGCATGGGCGCGAGGACCTGGGCGGACGGCCGTTCGGCGAGGGCACGCCACCGGGGCCGCCGCCGCGGGACGAGGTCGTGCCGCCGCAGTGGTGATTTGGTGCCATACTCTGACGGCGTGACGAAGACCGGCGCCCATCACCTCGTGGACGCGCTGCTCGAGCTGGGAGCCGAGGTCGCGTTCGGCCTCCCGGGCGTGCACAACCTGCCGGTCTGGCAGGCCCTGGCGGACAGCCCGCTCCGGTTGATCGGTGTCCGTCACGAGCAGACCGCCGGCTACGCCGCGGACGGATACGCGCGCGTGACCGGAAAGCTCGGTGTCGCGATTGTGACGACCGGACCGGGCGCCGCGAACACGATCGCGGCAGTGGGAGAGGCCATGGCCTCCGGTTCGCCGGTGCTGGTGATCGCGACGGACATCCCGGCGAGCCTGCGGCGGCCCGGCATGGTCCGCGGCGTGCTGCACGAGACCAGTGACCAGGCCGCGCTGTTCGCGCCGGTGACGAAGGCAGCGTTCACCGTCGAGGCGCCCGAGGACCTGGCGCCGACGGTGCTTCGCGCCGCCCGGCTGGCTCTGCGGCCGCAGAGCGGGCCGGTGTACGTCGGGATCCCCACGGACTTTCTGCGGTACAACGGTTTGCGCGGTGCGGACCCGGAACCGACCGAGGCGGTCCCCGCGCCCACCGTGGCGGATCTCGACGCGGCGCGGCGCATGCTCGCGATGGCGTCGAAGCCGCTGATCTGGGCCGGCGGTGGCGCGGTGCGTGCCGAGGCGGGAGCGGTGATCGGTCAGCTCGCGGAGAAACTGGCCGCGCCGGTGATCACGACGTTCGCCGCGCGCGGGCTCCTCCCGCCCGCACACCCGTGCGCCGCGCCGAACCCGGTACACGCCCCGGAGGTCGGCGCGCTGTGGGACGAGGCCGACGTGGTGCTGGGCATCGGCACGGACTTCGACGGGCTGATGACGCAGAACTGGCTGATGCCCAAGCCGCCGAAGCTCATCGTGATCAACGTCGATCCCAAGGACGCGGCCAAGAACTACCCGCCGGACATCACGTTGGTCGGGGACGTGCGGGACGTGGTGCCGCTGTTGTTGCGGGGGTTGCCGAAGCGGCCGGGCCTCCCGGAGCTCACCGAGCGGCTCCACCGGATCTCCGACCAGGTGCGCCGACGCATCCGCCGCGAGGAGCCACAGGCCGCGGATTTCCTGCGCACGCTGGAAGAGACGCTGCCCGAGCGCGCGATGGTGGTGGCCGACATGTGCGTCGCCGGCTACTGGGCAGGCGGGTTCCACCGCGTGGCGGCGCCGCACCGCTTCGCGTACCCGATGGGCTGGGGCACCCTCGGGTTCGGTTTCCCCGCGGCACTGGGCGCGGCGGCGACCGGGGCCGGCCGGGTGGTCTGCGTCAGCGGCGACGGCGGGTTCCTCTACGGCTGCGGCGAGCTGGCCACGCTGGCGCAGGAATCGTTGCCGGTGACCGTCATCATCGTCGACGACGGTGGTTACGGCATGCTGCGGTTCGACCAGGACCGGGAGGGCCTGCCGCACCGCGGGGTCAACCTGCACACGCCGGATTTCGTTGGCCTGGCCCGATCGTTCGGCGTGGACGCCGGACGTGTGGAGGGGTTCGGCCGCGCTTTCCGGCGGCTGCTGGGTGAGTTCGTGCGGAGCGACGAGCCGAACGTGCTCGTGGTGCGCGCGTCGTTGAAGCCTCCGGTGAACACGTCGCCGCGCTGGTACCGGGCTCGCACGCCCGGCGGCAGCCCACCGCATCAGGAACCGCCGCGCGTCACTCGCTGAGTGTCGCAACGTTCTGAATCCCTTGGCACACAACAACGTCCATCCGCCGTGCATGTCCTACCCCCTTCGGTCCTGATGGCAGGCTAGCGAGGGGGGCCGACAATTCCGGTGTGTCAGCCGAAAACTGTCACCTGGTTGGCGCAACGGTTGGATCCACTGTGGATGGGCTGTCAGTCGTCGCCGCGGGAGATCTCGGCGGGGATCGGCCTGTTGCGGAGGACGTGCTGAACCACCTGCGCCAGCTGCCGGACCGCGAGTACGACGGCCCGAACGCGGTCAGCGCCGAGTTCTCGCGCACCTGACGACAAGGGAATCGCGGCGCCGTGCCTGACTGCACAGCGCCGCTTGATGGCCGGCCTGAACCGCGCCGGTCAGAAGGCGTTCAGGTGCTCCAGCAGCAGCGCGGTCAGGACCTCGGGCACCTCCTCCGGGACCCAGTGTGTGACGTCCTCGAGCATCTGGAACGAATACGGCCCGGTGACCCAGTGCTCGGTATCCAGGGCGGCCGCCGAACCCAGGGCGACGTCCTCCGTGCTCCACACGTACAGCGTCGGCACCGACACCTTCTCGATCGAGGCACGTGGGCGGTTCGCGCGATACCAGTTCAGCGCTGCGGTCAGGGCCCCGGGCTCCGAGAGCCGCCCGATGTAGTCGTCGACCCTGCTCGGCGGCACCTTCCACTCGAACATCCGCCGCAGCGCCTCGGCGTTGTTCGCGAGCATTTGCCGCTCGGTGGAACTCGACCGCCAGTCCCGCATGTACTGCGACCGGAGCTGCTGGTCCTCGTCCGTGCGCAGGGCCTGGCTCAGCGCCCCGGGGTGCGGCGTCGACACCGCCGTCAGCGTGCGTAAGCGGTCCGGGTGCTCGGACGCCGTCCACCACGCGACCGCGGCACCCCAGTCGTGCCCGACCAGGTCGAACCGGGACCACTCCAGCGACCCGGCGATGGCCAGGACGTCGCCCACCAGCTCGTCCATGCCGTACTCGGCCGCGCTCTCCGGCCGCACCCCCGGCGAGTACCCACGCTGATCCGGCGCCACCGCGCGGAAACCCCGCTCGCCCAGCACCGCGACCTGGTACTCCCACGAGATCGCGGCCTCGGGAAAGCCGTGCAGCAACAGCACGGGCCTGCCGTCGGCGGGCCCGGCCGCGATCGCGTCGAATGTGCCGGCCGCGGTCGGGATGCTGAGGTAGTCGATCACGTCACGCACCCTACGGTCTCCCACCGACACTTTTGCCGCCATCCCGCACCCGGTCGGGCGACTACGCGGCTTCCTCCTCGCCGACCAGCTGGTCCCAGTGCCGCTGCGCGACCGGCCGCCATTCGACGTGCCGGCGGTGAAACAGCTCGGCCGCCTTGGCGCCGCTCCAGCCGGTGGGCAGCAGGCGGCCGGGCAGGCGCGGGTCGAGAAACGGGAATCGCCGCCATTCGTGCACCAGCCGGGTTTGCGCGTGCAGCACCGCCGCACCGGACGCGGGCGCCAGCGCGGCGAATTCGTCGATGAAGTCCTCGTAGCGTTCGTCCAGCGCGGTCAGGTCCCATGCGCGCGCGACCATCGCGTCCTCGTCGCCGATCCGGCCGTACCCGGCGACGAACGACATCGCCTCGGCGTCCAGTCCGAGGTCGCGCACGATCGACTTCGCCTCGTCCTGCCGGCTCGGGTCCGGGCTGATCCATACACCGGGCGTCGGTGAACCGAAACCCGCCCACGTCAGGCGTGTGCGCAGGCTGTGCCGCAGGTCGCGCTTCGTCTCGGGCACCGACACCAGCAGCATGAGCCAGGTGCCGTCCCATGGCGTGGCGTCGCCGCCGAACCCGTAGATGCGCTCCGCGCCCTCGGTCAGCAGCCGTCGTCCCGGCGCGGTCAGCGACCACCGCACGCGGCGGCCGTGCCGTTCGGATACCAGCCAGCCCTCCGCGGCGGTGCGGGCCAGCGCCTGACGGGCCGACTTCTCCTCGACGCCGAACATCCCGAGCACGTCGACGAGGGTGGAGGTCCACACGGGGCGGTCGCGTGGCAACACGAACTCACCGAGCACGGTCATCAGAACCGACCGCGCGCTCGTGTGGCTGACCTCGCGCCGCCTGCTCACGGTGGGACGGGCCGCGGTGTCCGCGATCGCGCTCACCTCCCGCGAAGCTGACCTCGACGCCATTGGCGTTGCTCAGGCTAGACCACCTGGGCCGGTTCCCGGTTGTCGACTCGGGCGGCCGGCGCCCACCGGAAGGGCGCGGACGCTGACTTCCACCGGACGCGATTCCGCACGCCCGGATGACTGTTCCCGATACTGCGTGATCAGTTCTCGCACGGCCGTGGTGAGTTCGGTCAGTTCGTCCGGCGTCAGGTGCAGGACGGTCGAGAACGCGTCATCAGCCGGCCGGCTGGAATCGGCGTTGCCGGACTCCCGGCGCAGCCGCCACGGCTTGATTCGCCCGCGCCCGCGTGGCGCCTCCTCGATCAGACCAGATTTCGCCAGCTGCCGCAGGTGGAACGAGCACAGGCCGGAGCTGTACCCGAGCCGCCGGCTCGCCTCGTTCGCGGTCACGGTGTCCACTTCGGCGAGCAGGTCCAGCAGCGCGACGCGGACCGGGTGGTCGGGCAGCTTCGATTCGGGTCGGCTCTCCACTTTGCAAAGCGTGCTAGTTTGCAAAGCCATCGGCAACCTCCGGGGAGGTGACATGCCCGTTTACGTGCAGGGACAGCCCGTGGGGGACTGCCCGAGGGTGTTACCGGAAGCTCGCCGCGGCACTCCGCGCCCGATAACCGAGATCGGCGAGGCGATCCTCGGGCGACCGTGCCGCCCGGCGACGGAGTTCGGCTCGCCCGGACTGGCGAGGCTGATCGACGACATGTTCGCGACGCTGTACGTCGCGGAGGGTGCTGGACTCGCGGCCAACCAAGTGGACGTCGACCTGCGGCTGTTCGTGTGGGACTGCTGGGACGAGTACGGCGACCGGCACATCGGCCACGTCCTCAACCCGGTGCTCGACGACGAGCCGGTGGACGGCCGGCGGCTGCTCGAAGCGCCCGAGGGCTGCCTGTCGGTGCCGGGTCCGTACGCGAAGCTGCCGCGTGCCGATCACGCGGTGGTGCGCGGGGTGGACCAGGACGGCGATCCGCTGGTGATCGAGGGTCGCGGGTACATCGCGCGCTGTCTGCAGCACGAGACCGACCACCTGGGCGGCGGTCTCTACGTCGACCGGTTGCCGCTGCGCAGGCGCAAGTCGGTGCTGCGCGACATGGTGCGGTCACGCGACGGCGTGCTGGCCCGGCGCGCGGAGATGGCCGGGGATCTCAGGCGATCTCGCTCGCCAGAAGGTCGCTGAGGTCCGCGCGCGGCCGCAGCTCGACCGGTTCGGTGCCGCGGCGGAACAACCGGCCGCCCGCATCGTCGCCGCCGAGGGTGAGGACCTGATCTTCGCGCCGCAGCCAGGTGCCCTCGCGCAACCCCAGTACCGGCACGTCGTTCTCCTCGAGGAACTGCTCGATCCGCTCCGCGCGCGTTTCGCCCATGTGCGTCGAGCCCGGCTCCGGGTCGAGGTAGTGGGGGTTGATCTGGAACGGCACGAACCCCGCCGCGTCGAACGCGGGAGGCTGCACGATCGGCATGTCGTTGGTGGTGCGGATGGTGGGGCAGGCGACGTTCGTGCCGGCGCTCGATCCGATGTAGACGGTCCCGTGCGCGACGCGGTCGCGGACCGGGGCGAGCAGCTCGCGCCGGTAGAGCTGGCGCAGGAGCCGGAAGGTGTTGCCGCCGCCGGTGAACACGGCCTGCGCGGAGTTCAGCAGCTTGATCGGGTCGTCCTGGTGCGCGCCGACCACCTCGATGCCGAACGGGGCGAGCGCCTTGGCCACGGTCGCCGTGTAACCGTCGTGGTCGCTCAGCGCGAACGGGACGAACACCAGCCGGCGCACATCCCGGAGCACGTCGCCCAGCGCGTCCGTCGCGTGCTCCAGGTACCCACGACCGGGCGCGGTCGAGTTGGACAGCAGCAGCAGACGCATCGACGATCCCCTCCCGGCGTTCGCTTCCCGAATGACTATCACGGGTGATCCGCGGAGTTGCGGGGGAAGTGAGCCGGGCCACTAGGGTGGACGGCATGGCAGGTGATGTGCTTCCCGACCCGTCGAGCCAGTTCGGACGGCGGGTGCGCGAGCGGCTCGAAAATGAGCACGTCGTGTGGTTCACGACGATCGGCGCCGACGGCACCCCGCAGCCGAACCCGGTGTGGTTCGTGTGGACCGACGGCGGCTTCCTCATCTACAACGCCGCGCAGGCGAAACGGCTGGACCACATCCGGGACCGGCCGCAGGTGTCACTCAACTTCAACAGCAGCGGGCAGGGCGGGGACATCGTGGTGTTCCGTGGTCTGGCCCGCCCGGTCGACACGCAACCCCCGCCCCACGAGAACTCCGTGTACGTGGCGAAGTACGGCGAGGCGATGGCGCAGATCAGCGACAGCCCCGAGGCGTTCTCGGCCGCGTACCCGCACGCGGTTCGTGTCGAGGTCCATGGCGTGCGCGGCTTCTAGCCGCGACGGTGATTCGCTGCAGGCCGGAGTTGGGAGCGGATCAGCTCGCCCGGTCGTCCAGCAGTTCGGCGGGGTGCACGTCCAGCGCCGCGGCCATGCGGAAGAGCGTGTCGAGCGTGATGTTGCGCGTCGGCCTCGGGGCGCCTTGCGCGAGGCGCGACCGCTCCAGTTCGGCGACCACCGAGCGGGACACTCCCGCCCGGTCGGCGAGGTCTGCCTGGCTCAGGTCCCGATCTCTCCGCAACCTTCGCACCCGCGTCGCCAGTGCGCGCAGGCGGGCGTCCAGGACCTCCTCGATCGTCACAACGCCGCAGCCTACCAATGGTCGTATGCTTCCTACTTTTTGTCTTTTCTATGCTACCGTGAAGGGGTGAACAGAGAACTCGCCTTTCACGGCCCCGCCTACCTCTACGATCTCGTCGCGGACGATCTGGCACGCCGCATCGAGACCGGTGAACTGGCCGTCAACACCCCGCTCCCGGCGGAACAGGCTCTCGCCCGCCAGTACGGCGTCTCACTGGGAACTTGCCGCCACGCCACGAAAGTCCTGCGCGATCGCGGGCTCGTGCGCACCGTCCCGTCGAAGGGCACGTTCGTCGCCGAGCGCCCACGGCGCATGCCCGTCTACTGCCTCGAGCCGTTCCTCCGGGCGGCCTAAACGACCTGGGCGCGCACCTTCCGCAGCAGCCGCAGGTCCACGCGCGCCGGCTCAGCGGCGAGCCAGTCGCCGATCACCTGCACGAACTGGTCGGGCGTCATCGGCGGCGCCGGCACGTCGAAATCCTCGTCGGTGGTGATCTCGCCCGGGCGGCTCGGGTAGACGATCAGCGCGCCACGGATCTCCGCGCCCGGCAGCAGCGTGCGGAACGCGTCCAGCGCTTCCGGGAGCTGCGTCGCCCCGCCGCGGAAACGACGCTCGTCCCGCCACAGTTCGCCGTACTCGTCAGCCGCGTAATGGCCGGGCAGCCACGTCTTCGACTCGATCAGCACCAGCCGGCGGCCGGCCAGCACCGCATGGTCGATGTCGGCGAACACCGAACCCGGCCAAGCCAGCCCGTGAAAGATCCGTGCGCCTGGCAACCGCGTCAGGTACCGCTCGAGCAGCTCGGCTGTGAGCCGTTCGCCCCACTGGTCCGGCTCGCCGCCCGGAGCCCCGAACACGACCACGCCGCCGAACTCGTCGTCCAGAGCGCGCTCGGCCCGCGCCATCTCCATGTGCTGTCGCACCAACCAGATCGCCACTATCGAAGCGAGGATCAGCCACACCGCGACCGCGAGCGCCCCGGCCATGATCGGGAGCACGACCAGCAGCAACCAGGCCAGCAACAGAACCGCCGGAGCGTGCCCCGGTGCGGCCCGATCCCCGGTCCGCGCCTTCTCCCGAGTCGCGTCCCACCATTCCAGCGCGCCGGGGTCGAGCACGGGCAGTTCGGCCGTGAAGCTCGGGTCCTCGCCCAGCCTGCGGCCCGGACGGCGGGCGCGGACCGGACTGGCGGTCGCGGTCGCGCGGGCCAGCGCGCGGTCGTACGCCGCGCGCTGCAACGGATCGATCAGGACCTCGTAGGCCTGCCGCAGCGCCTGGAACTCGTCCGGTGAACCGCCGGCGTCCGGGTGTGCGGTCCGCGCCTTCTGGCGGTAGGCGGACTTGATCTCCGCCGTCGAGGCATGCCGGTCCACCCCGAGCAGGTGGTAGTAGCCCTCGCCGCGCACGCGGTCACTTTATGTGGTCTCCGAAATCGGGACGCAGCTGGCTACAGTCATCGAGTGGCGACTTCTCCGGTGCTCGACATCACGCGCAGGCTGGGCATCCGCACCGGCCGCGCTGTCGCGCCCGCCGGGCTGGTGTCGATCGTCGCCGGGGCCGTCGTCTTCGTGTTCCCACCGCACAGCGTGCTCGCCGCGATCGCACTCGGGCTCGCCGGAATCGCGGCCTTCGCGCTCGGTGCGGCCCGGCGGGCAGGCGGCCGCTGGTGGGCCCTCGTCGCGGGAGGCGCCGCCGCGGCGTTGCTGTTCGCCGCGCTGTCGGTCGCCGGCCGCGGCATCGCGCTGCGCGCCTTCGGAGACAGCGAAACGTGCACGGTCACCGACCGGGCCGACGTCGAGACCGGCGTCCGCTACCACCACTCCGGGTTCGTGCACACGCTCGTCTGCCCGCACGCCGGTGCCCTCACCATCCGCACCGACCCGGGCGACCGGCAGGTGGCCGGATCCATCGTCACGATCCTCGACGACCCCGGCCGTCTTCTCGAACCCGATTTCGCCGGCCGGCACTCGCTGCTGCTGGAAGTGCCGGCCGTGCTCGGGGCGATCGCGCTGACCGCCGCGACCGGCTGGCTGGTGCGGCGTCCGGTCAGGTCAGCGAACTAGGGTCCGCGGGCACGTCGACGGCGTGCCGCTGCAGAGCCTCCAACGGAACGATGTCCAGCGCCTTCTCATGGGTCGACGCGAGCACGACCGGCGCGGCCACCCCCGCCTCGTACGACTGCAGCCACCGCGCGGCGACAACGCACCAGCGGTCGCCGGGCTGCAGGCCGGGAAAGCCGTATTCGAAGCGGGGCGTCGACAGGTCGTTGCCGATCCCGCGCTGGTACTCCAGGAACTCCTTGGTCACCACGGTGCACACCGTGTGACTGCCGAGGTCGTCGTCACCGGTGGTGCAACACCCGTCCCGGTAGTAACCGGTCATCGGATCGGTGCCGCAGGGCTCGAGTTCGCCGCCCAGAACATTGCGATCGGTTGTCATGGCAGTCCGTGCTGTCGGTTACCATCGTCCTCGCACTGAGCGTACTCGACGTCGCCGTGTTCGGCGCCGAGAACTTGATCGGGAAGGCATGGTCTCCCGCTGGACGCCGCCACTACCCTCTAATTCGTGCCGGTCGATGTTCGTACCGAAATCGTCATCGCGGAGCCCCGGGAAAAGGTGGCGGCCTACGCGGGCGATCCGTCGAACGCGCCCGAGTGGTATGTCAACATCCTGGATATCGAATGGGAAACCCGCCCACCGCTGCGCGAGGGAGCGCGACTCGGCTTCGTGGCGCGCTTTCTCGGCCGCACGCTGCGATACACCTACGAGGTGGTCGAACTCGTGCCCGGTGAACGGCTCGTGATGCGCACCGCGCAGGGGCCGTTTCCCATGGAAACCACCTACACCTGGGAATCCCTGGACGAGCACAGCACCAGGATGGTCCTGCGCAACCGGGGCGAGCCGAGCGGATTCGCGAAGGTCGGTTCCCGCCTCATGGCGGCCGCGATGGAGCGCGCGAATCGCCAGGATCTGCGCCGGTTGAAGAACCTCCTCGAAACGGGCCGCCCGTGACGGGCCGGTGCCCGCTCGAGCAGTTCGCTTGAATCGTTCGCCAGCCGTTCGCCTCCGCGTCGTCTGCGGGTCCCGCCAGGGTCGGAATCGACGGTTTTGATCCGATCGCACGGTTCCCACCACTGGAGGTCGTCATGGCTTCATTCTCCCGGCGTGATTTGCTGCGCACCGGCGCGGCGAGCGGCCTGGGCATCATCGTCGCGGGCAGCGTCGAAGCGATCGCGGCACCGTCCGCCGCCGCGCAGGTCGCCCGGTCCACCGGTTACGGCGCCCTCGTGGACGACCCGGCCGGCCTGCTCGCGCTACCGAAGGGCTTCCGGTACAAGGTCGTGGCGCAGGCCGGCGTCACCAAGCTGGACACGGGCGAATTCACCCCGAGCGACGCGGACGGTACCGCCTGCTTCCGCCGCGGCCGTGACTTCGTGCTCGTCAACAACCACGAGATCAGCGGCAGCGAACCGTATCGGGTGCCCGCGCTGCCCGGTCTCACCTACGACCCCGGCGCGGGCGGCGGCACCACGAACATCGTCGTCGACTCCGACGGCAACCGGAAGACCGAATACGTCAGCCTGGCGGGCACGCACAACAACTGCGCCGGCGGCGCGACCCCGTGGGGCACGTGGCTGACCTGCGAGGAGACCGAGCAGCGCGCCGGCGGTGTCTACCAGAAGGACCACGGCTACGTGTTCGAGGTGGACGCGTTCGACCGGGACGCCAACGTCGAGCCGATCCCGCTGAAGTTCCTCGGCCGCTACTCGCACGAGGCCGTCGCCGTCGACCCGGACACCAACGAGATCTACCTGACCGAGGACGCGGGCGACCCGAACGGTCTGTACTTCCGGTGGGTGCCGCCGAAGGGATTCCGCGGCGGCAAGGGCGCTCTGCGGGCGCTGGCCCTGTCCGCGGGCGGCGGCACCGCGGGCAAGCTGCAGGCGATGAGCGCCTTCAAGGGCAGCAGGCACATCGACGACCTGTCCGAGGCGACCACGCCGGGCACCAAGTACAAGGTGCGGTGGGTCGACGTGCCCGACCGCGACGCGAAGACCGTGTCGGTACGCCGGCAGTTCGAGGCCGGTCAGGTGACGCACAGCCGCAAGCTGGAAGGGGCCTACTGGGGCAACGGCGGCGCCTACTTCGTCGCCAGCTACGCCCGGATCAGCGACGGCAGCGTCAACGAGCACGACGGCCAGGTGTGGTTCTACGACCCACACTCGGAGACCATCGAGCTGAAGACGATCTACGGCGTGAACCCCGACCCGGAAGCCGACACCAACTACGACGGGCCGGACAACATCACCGTGTCCCCGCACGGCGGCCTGATCCTCGCCGAGGACGGCGAAGGCCTGAGCCACCTGGTGGGCGTCACCGCGGACGGCAAGTCCTATCCGATGGCGCGCAACGAGCTCAACGAGAGCGAGTTCACCGGCCCGACGTTCAGCCAGGACGGGCGGATCCTGTTCGCCAACATCCAGAGCCCGGGCTACGTCTTCGCGATCACGGGCCCCTGGGGCCGCTGACGTATCCGGCAGCGCGGGCGAGCGGCGACGGTTTGGGGGGCCGGCGCCGCTCGCCCGGCTGGAAAAAGCGGTTGGTGCTCAGGATTTGGGTGGTCTGTGAAATCGGTCGCATGGCCCAGAACACAGCCTCGGCGGACGTGAAGCGGCGCGGTTTCGTGCAGTTCTCAGGAGCGGCAGATACCTTCGCGCCTCGGGGTGAACAGGCGTCTGTGTAAGGGTTTCGGGTAGCGGCCGGCCCGCCAGGTGGAGGTTGCCGACGGTGCGGTCGCCGTTGTCGTCGGCCGCGGTGAAGCTCGCCTGGTAGGCGGCTCTCAGGATCGCTGACCCATACTTCTACCACCCCCTGCACTTAAAACGCCGGTGTAATGCACCCAGAAGGACCGACGTGATGACCGCACGACCAATCGACGACGACACCAGCCCCCCGGACACACCCGCCGACGCCGAGGGCGACTCGCGCCTGCCCCGTCCGCGACGTCGGTGGCGCCGGCTTCGCCGGGTTTTGGTCGTCATCGGCGCTGTGCTGGTGGTTTCGGTCGTCAGCGGTCTGACCTTCGTGCGCAGCACACCGTTCGGCGCGTCTGCGTCCGGGGACCGGCTGGCGCGGATCGAGCAGTCACCGCAGTGGCACGACGGCGAGTTCACCGATCCCCAGCCGCAGTGGATGTCCATGTCGGCGCCGCTCGCCGGGACGATCTTCGACGGCAACGGCAACGATCTCAGTAGCCCGAACCCGCCCCTCAACATCGCGCCGACCGACACCAGCCTGTACCGCGTTCCCCCGGCAAACGGGCTCCGCATCACCTGGTTCGGCCACTCCTCGATGCTCGTGGAGATCGACGGCTTCCGACTGCTGATCGACCCGTTCTGGGGCGAACAGGCGGGGCCGTCCGGCCTGTTGGGCACCAAGCCGTTCTACCCGCCGCCCGCCGCGCTCTCGGCGCTCGGCCACGTGGATGCCGTGCTCATCTCGCACGACCACTGGGATCACCTCGACCAGTCCACGATCAGTGCGATGGCGGGCTGGTCAACCACCACGTTCGTCGTTCCCCTGGGGATCGGTGCCGACCTGCAGCGGTGGGGTATCCCCGCGGACCGGATCCGCGAGCTCGACTGGTGGCAGAGCACCAACCTCGGCTCCGTGGAACTCGTCTCCACCCCCGCCCGGCACTCCTCCGGCCGGGACCCGCTGCGCGGCAACGAAACCCTGTGGTCGGGTTGGGCGTTGCGCGGTCCGCAGCACCGGATCTGGTACTCCGGCGACACCGGGTACTTTCCCGGTCTCCCGGAGATCGGGCAACGCCTCGGCCCGTTCGACGTGACGCTCATCGATTCCGGCGAGTACGACTCGGAATGGCCGGACAACCACCTGGGACCGGAACTCGCCGTGCGCGCGAACCAGATGGTGGGCGGCAAGCTGATGATCCCGGTGCACTGGGGACTGTTCAATCTCGCACCGCACAGCAGCTGGACGGAACCGGCCGAGCGGGTGCGGGCCGAAGCCAACTGCCGGGGTCAGAGTTACCTGGCGCTCGTCCCCGGGGTGCCGACCCAGCCCACCGCGGATGCGGTTGCCACACAACAACAGTGGTGGCCGGCGTTGCCCTGGCGAACCGCCGCAGAGGCACCCGTCAACCCGACGGTCAACGGCGATCCGGACCACCGGGTCGACCTCGTGCCCTGCGTGGCCGGCGGCCGGTAGGCGGAGTTCAACGCGTCGCCGCGGGGTGTTCAAGGCGAGCGGCGGGGGATTCCGGCGGACCGGAACCCCCCCGTCACGCCAGCCCTGGCCAAGGGAGCTGAGTGGGCCCGGAGAGACTCGAACTCTCACTGGCATGGACCTAAACCATGTGCCTCTGCCAATTGGGCTACGGGCCCCGACCGCACCAGCCTAGCGTCCGGGCCCGCTACGGCGTGGCCGGTGCCGCTCGTCGGAGGCGGTGATCTACGGTTGTGCCCTGCGAAGGTGAGGAGGACCTGTGGCTCGCGACCCGGACACCATCGAGCGGGAGATCGTGAAAGCCCGCGAAGCGCTTGCGTCGACGTTGGACCAGCTGGGCGAGAAGGCCAGCCCCAAGCGACTGGCCGACAACGCCAAGACGACCGTGCGCGCCAAGCTCGACGACCCCAAGATCAAGTTTCCGTTGATCGGGGTCGGCGTGCTCGTGGCCGCACTGCTCGTGCGCAAGCTCTTCCGCTGACGGCTCAGGCTCGCGCGGCCGGCGTGCTCGCGGCGGCGGTCACCTTGACCGACGAGGTGGCTGAGGGCGCCGGCCGTGCGGACGTCAGCGCGTCCCCGATGTTGGCGGTCAGCTTCGCCTTCGGCTTCTTGTCCGGCTTGGACGCCGGCTGCTTGGGTACGTCAGCCGGCTCCTCCGCCGTCGACCCCGCCGCCGGCGTCGGCACCTCGGCCGGCGCGGGCTCAGGCCTGGAAAGCCGCGCGGTCATGTATGCCGCGGTGAACTCCAACGCACTCCCGTTGAGCAGGTGAACGACCGTGGCCCCCTTCGCCTCCGCGCCCAGCTCCTCGACGAACTGGTCGACCCGGTCCCGCGCCGCGATGATTCCCGGCGCCCGCGCGGTCAGGCTCTTGCCCTGACCGGTCACGGTGACCGCCCAGTCGTCGTCCTCCTGCACGTAGATGGCCGTGATCGGTACCGCCATGAGTCTCACACCCCTGCCGCTCTCGGCTGCAACTCCACTCTGAGGGAGCAATCCGAAGCTTGTTCATGACGCCGATCGCGTTCATCCGATCGGGCGTGCTTCTGCCGCCGTTCGCCTAACACTCTGTCAGCTTCTATCGATACATCAACAGAACTCTGCGTGACAAGTTCTGAGCGGAAATGTGCGATGCGTGACGACCAGATGGAGCAACGAGCTGGGCAAACGCCCACTTACTGAGCGCGAAGGCCAAGTCCGGACCACAGGATCTCCATCGCGAGGTCGGTCGCCATTTCGGGTGTCACCTCGTCGTGCTGTTCGCACCAGATCGCCAGCCGCTCGCTTGCTCCGACCACCAGTTCGGCCGCGGCCTGGAGCAACAGGTGATCCGCCCCGGTGTCGAAGTACTCCGACATCAGCTTCGCGATGAGATCGGTCTGCTGGCGGCGCGTGGCCTCCAGGGCGTCCGACGCCGAGGTCCCGATCAGGGCCAGCTCGTGCCGCAGCAGCGACCAGCCCTGCCGGCGCTCGCGGGCGAACACGAAGAACGCACGCAGCCCGCTCCGCAGCGCATCGCGGGCATTCGTCCGGCCCGCCACCGCGCGTTCGGTCACTTCGCGCAGTTCGGCGCGCGCCTGTGCGACGCACGCGAGCAGCAGCCCCTCCTTGGAGTTGAAGTACTCGTAGAGCATCGGCTTGGACACGCCCACGCGTTCGGCGATCTCGTCCATCGACGCCGCGGCGAAACCACGTTCGGCGAACACCGACTCCGCGACCTCGAGCATCTGCTGTTCGCGCTGGGCTCTCGGCATGCGTTTGCGGCGGGTCGGCCCGGTCATGAAACGGACTCTACCGGAGGTAACCTACTCCAAGTAAGATGGACTCGCGGTAACACCTAATGCTCAGTGCGGAGGAAGATTCATGGCAGAGCACACGCGAACGGGCGTGATCATCGTCGGCACCGGATTCTCCGGCCTGGGCATGGCGATCCAGATGCGCAAGGCGGGTCGTGAGGACTTCGTCATCCTGGAGAAGGCGGACGACGTCGGCGGTACCTGGCGCGACAACACGTACCCCGGCTGCGCGTGCGACATCCAGTCCCACATGTACTCGTTCTCGTTCGAGCAGAACCCGCACTGGACCCGCTCGTTCTCCCTGCAGCCGGAGATCTGGGACTACCTGCGCGGTGTCGCCGGCAAGTACGACCTCTACCCGCGGACCCGCTTCGGGCAGGAGATGACCGGCGCGCGCTGGGACCCCGACGAGCACATGTGGCGCGTCACAACCAGTAGTGGTGACACGTTCAGCGCCCGGTTCCTGGTCAACGGCCTCGGTGCACTGCACGTGCCGCAAATCCCGGAGCTTCCGGGCATCGATCGGTTCGCCGGGCAGGCCTTCCACTCGGCGCGGTGGGACCACGACTACGACCTGCGCGGCAAGCGTGTCGCCGTGGTCGGCACCGGTGCGAGCGCGATCCAGTTCATCCCGGCCATCGCGCCCGAGGTCGAGCAGTTGCACGTGTTCCAGCGCACCCCGGCGTGGGTGATGCCGAAGCCGGACCATGGGATGCCGGAGTGGGCCAGGTCGGTGTTCGCGAAAATCCCCGGCACGCAGCGCGCCTACCGGAACCTCCTGTACTGGATGCTCGAAGCCCGCGCGATCGGCTTCAACGGTCACCGGGGACTGATGAAGGCCGCGCAGAAGCTCGCGAAGTCCAACATCGACAAGCACATCGACGACCCGGCGCTGCGCGCGAAGCTGACGCCGGACTACGTCCTGGGCTGCAAGCGGGTCCTGATCTCCAATGACTACTACCCGGCGCTGAACCGGGCCAACGTCGACGTGATCACCGACGGCGTCGCCGAGGTCACCGAGACCGGCGTCATCGACACCGCCGGCGTGGAGCACCAGGTCGACGCGATCATCTTCGGCACCGGCTTCCATGTCACCGACGCCTTCGACGACCTCGACATCATCGGGCTCGAGGGGCGCAAGCTCAACAAGGAGTGGGCGAGCGAGGGCATGCGGACGCACCTGGGGATCACGGTCAACGGGTTCCCCAACCTGTTCTTCCTGCTCGGGCCGAACACCGGGCTGGGCCACAACTCGGTCGTCTTCATGATCGAGTCGCAGATCCGGTACGTCGCCGAGGCGATCGGCCTGGTCGAGCAGACCGGTGCGGGTGCGCTGGAGCCGCGGGCGGAGGTGCAGGAACGCTTCAACGCGGAGATCCAGCACAAGCTGCAGAAGGGCGTGTGGACGCAAGGCGGCTGCAAGAGCTGGTATCTCGACGCGAAGGGCGTGAACCGGACGATCTGGCCGGGCTTCACGTGGCGGTATTGGCTGGCGACGCGCAAGCTACGGCCGTCCGACTTCGAACTCGTCGGCAATCGCTGACGGCACATTGTCGAAAATGTGCCACCCTTGCGCGGGAGCGCCGTGGCACATTGTCGAAAATGTGCCACCTGCTAGTCGTCCTCCACGCCGGAGATCGTTCGCAGGCGCTCGAGCAGTTCGGGGGCTGTCAGGTCGCACAGCTGCGCCATCCACGACAGCGCCGTCCGGTCCAGGCGCACCTCGCGGGGCGCGCCGGGCTGACGCAGCCGGTCCTCCGCCCATCGCCGCAGTGGCAGCAACTCGTCCCGGTCGTCGGCGACAATGCGGGTCAGGTCGAGCCTGACCTTGCCCGGCTCGTCGGCGAACACGCGCCGGTGGACGCGTGCGAGCAGGTCCTGCGGCAGCTCGTCCATCGCCAGGCACAGCTCCACCAGCCGCACCACCGAGCACTGACGGGTGCCCAGTTCGTAGGTCGCGAGCGTCTGCAGCGAGATGTCGCTTTGCAGCTGCTGGTTCAGCTCCTTGCGCGTCCAGCCTCGCCGCCGGCGCAGCTTGCGGAGTTCCTCACCCAGGATTCGCTGGTAGAGGTCATTGTCGATGCGCACTCCCCGTCCCCTGCTCTGACCTTGCGGCGTGCCGCACCCCTGCTCTGGCAAGCCCGGTCGAACTCCAGCGGTGTTCACGCGTATGAAAGTCGCTGGGTGGGGGTTCCTTACGCGACTTCGCCAAGTCGGTTTCCCAAGACCGCCGTTATTAGGCCGATCGGGCTAACCCGGGGTGGTCCGGACGGAGCGTCAGTTGACGCAGGTGATCCCGTTCGCGGTGATCGGCTGGTCGTCAGCCGGCGCCGGCGCCTGGGTGGATGACGGCGCGGCGGCCGCCTGCTGCACCACCCGGGACGGGGAAGTCGAGTAGTCGCTGCCGACGAGCACGACGACGTGTCCGGCCGTCACCGTCGGGTCCTGTTCGGTCGTGGCGCCCGAGCCGAGCGCGTCGGCGACCTGCTGGGCCGCGTCCTGGCCACCGCCGGGGTAGCGGACCACGGTGGATTTGCGCGACGTGGTGTTCGAGGTCTGCCCGCCCGTGAAGCCCTTACTGGTCAGGCTCTGCAGGACCGTCGATGCGAGCCCCTCGCGGCTGGTTCCGTTTCGGACGTCCACAGTGGTCGCCGACTTCGCGGGTCCGGTCTCGGCGGGTGGCGCGGGCTGGGTCGGCGCGGTCATGCCGCTCACGAACTGCCGGATCTGCGCCGGGTCGACCTGGATCGCCTGCCCGTCCTCCGGTGTGTCGTAGTCCATGTTGACCACGGGGATGGTGCGGAACTCCAGCTGTCCGCCGGTAAGGCCCTTCAGCTGCTGGGCGAATCCCAGGATGTCCCAGCCCTGGTTGAGCACGACCGACTTCTTGATCGCGTCGGTGAGGCTGCTCAGCTTGCCCGGATCGGCGAGGGTGCCGGCGGAGAGCACCTTGCGGGCCATGCCGGCCATGAAGACCTGCTGGCGCACGACCCGGTCCAGATCGCCGCGGGGCAGGCCATGCCGCTGACGGACGAACTCCAGCGCTTCGACGCCGGAGATCGTGTGCTGGCCCTTGGTGAACTTCGCGCCCGAGTACGGATCGTTGACGTTGTCCTTGAGGCACACGTCGACGCCGCCGATGGCCTGCGTGATCTCGGAGAAGCCGAGCAGGTTGACCGAGGCGTAGTTGTCGATGGTCGAGCCGGTCAGCTGCTCGACGGTCTGGATGAGCGTCTTCGCCCCGGCCTGGTTGCTCTGCACCTCGATGGACTTGGCGTCGGTCTCGCCCTCGTCCTGCAGCTTCTTGCGCTCGGCGGCCTTGGCTCGGGCGTACGCGGAGTTGATCTTGTGCTTGCCGAAGCCCGGGATGTTGACGTAGGAGTCGCGGGGCAGCGAGATCGCGACCGCCTTGCTGCCGTCGTTGGGGATGTGGACCATGATCAGCGTGTCGGTGTTCTCCTCGCCGTCCGCGACGCCGGCCCGGAGTTGGGCGAGGAGGTCTTGCGGCAGCGGGTTGCCCTGCGCGTCGGTGCGGCTGTCCATGCCGACCAGGAGGATGTCCTTGGCGCCGTCGGCCGGCTGGTTCGCTTCGATCACGTCCGTGGTGGTGAGCCCGTTGACCAGACCCTGCATGGCCGCCCATGCGTAGCCGGTCAGGCTCATGACCAGCAGGGACACCAGCCCGACGGCGATTTTCGCGCCGCGGCGCGACTGGTTCCGCCCGCGCGGCGGCGGGGGCGGTGGACGACGGCGGGCCTGGGTCTGTGCGGCGCGCTCACGGGACGCGGGTGGCCGTCCGGTGCGGTTTGCCGGCGGGCGGCCCGCGGACGTGCGGCTCCCGGCCGGCCCGCCCGCGCGCTCCGCGGGCAGGCGCCCGGCCGAGGAGCGCTCGCCGGGTGTGCGCCGGATGGGCCCTTCGTGGCGGGCGTCGATCTGGCGCGACTGTCGCGGCCGTGCGGGCCGGCCGGCCCCACGTTCGTTCCGCGGGTCGTCCACGCCAGGTGCCTCCTTTCGCCACGCGCGTTCGCCTACTTGGCCGTAGCGTCGCACACGGCCCGTTCAAACTGGTTCACAACACTCGATTACGTGTTTTGCGCCACCGCCTTTGTCGATACCAACGTGCTACCCACCGCCACCAGCGCGACCAGCGCCGTCACGCCATGTACTGCCACGGTCACGGAATCCGTGGCAGACAGCAGCGCCGGGACGCACGCCAGGCCGGTGACGACCCACGTGCTGCGTGCCCCAGTGAGCCCTGTCCGCACTGTGTGCAGGAGGAATACCCCGATCAGTAGCTGGATAAGGTTCTGAATCGGGTCGACCGGCAAACCCATGATCGTGCCGTGGTCACCGCCGAACCGGGTCAGCGCGAACCCGAACAACCCCACGACCGCGAACCCCGTCCCGAGCGTGGTCGCCGCGTGGGCCAGCCAGCCACCGGAACCGGGTTGATCCACGACCGGGACGGCTGTTTCGCGCGGGTGGCGTTCGAACCACCAGAACACCATGAGCGCGGGGACGGCGAGCAGCGCCAGCGCGAACCACGTGCGCGGATCCCGGAGCCAGTTGAAGATCGCCGATGGGTGGTCCGGCAGGTAGACCAGGGCGACCACCAGCAGCATTGCCGCCAGGAAACCGAGGTACAGGCTCATCGGGGCGCGCATCGCTACGCGAGCCGCGCCGGCGAACCGGGCGGTGAGCCGGGCGAGCGGCTTCGCGGCCAGCCCGAGCAGGCCGATCTGGGCAGCCCCGAGGCACAGGAGCGGCACGACGGAGGCGGACAGCGCGGGCGGCGCGCCCGGTGCGCCGAGCAGGTCGGGGATGACTCCACCGACCGTCGTGAGCAGGGCGAGGCCGGTGATGCCCGCGGCGGTGACGCCCGCGAGCGCCAGGCGGTTGGACGTCCGGATCCGGCCGAACGCGACCTGCTGGGCGAGCAGGGCCAGGCCGAACGCCGCCAGGTCGCGCGGGATGGGGGAGCCGAAGGCCCGCGCGGCTAGTTCGGCCAGTACGACGAGGACGAGCAGGCCCGCGACCGAAACCGCCGCGGCCCGCCGGTGCAGGGCCAGCATCAGTGGCGTGGCGACCACGGTGAGCAGGTAGATGCCCAGCAGCCACAGCGGGTGCAGCGCGATGCGCATGATCGCCGCGTTCGTGCCTTCGGGGATGCCGAGGAGTTCGAGCGCCAGCGGGACGAGCAGTGCCACGACGACGAAGATCAGGGCAGGACGCAGGAGCCAGCTCGCCCGGTGCGCGAGGTATTGGCGATACCCGCCACCGCTGTCCCGGGTGGCGCGCCACCCCGCGGCGTTGGCCCGGCCGCCGGCGAAGAAGAACACCGGGGCGAGTTGCGCCACCCAGGTGAACGGCCAGAGCCACTCCGCGCCCACACCCGCCCACCGGGCGAGCGCGATGGCCGATTCGCCGAGGATCAGTAGGACGAGGCTGGCCACGCCGACCGTGAGCCAGGGGGACGGTGGCGCGGGTTCGGCCGACGGTGCGGGGCGGGCGGGCGCGGCACGGCCGTGCCGATGCTGGACCCAGCCGCGGAGCCGGAAGATCACGAGGCAGCCGATCACGGCGACGCCCGCGAGGAGTGGTCCGATCGGGTCGCCGACCGGCGGGCCCCACCGCTGGTGCCACGAGTTCACCACGAGCCCGGCGGAGTAGAGGCTCGCCACGATGCGGCAGGTGCGCGGCGAATCCATCGGGTTGATGGCGCAGGCCGCGTGCATGTCGTTGGACAGGCGCTGGTCCAGCGCCTCGCGAATGCCCGGGCCGAGGGGGTGGCCGACCGCGTCGGCGTAGCGGAGGAGGTCGTAGCCCAGGTCATGCGCCTTGCAGGGGACCGAGTAGTCCCACTTGGTGTTGTCGTCGCCCCAGGGGGTTGAGCAGCCCCCGTCCACGTGGACCGCGCGGACCGTGCCGTCCCGTGCTCGCAGCTGTCCCGGGACCACCCCGGTGACCTTCGTGAAGTCCTTCGGGAGCAGGGCCAGGGCGGTCGGCTGCGGGCCCGGGTGGACGAGCGCCTCGATCGCCTGCTGGGCCGCGAGAGCGCCGCCGGTGGGCGGCCCCTGGTCCGGCGGGGTCTGCGGGCGCGACCCGACGAACCCGAACGTGATGACGGCCAGCGACAGCACCAGCAGCCAGGCCGAAGTGGCCAGGCGGCGGCGCACCCGGGGCACCGGTGGGGTGCCCGGCGCGGGTGGCCGGTGGTCGGTGACTGTCGCTGGTGTGATCATCGCCTCCCAGGGTGACAGGGGAGCGGCCTCGGAGGCCACCAGGGAATTCCCTGATCGTGGTTCTTCGAGGGCGCCACTCTAGTGGGTGATGGCCGGTGTCGTCGGAGGTCGGGGGTGCGGACCGGCCGGAATTGCCTGGTCAGCGGGGTGGCGGGCGGGTTGGCCGGAGTCCGTGGGTGCGAGTGGACCAGTCCTGTCGGCGCGAATGGGCGTGTCGTGGGTGGGTGAGTGGGCCAGTGGTGCGGGTGCTCGTGGGTTGACTGCTGGGGGCGGGTGGTCCGCGCGGTGGGCGTGCGGGGTCGGTGGTGTGGCGGGCTGACGGTGGGATGGGACTGGGGTTGTGAGGGCGGCGGATCGCGCCGGTTTTGTGTGCCCGGGGCGGTGATGCTGCGGTACTGGCGGTCAGGCGCGGATTGGCATGCTTGGCGCAGCGGGAGCGGCGGGGGCCCGGGCAGGCCTCATTGACTGAGGCGCCTGACCTCGCGAGGCGGGTGCGCCACGGGCGTGGAATTCCGGGCCGCCCGGGCGGCGATGCGGACCTGGTTGCGGCCGCCCTCCTTCGCCTCGTAGACGGCCGCGTCGGCGGCTTGCATCAGAGTCGGCAGGGTGTCGCCGTGGTCGGGGTACACCGCGACGCCTATCGAGGCCGTCCGCTCCGACACGAGGGTCTGGTCGCCGCGCTTGGTGGTCGTCCTGATGCGCAAACCGGCGACCGCCGACCGGATGCGTTCCCCGGCGACCGTCGCCGCGGCCTGGTCCGTGTCGGGGAGCAGGACGAGGAACTCCTCGCCTCCGAAGCGGCCCACCACGTCTCCCGGGCGGGTCACCTCGTCCAGCAGATGGGCGAGATTCCGCAGCACGTCGTCACCCGCCGGATGGCCGAACGTGTCGTTGATCCACTTGAAGTGGTCCAGGTCGATCATCAGGATCGCCAGCGGATCCGCCGCCTTCGTGGCCCGGCTCAGCGCCCGCTCGGCCGACTCGGTCCACCCTCGCATGTTCGCGACCTGCGTCTTCGGGTCCGTCCGCACGTCGGCCTGCAACTGGTCGATCTCGGCGAGCCGGTTGAAGACCACCGTCACCACCGCCATGATCGCGACCGTCGGCGGCATGATCACCAGCAGGATGGCGGTCACCGCACCGAGGCCGATGGTGATCGCCTCCAGCACGTTGTCCGCCGGGCTCCCCAGCACCGTCCGCGCGTTCGCGTTCTTCGGCGCGGCCAGCGCGATCACGGTCCCGATGTAGAGGATCTGCACGCCCTCGTAGATCAGCCCGGCCACCAGCATCCAGCCGAACTCCACGAGGGAACTGCCGAGACTCAGCGAACCCCAGTCGTGCGGCCCCAGTTCCACGTAGACCTGATGGGCCAGCGTCGCCGCCAGCATGTGGGCCACGGTGGAGTACACGAAGTTGTGCGCGGGCCGCCGCGCGACGAACCAGCGCTGCACCCGGACCAGGCCGACCACCAAGATCGTCAACGGCACCGGGAGAATAATCGCGGCCGGCACGACCCAGACCGCGGTCAGGTCGATGAGTACCCGGCCACCCGCATTTCGCCGCCGTTCTTCCTGCCGCCGGGTCAGTTGAATGTGCGCCGTGGCGCCCGCGGTCAGAATCGCGAAGCGTAGCCAATCGAGGCCGCTCGGGATGCTCGAGTTGACGAATGCGAGGACAAGCCACGCGACCGCAATCAGTTCGGTGGCCAGGAGGAATACTATGAATCGCTTCGGTCGGCGCCACAATGCCCAATTCCGCGGCGACATTGCGCGCCGCGTACTCGACGCATCACGCTTTGTGTTCGCCGCGGGCCTCCCGGGTGCGGCCTGGCGGGGAACCGAATTCTGCTCCTCGATGGACTGAACGCCCTCCCTCGGGCCCGGATCGCCGTGGAGTGTAGGCGATCGCCGACGCGCATGCCGCAGAGGCACCGGCTCACCTTCCCTCGACATCGCGTACCGCTGCCGGGTAACTTTGCTGTGCCCGGAACGACGCCGGGTACTTTCCATCAACAGGTATCATCTCACCGCACGCGAAGCGCCGCGTACCTCCGCCACGAGCGGCTGCACTGGCGCCACGCGTCCCGGCCACAGGCACCGAATGGAGGTGTTCCTCGTGTCTGACCGTGACTTCTGATCCCACGCTGTGAATCGTGCCGGTTTTCGTTCCCGTGAGAGAGGTGTTCGTCGTGCGCGACCGCGACTTCTGACGTGTCCTGGATTTGTGTTTGTTTCCGCCGGAAAAACAGGAGGTGAATCGTTGTGCGTGACCGTGACTTCTGATCTTCCGAATGCGCACCCCGCCGTTGCCCTCAGTCGGTACCGGCCACATCGCCGTCCCCGCCCAGCACCCGTCCCCACGACAGAGCGAGCGGAACGCCGAGCACCACGCCCGCCGCGCCCGCGATCATGATCGCGGTGGTCGCCGTGCCCGACCACAGCGCGAGCAGACCACCGAACGCGACACCGACGCCCTGCGCGACTCGCAGGCCGGTCCGGTACAGCCCGCCGGCTCCACCACGGAGTTCGTTGGGCACCCACGTGATGAACGTGGCTCCGACGGTGACGACGTACGCGCCCGCCGCACCGGCCAGCGCGAGCACGATCAGGGCCACGACGAGGTCCGGCCGCAGTCCGAACGCGAGCAGCAGCGCCGTCGGGACGACCGCGAGCACGCCGAGCGAACGCCGGCGCGCCGAGGCCGAGACGTAGCGGGACAGCACGAACACGCCCAGCGCGAACCCGAGCGGATCCGCCGCCAGCAGCCATCCCACGGCTTGGTCGGGCGCGCCGATCTCGCGCGCCAGCGGGGCGGCCAGGCCGGCGGGCACCATGGCCAGCCCGACGAGCCAGGACAGTCCCAGCAGCACGCGCAGCCGCCGCTGCGCGCCGACCCAGTGGATCGCGCCGAACCACGAGCCGTTGCCGTCGCCCGCGGCCGGCCGGGAGCGCACCCAGTGGTGCAGGGCCAGCGCGCTGATCGCGAACGTCAGCGCGTCCAGAGCCAGGGCCAGCGACGGGCCGGCGGCCGTGACGATGACGCCGCCCAGTGCCAGGCCGGCCAGCATTGTGGTGTTCGTGGTGATGCCGCGGATGTCCTGGCTGCGCAGGTACAGCTCGTCGTCGGTGAAGATCTCGCGGGTCAGCGCGTTCTGTGCCGCGTTGGACGGTGCACCGGCCAGCCGCGCGAGCATGACCAGCACGCACAGCCACACCACCGGGACGCCCGGGATGGCCATGACGGCGATGAAGGCGGCCTGCAGCACGGCCGTGACCACGAGGATCGTGCGGCGCGGGTAGCGGTCGGCCAGTTGCGCCAGGCCCAGCCCGCCCGCCAGCGCCGGCAGGAAGGTGAGGGCGTAGGCGACCGCGGACCACAGCGCCGAGCCCGTGCGGTGGTACACCGTCAGGGCCAGCGCCACCGTCGTCAGCTGGTCACCGAGCACCGACTGTGCCTCGGCCAGCCACACGGTGCGGAACTCGCGGTTCGCGAGCGCCGCGCCCATGGATGGGCGAGTCGTGGTCTTCACACCTTTCCCCACTTCCCCCTCGGCGGGCGGATGCTTGCGCTCACTGACTCAGTCGCTGCCAGCCCGGCTCCTGTGACGGCAGTCACCCGAGTGACACATTCCGCAACTATCAGTATGCCGCTCACTACTCGCAGGCGAACAGTCACGGCGCGACCGTATCGCCTTATTGCGCCCATACGGTCGTAGACCTTCTTACCTTCGGGTTACGACGAACGGTGGAGATTCCGGTATTTCGTGACCGGCGGCGGGGTCAGCCCGGCCGATCACGCATCACTCGTTCAGCGCAGTGAGCGGACCGTTCGTCGGTGCGGCGGTCACCGGAGGGTGGTTCGTGTGCCAAGACTTGATCAGTGGCCAGGAGGCAGCCGAGGACGGGCTGTAGTTCGGGGACCGGCCGGTGGGAGTGGAGACGGATGAGCATGCTGATGCAAGACCGCGCCGTCGTGGTCACGGGCGCGGGACGGGGCCTCGGTGAGGCCTTCGCGGTGCACCTCGCGCAGGCCGGAGCCGCGGTCGTGGTGAACGACATCGACGCCGACCTGGCCGAACGCACCGCGGCGAACATCCGGGCGCACGGCGGGCGCGCGGTGGCCAGCGGGCACACCGTGACCGATCCGGTGCAGGCCCAGGCCATCGTCGACCTTTGTGTGTCCGAGTTCGGGGCGATCGACGGGCTGGTGAACAACGCCGGGCTGAACTACGAGTCGCTGCCCTGGGAGGAGGATCTCGACGAGGTCCGCGAGCTGGTCGAGGTCAACGTTCTGGGCGTGATGTACACCGGCATCGCCGCCGTGAAGGCGATGGTCGATCAGGGCCGCGGCGGTGCGATCGTCAACATCTCCTCCGGCGCCTCACTCGGCCAGCGCAAGCTCGGCGTGTACGCGGCGAGCAAAGGCGCTGTGGCATCGCTCACGTATTCCTGGGCGCTGGATTTGGAAGATTCCGGCATCCGGATCAATGCCGTGTGTCCGCTGGCCCACACGCGGATGGTCTGGAAGTCGGAGCGTTCGCTGCGTAACTGTCCCCCCGATCGGACGCCGTCGCGGATCGCACCCGTCGTGCTGTTCCTGCTGAGCGACGATGCCGAGGGCATCACCGGTCAACTCGTGCGGTGCAACGGCCCGCAGTTGCACATCGTCGGCCAGCCCTATCTCAAGGCGCCCATCCTGGAGCGGCAGACGTGGGACACCGAGACCGTGCGGCAGGCGTTCGACGAGGTGTTCAGCGCACATCTCGAGCCCTACGGCCTGGAAAAGCGTGTCCCGCCCCGGCTCCGCAAGTGGACCACGCCGCTGCGCTCGGCCTGACGCGGCACTTTTTCGACAATGTGCGACGTCAGGGGGCGTAGAGGGCGGCGATGTCGGCCGCGTAGCGGTCGTTGATGACCCGGCGCTTGAGCTTGAGCGTCGGGGTGACCTCGCCGCTCTCCGGCGTCCAGGGCCGGGCCAGCACCTGGTACTTCTTGATCTGCTCGACGCGGGAGAGTCGCGCGTTCGCCGCTTCGACCGCGCGCTGGATCTCCGCGCGGACCGCGGGGTGCTCGGCGAGCACGACCGGGTCGCTGCCCTCGATGCCCTGCTGGCCCGCCCAGGCCGGCAGGAACTCGTCGTCGACCACGATGAGCGCGGTGAGGTAGGGCTTGTCGTTGCCGATCGCGACCGCCTGGCCGATCAGCGGGTGCTCCTTGAGCAGGCCTTCGATGCGGGTCGGGGCGATGTTCTTGCCGCCCGAGGTGATGATCAGTTCCTTCTTGCGGTCGGTGATCGTGACGAAGCCGTCTTCGTCGATCGTGCCGATGTCGCCGGTGTGGAACCATCCGTCGGCGTCCAGCGCGGAGTCGATCGACCCGTCCTCCCGCAGGTAGCCCAGGAAGACCAGCGGTCCGCGCACCAGTAGTTCGCCGTCGGAGCCGAGCTCGATCTCGGTGTCGGCCAGCGCCCGCCCGACGGTCCCGGCGCGGAACGCGTTCGCCGAGTTCGACGTGACCGCGCCGGAAGTCTCCGACAGGCCCCACACCTCATGGATCTCCACACCCAGCCCGGCGAGGAAGTACAGGACCTCCACCGGCAGCGCGGCCGCGCCGCTGGAGCAGAAGTGCACCTTGTCGAAGCCGAGCAGCGACCGCACCGGGGCGAGGACCGTCCGGTCGGTCTCGGCGATCTTCGCGGCCAGCTCCGGCGGTACCTCCTGGCCCGCGTTGCGCAGTTTGTAGCCCTGCTGTAGCAGCTCGTTGGCCTGGGTCAGCGCGTCGCGCCGGTCCGCAGGCAGGTTCGGCAGCATCGCCTTGAGTCCCGCGGCGATCTTCTCCCACACGCGCGGCACGCCGAAGAACCCCTGCGGGTGGACGCGGCCGAGGGCGCCGGCGACCTGGGTGGGGTCGGCCAGGGTGTGCACGTGACCGGCGTAGACGATCGGCATGTAGATCGAGATCTCCCGCTCGGCGATGTGGGCGAGCGGCAGGTACGCGATGTTCGTCGCGTGCAGCGGCGTCTCGTGCAGCGAATGCACCGCGTAGGCCTCGAAGATGACGTTGTGGTGGGTCAGCACCACGCCCTTCGGGTCACCGGTGGTGCCCGAGGTGTAGATCATCGCGATCGGGTCTTCGGGACGCAGGTCGGCCCAGCCGTTCTCGAACACCTGCGGGTCGGCGGCGTGCAGTTCCGCGCCGCGGCTGCGCAGGTCGGCCAGGCTGACGAACCGCTCGTCGCCCGCGGGCACGGCTTCGGCGTCGATCATCACGATCCGCCGCAGCGCCGGCAGTTCGTGCAGGACCTGCTGCCACCGTTTCAGCTCGTCCATCCCCTGCAGCACGACGAGCGGAGTCCCGCTGTGCCGGGCGACGTAGGAGATCTGCTCCGGGCTCAGGGTCGCGTACGCCGTGCACGAGATGGCGCCGAGGTGGGTGGCGGCGAGGTCGGCGATCAGGTGGTCCGGGGTGCTCGGCGCCATGATCAGCATGCGCTCGCCACGGCGCAGGCCCAGGTCGGCCAGGCCGCGCGAGATCGCGGCGATCTCGTCGCGGAGGGCGGACCAGGTCAGCGTCGGGCGGTCCGGGTCGTCCAGCGACGTGAGCGCGGGCAGGTCGCCGTACTCCGCGGCGTTGCGACGGAGGAGCATGGGAATGGTCAAGCCCTCGGCCTGCTCAGCGACGGACGGTTGGCTGGTCAACTGCTGCCTCCTCGTGATCGCTGCCGGAGAGACCACTGTATGTGACCGTCGACACAGCGCGATAGGGAGGAAGGGACTCGATGTCGCTGCGAGACGAGGCGGCTGAGCTGGACGAGCGTGACCCGCTCGCCCGGAAACGCGCGGAGTTCGATCTCGACCCGGACGTGTCCTACCTGGACGGGAATTCACTGGGCGCGCCGCCGCGCGGGGTCGCCGGCCGGCTGGCAGAGGTCGTGGGCAAGCAGTGGGCCGGACGGCTGATCCGGTCCTGGGACGAGGGCTGGTGGGACGCGCCCGAACGGATCGGCGACCGCATCGCACCGCTCGTCGGAGCCGCGCCCGGTCAGGTCGTGGTCGGCGATTCGACGACGGTGAACCTGTTCAAGGCCGTGGTCGCGGCCGTGCGGCTGAACCCGGGGCGGCCGGAAATCCTGCTCGACGCGGGCACCTTCCCGACCGACGGCTACATCGCCGAGAGCGCGGCGCGACTGACCGGTCACGAAGTGCGGCGGGTGCCGGTGCCGGCGATGCCGTCCGCGGTCGGCTCGCGGACGGCCGTGGCGCTGGTCAACCACGTGAACTACGTGACGGGGGAGTTGCACGACCTGCCCGGGATCACCGCGGCGCTGCACTCGGCGGGGGCCCTGGCGGTGTGGGACCTGTGCCATTCGGTCGGCGCACTTCCGGTGCGGTTGGACGCCGCGGGCGTTGATCTGGCCGTGGGGTGCACCTACAAGTTCCTCAACGGTGGTCCCGGTTCGCCCGCTTTCCTTTATGTGGCGCGGAAGTGGCTGAATGCGTTTGACCAGCCGTTGACGGGATGGGCCGGGCACGCCGACCCGTTCGGGATGACCGCGGGATATTCGGGCGGGGCGGGCATCAGCCGTGGCCGGACGGGGACGCCGGACATCCTGTCGATGCTGGCGCTGGACGCCGCGCTGGACGTGTGGCTCGACGTGACGATCGACGAGGTCCGCACGAAGGGGCTCGCCCTGGGCGACTTCTTCCTGCGCTGCCTGGACGAGTTGGTGCCCGGTGCGCGAGTGTGCACGCCGCGCGATCACCAGCGAGGGAACCAGATCTCGGTCGCGTGGCCCGAGGGCGAGGCGGCGATGGCCGCGCTGATCTCGCGGGGCGTGATCGGGGACTTCCGGCCGCCCGACGTGCTGCGGTTCGGCCTGGCCGCGCTGTACGTGCGGTACGCAGATGCGTTGCGGGCTGTGGAGCAATTGCGAGCGTTGCGCCAGGCGCCGACTGTCCACTCCGGACAATAGTTGGCCGGAGCAGCGGGAGGGGTGGGAGGCCGCTGCTCCGGCCAGTTATCCCAGCTCGCGGCGACCGGCGCGGCCGAGAATCTTTCAGTTGTGACTTCCTCACCTTCGCTGATCACGGTCACGGCCAACAGGGTCCAATGGCCCTGTTTGGCGGCGGGAGTTTTCACGTCGCCGGGTGGCGTACACCGCGGCTTCGGTGCGCCTCTCGAAGCCGAGTTTGTGCAGGACCGACGAAACGTAGTTCTTGACCGTCTTCTCGGCCAGGTGCAGCTGCTCCCCGATCTGGCGGTTGGTCAAACCGTCCGCGATCAGCTCCAGCACGCGCCGCTCCTGCGGGCTGAGCTGGGCGTAACCGGGATCGGGCGCCCTGGCGCCGTCGCGCAACCGGTTGAGCACCGTGGTCGTCAACTCCGGGTCCAGCAACGAGTCGCCCGCCGCGACGCGCCGCACCGACTCGACCAGGTTGATGCCGGACACCTGCTTCAGCAGGTATCCCGCCGCTCCGGCCATGATCGCCGCGAACAGCGCCTCGTCGTCCGAATACGACGTCAGCATCAGGCAGGCCGGCGCCGGCTCCACCATCGACCGGATCTCCCGGCACACCGCGATCCCCTCGCCATCCGGCAGGCGGACGTCGAGGATCGCGACGTCCGGCGTGAGCGGGCCGATCCGCCGCAACGCGTCCGCGACCGTGCCGGCCTCGCCGACCACGCGAATGTCGCCCGCGGACTCCAGCACCGTCTTGAGCCCGGTGCGCACCAGTTCGTGGTCGTCGAGCAGGAAGACCGAGATCGTCATCGCATCCCTCCAAGGCCGGTCAGCTCGGCCGTCCAGACCAGTGTCGTGCCGCGCTCGCCGTTACGCCGGACGGAGCAGCGGCCGCGCCACTGCGCCGCCCGCTCCGCCAGGTTCACCAACCCACTGCGCCGTCCGGGGGCGTCGGGTATGCCGACGCCGTCGTCGGTCACGGTGAGTGTCAGCAACCGCCCCGCCCGGTCCACGGCCACCTCGACCGAGACCGCGGCGGCCATGGCGTGCCGGGCGACGTTCGACAACGCCTCGCGCACGGTGGCTGCCAGGTCGGCGCGCACCTGGGGCGGCACGGTCGAGTCCACCGGCCCGGTGAACCCCATCCGCGGCGCGAAACCCAGCGCCGGCGTGCACGCCTGCACGAGCCGCAGCAGCTCCGCGCGCAGGCTCTCCGTCATGTCCTCGGGCTGGGTGAGGGAGAAGATGCTGTTGCGAATCTCCCGGATGGTGCGGTCCAGCTCGTGCACGAACCCGGACAGCCGGTCGGCCACTTCGGACTGCGTGACGAGCGGCCGCAGCCCCTCCAGGCCGAGCCCGGTCGCGAACAACCGCTGGATGACCAGGTCGTGCAGGTCGCGCGCGATCCGGTCACGTTCGGTGAACACGGCCAGCCGCTGCCGGTCCTCCTCGGCGCGGGCGAACTCCATGGCCAGGGCGGCGTGCCCGGCGAAGGTGCGGGCCAGGCCGACCTCGTCGTCGGTGAACGGTGCGGCATCGCCGAACCTGGCGACCAGCAGCACGCCCAGTGTCTCTCCGCCGACGATCAGCGGGACCGCGACCGCCGAGTCCAGCTCGGTCACCAGATCGGGCATCCGGATGTTGACCTTGGCCTGCTCCTTGGCGACGTGCCGGCCGTAATTGCGCACCACCACCGCCTCACCGGCCTGGAACGCCTTACCGCTCGCGGTGCCCTCGATCGGCACCGTCAGACCGGTCAGACCCGGCGGAGCATCCGCGCCGGCCGCGACAACCCCGAAGACCAGCGTGCCCGGGTCGTCCTCGACCGGGACGGCGACCGTGGCAGCGGTGGCACCCGCGACGACGCGCGCGTGCTCGGCGATCAGGTGCAGCGTGTGCTGCGGGTCCTCGCCGGTCAGCAGGGCCGCGGTGACCTCGTGCGAGGCCTCCAGCCAGCGCTCGCGGCTGCGGGTCCGCTCGTAGAGCGTCGCGTTGTCGATGGCCATCCCGGCGGCGGTGACCAGCGTGACGATCGCTTCCCGGTCCGCGCCGGTGAAGCCGCCGTCCTTGCCGCGGAGGCGCAATTCGCCGAACCGGCCGCCGTGGGCGTGCAGCGGCATCGTGAGCACCGAGCCGGGTGCCGCCGGATCCCCGGAGCTGACCGGTGCGGCGTCCGGGAGGTGGATCTCGGCGTGGCCGGCGCCGGTGAGTTCGCGAGCGCTCGTGACGATCTTGGCCAGGATCTCGGGCAGGCTGAGGTCAGCCGCGATCCCCACGACGGCCTCGACAAGTCCGCGTGCGCTCGGTTCGATCACCACTGCCCTTCCGGCAGCCCCGCCTGCCCTGACGTCGCCCTGCGCGCCGCACTTGTTACCGGGCCAGCCGCCGTCCCGAGACTACTTCCAGTGGGATCCTGATCCAACGGTCGTCCGCGCTGCTCGCCGGCCAGGCCCAGGCGTGCTCGCGGGTGGCCCGCGCCCGGCCCAGCACCGTCACCCACCAGCCGGACTCCAGGCCCGGATCGAACGCGTCGGCCTCGAACGCGACCACTCCGTCGTGCGCGGCCGCGAACAGCGGGCTGGCGGCGGGCGCGCCGAAGGCGACGGCGTCGTCGGCCACCATGTACCGGACCGGCTGGACGGCGGGCAGGCCCCGCGTGGTGAACACGACGCGTCCCAGGCCGGTGGTTGCGAGCAGTTCGAGACACTGCTCCCGGCCGAGCACTTCCAATCCGAATGGATCGAGCATCGAGGCGACCGGTCTTTCGCGCGCGGGCTGGGTCACGGGGACGATGATCACCCCGGCCACCGGCGACCGGTAGGGCCATTGGACCCGGTGCCGGGCGTCAGCCGAGCACCGTGGCAGCGAGCTCGTCGGCCAGGGCCTGGCTTGCGGCGGCGATACCGGACCAGCGCCTGGTCAGGTCCGGGTCGATCTCCAGCGGGCGGCCGTGCACGTCGATCACCGCGCCACCGGCCGCGGGCACGGTGACCATCGCAGTCGCGAGGTCGACCAGGCGGTGGGTGTCCGACCCGGGGTCGGCGAACGCGTCGACCGAACCCTCGGCGACCAGGGCGCACTCGAGCACCGTCGTGGACAGGATCCGTACGCGCCGGGCCCGGGCGGCCACCCGCATCCAGGCCTCGGCGTTGCGCTCGTGCGGGCGGAGCAGGTTCACCGTCGCGCCCCGCACCCTGGTGCGGCCGCTGGTGCGGAACGGAACCGCCTCGCCGGCGCGCGCGTGCCAGGCCCGGCCGGTGTCGAGCCACACGGTCAGCGCCTCGGTCGCCTGCCCGTCGACAGCGACCGTGCCGCCGAAGCAGCTCAGCGGGACCCCGGCCGCGGCGTTGCTGGAGCCGTCGACCGGGTCGACGACGAGCGTCACCGCGGAGCCGTTGTCGACGAAGCCGACCTCCTCGCTGAGCAGGTTGACCCGGTGCCGGTCCGCCTCGGCCGCGATCGCGTCCTCGACAATCGCGTCGACCCGCATGGTCGGGGTGCCGTCCGCACCGTCGGCGACCTTCTGGGCCAGCTCGGCGCGTGTGTGCCTGCGGCGGGCGTCCCCGTAGGCCGCGCTGGCGGCGCGGGCCATCGCCGCCAGCGCGGGGTGGACGGTCGCGGGGAGGTCCGGGGCGGGCACCGGCCAGGCGATCTTCGTGCTCATCACCGCTCATCGTAGTCCGGTGACAAGGCGGGACGGTCCGATGTGGACTCCCGTAGCCCCCGCCGGTCGCACATTCTCGACAATGTGCGACCGGGCGGGGGCGGTCAGCCGACGATCGGCGGCGACAGCGGGCGCCGCACGGCCTGGGCGACGCCGTCGCTGGCCAGCGCGGCCGCCACGCGGTCCGGCGTCGGCCGGCCGTACGTGGTCGTGCGCTGGACCAGCGGGCGGCCGATCGGGGCGACCATCGACTCCAGCTCGCTGATCGTCTTGTACGACCCGTTGTCCGCGCCCGCCATCCGGCTGATCGTCTCCTCCATCAGCGTGCCGCCGAGGTCGTTGACGCCGCCGTTCAGCACGTCGCGGCAGGTGTCCTCGCCCAGCTTCACCCACGAGCACTGGATGTTGTCGATCAGCCCGTGCAGCAGGATCCGCGCCAGCGCGTGCACCGCGCGGTTCTCGCGCCTGGTCGGCCCCGGACGGGAGAGCCCGGCGAGATAGATCGGCGCGTTCTGGTGGATGAACGGCAGCAGCACGAACTCGGTGAACCCCCGCCGCCCAGTCTTCTCCAGCGCCCGCCGCTGCAGGCCGGCGATCAGTTTGATGTGCCCGACCCAGTGCGCCGGCGTGTCCACGTGCCCGTACATCATCGTCGAGGTCGTCGGGATGCCCAGCTCGTGCGCGGTCGAGACCACCTCGATCCAGGCCGACGTCGGCAGCTTGCCCTTGGTGAGTACCCACCGCACGTCGTCGTCGAGGATTTCGGCCGCGGTGCCTGGCAGTGAGTCCACACCGGACTCGTGCGCGCGGGTCAGCCAGTCGCGGATGGACAGGTTGGTCCGGGACGCCCCGTTGACGACCTCCATCGGGCTGTAGGAGTGCAGATGGATGTCCGGCTGCCGCCGCTTCACCTCGGCCGCGAGGTCGAAGTACGCCGTGCCGGGCATGTCCGGGTGGATGCCCCCCTGCATGCAGATCTCCGTCGCCCCGGCTTCCCACGCCTGGTCGACGCGCTCGCCGACCTGGCTCAGCGACAAGGTGTAGGCGTCGGCGTCGGTGCGCCGCTGCGCGAACGCGCAGAAGCGGCAACCGGTGTAGCAGACGTTGGTGAAATTGATGTTGCGCGTCACCACGAATGTCACGTCGTCGCCGTTGACGTCCCGGCGCAGCCGGTCGGCGAGCGTGGCGAGCGCCTCCAACTCGGCACCGTCCGCGTGCAACAGTGCCAGCGCGTCCTCATCAGACAGTCCGGACGGGTCGCGTTCGGCTCGCCGCAACGCTTCCGCGATGTCGGTGTCCATCCGGCGCGGCGCGCTCGGCACCTTCTCGGCGAGTTCCGTCCAGTCACCGTAGACCGAGTCGAAGTCGCTGCGCCGGTCCTCGGTGCGGCCGGTGGTGTCCACCTCGACGTGCAGATCCGTTCGCCCGGAACCGGCCTGGTCCTGCCACCCGCCGTCCGGCTCCTGCCACGGGCGTCCCGCGAGCACGGCGTCCTCGCGCGCCAGGCCGGTCTTCGGATCGGCCAGCGCGGCGACGTGCCCGGCCACCCGCGGGTCCAGCCACGGCTCGCCGGCGAGCAGGTACTCGGGGTAGATCGTCAGCCGCTCGCGCAGCGTGTAGCCGGCCTTCTCGGTCTGCCGCGCCAGTTCGTCGATCTGCGGCCACGCGCGTTCGGGGTTCACGTGGTCCGGCGTCAGCGGGGACACCCCGCCCCAGTCGTCGATCCCGGCGCGCACCATGAGGTCGTACTGGCTGCCGATGAGGTTCGGCGGCGCCTGGATGCGCATCCGGGGGCCGAGGACCAGCCGCGCCACGGCGATCGTCGCGGCCAGCTCCTGCAGGTCGGCGTCCGGGGTCGCGCGCATCTTGGTGTCCGGTTTGGCGCGGAAGTTCTGCACGATGACTTCCTGGATGCCGCCGTACTGGCGGGCGACCTTGCGGATCGCGAACAACGCGTCCGCGCGCTCCTCGTAGTTCTCCCCGATGCCGATCAGGATGCCCGTGGTGAACGGGACCGACGAGCGGCCGGCGTCTTCGAGCACGCGCAGCCGCACGGCCGGATCCTTGTCCGGCGAGCCGTAGTGCGGGCCCCCGCGCTCGCTCCACAGGCGGGTCGCGGTGGTCTCGAGCATCATGCCCATCGACGGCGCGACCGGCTTGAGACGCTGCAGGTCCTGCCAGGTCAGCACGCCGGGGTTGAGGTGCGGCAGCAGACCCGTCTGCTCCAGCACCAGGATCGCCATCGCGCGGACGTAGGACAGCGTGTCGTCGTAGCCGTGCGCGTCCAGCCACTCGCGGGCCTGCTTCCAGCGGTCCTCGGGGCGGTCGCCGAGGGTGAACAGGGCTTCCTTGCAGCCCATTGCCGCGCCCTGCCGCGCGATCTCGAGCACCTCGTCCGGCGACAGGAACGGGGCGTCCAGTTTGCCCGGAACCGTCGCGAACGTGCAGTACCCGCAGCGGTCGCGGCACAGGCGGGTCAGCGGGATGAACACCTTGCGGCTGTAGGTGATGATGCCTTCGCGGCCGGCTCCAGCCAGTCCGGCGTCACGGACACGGGAGGCGTGCTCGGACAGCGTTTCGAGGTCGCCGTCGCGCGCGTGCAGCAGGACGGTCGCCTCGGGGATGTCGAGAGCCTTGCCGTCGCGGGCGCGGGCCAGCGCGCGGCGCATGGCGGAAGCGGTGGGAGCGGATGCCATACCGAAACGCTAGGACCGGGCCGGTCGGCGGTGCCAGGACCAGACCGCGCAAGATCGGCCACACCGTGCGACGGTCCCCCTGTTTCCGCTGCTCACCGTGGCCGTCGGCGTTGCGCCGCGGGGATCGCAGGCGTATTACCTAAAGTATGGCTTCGGTGATCGGCAAGCGGGTCGGCGGCAAGACCTACTACTACCTGGCGCACACCGGCCGGGTGAACGGCAAGCCGCGGATCACCTCGCAGCGTTACCTCGGCACCGCCGAGGAAATAGCCGCGGCCGTCGAGTCCTCCTCGACCGGCCCAACCGGGTCCCTCGACGGAACGCGGCACCTGGCGTTCGGTGACGTCGCCGCCGTCTGGTCCATCCTGGAGCGACTCCAGGTGCGGTCGGCGATCGACGGGGTTCTGGGTTCGCGCAAGGCGAAAATGTCGATCGGAACCTGTCTCGTGGTGTCGGTGCTGCACCGGGCGACCGCGCCGGGGACGGATCTGGCGCAATGGTGGGCGGAGAGCGCGGCGAGGCGGTTCGTGCGGCCGCGCATCGCGGCGGCGACAGTGCACGACGACGAGTTCTGGCGGGCGACGCGGCGGTTGACACGGGCGCAGCTGGAGCGGATCGAGGAGGCCGTGTCCGCACGTGTGCGGGCGCATCTGGACGAGCCGATCCTGCTCGCGGTCGACGTGCCGAACTTCGCGACGTACGCGGAATCGGAGACCGCGGCGGCGTCGCCGGCCGGATTGAGCGTGGTGGTCACACGCGACGGGGCGATCCCGCTCGCGTCGACGGTGTACCGGCGCGAAGGCGCGGCGCCGTTCGGAGTGGCGGCGGAGCGGCTGGCGTCGCGTGTGGCCGGGCCGGCGACGCTGGTGTTCGAGACCGGTCAGCACGCTCAGCTCGACCTCGACGACGGCAGGCACTTCGTCGGAGCCCTGCCGCTCGGCGACTACCCGGAGTTGCTCGCGCGTCCGGCAGCCGCGCGGCGGCCGGTCGAACCGGACCGGTTCGCGGGGGTGACGGCGCTCGACACACACGCGACGGTGTCCGGCGCGGTCCGGCGAGTGGTCCTCACGCATTCGGCGAAGTTGCACGCGGCCCAGGCCCGGGGCTTCGCGCAGGCCCTGAGTAGCGCGACCCGGCAACTCGACGGCCTGGCGCTGGCATTGGCGGCGGGCACCAACCGGCGACCGCGCGAACAGGTGATGACCGAGATCGCCCGGATCACCCGGGTGCGGTGGGTCGACCGCGTGCTCTCGACCCGGCTGACCGGGACGCGTCCGGCGGAACTCCACTTGGAGTGGCGAGTCGACGAGAACGCCCGCTCGCGCCTGGACGAGGAGTACTTCGGCAAGCAGTTGCTGGTCACCGACCACGGCTGGCCGGTCGCCGACGTGATCACCGCCTACCGGGCGCGCTACCACCTCGACTCGACGTTCCGGCAGCTCAACGGCCCGTTCGTGGCGGCGTCCGCGCCGCGGCGGCACTGGAGCGAGCACCGGATCGCGGTGCACTCGCTGGTGAGCGTGCTGGCGGCGGCGGTGACCCACCTGATGCGGCAGGAGGCCGACCGGGCCGGGCTCGACCTGTCCGTGCGCGAGCTGTTGGACCTGCTGTCGCGGATCGGGGAGACGGTGCTGCGGTACCCGTCGACCGGTGGGCGGCCGCGGACCCGGCGGCTGCTGACCTGCCGGGATCCGGTGCAGCAGCGGTTGTTCGATCTGTTCGGGCTTGGGGCCCACGCGCCCTGAGTGCAGAACTCGCGCCCGTGAGTGCAGAACTCGCGGCGGTGAGCGCGGGACTCGCGGGTCATTCTTCGGTCAGCAGGTTTCGGTCGCGGACCGCGGGGAGCGACAACGATCGGTAGCCGGCTTCCTCGAACAGGACGGTCACCTTCGCCGCTTCCCGGCGGACGACCTGCCCGGTTCCCCACGCCGCGTGACGGACCGACGTGCCCGGCTGGAACTCGCCGTCGGCCGGGGCCTGCTCGGCCGCGGTGCCCGCCGCGCAGGTGTCGCAGAATCCGCATGGCCGCTCCAGCGTCTCACCGAAGTAGCCGAGCAGGAACTGGCGGCGGCACGAGCCGGTCTCGGCGTACTCGCGCATCACCTCGATGCGAGACCGGTCCAGCTTCTTGCGCTGCCCGGCGACCTTCGCGACGCGTTCGGCCGCCTCCCCGGGATCGATGCCGGCGTAGCGGAACCTGCCCTGCCCGGTCTCTTCGACCAGACCGGACTGCTCGAGCAGGTTCAGGTTGTTCATCGTGCGGCGGTGCGACTGGGTCACCTCGCCGTCGATCTCCTGCGGGCTCGCCGGGCCGTCCTGCTCGCGCAGGGTGCCCGCGAGTTCCTGGACGCCCTTGTCGTCGAACCGCCGGGCAGTGAGGAACTTCTGCAGCCCCAGGTCCTCCGGGCGGTAGAAGAGCATCGCGTCGGCACGCTCGCCGTCCCGGCCGGCGCGGCCGATCTGCTGGTAGTACGAGTCGACCGACTCCGGCACCGAGGCGTGCACGACGAACCGCACGTCCGGCTTGTCGATGCCCATGCCGAAGGCCGACGTCGCCACCACCACGCCTGCCCGGTCGGCGAGGAAGTCCTCGTGCGCGCGCTTGCGGTCGGCCGCCTTCATCCCGGCGTGGTAGGCGACCCCGCCCAGTTCTTCGGCGTAGCGCTCACTGTCCTTGCGCGTTGCGGCGTAGACGAGACCGGGCTTGCGCGCGTCGCGCACCCACTGGCGGACGGCGGCGCGTTTGTCCTCCTCGGTGGTGCAGCGCCGCACGGCGAGGTGGAGGTTGGGCCGGTCGAAGCCGGACACCACGCGCACCGGATCACGCAACCCGAGGTGTGCGACGATGTCGTCGCGCACCGGGCCACCCGCGGTGGCGGTGAGCGCCAGTATCCGTGGGTGACCGAGCCGCTCGATGGCGTGCCCGAGCCGGAGGTAGTCCGGGCGGAAGTCGTGTCCCCAGGCCGAAACGCAGTGCGCCTCGTCCACGACGAAGAGGCCCGGGCGGATGTCTTCGAGCTGCTCCAGGACCTCGTCCTTGGCCAGCTGTTCGGGCGCGAGGAACAGGTATTCGGCGTCGCCGTCGGTGACCGCGTCCCAGGCCCGGTTCGTGGCGCGGGCCGGCTGGGCGGAGTTCACCGCGACGGCGTCCGGGGCGTCGCTGTCCTCGATCTGCCCGACCTGGTCCCGCTGCAGCGCGGTCAGCGGCGACACCACGAGCGTCGGCCCGTCCAGCAGCAGTGCGGGAACCTGGTAGATCGCGGATTTGCCGGAGCCGGTCGGCATGACGGCGAGCACGTCGCGGCCGTCGAGGAGGCTCTCCATCGCGGCCAGCTGGTCGGGCCTCAGGTCCGGCCAGCCGAACGTCTCCCGCGCGGTGCGGCGGATTTCGTCGTGTCTGGACACCGGCGGGGTGTTCCCCCTCGGGTGCCGCGGAAACGTCGTAGGCTGCGGGCATGCTGGCCGGATACCGGGGACAAGACGAGGTCGAGAACGCCGACGTGGCGCGGATCCGGGAACTCTGCGAGGCCGTGGCGGATCCGTTCTCGCGGGAGATTCTGTTGCACGTCACTGGATCCGCGGTGGTCGTGCATCCGGACAGTCGACGCGTTCTGCTGCGCTGGCACGAGCGCCAGCGGGCGTGGTTGCAGGTCGGCGGGCACGGCGATCCGGGGGAGACGGACCCGCTTCAGGTCGCGTTACGGGAAGGGCGTGAGGAGACCGGCCTGACCGACCTGGTGCCGTGGCCGACCGCGGATCTGCTGCACGTGGTGATCGTTCCGGTGCCGGCCAAGGGCGCCGAGCCCGCGCACGAGCACGCGGACCTGCGCTACGTGCTGGCCACCGCGCAGCCGGAAGCCGCGCGGCCGGAGAAGCCCGAGGCGCCGCTGAAGTGGCTCCCCCTGGACGAGGCGATCGACGCGGTGGCGGCCGACAGCCTGCGCGAGACCCTGCGGCGGGTGCGGGGAATTCTCCCGAACTGACGCCCGGCCTCGCCGGGCGGGCTAGGTTCTGTTCATAAGCGGCGGAGCCGCTTGCGGTGGGCAAGCAACCGGCATCGCCACCCGCACCGCCACGCAAACCACCTTCAATACACTCCCTAGGCTAGCGGCGGCCGCGGTGGGACGTCTGGTCCGCGACGCCGTGGCGAAGCGGGGTGGTCGGCTCGGCCGCGGTCTGCTCGTTGGCGGGTGAGCCGCCGCGGTGGCCGCTGACCTCGGGAATCTCGGTGTGGCGGCCGCTGGACGGTTCGGCGCCCTCCTGGAGCTGGCGCTTGCGCACGCGCATCAGTTCGAGCACCGGCAGCCGGTTGGCGTGCCGCAACTCGTACGACATCAGCTGGTCGAGCTGCTCCGGGTCCAGCGACCGGATGCGGTGGTGCAGCGCCGCCAGGGGTAGCTCGTCGTACTCGGGCAGTGGAAGTTCGGACATGTGGCAAGGCCTACCCGGGCCGGGCCCCGGCAAACGGTCGGCCGGCGCGGCCGTGGCACATTGTCGAAAATGTGCGACGGGGTCAGGTGGACAGCCAGACCGCGGAGTCGGGGGAGAGCGTGTCGCCCGGATCGCCGGGCTCGCTCGCCAGCAGGACTTTCCGGTACGGCGGTAGCGCGACCGGTGACGAGCTGAGGTTGACCACGCACACCACGCCCGGTTCGCGGCGGAACGCCAGCACGTCCGGCTCACTGTCCACCCAGGACAGTGAGCCCTCGCCGAAGGCGGGGTCCTCCCGGCGGATCCGCAGCGCGTCCCGGTAGAGGCACAGCGTCGAGTCGGGGTCGTTCTCCTGTGCGGCCACCGTTTTCGACACCCATCGCGCCGGTTGCGGCAACCACGGGGTCCCCGTGGAGAACCCGAACGGCGGTTCGCTGCCGGACCACGGCAGCGGGACCCGGCACCCGTCGCGGCCGCGTTTGGTGTGCCCGGACCGTTCCCAGGTGGGGTCCTGCAGGACGTCCTCCGGCAGGTCCTCGACCTCCTCCAGCCCCAGCTCGTCGCCCTGGTACAGGTAAGCCCCGCCGGGCAGGGCGAGCATCAGCAGCAGCGCGGCCCGCGCCCGCGGCAACCCGCCCCCGTACCGGGTCACATGCCGTTTCACGTCGTGGTTGGACAGCACCCAGGTGGCCGGCGCGCCGACCGCAGTCAGCTCCTCGATGCTCGAGTCGATCACCGACCGCAGCCTGCCCGCGTCCCACGGACAACGCAGGAAGTCGAAGTTGAACGCCGTGTGCAGCTCGTCCGGCCGCACGTACCGGGCGAGCCGGCGCGGGCTGTCCACCCACGCCTCCGCGACGAAGATCCGATCCTCGCCGTAATGCCGCGCCAGCTCTCGCCACGACCGGAAGATCTCGTGCACCCCGGGCCGGTCCCAGTGCGGGTGATCGCTGCGGTCCGGCGGCTCGACGAGGCCTTCGTGGTCCAGGCCCAGGTCCGGCAGTGCGGGGTCCTTCACCAGCCCGTGCGCGACGTCGATGCGGAACCCGTCCACCCCGCGGTCGAGCCAGAAGCGGAGGATGTCCAGGAACTCCGCACGCACCTCAGGGCGGTCCCAGTCGAGGTCCGGTTGTGCGGCGTCGAACAGGTGCAGGTACCACTGGCCGTCCGCAACCCGGCTCCACGCCGAGCCGCCGAACACGCTGCGCCAGTCGTTGGGTTCGTCGCGGAACACGTACCGCGCGCGCTCGGGCGACCCGGGTCCGGCGGCGAGCGCGGCCTGGAACCAGGGATGCCGGTCGCTGGTGTGGTTGGGCACGATGTCGAGGATGATCCGCAGCCCGTGCCGGTGCGCCTCGCCGATCAGCGTCTCGGCGTCGGCGAGTGTCCCGAACACCGGGTCGATGTCGCGGTAGTCGGCGACGTCGTATCCGCCGTCGGCCATCGGGGACGGGTACCACGGCGTGATCCACAGCGCGTCCACGCCGAGGCAGGCCAGGTAGGGGAGTTTCGCGCGGATGCCCGCCAGATCGCCGACACCGTCGCCGGTGCCGTCGGCGAAGCTGCGGATGTAGACCTGGTAGATGACGGCGTCGCGCCACCACGCGCCGCTCACGTGCGCGGCAGTTCGTGGGCCCAGGACACCAGGTGGATCAGCGCGTCGACCTGCCCGCCCGGATCCGGGTCCGCCGTGATGAACTCCAGCTGGGTGACCACGCCCTCGGTGTCCTGGTTGAGCTCGGCGAGGATGGCCCGCAGGACCGCCCGCACTGGGGGCTGGAGATCGTCGATCGGCACGTCCTCGTCGGCCTCGCCGGCCAGGGCCACCGTGAACAGGTCGCCGCCGTCGGGGGTCGCCCGGGCGCTCACCGCGCGGGCGATCACCGAGACCAGCTCCGCGCACAGCGGCCGGAGCAGTCCCTGCTCCGGGGCGTCCACGCCGATCATCCGGGGCAACAGGCGGGACACGGCTGCGAAGTCCTGCCTGCCGACGTCGTCCACGAGCCGGTCCGCCAGGCGCCGGACGTCTCGCTGGGTGTTTTCGTGGCTCATCGGATGTGAGGCTTCCCGTGTGGTGGCTACCGAAACTCAGGGCCCGCGTTGCGTAACCGGGCGGCTCGACGGTGTGCGGGCGACGGCGACGTCCGCGCCGCCGTGCCAGTCCACGCCGAGACCGCGCAGCGTGACCGAACGGCTGATGTCCGACGGCGACACTATCCCGGTGAGGCTGTCCGCGTCGAACACCAGCGCCCGGCCGTCGACGCAACCGGACATCCGGGACAGCAGCGCGAGCAGCGGCTCGTCCGGTCCGGCGCGCGGGATTTCCGTTGGCGGGCAGGCGATTTCGCCGAGCAGCGTGTTCGGATGCTCCTCCGGCGGCACCGCGCGCATCCGCGTCAGCGTGACCAGTCCGGCGAACCGGCCGACCGGATCGACGAGCGGATAGGCCGAATGCTGGCGGAGCATCGCGGTGTCCCGCAGGAAGGCGGCAACCGTGGTGGTGGGCGCGGCGACCGGGCGGGTGGTCATCACGTCACGCACGCGCATCGCGCCGAGGCTGGTGCCCAGCTCCGCGTCACGTTCCCCGGCCAGTGCCAGGTTGACGATGAACAGGCCGACCAGCAGCGGCCACACGCCGAGCCCGACCGGCCCGCGCAGCAGAGTCACCACGCCCAGCCCGCTCAACGCGAATCCGAGGACCCGGGCGGCGCGGGCGCTTGCGAGCGTGGCGCGGTGCCGGTCGCCCCACACCGCCCAGAGGATCGAGCGCAGCACCCGGCCGCCGTCCAGCGGCGCCACCCGGATCAGGTTGAAGACGCCCAGCACCAGGTTGAGCACCGTGAGGTAGCCGAGCACCGCGCCGGGCAGCGAACCGCTGACCGGGGAGGTCATCCAGGTGGCGAATCCGAAGACGGCCGCCAGCAGCAGGCTGACCAGCGGTCCGGCGAAGGCCACGCGGAACTCCACGCCCGGCGACCGGGGCTCGCCGCGCAGCCGCGTCACCCCGCCCAGCAGCCACAGGGTCACGTCGCCGACCTCGAGTCCGGACCGGCGCGCGACGAGGGCGTGCGGGAGTTCGTGGGCGCACAGCGACACCACGAACAGGGCTGCGGTGATCAGGCTCGCCACGATGCAGGCGAAGACGCCCGCCCCGGGCGCGAGCGGCGTCCACTGCGTGAACGACAGTGCGACGACCAGGACCCGGCCATCCCGAACACGCTCCAATGGAGACCCACCCGGATCCCTTCGAACCGGCCCAGCCACACGCTCGCCGCCATGGTCTCTCCCCTCTGGTGCGAAGTCGCCGGCCATCACCTACCCGCACCGATCCGTCGCTGAACGTCAGGACCGGCACGGTTTGGTTTCGGGGAGAAGGGGAACGCCTACCGCAACGACCGGCGTCAGACAGGGGACCGGCGAACATGGACGTGTCGCGCAACAGTGAGGTGACGGCCAGCTGCGGCGGGCTGGCGGAACAGGCCCAGCAGGCGACTCGCGGGCTGTACCACCGCGCCTCGGGTCTCGGCGGGGACACCGGCATCGACGGGGCCGCGGAGATCTGCCAGGTACTCGGATCGCTCAAGTCGCTCTCGCAGAACCTCGCCCGGAGTCTGCCCGAGCTGGGCACGTGGCTGGAACGGCAGCTGTGGCTGGGAAATCTGGACGTCTCCGGTGATCAGGGCGGTTACCAAACGCTGATCACGTCGGTCTTCGACGCCACTGCCGCACTGGCGCGCGCGCAGGAGATCACGGTGCGGCTGTGCCAGGAACTCGCCACGGCCCAGGCCGCCGCGAAGGAGCTTTCGTACTGACACCTGGTCTGGACGTTTCTCCACCACGCCAGGATCAGGCGGGCCGAGGTGCGGGCAACGCCGGCAACGGCGTGTGCGACCGGCAGTTCGTGCGCACCAGGAGCGTCGCCAGTGGCTCGTCGGCCTCGTTGACCAGCTTCGCGATCCGCAGGGCGGCGTAACCGCACGCCTCACACGGCACCGGGGCGATGAGTATCCGGGTGCTCAGGTCGTGACCTCGCGAGAGCGCGCAGGTCAGGGTCGCGACGAGGGCGTCTCCCGCGCCCGTGGTGTCGACGACGTGCGCGTCGCCGTGGGGGAGGAACTCGTAACCGGCCCGGCTGACGAACACGTTGCCCTCGCCGCGCACTTCCAGGACCGCCAGATCGAGTCCGTGCGCGAGCAGCATGACGCCCGCCTTGATCCCTTCGGCCACGTTCTCGACGGGGTGTCCGGTGAGGATTGCGGCTTCCCTCGCGTCGGCGCGCAGGACGTCGGCGGAGGACAGCAGGTCCTCCTCCGCCGGGACCCCGTCGAGCACGATGCGGGCACCGCTTTCCCGCGCTATCCGCGCCGCGGTCATGGTCGTCCGGGCCGGTTGCTGCAGCTGGAGGATGACCGAGGACGCGTCGCGCAACAGGGCAGCGGCCGCGAGCACGTCGTGGTCGCTGACGAGGACCTCGTCGGGAATGTCTTCGAGGTAGCGCCAGTGGGCGTGGTCGTCCACGACGTCGACGATGAGTGCGGAGCGGGCGTGCTCCCTGATGACCGAGTGCGAGACGTCGATGCCGTCCGCGGCGGCGTGGGCCAGCAGATCGTGCCCGGCCCGGTCGTCGCCGACCACCCCGAGCAAGGCGACGGGCACATCCAGCTGGGCGAGGCCGACCGCCTGGTTCGCGCCCTTGCCGCCGAGGAGTTCGTCGCGCGAGCGGACGGCCGCGGATTCACCGGCCGCCGGGGCGTCACCCACGCGCAGACGAGGTCACGGGCGATCTGCCCGACCACCACCACCTCTGGTCTTACGGCGGGAGCAGTACCCGATCCGGATTCGGACTAATCAACCCGAACGGGCGGCGCCCGGCTCGCGCTGGTCAGGGGGCGACGACCTCGTCGCGGAGACCACCGTCCAGCGGCTGCGTGACCTGCTCGTCCTCGGGCCGCGCGTGCCGGACCGGGGCTTCGTGGCGGGCGCCGGCGAGGAGGGCCGGACCACCCCACTTGCGGTCCGTACCGGCGTCGTCGATGCGGTGCCTGCCCATGGTTTTTCCTCCAGGATCGAACCCGGCGCCGGGGTACCCCCGCGCCGTTGCGCCCACACCTCCCCGGCGCGGGCGAGTCAGCGGCGGCGCCGGCGTGTGGTCGCGGCGAAGGTGGCCGCGGTGACGAAGCCGTAGGCCAGGTGCGGGACCAGGTCGCTGACCCAGTCGGCCACGCTCCAGCTGCGCGGGTCGGTGACGCGCAGGACGGTCAGCGGCCCGTTCGCGACGATCAGGGCGGCCCCAGTCGCCACGAAGCCGCCGGTGAGCGGGCCCGGCCGCCAGCCGGCGCCGTGCCCCGCACCGTAGGCGGCGCCCACCGCGGTGCCGGTCAGCAGGCCGAGGAGCCCGCCGAGACCGCTTTCCCGCGCCTGCTTCTGCTTCTCGTCGCCAGGCACCTCGACCCCGAGAGTGTGCGCGAGCTTCTCGATCGACTGTTCCGGAATCGAGCTGGCCGGACGGCCGCGGACCGCCATATCGGCGTACGTCGCCGTGTTGAGGGCGGTGGCTCCGGCCGCTCCGGCGGCGGCGCCCCGCAGGATCGAACTCAGCATTCCGGCCGGTTACCCCGCACGTCGGCGGGCAAGCGCCAGTCGCGTGTGGACGCACATTGTCGAAAATGTGCCGGGGCGCTGGTCCATCTGGACGATGCCACAGGCGGGTCAGGTGTCGGATGATCGCGGAACGGGTAGGTGGTGTCCGGAATGCCGACTACGTGAGGTGGCGATGGAACGCCTGAACGTGGCATTGGTGGTGGACAACGAGGCGTTCGGCGGCGCGGAGGTCTATGTCCGGCGGCTGCTGCGGTTCCTGCCGCCGTGGATCGCGCCGAGCCTGGTCGTCAGCGAAAAGCTGGCCGGGGCCTTCGCGGAGCGGCTGCCGGTGCAGGTCGTGCCGTCGGCACTGCGGACCGTGTGGGCACCGCAGATCGAGGCGGCCGCGCGGGCGCTGTCGCCGGACGTCGTGCTCGTCAACCTGGCCGACGCGGGGTCGAACCTGGCGGCGATGCGGGCCGCGCAGGCCGTCGCACCGACCGTCGCGACGCTGCACCGCACCGGCGATGCGCCCACGTCCAGCGCGATGTGGGACTGCTATCGACGGCTCGCCGGCGCGCTGGCGCCGTCGCGGATCGTCGAGACGAGGCTGCATGAGCTGGGCGCCCCGGCCACCCGGGTGCGCCTCGTCCGGCCGGGCGTGGAGATCCCGCCCGAACCCGTGCCGGTCGCGGACCGGACGCCGGTCGTGATCGGGGCGATCGGCGGCGTGACGGGTCTGGACCTGCTGCCCGCGGTGGCGGCGTTGCGGCGGCGCGGGCGCGCGGTCCGGGTCCTGATCGCCGGAGACGGCCGTGACCTCGCGGAGCGGGCGCGCGGCCTGCCGGTGCGGTTTCTGGGGCGGTTACACGATGTGAGCGCTTTCCTGCGCCGGCTGCAGGTGTTCTGCCTGCCGTCGCGGCGCGACACGCTGTCGCTGGCGGTACTGGAGGCCATGGCGCACGGACTGCCGTGCGTCACCACGGCGGTCGGGGAGACGGTCGACGAGCTCGCGGGCGCCGCGATGATCGTCCCGCCAGGCGACTCGACGGCGTTGGCGAGCGCGCTGGACCGGGTCAGCACGGACGGCGCGCTGCGGCGCAAGCTCGCCCACGCGGCTCGCGAGAAGGCGGAGCGGGACTTCGACGTGCGGCGGATGGCCCGGGAGACGGCGGAGGCTCTGGCCGCGGCCCACGCGTTGAGCGGCTCGGCCCACTGACCCGGCCGCTCAGATCCCGGTCAGCTGCGGGATGGTCGCGGTGCGGCCGGCCAGCAGCATCACCAGTGCCTGGATCGGGCCGCGGATCTCCGCACCCTCGCCGGCGGTCCAGTCGGCGTCCGTCGCGATGAGACGGTGACCGGTCAGTCGTTTCCGGGCATGGAACGGAAAGCCGATGTCCCACAGGTGATCCGCGGATGCGACGGCCGCCTCGGCCGGCATCACCAGCCGCCTGCCGAGCGGCATCGCGATGTCCTGCGCATGGACGTGCACGTCCATCAGCGCGTTGTCGAGTGTCTGCTTGGGTGCGAGGCGGCGCATGCCGACCGCGCCGCGCAGCATTCCCGTCACCTCGGCCGGTGACCGGCGCGCGGATTCCTGTTTGGTCACTTCGTAGACCATGCGGTTGAAGCTGCCCCGCGCCTTGATCGCCGCCCTGATGACGTGGGTGAACCGGATGTAGGGGGCGAGCGCCACGTGCGTGGCGACGTCGTGCACCGTCCAGCCCGCGCACAACGAGGGGTACGTCCGCTCAACGTCGGTCAGGGGCTCGATGAGGTCGGCAAGGCGAGCGCGTTCCGCGTCGATCGCCAGCCACTTGTCATTGTGGTCCATGGGAACCTCGCCGGAAAGTGGTAAGATACTCTGACTACTTTAATCAAAGTCTCTGACTATCGTCAAGGAGCGCGTGGTGAACACCGGACTGCTGCTCTACATCCCGTATCGGCACCTGGAGAACCGGGTGATGGATGCGATCCGCGCCGCCGGGTTCGATGTCACGCTCGCGCAGGCGCGGCTGTTGCAGCGGCTCGACCCGGACGGTAGCCGCCTCACCGCGCTGGCCGAGGCGGCGCAGGTGACCAAGCAGACCGCCGGCTTCCTGGTCGACCAGCTGGAGAAGGCCGGCTACGTGCAGCGGGTGCCGGACCCGACCGACGGCCGGGCTCGGCTGATCCAGGCCACGGACAAGGCGCGCGAGGCCGCGCCGCCCGCGGAGGCCGAGATCGCGCGCATCGAGGCCGAGTGGGAGGCGCACGTCGGCAAGCGGCGGATGGCTCAGTTGCGGGAGACGTTGGAGATGCTGTGCGAGATCACCGATCCGTATCGCTGACCAGGCTGATGCGGGGCCGGCGCGGCCGGGCGGCGGAACGCGTGCGGGTGCTGCCGGTCCGCTTCACCCCGACCGCGCCGTCGACGGCCGCGGTCTACCGAGTGGCCGGCCCCGGCCGGCCGGCCTTCGTCAAGATCCTCCAGGCGCCGCGGCATTCGCCGTTGTTCGCCGCCCTGCCCCCGGACCTTCAGGAGCGGTTCGCGCGCGAGTTTCCCTGGCGGGACGAGGCGGACTTCCTGCTGTCCGGGTTCGATCTGCCGCCCGGCCTGCGCACGCCGGAGGTGTTGCGGATCGACGAGCTGGGCGACGGCCGGGTGGCGCTGTGGCTCGAGGATGTCGAGTGCGCCGACGTGACGTGGGACGCGCCGCGGTTCGCGCGGGCAGCGCATCTACTGGGGCGCTGGGCCGGCCGGCGCTTCGGCGGGGAGCCCGGTCCGGCGCTGGGGCTGCTCGTCGAGGGGCGGCTCGTCCGAGACGCCTTCACCCGGCTCGCCAGCCCGCAGCAGCGCGCGCTCGCCGCGCGGGTTCCGGAGCTGCTGGACCGTCTGGATGCGCTGCCGCAGGCGACCGGGCACAGCGACGCCTGCCCGCAGAACCTGCTGGTCCCGCGCGCGGATCCGGACACGTTCGTGGTGATCGACGTCGGCTGGCAGTGCCCGTTGCCGGTCGGGTCCGACCTGGGCCAGCTCCTCGTCGGCCTGGCCGACGACGGCACCCTGCCCGTCGCGGCCCTGCCCGGGCTGCACGACCTGGTGGTCGACGCCTATCTGGACGGACTGCGCGCCGAGGGCCGTACCGTCAGCCGCGACGAGGTCGCGTTCGGCTGCGACGCCACACTGGCTATCCGCAGCGCCTTCCACACCGGGCCCGAACTCTCCGCCTACCTGACGCGGCTCGGCCTCGCGGCCTAGGCCTGCGGGTCGGACGGGGGCACCTCGGCGTCGTCGTGCTGCCACAGCGCCGACCACACCAGCCCGCGGTTCTCGGTACCGCCGGTCCGGGTGGTGGTCTCCGGCTGTTCCGGCCACAGGTTGATCGCACCCGCCGGAATCCTGTGGGTCGTCATGCGGTTCACGGTATGCATCGCGTGTTTCCGCCCCGTTGCCGGGACGGTGCCGGTGCGAGTCAGGTCACTCAGTCGAAGAAGCGGGCCAGGTGTCCCGCATCCGGCGCCGCCACCCAACCGTCCTTGACCGGCCGCAGTTCGGCGAAGATGCTGGCGCCGTCGCAGCCCGCGTGTAACGGCAACCAGGTCCGCGACGACCCGGGCCGTCGGCAGATTCCCTAGATCGTCTGGACGTCCAGCAGCCGCACATGCGTCGGATCGGCCACCGCGTTCACGAAGCGCCACCACGGTGACAGCACGTAGGCGATTCCGCCCGGGCGCAGCACCCGGTGCACGTCGTCGACCAGCGGCAGAAAGTCGACAAGGTGCTCCAGGATGTGCACGAGGAACACGCGGTCCGCGCACGAGTCCGCGAAGGGCAGCGGCCCGGACAGGTCGGCGACCACGTCCACCTCGCCGGTGGTGAGCAGGTCCACGCCGATGTTGCCGGGGTACTGCTTCTGCCCGCCACAGCCCAGGTCCAGGATCAGCGGCTCCCACCCGCCGACGCGGACGCGGTCCCACACGCCGAACACGCCCTCCAGCCGCCCGATCAGCTAGCGGGCGATGTCCACCTGTGCGCATTCTGCGACTTCGCCGGACAGGTGTGCGACGCCGCGGTCGAAGGTGACCTCGAGGTCGAGGCCGCGCAACCGCGAACCCGCCGACGTTCTCCAGTGCCTCGCGGCCGAACATCGCGCACCCGCCGATCCAGGCGCGGCGAGAAAGTCGGGCCATCGAGGTGGCGGTACCCGGTCGTGTCGGAAGCCATGCGGATCCGGACGGCCGCGCGGACGATGTGGCGCGCCGGCTCCGCCCGGAATTCAGCGTGACCGCACCGACTCCAGCAGATCGATGGCGACCTGGCGGAGTTTGATGTTTCGCCGCTGCGACTGTTCCACCAGCCGGTCGAACGCTTCGGTCGCGCTGATGCCGTGCACGGCCATCAGCACACCTTTCGCCTGGTCGATCTCCGCTCGCGAGGTCAGCGCGTTCTCCAGGTGCCGGATCTGCTGGCGCGCGTGGTACCAGCGCCGCGCGTTGCTGATCGCCGCCGAGGCCGCACCCGTGAACAGCCGCATCAGCTTCTGGTCGAACGGGTCGAACGCGCCGTCGATCCGGCTGTACAGGTTCAGCGAGCCGACGAGCTCGTCGCCGTCCCGGCTGCCGCTGCCCAGCAGCAGAGGCACCGCGAGGTAGGCCAGCACACCGCAGTCCTGCGCGGCGGCGGCGAACGCGGGCCACAGCTCGGTGTTGTCCGGTTTGGACACCGCGCGTACCGGTTCGTGCGTGCGGACGGCCAGCAGGCACGGGCCGTCTCCCGCCGCGTACTGGGCCTGGTCGATCCCGATCAGCTCGCCGTGGGTGATCGCCGCGGTGCGCGGCCCGGCCTCGTCGAGCACGGTGACGCTGACGGCGTCGGCGTCCGCGATCGCGTTCACCGCGGTTTCGGCGAGGCGTTGCAGCACCGCGTCGACCGGCTCCTCGTCGTCGATTCCGACGCGCAGGTTCTCCAGTGCGAGTGTGACGTCGTCGAGTCTGGCCAGTGGTGCGGGCCGCTCGGATCTGGTCATGTAGGGGTTCTCTCCGCGTATGCGCTGCCGGCCACGCCGCGCGCGAACGCGCGGGCGAGAAGCTGCGACGAGGTCTGGGTGATCCGGGATCCGAGGAGGATCAGAACCGGAGCCTGACCGGTGCGGATGAGCGCGGACGCATGGCGGTCCGCCGGAAGTCGTTCATCGTCAAGTCCTTCGCCTCAATGGTGCCGTCCGCCGTTCGGATGGCGTTGGGCGCCGGCTGCTTGACGCTGGCGAAATCATACGTGGCCCCGGGGTGGCGACCGACGCCAGCCCGCTGAAGTGGGCCTGTTTCGGCCGTCGGAATTCGGGAACGGCCCTGGGTGGAAAAGTGACGACGAATGCGAGGAGGCCGCAAATCATGGCGCAGCTCGGGCGTGACGTGATGACCCGCAACCCGGTGACGCTGCCGGCGACACGCCGGTGCGTCAGGCCGCGCGGGCGATGCGGGGAGAGGGACACCGGTGACCTCCTGGTCCGCGACGGCGACCGGCTGGCGGGCATCGTGACCGACCGCGACCTCGTGGTGCGCGCCCTGGCCGACCGGTGGTGGACCACGACCAGCCGGTGGGCGTGGTGTCGGTCGGCGACGCCGCGATCGAACGGGACCCGTCCTCGGCGCTGGGCGACATCCGTGCGGCACGCGGCAACACGTGACCCGAGTGGGCGGCCCGCACAGACGAGACCGCTCGCGGTTGTCACCGGTGCCTCCACCGGGATCGGCCGTGAGCTGGCGAAGGAGTTCGCCCGGCACGGCCACGACGTCGTGATCGCCGCGGAGAACGCGGAACTGGACGACACCCATCGCGAGGTGATGGCGCTGGGCGCGCAGGTACGGGCCGTGCGGGGCGATCTCGCACGTTACCAATTCGTCCAAACGAAGGCAGCCCCCGAGCTGACCGCAACTATTGCTGCGCAAGCCGTTCAGCCGTAACGGTGGTCGGATTGGTAACAAACGGCACCGCGACGGTGTGGAGAACCTGTTGGCTGCGGTCGCCTCGGTTGAGCGACCGCTGGCCGCGCTGGCGATCAACGCCGGCGTGGGTGCCGGCGGGGCGTTCGTCGAGGGAACGCTGCGCGACGAGCTGAAGGACAGCGGCGTGACGGTCACGACGCTGATGCCGGGCCCGACGGACACCGAGTTCTTCGAACGCGCCGGGATGACCGGCACGAGGATCGCGCAAGGCAACCCGGTTCGGGTTCCTAGACGACCTCGGTCAGTTTTCCGTTCGCGACGTCGAAGACGAACCCGCGCACCGAGTCCTTCTTCGGCACGAACGGGCTGTTGCGGATCCGGGCGATCGACTGGCGCACGTCGACCTCCAGATCGGAAAAGGCTTCGGCGGCCCACGGTGGCTTGATCCCGGTGTCGCCCTGGACCTGGGCCTTGAACTCGTCGTCGGTGAACGTGAGCATGCCGCAGTCGGTGTGGTGGATGAGGATGATCTCCTCGGTGCCGAGCAGGCGCTGGCTGATCGCCAGCGAGCGAATCTCGTCCTCGGTGACCACGCCGCCGGCGTTGCGGATGACGTGGGCCTCGCCCTCCTGCAGGCCGAGCACGCCGTAGACGTTGAGCCGCGCGTCCATGCAGGCGACGACGGCGACGTGCTTGGCGGGCGGCAAGGGCAACGGACCGGTGAAGTCCGCCGCGTAGGCGGCGTTGTTGGCGAGCAGTTCGTCGGTGACGGACATGGTGCCCCATTCGGTTGTCGGTCGGCGACGCCAGTAGAGCGTCGTATCCGGGTATGCGCAATCGTGCCCGCATGGTGAGCCGCTGTCCTATGTAGACCTGCGTACGGCCGGTCCGGGGAGTATCCTCGGCGAGCTCGCCGGTCTTGGTGGACCATGGCGGACATGAAGGTCGTGGTCACCGGCGCGTCCGGGAACATCGGGACCGCCTTCCTGCGCGCCGCGGCGCGCCGGCCGGGCTGGGACGTCGTCGGGCTGGCGCGGCGGGTTCCGGACGGTCGTCCGCCTTACGACACGGCGCGGTGGGTCGAGTGCGACCTGGACGCCGATGACGCCGCGGGCGTTCTGCCGAATGTCTTTTCCGGCGCGGACGCCGTCGTCCACCTGGCCTGGGCGATCCACCCCGGCGCCGACGAGCCGCCCCGCCACCGGACCAACATCAAGGGCTCGCAGGAGGTCCTGGCCGCGGTCGCGGAGGCTGGAGTGCCACAACTGCTGTGCGCGTCCTCGGTCGCCGCCTACACACCGGCCCCCCGATGGACCCGGGTCGACGAGGACTGGCCGCGCACCGGCGTCGCGGGCAGCGCCTACAGCCGCGACAAGGCCCGGCTGGAACGGCTCGTCGAGTTGTTCGGCCGGGAGCACCCGGAAATCCGCGTCGCGGTGGTCCGGCCGTGCGCCGTCGCCCAGCGCGACGCGGGCTCACAGCTGGCGCGCTGGACGCTCAGCCCCCTCCTGCCGTCCGCGCTGATCGGCAACCGCTGGGTGCCGGTGCCGCTGTGGAACGGCCTGCGGGCACAGGTCGTGCACGCCGACGACGTGGCCGACGCGATCTGCCGGGTGCTGGAGCGCCGCGCGGCGGGTGCGTTCAACCTGGCGTCCGAGCCGGTGCTCGGCGTTGGCGATCTCGCCGCGCTGTTCGGCGGGTTCCGCGTTCCGGTGCCGCGACGGCTGGTCACCGGCGCCGCGCTGCCGACGTGGCGTCTCGGGCTGCAGCCGATGCACCCGGGCTGGCTCACCCTGGCCGACCAGGCGCCGCTGGTCGACACCAGCCGCGCCCGCGCCCATCTGGGCTGGCAACCCCGTCACGACGCGCAGGAAGCGCTCGCGGAGTTGTCCGCCGGGATGCGTGCGGGCAGCGGGACCGGGAGCGGACCGCTCGCGCCGCGCGCTGCGGAAAGCTGGTGGCAGCGGTTGGCTGGGATGAGGCTGGGGCGGCCCAGCCGTCAGACGCAGGCGTAGGGAGGAGCGGCGTGACCGAAACCGTGGACGCGGTCGTCGTGGGAGCCGGCCACAACGGACTGGTGGCGGCGAACGTCCTGGCCGACGCCGGCTGGAGCGTGCTGGTGCTGGAGGCCGAGCCGGAGCCGGGCGGCGCCGTACGGAGCGCGGAGATCACCGCGCCCGGGTTCTCCAGCGACCTGTGCAGCGCGTTCTACCCGCTCGGCTACGCGTCCCCGGTGTTGCGGGAGCTCGGCCTGGACTCATACGGGCTGACCTGGAAGCACGCGCCGCTGGTACTCGCGCACGTCCTGCGCGACGACCGCTGCGTGACCCTGTCCAGGGACATCGACGAGACGGCTGCGTCGCTCGGGTCCTTCGCCGCGAGGGACGCCGACGCCTGGCGTGCGGCGTTCGGCCAGTGGCTGCGTGTGCGCGACGACCTCCTGGACTCGGTGATGCGGCCGTTCCCGCCGGTGCGGCCGGCGGCGAAGCTGGTGCGCAAGATCGGGGTCGCGGAAGCCTTCCGGCTGGTTCGGATGATGACCCTGCCGGTGCGGCGCCTCGGCGAGGAACTCTTCGACGGTGAGGGCGCGCGGGTGCTGCTCGCCGGCAACGCCCTGCACACCGATCTCGGCCCGGACAATGCCGGTAGTGGCGCGTTCGGGTGGTTGCTCGCGATGGCCGGGCAGGACGTCGGGTTCCCGGTGCCGGCGGGCGGCGCGGACCGCATCACCACCGCCCTCGTCCGTCGCTTCGCCGATCGTGGTGGGCGGGTCCACTGCAATCGGAGGGTGCGCGACATCCTCGTGGCGGGCAATCGCGCGATGGGCGTGCGGGACGAGCACGGCGAACTGGTCCGGGCCAATCGGGCGGTGCTGGCGGACGTGCCCGCCCCGGCGCTGTACCGGGAGCTGGTCGGGGAGGAGCACCTGCCGTCGCGGTTGCTCGCGGACCTGGACCGGTTCCAGTGGGACAACGCCACGGTCAAGGTCGACTGGGCGTTGTCGGGGAAAATCCCGTGGACGGCGGAGGAGGCCCGGCGGTCGGGCGTCGTGCACCTGGACGCGGACTCCGACGGCCTGACCGCGTTCGGCGCGGACCTGGCCCGCAAGCGGGTGCCCGAGCGGCCGTTCCTGTTGCTGGGCCAGATGACGACGACGGATCCGGCACGCTCGCCCGCGGGCACCGAGTCGGTCTGGGCCTACACCCACGTCCCGCGCGGGGGGCACTGGGACAAGAGCAGCCTGGAGCGGTACGCCGACCGGATACAGGCGGTCGTCGAGCAGCGCGCCCCGGGCTTCACGGGACTGATCCGCGCGCGGTGCGTGCAGGGACCGGCGGAACTGGAGGAGCACAACCCGAGCCTCGTCGACGGCGCGATCAACGCCGGGACAGCCGCGATCCACCAGCAGTTCGTGTTCCGCCCGGTGCCCGGCCTGTCGCGCGCGGACACCCCGGTCGACCGGTTGTACCTGGCCGGCGCGTCGGCCCACCCCGGGGGAGCCGTGCACGGCGCCTGCGGAGCGAACGCGGCCCGCGCGGCCCTGGCCCGCAACGGATTCGCCGGTCCCCTTTATGGAGCGACGATCAAGGCCGCGCACCGAACGATCTACTCCTGACCAGGGTCGCACATTGTCGAAAAAGTGCCGCCGCGGCACTTTTTCGACAATGTGCGACGGTGGCTCCGCTGGTCAGCGGTGAATGGCGATGTCGGCCAGCCGCTGGAGCGACTCGGTGTTGCGGGGTGCGAGCAGCGCGGCCTGCACGCGCTCCGGCAGCACCCTCAGGGGGCCGCCCACGAGCTTCTCGGCCATCTGGATCTCGGTGCCGCCTGCCGTGTCGGGCGTCAGGGTGAGCCTGATTTTCGCGGAGCCGATCGGCCACACGTGGGCTTCCAGTTCGAGGAGCTCGTCGTCCTCGACCGCGACTACCGAACTGACGTCCTTTACCTGCACCGGCCACGGTCCGATGCTGTGGTGGATCCGTGAACCGGCCTGCGGCCAGTTGCCGTCGACCCGCCGGATGTGTGCGGCGCCCACGACCCAACTCGCGTAGGTCCAGCCGTCGGCCAGCACGGCGAAGACCTGTTCGGGTGGGATGGGGACTCGCTTGCTGACCACGATCATGTCTCGCTCCCCGCCTCGGCTCACCGGCGGCGAGTACCCGCGTCGACGGCCGGGCAATCAGCTCGCTTCGGTCGCCGGCGGGGCCACCGCCTCCTCGAGCGACGACGTGATCCGTAGCTGCGCGTCGAGCCGGGTCACCTCGAGTGGGCGCAGCACGGCCCGGCTGGTGGCCACGATCCGCAGCTCCAGCGAATTCTCCGCGCACTTCTGCTGTGCGTTGACCAGCAGGCTCAGGCCGATCGACCCGAGGAACGACACCCCGGACAGGTCGACCACCACGGGCCCGGGTGGCTGGGCGTCGGCAAGTGCGGACTGGACCTGCGTCTCCAGATCGGGCGCGCTCGTCAGATCCACATCGCCGACGGCGGAAACCACGATGGCTCCGTCGATGAGGCGCCTCGTGACACGCAACTCGGTGGTCACTCCGAGATACCTCCTACTGTCGTCGTTCGCCGCGTACTGCCGTCGGCAGACCACAAGGAAGCTGCACCGGTTCAACGGCAGCCGCCACGGCAACAGGCTGGCGGCTCAACCGTCCGCCGATCCTAACCGGGCTGCACGGCGGGTGAGGATCGGGCCGGAATGTGGAGGGGCAAGCCGATTCGCGAGCAAGGACCGCTGGCGGGAGGGACACTGTGAGGACCAATCGCTCGCGCCGATCGACCGGATACGCAGACAGCCCGTCCAGCTGCAGACGGGCCGTCACACGGTTGCCGGAGGAGGCCGCCGCGCCCGGCCGGGCCAGGACATTCACGACCTCGGCGCTCGAAGCCTGGGAGGTTCCGCCGGACAGCCGGGAGGACATCGTGCTGGCCGCCTCGGAGCTGGTCACCAACGCCGTCGAGCACGGGCATGGTGACGTCACCGTGGTGCTGCGCCGCAGCGACGACCACGTGCTGTTGCGCGTGTGGGACGACGATGTGCGCGTTCCGGCCCCCCGGCCGGCCGGACACGATCCGGTGCGCGGCAACGGCTTGGTGATCGTCGACGCGGTCAGCGAGGCCTGGGGCTACGAGACCAGCCGGGACGGCAAATGGGTGTGGGCCGAGTTCGCCGTGCCGGCCTGAGGGTCAACGGGGCGTCGGAATGTGCCGGGCGCGCCGGCGCGGCGACCGTTTCTGCCCGTCCGACCACCGGCACAGCAACAGGCACACGTCGTCGTCGTGCTCGTCCTCGTCGAGCATCTCCGCCAGGATCTCATCGCCCGCCTCGTCCGTGGGCAGGCCGGTGACCCGCGCGAAGGCCCCGGTCAGCCGGTCCAGCCCGTCGTCGAGGACCTCGGTGCGGCGCTCGATGAGCCCGTCGGTGTAGAGCAGCAGGTCGCTGCCCGGCGTGATCGTCTCCTCGTACTCCTCGATGTCGAACATGAACGGCACGCCGAGCATCGGCGCGTTCGGCCGTTCCAGGTAGCGCACACCGTTGTTTCCGTGGGTCAGCATGGGCAGGTGCCCGGCGCTGGCCCACCGGATCCGGCCGGTCGCCAGGTCCAGGTCGGCGACCACGGCGGTGGCGAAGAGCGAGCTCTCCAGTCCGCGGAGCAGATGGTGCGCCAGCTTCAAGGCCTCGGCGGGCCCGTGCCCCTCGGCGGTGTAGGCGCGCAGTGCGTTCTGCAGCTTCCCCATCACCACGGCGGCGTCGAGGCCGTGCCCGGTGACGTCACCCACGGTGAGCACGATCGTGCCGTCGGCCCGGGTGAACGCGTCGAACCAGTCCCCGCCGATGTTCACGCCGGTGGCCGCGGGCCGGTAACGCGCGCACAACTCCAGGTCGGCCGGGGTGGACAGGGTGGGCAGCATCGCGTGCTGCAGCCGTTCGGCCAGCTCCCGTTCGCGCTCGTACTCGTTGGCGTTGCGCAGGCCGACCGCGGACCGGGCGGCGACCGCGGTGAGGAAGGGGATCTCCTCCTCGGCGAATTCGGCGTCCCGGAGCAGCTCGAGCACGCCCATCAGGTGCGGTCCGACGGTCAGCGGCAGCAGCAGCCGCTTCGGCTCGACGTGCGGCTGGTGCCCGGTCGCGACGCGCCGCACGGCCGCGTCCGGTGCGCTCTCCGGGTGTGGCAGGCGGGTGAGGGCACGGCTGTCGTCCGCCGCCAGCCATACGCCGGCGGACCCGGCCACGTCCTCCCGTTCGATGAGCCCGACGAGCGCCTCCACGACCTCCCGGCCGCGCAGGGAGGCCGACACACTGCGGCTCACCTCGTCCAGGAACGCCGACCGCTGGCGCTGCAACTCGACCTCGGCGTGCAGGGCGAGTAGACCCGCGTTGGTCTGTTCCAGCTCCGACTGGTGCAGCCGCAGCTCCCGCTGCTGGCGCGCGATGGTCTCGCGCAGCCCGCGGAGCACGTCGTCGATGGTTTCGCCGGGGCGGGCCTCGGTCATGACCGGCCACCCCCGGCGACGGCGACCACGCAGGCGTCGTCGCGTCCGCGGCCACGCTGCCCGAGGATCCAGCCGGCGACGGTGGCCGGGTCGTGGTTGAACAGGCCGGGCCAGTCGGTGCTGCTCCACTTGTCCGAGATGCCGTCGGTGTGCAGGATCAGCCAGCTGCGGTCCGACCACGGGTGCACGGAGTCGGCGGGTCGCGGCCGGGCGGCGACGCCGACGATGCCGTGACGGGACACGATGCGCTGCACGGAGCTGTCGCGGTCCGGGTAGAACCGGGTGGACACGTTACCCACCCCGCAGAACCGCATGCGCCCCTCCGCCGGTGTCAGCTGCGCGACGGCCACGGTCGCGCCGCGGGTGGATGCGAGGGACTGCTGCATTAGCTCCAGGATACGAGCCGGTCCCAGTTCGGTGTGCGCGGCGACGGTGGAAATCGCCGCGTCACTGGCCCTGGCCGCTGACGGACCGTGGCCCAACCCATCACTCACCGCAATGGTCACGCTGTCGCCCGCGATTTCCGCCGTCCAGCGGTCACCGCATTCGGTTTCGCCCGGCGCGGTGAGGATCGCGCTGCCGGCGCGCAGTCCGCCCGGCGCCGGGGACGGCCCGGCGTGCCATCGGGCGAGCACCGCGGTGCCCTGGCCACGCCTGCTGTAGACGTCGAACACATCCGCGGCCCGGCGCACAGCGCCCAGGCCGCCGCCCAGCGTGCCCGTGGTGGAGTAGCCGTCGCGCATGCTGTCCTCGATCCGGCCGATCCCGGCGCCGGAGTCGACCGCGATCACGTCCAGCCTGCCCAGCGCCGGCACCACGCTGAACACTCCGCGGCCGACGTGTTTGAGCAGGTTGGAGGCCAGTTCGGTGGCGGCGAGCGACACCAGGTGGACCCGGTTCTGGGGCAGGCCGGCGCGGGCGGCGGCCGACGCCGCGATGACCCGCGCCCGGCCGACGTGACTTGGCTCCGTCACGATCAGGTCGTCGCGGTTCACGGGCCCGCGCTTCTTCGGACGGACATGCTGATCTCCACGACGGTCCCCCGGCCGGGCGTGGATTCGAGCCGGAACTGATCGGCGAGCCGCCGGGCACCGCCGAGGCCGAGGCCGAGGCCGGAACCGGTGGTGAACCCGTCGGCCATGGCTGCCTCGATGTCCGGGATGCCCGGCCCCTTGTCGGTGAAGGTCATCCGCACCGTGGCGTTGGCGCGCAGATTGTCGATCGTGATGTCCGCCTGCCCGCCACCCCCGTGGACCAGGGCGTTGCGGGCCAGTTCACTGGCGGCGGTGACCAGCTTGGTCTGCTGCACGAGGCTGAACCCCGCCGTGGTCGCCGCCTCCCGCGCGGCGTGCCGCACATGCACGATGTCGTACTCGTCGTGGATGGCGACCGTGCTCGTCGACGGAGTGCGGGTCACCGCAGCGCCGTCCGCGCGTGCCCCGCCGGTGGGGCCAGAAGCGAAAGACCCTCCTCGACGGAGAGTGCCGTGAGCAGACCGGGCAGGGTAAGCCCGAGTTCCACCAGGGTGATCGCCACCGCCGGCCGCATGCCGACGACGACGGTGCGCGCCGCCATGAGCGAGGTGATGGCGGCGATGTCGTGCAGGGTGCGGGCGAGGAACGAGTCGATGACGTCGAGCACCGACACGTCGATGAGCACGCCGCGGGCGCGGGCTTCCACGACCTTCTCGGTGAGGTCGGACTCGAACTCGGCCACCGACTGGTCGAGAAGCTCCTCCTGAATGGTGACGAGCAGGACGCCGTTCAGGTTGACGATCGGCACGCCGGCCATCAGACCACGCCCGGCCCCGCCGCGGCCCCGACCTCCAGGCCCAGCCGGTTGAGGGCGTACGCGAGGGCATCGGCCAGCCGGGCGCGCGTGGCGACCTCCCCGAGGTCGATGCCCAGCTGCACCATCGTGTTCGCGATCTGCGGCCGGATGCCGCTGATCACGCACTCGGCGCCCATCAGCCGGGCCGCCATCGCGGTCTTGAGCAGGTGCTGGGCGACCATCGTGTCGACCGTGGGCACGCCGGTGATGTCCAGGATCGCGACTTTCGCCTGGTCCGTCATGATCGACTGCAGCAGGCTCTCCGTGGCGACCTGGCTGCGCATGCTGTCGAGGGTGCCGATCAGCGGGATCGCGAGCACGCCGTCCCACAGCTTGATCACCGGGGTGGACAGCTCGGTCAACTGTTCGCGCTGGATGGCGAGCGTGTCCTTGGCGGCGGCGAGCGCGGCGTCGACGAGCACGAGCCGGAGGGTGTCCACCGCGGTGGACAGCACGAGCGCGCCGGCCGTGAGCAACTCCGCGTCCGCCTCGTCCTGCCACAGGCGCAGCAGCGGCTGTTTGAGCTCGCTCACCTCGACGGCGGTGCGCGGACTCACACTCTCGTTCCCGTCGAGCTGCGAGGCGAGCGCGGTGAGCAGTGACCGGAGGTCGTCGAAGCCTTCGGCGCCCGGGTTGTCCGCCTCACCGGCCGCGACGGCCTTGCGCATCCCGTGCAGCACCTCGGCGCTGTCTCCGGCGGCCTGGTCGGAATCCTGGGCCACGGAACGGAAGAACGACGAGTCGGCCCACTGGGCGACGATCGCATCCTTTTGCACGTCAAGGAAATCGCTGACTACGGTGGTGATGCGGCGGTCGGAGGTTGTCGTCATCGCTCCCAGGCTCCAGCATGGTGGAAGGTCGTAAGCCGGCAATCCACCGAATTTCACAAGGATCTCCTACTTGCGGCAAACTTATTGCACCCGGCCGTCACGCGACAACCGGGGCCGCAGCCGAAGCCACGACTTTGGAGAGTTGAAACCATGACGACGGACGAAGAAGCGACCAGACCTGCCACGGCTTCCGTGGTGCGCACAGAGGTCAGCGGCGACGGCGGACGCGTCCTGCTGCTCGGCGAGATCGACCATGGCGCGGTCGGCCAGCTGGACCAGGCTGTGGAGGGGCTGCTCGGATCCGCGGTGGTCCACCTGGTGCTCGACTTCGAAGGCCTCAACTTCTTCGACTCGGCCTGCATCAGCGCCCTGATCCGGGCGAAAACCCGGGCGGAGGAACAGGGTGGCACCGTGAAGCTGGCCAACGTGGACCGTTACGCACGGCGAATCCTGGACATCACCGGACTGCTGGGCTCGTTCACCATCGAGGGTGAGGAGTCACCCAGTCCGAGCGCGTGAGCGGGCCCGGACGCACTCACGGTGAAATGGCAGGTTTGGGATTCGCGAACCCGGGTACTCCCGCCGGCCCAAGAGCGGTTTCAAACCCGTCACGGGGCCGGTTTCCGGTGCGGCGTCAAGCAGGGGTGCCCCGCCGGGTAGCTGGTGGGTGGAGTGCGAGGGCAGATGTACCTGGAATACGAGGACGCGCAGGCGCGGGGGCTGCGGCGGTATGTGAAACTGGTGACCGAGGCTCTGGGGCTGGGCGGCAACGCCTATTTCGTGCAAATGGACCCACCACCGGCCAATGCTTATCTGGCGCTGGAACGGCGCCTTCCGGAATTTCCCGATCGGGACGCAGCCCTCATGTGGAGCGAGGACACCGGCTGGTGCCTGGTCGTCGAATCGCGTTTCGGTGAGGATCTGATCGTCCTGGCCTACCTCGGCGCCGACATCCTGCCCGCGCCGCCGGTGGTGGCGCGGTTCGCCGAGGACCTGTGCGACGGCGTCGCGGCCGGTGCGCTCGAGCCACCCGCCCGGGATCCGCTCGACGTCCACGAGCGGCTGGCGGCGTACGCGGCGCCGGTGCTGACGGGCTGAGGGCGCGCACGGATCGCCGAGCGTGCGGTCGCGCATTAGTCTGGTCGGACAGCGAGCCCGCCTGCGCGTCCGGGAGGTTTGGGTGCCCGAAGAAGTTTTCGCGGTGCGTCACCGGGTGACCGGGGACGCCGTCGTGGTCACCGTGACCGGTGGTGTGGATCTCTGTTCCGCGCCGGCCTTGATCAGCGAGATGGATCAGGCGCGGCGGGCCGCCCGTCCGCCGCATCCGGTGATCGTCGACCTGTCCGGCGTGGACTTCCTCGGTTCCGCGGGGTTGTCCCTCCTGGTCGAGGCCGAGCAGCGGTGTGTCGAAGCGGGCACACCGTTGCGCCTGGTGGCGTCGAGTCGCGTGGTGTTGCGAGCATTGGACGCGGCCGATCTGCGGCAGGTGTTCACCGTCTCCGACACCGTCGAATGCGCTCTGCGCGAGGGCTGACGCGATCGATGACGAAACCGGCGGACGCGTCCTATTTGGACACACTGGGCGAGATGGGCAAGCGGATCGCCGCCGGTGACTGGTCCGCTACCGCACTGGGACCGGTCCAGGACTGGCCCGAGGAGTTGCACAGCGCGCTGCGCCTGGTGCTGTCGTCCCGGTTCCCGATGCTCGTGTGGTGGGGGCCGGAGCTGACCGTCTTCTACAACGACGCCTATCGGCCGGCGATGGGCGAAAAGCACCCGCGCTACCTCGGCCGCCCCGCGTCGGAGTGCTGGGCGGAGGCGTGGGCCGAGCTGGCGCCGCTCACGCGGCAGGTGATGGCAGGCAAGAGCGCCACCTACTCGGAGAACCAGCTCCTGTTCATCGACCGGCACAACTATCTCGAAGAGACGTACTGGACCTTTTCCTACAGCCCGATCTCCGACGACCGCGGCGCGGTGCTCGGCATCCTGGTCGCGGTGCAGGACACCACGGCGCAGGTGGTTCGGCAGCGTCGGCTGGCGGTGCTCAACGATCTCGGTGAGGTGTCGGCCGCCGGCTCGGTCGCGCAGACCGCGCGGTCGGCGGTCACCGCGCTCAGCCGGCACGGTGCCGACCTGCCGTTCGTGCTGGCGTACCTGTTCGACGACGGGCAGGCGACGCTGGCCGCCTCCTACGGGGTCGGGCCGGGGGAACGCGCCGCGCCCGCCGTGCTCGACCGTGCCGGTGAGCAGGTGTGGCCGTTGTGGCACGGCGCGACGTCGGTGTGTTCCGGACTGCGGGAGCGGTTCGGCCCGGACTTCGTGCAGCCCGTGATGGTCGGCACGAAGGCGCCGGACCTGGCGGTCGTGCTGCCCCTGGTGGTCTCGGGCCGGACCGAGCCGGTGGGC